>CENS01018194.1_pt1 | contig 34802 bp, 39 predicted proteins | sample 530201 | NCBI WGS metagenome assembly CENS01 (sample SAMEA2619747, study PRJEB7988) | marine metagenome | biome: marine biome (ENVO:00000447); feature: surface water layer (ENVO:00002042); material: "saline water (ENVO:00002010), including plankton (ENVO:xxxxxxxx)" | depth 5 m | reverse complement strand
TAAAATCCTGACACAGCAGCTAGAAAGTGTGTATCTGCTGTAGTAATTACAATACCACTGATACCTTTAAATGTTGTAACCTCTTGGGTACTGCCAAATATCCACCACCCTTCTTTAACTTGCTCTAAGTACATTAGATGTACAGCAATAGATGGGTCTATAAAGACGGCTAGCTTTGGTAAACATATAATAAATAATACTGATAATAATGCCATCCATCTACGGGTTACACTTTGGAAGTGCCCGCCGTGATTACGTGCGTCCTGTATAGCTGCTCTATCAACCTCAGCACGTTGTATTAAAAACTTTTGTTGGTCTGCCTTGTCTTTCTGACTAGCTGACCACAGACTAAGAACACCTGTTAAAAGCCCTGAGCCAAGCATTGTTATAACTTCAAAAGGTATCATTTGTCACTCCAAAAATATCCAATAATAATTGCAGCTATGCCACCTATCCACATAAGAAAACTTACAGCTCCCTTACCTTTAGCGACATCTTCCTGTAACGATTCTACTTTTGTCTCCAGTCGGTCTAGCTTTTCAGCAAGTTGTTCTAATGTTACTTTCATTTAAGAAATATCCTCTCTATGACTTAGCTTATTTTTATACAATATCTTTAGTTTTTCTACTTTTTTATTTGGTCGTGATTGTGCTAATAAATTGGCATAAGCTATGTATTGTAAGTAAATATTACTACCATTGTATATGGTTACATCTCTATTTGGCAAAGAACAAAACTGATACACCAAGTTTTCTGCAAATTCTCCTATTACATTTTTAATGTAATCTCTTGTAATTTCTACCTTTATTTTATGTAGGTTTTTGTAAAAATAATTTGTGCCATATATTGCATGATATAATCCAGCTAAGCACACATCTTCAGGCAAGCTTTCTCTTTTTAAAAAATCATATACATCTTTTGAATGATGGTAAAATGTTGTTGTCCCATGTCCAATTCCATCAGTTATTGTTTTAAAATTTTCTATGGCGTCCATTTGATATCTAATACTGTATTATATCCATCAATGTCTTTTCTTTCTGTTACATCATTTGTTTTTCTATCAATAAATAAAATTTGTGCAAAAGTACCAATGCTACTTGAAGCTCCCACAATAATATGTTTTTCTGTTAATTGTAATCCTCTTAAAAAATAATGTTTTGGATTAGCTAATTTAAGTTCAAAAACTATTTTGTTTGATTTCCAATTTATACAAGTTAAACACCCTGTCTTTGTAGACAATGTATATAAAAAATTATTTTCTATTTCACAGTTATGACTAGAAAGACCATACTCACAAATATATTTTATCTTTTCAGAATCTAAATCTATATAAAAATATTGAGATGGTTTATTGGTAGTAACTGAGTTGTTATGCAAACAAAAAAATATTTTATTATCATGTAAACATAAAGAATTTACATGGTGAGAATCTTCTTTGTTACTGCCATAAGTTTCTTTTAGTTTTTTACAGTCTATCGTTTTTGTTTTGTTGTTATGTGTAAGTCTTATTAGGTCTTTACCAGTGTTTGTGTAACACCTAACTTTTTTAGTTTCTATAATTTGATGAGGGTTTACAAAGTCATGCAAGGTTTCATGTTCAAGATAGTTGCCCTTATTATCTAATTTTATTAATTTGTCATGCGTTACAACAAATAGTTTTTGTTCTCTCCAATAACATCCGAAGGGGCGAAAAAAATTTGTATTAGTTAATGTATCTGGTAAGGCGTCTTCTTTGACAAAATTAATTTCTTTAGTTTGTTCGTTAAAAAAACCAATTAAAGCCCTATTGTTTTCAAGGCGTCCTCTGTTTTGGACTGTGATTGCAAACATAATTCTATTTCCTTTATGAGTTTTTCTGATGGGTTATCTTCTTTAGCCCAGTTGAACCCAAATGAGTATCTCTTAGAATTTGTTACAACACAATGCCAAAAGGGATTTTCTTTGTTAACGTGGAAAAACCTTACGTTCCATCCTTTCTCATCATAACTGTCAATGATTTCTTTTGTGTATGGATTTCTATATCTAAAAAAATTTGAATTGTTTTCAAAGCTGTAGGTAAAATAACACCTTATACCTTGTGCAAGATTGTTAGTATGCCATCCCATAAAACCATCTTTCGGATAAATAAAACAAGCAGTACTGTCCCAATAGCCACCATGAACATTAGCAAGATAATCTTGAATTAAGTGTATATTAGTATCATCTTTATCTAGTCGTGTGAGCTTAGAGTGTCCATAATTAAAAAAATTCAAATTAGATATTTTTATATTTTTTTCAAGTTCTTTTTTAGAAGTACATGAAATATCTCTGTGAGTATAAACTTCAGCAAGAATTTTTGTTTTGTCTTTGTTAGGTAATATGTCTTCTAGGGTAAAGTCAAATGCCATTAACTTAATAACCAGCCTAAAGTATTGTCTTCTTGGTATGTAGCTTCATCCCAGTTATAATTATTACCATCATTTGGATGTGGTATAGGAGCTTCCCATAAACATGTGGTCTCATTTAAAGTCCAAGAGTTAAAAGGTTGAGGGGCATAAAAAGCGTCCCTTGTGCTGTCAAAAATCATTCCTATACAAGCATAGTTTTTTCTAAATGGTGTGCCATTTAAGGCATGAACATTTCCTTTAGTGTTGTATGATGTTTGTTTCCAAGTATCGGTAGTACCATAAAGACTATTTAAAAAATCTGCACCAGCTTGTTCTGTTGTAGCAATATCATTAGAAACTACTTCAACAGCAATAACAATATTGTTTTCATCTATCTTTGCAAAATGTGCCATTAGGTTGTGTAACTCCCACTACCTGTAAATGTTAATATAGTATTACTTCCACTTGTTGAAACTGATGGACTACCTGATGTTGTGCCAGAATATCCAGCTGTAGGTAAAGATAATATAACAACACCTGAACCTCCTGAACCACCTGTGTTACGGTTTCCACCACCGCCTCCGCCGCCTTTGTTAGCTGAGCCATTACCACCTGTTGAATTTCTACCACCGTTGCCTCCGCCACCAGAGCCACCAGAGCCACCGCCACCATTGTTGTCGGTACCACCACCGCCTCCGCCAGCCCTTGTTACAGATGAACCTGTAATAGAATCAGAAGCTCCTGAGCCACCAGCACCACCAGCTGCATTAGAGTTAATTCTAACAGATACGCCATTACCACCAGCAGCACCAGCACCACCTCCACCAGCACCTGAATGGTCGGATGTAGAATAATCATCTTCAGTAGAAGCATGGTTTGGGCTTACAGAACCACCATTGTTACCTTGTCCTGATGTACCTGAACCACCCTGTGAAGTATGATTCGAACTATTATAGTCTGTAGGGGGTTGTCCACCACCTCCACCTGAGCCTCCATTTCTACCATGATGTCTGTTTTGGTTTCCGCCATCTTGTTCATCATCACCAGCTCCACCTCCACCTGTTGAGGTTATGTTTGTAAATCCACTTCCTGTAATTGAGGTACTTGAACCATCACCGCCTTGTTGAAAACCAGTGTTAAGGGCTCTACCAGCTCCGCCTCCACCTATAGAGACTGTGATAACAGTGTTTCTGTTAAAAGTAGCACTCAGTGTTCCTGTGCGTCTACCGCCAGCACCTCCGCCACCAGCTCCTCTATGGTTAGAGGCACCACCGCCACCACCAGCTATATTTAAATAAGTAACATTATATGGGGTAAAGCTTGATGTACCATAAAAGTCTGCTGCTAGTTGTATCTCACCACTACTAGGTGCATTACCACTTCCATGATATTCAGATAAAGCATGTGGTTCAGAGCCACCAAATTCAGCAGCTATCTCGCTTAGTTTTATTTGACCACTACTTTGTAAAGCCATCTTTTAACTCCTTAATTTCCTCTTTGAGTTCCTTAATACAGTTAATTAATAAGCCATGTATAGCGTCATACTCTACAGTTTTATATTCTTTACCGTCATGTAGTGCTAATTTCTTTTCTCTAACAGCCTCAGGTAAAACTTTTTCTAATTCTTGTGCAATAATACCAGCAGACTTCTGTCCGTTGTGTCTTGTAAATGTAACACCTCTGACTTCGTCTATCTTATCTAGTGCATTAGGTATCATTTCGATATCAGATTTTAATGCAACATCAGATATTGTGGTTGAGAAAGCAATGACATCTCCATCTACATGTAGGTCGCCATCAGATTCTAATCTCATTTCTTCAGCACCGCTTGTACTAAACATCATAGCATTAAGATTATGGTCGTATTTAATAACACCTGATAAAGCGTTTTCACTATCACCGAAATATATTCTAGCAGAACTTGAACTTCCTGTTAGAAAGCTCATACCGCAATCCCCTGAACCCTCTAAAACTAATTCATCTGCGGCTGTATTAGGTGTTGCACCTGAAGCGGCAGTTTTAACATGAAGTACCCCAGCTGGACTTGTAGTTAATACACCTACCCTGTTGTTTGTTGAATCTACTTTTAATGTGTCTGTATCAACAGTCAAATCACCACTACAAGATATAGCACCTGTACCCGTAATATTATTTGAGTTTAAATCTAAGTCACCACCTAATTGAGGTGATGTATCTCCTACTAAATCTGTTGATATGCCTGTTAAATTAGCACCATTAATTGCTGGTAATGTACCAGTCAAATTCGCTGCTGGAATTGCTCCTGTTCCTGTAATGTCATTACCATTTAGGTCTAAGTTACCACCTAATTGAGGTGTTGTATCTTCTACAACATTAGATATTTCTGTACCACTAGCTGTGGCGTCTAACCAAGCAGAGCCAGTATAAACTTTCATTTTGTTTGTTGTTGTATTGAAATACAAGTCACCAGCAGTTAATGCGTCACCGTCATTATCTACTGTAGGGTCAGAAGCTTTAGCTCCTAAGTATGTGTCATCAAAGTTATCTGCTGCTGCCTCAGCTGCTGCTTGAGCTGTTTGAGCTGCGGTCGCAGAAGTTGCTGCATTGGTCTCAGATGTACCAGCATTTGTAGCAGAAGTCGCTGCGTTGGTCTCTGATGTGCCAGCATTGGTCGCAGAAGTAGAAGCCGCAGACGCACTAGACGCCGCATTGGTTTCACTTGTGGACGCCGCACTAGCTGAGCTAGCCGCTGCCGTAGCAGAAGACGCTGCGTTAGTCGCAGATGTCCCAGCGTTGGTCTCAGACGTACCAGCGTTTGTTTCGGATGTACTAGCGTTGCTAGCAGATGTAGCCGCAGCTGAAGCCGAAGCCGCTGCGTTTGTAGCATTAGTAGCTACGGATGATTCGGAAGACGCTGCGTTAGTTGCAGAAGTCGCTGCTGCACTTGCCGAGTTAGCCGCCGCTGTAGCAGACGTGCCAGCTTGGGTTGCACTTGTTCCAGCGTTAGTCTCAGATGTCCCTGACGCTGTTTCACTAGCTGCCGCCGCTGTCGCACTGGTTGCCGCTGCTGTAGCAGAAGAAGCCGCATTGGTTTCACTAGTAGAAGCGTTGGTCGCACTAGTAGAAGCGTTGGTCGCACTAGTTGCAGCATTAGTTGCCTGTGTTGTAGCCTGAGCTAACTGAGAGGACATAGCTGTTTCTGACCAGTTCTTAGTAGCTGCGTCTTGAGCTGATGTTGGGTCAGCAATGTTAGTCAAACGTTTGTTTTGACCATCCCATTGAAAGTTAACGTTAGATAACTTAATTACGTCACTAGCGTCATCAATAGCCTCTTGAGACATAAAGAACGCTTGGTCACTATCCGTGTCTAAATCTGATTCTGTTAGTACTGAACCTGACGCATAATCTACGAGCTTTGTGCCCTGACTTGTAGTTCTACGGATTTCTATAGCTACGTCAAGAGCGGGTGCAGTAGTAAATGTAATTTGTGTACCAGCCCCATTAAATGTAAACGCAGTAGTAGCGACACCATTTAGCGTAACTGTTACGTCTTCTTGTGCTCTGTAGCTAAAAGGCACTGAATAGGCTGTGGTGTTACCGTTACCTGTGTACCTTACAAAACTGTTTGCCATGTGTTTCCTCTAAAATGATTCTTCTAAGACGGGGACTTTATTAGTCTTCTCTTATAAGTGTTGTTAATCCTTCATCTACTTCTTCTTCTAATTCTAAAATAGTTTTAACTTTACCACCTATTTTAAATTTAAAATGTTCTTTCATGTGGTCTCTTGCGGCTTCATTGTAGTCATTAAGTATTTGCCTTAAGTATGCTCCACCTTCATATTCACCACCCAGTAACCTGTTTTGTCTGTATAGAGTGTTAAACGTAGATGTAGGGTTATCTATTTCATATGCTATAGTTTCGTTTAAAGTTCTATCGTCATATCTATCGTGTATAATATTTTTAGCTACAATTTTCATTCCTTCGTACAGCGAAGTCTTTTCAGGCATTTCTAGCTTTTTATAGAATGAATGGTTTTTACCATCTTCCATAGCAAACGATTCAATTTCATACTTTCTTAACTCTAGGTTTGGTGCTTCTTTTCCCAGTCCTTTAAGTTTATATGAGTCAGCCATCCCGTTATAATTGGATGTAACAGCTGCGTCTAATAACTTACTTTTACCTGATTCACTTAAATTTAATTTGTTACCGCTTCTGTCATACATCAATGCACTTAAACCTCTATCCATAGGGACAGCATGTATAATGTTTCTTGGTGGATATGGGTTATGGAACATGTCTCTCTTAGGAGCAACCATGTCTGCATAGTATGGCTTTTCAAATGCGTTATCTAATAGCTCCTCATTAACATATTTAATTAATTCATATGGAGTACTATCAATCATCTTCTTACGGAACGTATCTATTTCGTACCTAGCTTCTGCTAAGGCTCTGTTTGTAGAACGGTTTAGCGTTACTGCTGGTACTGTTTTAGAAGCTAAATTTGAACCGTACTGTTCTAGCTTTGATACAATACTAGAATCAGGATTCATTAGTATGTTTACTAAATTAGCAAACTCTCTCATATACATTTGATTAGAAATCCTGTGGTTGTAATAAGCTAGTTGTGCTGAGAAAAACTCATTCATCTTAGCTGTAGCAAGAGCCATATCAGCTGAATACATAGGGTCTAACTCTATTTCTTTTACTTTCTTTTGCCACAGTTTTATATCTTGTGCTAATTCTAAATGTGGAGCAAACTGAATATATTTACCAATATTAACTATTTGTTTATCCCCGTTCTCATCTGTAAATCTAAAGGTGTATCTTTTAGATATGTCAGGATGGTCACCACCTGTAAAGTTTTCGTCATCAAAGTAATGATATGCAGCAAGTGTAGTTATTAAACCTAAAGAAGATTGACTGTGAGCTTTAGTACGTATAATAGGGTCTTCTGCTCTCATCATTTTCCACCAGTCACTAACTACCATGTTTAACACTGGTGTTCTTATAGCAAATTCTTTTATTAAATTGTTAGGCGTCTTCATAAAATGAAGTCCTGTTAGATAACGTCCCCATCCCCATTGGTTAGCAAACTTTATAAACCTACCACCTATGTCGTATTGGTTTCTAGTTTGTTCAGGGTAGAATTGATTAGGTTCAAATATCTCTCTTTTTGGATTGTTAGTAAAGTTTGATTCCCTTCCTACATATGTAGGGTCGTATGCTACAGATTTAGTAAGTTCATCTAATGAGCTTATTTCAGACTCATCAAAATCTTTAGTCATTCTAAAGTTACCAAACTCATCTTCGTATTGATAAAAGAGTTCACGGTATTTAGTAGCAAATTCTCCTGTGTCTATTTTAGCTTCAAGCTCAAGTATTTCATCTTCCATCTTTTGTACTTTAGCTTTGTCAACCTTGTCTAAAGATAGTTGATAATTTATTTCCCTTCTTAAATGCCTAATCTGTTGTTCTTCTACTAATGCTTTAGTTACATCTTTAGGTTTCTTACCCCATAACTCAGGATAAAACTTACGCATACGGTGATTTACATGAGCTATTCTATAGGCTCTGTTTACTAAGTTTTTTATAAATGTATCTTCAAAGCCTAATGACTTAAATGCAAAGTTAGAAAACTTAGAGTTTATACTTATATACGGACTTGTTAGTAATTTTTCTAAAGCGTTACCACTAGCTTCACTTTGCTTAACATATTGGTTAGCCATGAATAATCTTGGCTGGTCAAACTTATGTTCAAACTGGTCACCAATAGAACGTTGTAGTTTAAACGCAAGCATAGCGTCTTTTAACGCACTTACGTATACAAACCTGTTTTGCATATTTACATCATTTAACATGCGTAATAATTCAATATCACCAGTTTTACCTAGATGTATAATACCCGCTAAATAATCTTCTAATCTCATGTGTGATGTTTTTATACCAGCACTTGACATGTTAATTATATGAGTAGATATATCTAATAGCAGACTTCCTGTAACTACTTCGTTTAAAGCTTGACCAAAAGTAACTTGGTTTTTATTTGCTCTAATATTTGCGTCATCTATAAGCTGCTGTAGCTTATAAGGGTTGTTCATGTGTTCACCCATCTTAGCAAGTGTTTCTATACGTTGCTCTACTGACATATCTGCAAAGCCACGTTTAAAAGCGTTTACAGCTTCTGTCATTAGCTCGGCTTTTTGTAACATTAATTTTTCTACTTCATTTAAGTCTCTAGTTAACTTGCCTGACTGTACAATGTCTGACGCAGCTGTCCCAGCCCCTGTTGATATTTTTGATTTTTCAGCAATATCTAAGAACACATCTTCCATTTCTTTAGCTAGTGCTGCTTTTTCTTTTGGAGTTACTGCTTCTTCTATTAAGTCTCTTAGTTTAACAAATTGTTGTATTCTACCTAACACTTCTAAATCAGCGGCAAACTTAAGAGCAGCTCCTTCGTCACCCATTTTTGACAAATGTTCTAACATTTCAAACACTCTATCAGTGTCTTTAGTTTGTAGTTCTATGCCTCTGTCTTTTGCTTTCTTTAGTAAAGCTTTTCTGATTTCTGTTCTAATAACACCGTTCTTTCCTAAGCTATCCATAATGTTTTTTATTTCTAACTTAAAATCATCAGAGCCTTTAATCTTTTCGTAGTTTAGTATGTCAGTGGTTCTACTAAATTCTTTTGACTTTTGTATAATTAAATCACTTTCATCAGGCTTTTCTATTTCTTTTTTAGTAGTTGCTGCTGTTTTCTTTTTACCGCCTTTCTTAGGTTTAAATGTTTTTAATTCTCCTTTAGCGTTTACCTGATAACTTACGTTGTTCTCAATATCTAAGTCACGAAGTTCTCTGTTTACATCTCTTAGAAACCCTGTTTCTTTATCTTTGTAATACTTTGAGTTAGCCCCTTTTAATGAGTATCCAGTAAATATTCCACTAGTGAGAGCACTTATACTTCCTGTTAGTGTCCCTGATTTTATCATTCTCCAAGTAGAAAATTCATTGCTTAATCCAGCTTCTATTTCAGATTCTTGAGCGTGCATATCATGTGCTACACCTACACCAACACCTATAAGACCATCAAACGCAGCCGCTGCTTTTGCAGAGTTAAGTGTCATTTGACGTGCTAGTTCATTGTTATCAAAGTATTTAGCTAAATCTTCATCACTAATGTTTTCTAAAGCTTCTTTACCTTTTGTTTTTTCAATTTTATCTTTAGCTATTTTCTTTTTAACTACTTCTACTGCCTCAGTTATAGCTTTGTTTTTACCTGAGCTTGTAGCTAATTTACCTAAGCCTAGTGAAATATAAAAAGTAGGGTCTTTAATAGTCATCTCAGGTAAGAAATGTTTTATCCATTTCCAAACACCTATACCACCTTGACCAAAGTCAGGTAAGTCTTCATATAGCTGAGTCATTTCCGCCCAGTCTGCTCTATACTCATTGTCTTTAGACAGGTCACCCATAGTTACGCCATAGACTTCTGTTATAGCTTTCCCTGTGTTGTGATAATTTCCAATTCTATCTTCATAAAATAGATGTACTTTTTCTAAATCAGATAACTCAGAAACGTCTTCATCATATTTGTTTTTATAAAAACGTGGGAATACAACATCTAAAAAATCTCTAGATTCTAATTTATCTAAAGCTATTTGCTCTCTTTCTATTGAGCTTGCTGCGTCTCTAGCGTTACGTTCTCTTGAGTTTCTGCGTCGTTGTCCTGAGTTAAGCCTATTAAGTTCAGGTTTAACTTCTAAAGGTGGCATGGTTTTTTCTTCTACTTTTTTTGCACCGCCTTCTGTAAGTCCTTCTTCTTCTATAGGTCTTATATCATATATGCTTTCTGACACTATCTAATCCTCTTTAAAACATCTTTAAATTCTTCTAATGATAAATTAAATTGAGTAGCAGCTGCTTCCAATGCTTCATCATTAAGACTTCCTAATAAGTATCTACCGCTTATTTCTTCACCTATAACAGCTTCTAACGCTTCTTTAACTCGTTGTGCTTGACGTACTTCATCTTCATCTGTAAAGGCGTCTCTAACTTGTTGTATTAAACCTAAATCTTCTTCAGTAGTTACGTCTTCTTTATTTAAGGTAGACATTCTGTCAACAATGTTTCTGTTACGTTCCATTATTTCTTCTGTATTGTCATATAGCTCAGGATAGTTTTCCATGATTTTACTAGCAACAATAGCCATGTCAGTCCTGTCTAGTTTACCCTTTGCTTTAAACAAACTAGTTTTAAATATGTCACTATTCATTAATATAACTGGTATAGGTTGTCCAGCAGCTTTTGAAGTTGCTACTATATTTTCAATCTCTTCTATTTTACCTATAGTGTCGAAACCAGCTTGACGGTCAAACACATTCATTACATCTCTAGATATAGCATTTATTAATGTGTCTTTAGTTTCATCAGGGTTCATGTCAAAAGGTGTGTCCATGAATTGTGTTATAGCTTTTATTTCAGCGTTTGTACCAAACCTGTTCATAACTTGGGTTTCAATTTCTTGTAGTTTACTTTGTAACTTTTGTTCATATGCTATTTTAATTTCATTAGACGCCGTCTCAGATGGTGGAAAGTTAGCAACGTCTTCTGTTAACCATGTTCTTAATTGCTGGTGTATTGATTGTTCTATGACAGAAAAGACTCTTCTTTGAGCTTGTCCTTTCTTCTCTATTTTAGAATTAGTTACAACAATTTCAGAAAGTTTATCTACCATTGTTGTTACTTGTGGCATACGTGTAACATCAACATTTTTCTTATAAGCTTCATTTGCTGTGGTAAAGAATTTTTGAAGTTCTCTAGCTTCCATAGGGTTTAATTTAACGCCTTGTGAAATAATGTCATTTAGAAATTGGTTATACCCATCATCTGTTCCAAAATAATTACCATTAGCTATTTTTTGTTTATAGCCATTTAGTATTTGTGTATTATTAAAGACGTTAGGAGCTCCTGAAAAAGCTACTTTTACTTTATTAAATGAACCTATATGAGTAGGGTTAGTTAATTCTTTTGAAATTAATAATTTTTGTTCTTCACTTAGAAGCTGACCACCTGTTAAAACTTCTCCACCTAGTTCTACACCTTCTATAGTTTCTCCAGTTACATACATAGAATTTAATACACCAAACCTTAGTTTATTAGCTTCTTTTTTTGCTTTAGCTTCTGCTACAGTTTTAGTATTACGTCCAGCTATTATCTTAGCCATTAAATCATAAGCAATAGGATTACCTGAATCTAATAAAGATTTAACTTCCATCTTACCGTTGTAGCCTCTGTGTGACTTTAAGAAACTTTCGGCTCTATCATAGTCACCGACTTCTATAAGTTGTTCAGCCCCTTGTAAGATAGTTGCATTAATTTGTTTAGGGGTAGGTGGTTTGCCATCACTATTTAGTTTTGTTTCTAGACGTTGTGATATTGTTATACCGTTTTCTGTGCCTTGATATATTTTTATAAAGGCAGCCATACTATCTATTTCTTCTTTGTTTCTAACCTCAAATCTACTCTGAGCGTCTTGTGTTAGAAAAGCTGCTTTCTTCTCATTCCAAACAGAAGCATAAGCACCTGAAAAATATTTACCACCTTTATTAAAATCTGCTGTTACATGTTCATTTAAAAATTCTTCAGCACTTTGTGACTTAGGGTCATAATTGTCTTGGTTAGCTAATACTGATTTCCAATCTTCAGCAGCTTGTGTTTTACCCATCCACATATCATTAGTAGCTGTGGCATACATGCTGTTAAGTTTCTCATTTTCACCTGAAGTAATAATTTTTTGTATATCTTCAAGTGATGTACCTGAAGCTTGTAAACTAGCTAATTCTACTTCAGCTTCTTTTTGTTGTCTTTCTATATAAGTAGAACCCATCTCTTGTAACTTAGGTGTAACAGTTTTTAATGCTTCGACAAGACCATCAGTTTGTACTGTGGCTCTTCCAGCCCCAGCAAATGTAGTGCCGAAGTATTTATTAGTTACTTTAGATTCATATGCCATTATTTATAGACTCCTGTAATATTCCCCATTTGTACTTTACTAGCTAAAGGTGATAATTTTTTCTTACCTGTCAATGCTCGTTGAGCGTTTATATCCATCCCATACATAGACCTATTAGCTATTTCAGTTTGTGTAGATTGATTAATTATTGCGTTCTGACTCATTCCATATCCAACAGCTGTTGTGCCTATTTCTAAGCCAAGACCTAATAAACTAGGTTCTGTAACAGGTTTAATGTATTTAGCACGAGTTTGCTGCATGTCTGCGTATGCTTGTGTATATTGATAATTAGCTTTGTACATATCTGATAAGAAAGCATTTTGCAGTTCTACATAATCTGTATCACCAGTGCCAGCTAAATCTTGTATTACTTTAAATGGATTACCAAAACCTAAGTTAAGTGCTTGTGCTTGTTTCTTACGCACGTCCATTTTACGTTTAAAGTCTTCAAGAGCAAATTCTCTAGCGGCTTCTACTTTTTCGCCTTCTATCTTTTGGATGTCATTAAGGTAAGCTATGTTAGCATTTTGTTCAGTAATTTTATTAGCTTCTGTTTGAGCTTTTGCTGCTGCTCGTTGGGTTTGATAACCCTGTATAGATTGCATTACTGACATTACTGCCATTGCTTCTGCGACGCCGCACATATTATGTCATCTCCTTCATCATTAAATAAAATGGCATTTTGCCTTTGCCATAATGTTCATCTCGTTGTATTTCTTTAAAACCTAAATGCTTAAGCCACTTAATAGATTTTGTATTTCTACAGTCTACCCAGTTGTATAAATATTTATAGTTTTTTCCCATTTGTGCCATCCATTCAGGTGACTGTCTTATAAATTCTTTTTTGTAATTAAATAACTCATCACTAGATAATAACCAAGCCACGCCATAGTCAGGCTCTAACGTTGGTACACTACCAAACATTCCGATAACATACTCTTCGTCTGTGCCTATGACACTCCATGTTCTATGTCCTGTATACTGAAAAGGTGTCATAAGAGCCTCAGCAGCTCCTATATTGTCTGACGCTTTGATTTCGTCTCTGTCCGCTTGCCTCATTTTAGGTGCAAGAAAAGCTATGTCTGCTGATATTGCCCGCCTCACATGTGCCATTATATTCTCTTAGAACGTCTGTGGTAGTAACCTTCCACTTCAGCACTGGGAATAAACATAGGTAAGTGTGAGCTACTTTTTATATCTAATGTAAATAATGTATTTCTACTTTGTACAGGAACAATAATAGTACCTGACGAAATCGCTGGGTTATCCACTGCTCCTGATAAACCAATAATATAACCATTCATAAATGTAGTATATGTATTTCTATTCTCAGGTGTTACTTCTACTTGGAAGAATCCACTGTCTTCATAGTCAAATGATATAGTACGTATCTGATACCTACCTGAAGTAACAGCTATAGCCCCTTGTCCTGAAGCTTCTCTTACGTACTGTGGTGACAGTGTATATTTAGATTCATAAGGGACACCTATAATTAAACTAGTGTGGTTTCCTTCTATTGTATATGTTGAACCTGTTGTATTTGTTGCTGTGTAATCAGCTCCTGTGCTAGCGTTCACAGCTAGTAATCCTGTCTTAGCTCCATATGGGCTAGTGAATGTAGTAAGGTCAGTACCTGAATTATAAGTTCCAGTTACAGATTTCTTAAGGTCTAGATATACATTATGACCTATGGTTTCATCTGATAAATCTTGTAGGTCAATACGTAGTAACTTTGTGTCTGTTCCTTCAGCTACAAATAAATATACAAAACTACGGTCTATCATACCACCTATTATCTTAGTACCAGCTAATGTCCACTTAGACCATGCAGTTTGTACTTTCTCACCTCTATCAAAGAAGTATTTGTACATATACATTGTGTTGGCATTGGTAGGTGATACAGCTGTTCCTGTAGTGTATGGTGCTGTCTGAGTGTCAGCTGTATCTGAACACAGCACTATCAAAGAATCTTCTGTTGTGTTACTTAATATTGAATAAGCGTTGTCAGGTATCAAAGTTTGTACCGCAACAGTAACATCTAAACCGTCATTAGTTAATGTATCATTGTCTGAATAATATTCTCTTACTGCTGTGTTTGCATTACGTACTTGTGAGAAGTAAGCATATCTACCTGAAGATACAGGTGTTACTTCATCATTGTGTGAGAATGTAGACACCTCATTCAACACAGCTGAGGTCGGGGTAATTGTCTCAGCTGCTGAAGCGAGTTTATACTGTGATGTGTCGGAGAATAACAGTAAGGTTTCGTTGAATGATATTGAATTTCTTAATACGTTTACAGTTGTACCTGAAGCTGCAACATCTATAACATCTGTATCTAATACCTGTGTTACTGTTGTTCCAAAGAAGTTAAAGTAATCAGCATTACCTGATAATATTAAATTCTCTCCAGCTAATATACCTAGTCTATTTTTATAGAATGTAAGGTTCTGTATTTTCTGTCCTACAAATGAAGGGTCAGGGTTTGTGACACCATCCCCAGCGTCTCGAGCTACATAAGTTTGACGTGCAAAAGTAAATGTTCCGTTATTATTATTAATAAGAGCATGTGGCATTGTAGAGTTATCTAACCCTGTACTTGTGTTGGGTGCTATACATTCTTCCCACACACCATTGCCTACATAGTTAACATAGTAATCTGATGTTGTATCACCAGCGTCACCTGTTACTTTAATCTTATCATCTAACTTTGCATAATAAGGTAACTTAGTAAAATCTTGTATCTCATCTTTAACAGCATACAGCTCACTGTTACCAGCACCATCATGTGTCTCTACTGTATAGTTAGCGTTTTGGTCTACTACATAACCACGTAATGCAGACTGGTGTTCTGTAAATGTAAACTCAGCAGTTACAGCTGAATAACTGCTTAAACCTTGTGTTGTACTTAGTGTTGCCCCTGTGTCTGCTCTAGTTAATTTAAACTCTATACTAGAAGAAGAGTTCCAATAAGTACTGCTTGTACCATATCTAAAGATATCTATTAGCTTTGCTGTATCTCTAAAATCTGTGTCATGGTTAGCGTCACTACCGTCAGGCATTTGTATAATTGCATTAATACCATAAGGTAAGTCAGGGTGAGTAAGATGTATTGCATACTCTCTACCAAAGTTAGTTACCTTAAACACTACATAAAAGTATTCTAGTTTAGCTGCTGTAGTTGTACCACTTTGTGCTGGTGTTATAGATTTGTTAGATACAAAAGTATAATCAGCAATGTTAACCATCTTAAGGTCATTCTTAGGATTGGTAGTTGTAAGATAAGATGTGCCGTCAGGAAAACTTACTGTCTTTTCATTGCCTTGTAAATCAAAAACTTTTACCCCACCGTTGTAAAATGCAACAATGTATTTATTGTTCTCATCTCTTTGTATGTTCCATATCTTTGTAGTGTTAGGAAATACGTTTGTAGCGTCTAGTGTAGCTATATATTCTGATGGTGGGCGTTTGCCTAAGCCTTTGATTATATTGTTTTGACAATTAATCTGTTCTTCACCTTGATTAATACCACGTTGGGTAGGTGTTTGTTGGCTTATACCATTCAGAAAGTTAGGTATCGACTGAGAAACTACTGCCATTAATAAGTCCTTCTAGGTGGTCTATTGATTATTGAATATGTATTTGCGTCACCTTCTAGTATGTTTACATCCTCACTTCTAGAATCAGATTGCTTAAAGTTATTATAAGCTTCCTGTTCATCTATGCTCATTAGTTCAGATAAACCAGCGTCACCTATGAATCTAGCTGCAAAACGTCTAGCGGCTTTTACTGTAATATAGCGTCTAGCATATTCAGGTAGTTGTTCAAATTGTTGTACTAATACAACATCTAATGGTGGGACGATTGTAAAAACGTCTGTGTGGTTATCTAGGTCATACAGTTTACCATCACGTATTACTACGTTTTGATATCTGTGTGTTGCATGAGCGTCAGCTTGGACGCAGTTGGAAGGTAATGGAATCTTACTATCATCATCTATTGAGTAAGTTACATTGTATTCTGTGTTAAAGTTCCAGCCTTCACTTTGTACAGAAAGGCTAGTTTCATCTAAGATATTTATAGCGACAGATACGTCTACGTTTGTTACGCCGCTAATTGAGTTAACAGGTGCTTCTCCAATAGCAGAGAGCATGGTGTTGATAGCTTGTAACTCGGTAGTTGGTGTTATTTGTGTTGCCATAATTTCCTCAGTAAAGAGGGGACAGCCAAAGCCATCCCCTCAAGGTTAAGTATAAGAAACGATTAAGCTTCTTTAATACCTACAGACGCTTCAGGACGGAGCACGCCGTGACCCATAGCATACTTAGCTACCATCAATGTACCTTGACGTCTTATGTCATATTCCATTTCAGTTGCTAAGTCCATGAGCTTAACAGTACCCGCAGCTGAAGGATGGCAAACCAATGCAACATAGTTAGCTAAGTTAACTTGTTGTGGGTTTGAACCACCAGCTGTAGCAGAACCGCCATCAACGTTTGTTGAAGATGAGAAGTCTGAAGCCACAAAGTGTGGTGTTGGTACTAATTCAATACCAGCAATCTTCAATACTTTTCCTTCAGCAATAGAACCTTGACCACTAAAGTCAACATTCACAGCGTTAGTAGCGTTTGCTAATTTATAATACTCTTCAAGTCTGATGAAGCACTTACGTCCTTCTCTTGGCACATAGTTAGCGTCAAGTTGTTTTGCAGCGTTGAAAAGTTCATCAATCATTGCGTTAGCAGCTGTAGCAGCTGTAGCACTAGCGATTGAAGTGTTTGTTAGGACAGTTCCTGAAGCGTAACCTGAATCAGATACGTTTGCAGAAGCCTGAGCCGCTTGTCCGATTGTTTGTAGGATGTGCTTATCTTTTTGGAAAGCCAATGCTCTACCGATTTCGGATGAATAAGAACCTCTAACATCATAATGATTTTTTGCTTCTTCTATGTTAGAAAGAAAAACAGAAGATATCAATAAGTCATTGATTGTTATGATTTTCTCGTTGTGGTTTACGTCACTACCAGTGATTTCTGTACCAGCTGTGTGATAAGAAGCGTCAATTCTACCCATTACAGGGAATTGTGCACTTTTACCATTACTGATTGTACGGACAGTTTCAGCTCCTTGAGTTACTGAAGCACGTTCAAATGAAGTTAAAACTTCGCCTGAAAATACTTTAAGAAATAGAGCGTCTTCTGAACCACCAGCGTTGACTTTACCGACAGATACTGGACTAGCATTTGCCATAATAAATCTCCTTTGGTTATAGTTTAGTTGTTGTTAAACGCCTCTAAGTTTCGTCCCCAAGATTGTCTTCCGCAGAAGGTCAAGTTACTACTACTTGTTGGCAGCTGCCATCTAACGAGATAGCACAGCTATTAGCACTTCCATTTACGTAAAGCTAGAGCCTTACGTGTTGGCTTTCCATTTGGTTTTTTCATTGCACCTTTAACACCACTCATTCTTGCACAGAAACTTTTACGTCTCCCAGCTGCTTTAGAACCTCTTTTAACTTTTCCTGTTACAGGTGCTTTGAGGTTAGCCCCAGTCTTCCGTTTATAATAACGTCTACCAGCAGCATTTAAGCCACCGCTGGGGCTTTGGTGTTTCTTTGCTGGCATTTACTTTTTCTTTCTTACTGTTTTCTTTTTAGGGAAACCAGCTTTCATATTAGAATATGCCTTAGATGATATAGTTGATTTAGATTTAGGTCTGCTTGTACCAGCCTTTTTACGTGCATTGATATTTGCATATAGTCCACGTTTAGCCATTAGCATTTCCCTTTCTTTTTAGTTTTGCCTTTCTTCATTGGTTTACCGTATGCCATAGTTTTCTCCTATAAGTTACTGTTTGCTAATTTCTCTTGTACTTCAGCTTGGAACGCTGGGTCTTTAGCATATCTTGGGTCACCCATGTCAGCTTGTACTTGAGCCCATGATTCATAGCCACCTTGTGAAGTAGGGGCTGCTTTACCTGATAGTAATTTAGGGTCAGTACCATTAGCTGCTGTGTATCTAGCTTGTAAACCAGTAACAGCTAGCTTGATAGTTTCCATATCACCACTGTTAACAGCATTGTTATAAGCTGTCTGTTCAGCTTCAGTTAAATTTTGTCCAGCCCATTGAGTCATCTCTACGTAAGCTTCTTCTCCACCTACTAAGCCTTTGACTTCAGTGCCTTGTTGTAATGCCCTAGCTTCTTGTCCAGCAATAAACTGGTCTACGATATCTCTACTGATACCAGCTTTCTCTAATCTTTCATAAGACTCATCAGCTAGTTGACCACTCTCTGCATATTCTGCACTGAGTGAATCCATGTCAAGCCCAGCAGACTCAACAGCTTCATCAGCTTTTATTTCTAAATCACTCTTAGGTTGTTCTTCAGCCTTCGCTTCTTCCTTAGGTTCTTCTTTAGGTTGCCCTAATTTAGATTCTAATTCAGCGTATGATTTAGCCATTGCTTCAATAGATTCAAACTTCTCAGGTAAACCCTCAGGTCTAGAAGATTCTACTTGTTCTTCTACTGCTGGGGCTTCTGATGTAGTTTCATCTGATTGTACTACTACTTGTTCTACCATTTATTTCTTCTCCTTTATTGTGGTTTAGTCATGTTATTAGCAACAGGTTGTACTACATCCTGTGCCATATCCATCATTTGTTGCTGTTGCATTTGTTGTTGAGCAGCTTCTTGCTCTTGAGCTAGTTGCTCTTCACTCTTAATTAATCCTTCAGTGTCAATACCTAAGCTGGTAGCAACACGAGTAATCAGGTCATTAGGGTTTAATACCTGTACTACTTCAGGGCTAATCTGAGCTAGCTGTCCTATCTCCATAACAAATTCTCTTAGTTTCTGTAGGTCATTACCACGTCCTAAAGCTTCTATACCTGTGATAATAGTAGGTGCTACAGAATCTTTTGGAAGCTTCGGTATCTCATTGGATTGAGACATACGTTTCATTAATACTTGTACTAATGGTAACTGAAACTCTTGAGATAATAATGAGTATATACCACCCATACTAGTCTCTAACTGTTCAGCCATGTATCTAATCTCTTGGGCTGTTACACGTTCAGCGTCTCTTTGTATTGCTGTGTGTAATAAGAAAGCGTATGACATACGTTCTTCTAGTCGTCCTATGCTACGTTCTACAATACCTAAATCATATTGCTTCTCAGTTTGCAAACATGTTACGTCGTCTCTTTGTCCTGTAATTATGTCCCCGTTTCTAGTGTTGGCTAAATCTTTTTTACGGGTCACAGCGTTAGGTCTAACCATAAATACTACTTTACTTGCAGCTGCTGATGATTCTACTAGTGATTGTGATAGTCCCTCTAGTGACCTTAGGTCTCCTAGAAATTCCTCTACATAACCACGCCCATAGTCTTCACCATCTACTCTTACCATACGTAATGCTTGGTAAGGCATGTTGTCTTTAGGATATGTACCTACTGAGCTTGGTATCTTGTGTCCCATAACTTCTTGGCATACATAGTACTTGCCGTCAGGTAATCTGTATATATGAGTATATATCTCACAGTCCTCATCTTCTTTGTAATCAGGATATTTACCTATAATTTGTAGTGTCTCTTCATCTAATGCGACTGGACTAATGCTTTCTTTAATAATTACTTCTAATAAATTACCATCTTCATCACGTCTGCACACAAATTGTGTTATACCATACACACGCATATTGCCTTTCTTAGGTAGATATGTTAGTACATTACCACTTACAATAAGATGTTTTAGTGCTTCAAATACAGATACTCTAAGTGCTAGGTTTTCTATTTTCTTGTGTATCTCACGCTCAATTTTGGCTAGAGACTTCTCAATTTCAGATTGTAATTCAGGGTTCTGCTCTAGTTCTTCTTTAGTTTTACCTGATAAAGATAATCTAAAAAAAGGTGAGTTGGGTGGTAATAATAATAATAGAAGTTTAGAAGCTAGGTTGTTGACACCTCTTGCTCCTACTGATTGAAATGGGGTATATAGTTCTGAGCTTGACTCGAAGCCGTCGTCAGGAATAAGGGTAGGAATTGTAAGTTCTGAGCACTCACGGGCTCTATCGAGATAATGTTGTCTATCTGCTTGTAGCTTTTCATAGCGTTGTTTCGCTGTTTCTTTCATTATCTCTTGCATAATTAACTAATGTTTAGACCTGACCCTGAAGTAGGAATAGATAAGCCTGATGTTTGTAGAGCCTTTGTACCTCTACGTTTAACTTTCTTTTTCTTTTCTTCTTCAGTCATCTTATCTTCAGCTACCTTAAGTGTAGGTGCTATCTCTTCTCCTGATGGTGAAGCGATAGGTGGAGCTGGAGTAGGTGCTGGTGGCGGCGTAGATACTTTTGGGCTACCTGTGCACATATTATTTATCTCTCTCTTTAAGTTGATTAATGAAACGAACAACATCACGTTGTCCAGCCTTGAAGTATATGTCCTTCATTTCATCTGATAAGTCAGGTGACTGCTCAGGATATATAGTATTTAACAATTTAATAAATTGTGGTACTGTCTTAGGTAGGGTAATTTCTTCTTCATCCTTGCCTATTATATCTTTTATAAACATATTTTATCCTTCTAAAACGGGTACTTTAAGTCCATAGTGTACCAGTTATTGTTCCTTTATTGTATTCAGTTGCTCTATTCTCAAAGAAGTTAGCGTGCTCAACGCCATTAAGCACCCAGTCTAACCACTCTAATGGGTTATCTTTTACTTTGTAGTTAGGTTTCAATGATAGTTGTAACAGCCTACGGTCAGCAATGTATCTTATGTATTGCTTAACTTGGTCAGGTTCAAGCCCACGAATACCGCCTTGTTCAAATGCTAGGTCAATAAACTTATCCTCTAGCTCAACCATGTCTCTACAAGTTTGATAGATAGTGGCTTTGAAATCATCATTCCATACGTTTGGATTCTCTTTAATCATTTCTTTAAATAATTTAATCATACTCTCTACATGGTGTGACTCATCACGGATAGACCATGTAACTATTTGGCACATCCCTTTCATGCGACCAAAGCGTTGGAAGTTAAGTAGCATAACAAAAGAAGCGAACAGCTGTAGTCCCTCACCAAATGCTGAGAAACAAGCTATGTCTCTAGCTAGTCCTTCTACCCCTTTACCTTTATCTTTAAATAAGTATTTATGTTTATCAGCCATCTCCCTGTATTCTTGAAATGCTTTGTACTCTGTCTCAGGTAATCCGATAGTATCATTTAGTAATGAATAACTATGAGCATGATTAGACTCGCTGGCTGCAAAAGAAGTTAACATCATACGTACTTCAGGTGCTTTAAACTTAGGTAAGTATTTATCTAGGTAAGCCTTAGCTATATCTACATCACCTTGTGTAAAGAATTTAAGTATCTGATTAATAAGATTCTTCTCAGGTTCTGTTAGCCTTTCATTCCAGTCTCTTACATCTTCATGTAAAGAAACCTCTGAAGGTAGCCAGTGCATTTTTTGTTGCATGTCATAGGACTCAAACGCCCAGCCATATGTAAATGGTTTATAGTGTGTACGTTCTTTAAATAAATTCATTATCCCTCGCAAGCTATACATTCCCCATCAGGAATGATTGTTCGTTCTATCTTTTGTGACACTAGTTCTGCTCTCTTCATTGCTTCTGAGCGACAGTAGTATAGTGTCTTGAGTTTTCTTTTCCAAGCCAACATGTGTATGTCATGTAACTCACGGATGTGTACATCAGCTGGAATGAATACATTAACAGATTGTCCCTGACAAATAAACTCTTGTCTGTCTGCTGCGTGTTCTATTACCCACTGTTGATTAATCTCTATGGCTGTCTTGAATGTATCCTTCTCATAATCAGTAAGACCTTTGAGTTTTAATACTGAACCTCTGTTGGCTAGTATCTTCTTCCATGTCTTCTCATCATTCATACCTTTGCTTTCTAATAGTTTTTCTAAGTGTTTATTCTTAACCAAGAATGAACCTGACATAGTCTTCTGTACATAGGCGTTAGCCCTGTATGGTTCAATGGCTGGTGATGTAGTACCACATATGATTGAGCTAGAAGCGTTAGGTGCGATAGCAAGTAAGTGAGCGTTACGCATACCTGTGCCTTCCATGTCAGGTGCTTCACCTTTCTTAATAGCTAATCGTTTAGATTCTTTGACAGCTTGTTCCTTAATATGTTTAAACATTTGTAGGTTCTTAGACTTAGCTAGTGCTGATTCAAATGGTATGCCTTTAGATTGTAAGTAAGAATGGAATCCCATTGCACCTAACCCTAAGCTACGTTCATTCACAGCAGAAAACTTAGCCTTGTATAAAGTGTCAGGTGCGTTGTCAATAAAGTGCTGTAGCACATTATCGAGAAAGTGAATTAAATCAGGTATAAACATTGGGTCAGCTTTCCAGTCATCATACTTTTCTAAGTTGACTGAAGACAAACAACACACAGCTGTGCGTTCTTCATTCGTTGGCAATGTTATCTCTGTACATAAATTAGAATGGTTTACTTTTAAACCTAAATCTTTTTGTGCTTGAGGTAGCCCATCATTAACTGTGTCACCAAACATAATGTATGGCTCACCTGTTGCTACTCTGCTTTCTAATATGCGTTGCCATAACTCACGAGCTGCTATAGTTCTTACTGTTTCATTTGTATGGGGGTCAATTAGATTCCAGCTATCATCAAACGTTGGTTCTTTGATACAGTTATTAATTAGTTCCATGAAGTCATTAGATATATTAATACCATGATGTAGGTTAAGACACTTCCTGTGTACATCACCGCCACTAGGCTTACGCATATCTAGAAACTCTATAATCTCAGGATGGCTTACGTCCATGTAAGCGGCATAGCTGCCCCTTCTAGTCTTTCCTTGTGAGAAGGCTAACATCTCTGAGTCTACTACATGTAGAAAAGGTATTGACCCTGACGACTGAGAACCATTGCTAGTGCCAGTTCCATCTGAACGAATGTGTCCCCAGTATCCACCGACCCCACCACCGACAGAAGCCAGCCATGCGTTTTCAGTGTAGTGTCCAGTCAGTCCTTCTCTACTATCAGGTACATAATTAAGAAAGCATGAAATAGGCATACCTCTATCTGTACCACCATTAGTTAAAATAGGTGTAGCGTACATGAACCATAGCTTAGATGAATAATTATATATACGCTCAGCCATCTCATCATTATCAGAGAAAGCTTTAGCCGCTCTCATAAATGCCTCTTGTGGTGAGGTCTCTTCAGGTAACAAGTACCTATCATGTAAGGTAGTCTTACCAAACGAGGTTAACAATTCATCTCTGCTATAATCCATATCCACTCCTATAATATGTCGAGAGGGTTCACATGTGTGTTCTCTCTAATTAATATATCTATATACTCTTTTGCTTTCTTTAAGTCCTCAAGCTTACCTTCCATGTCCTTGTGCTTGGTACGCCAACGACATACATATTTGATAACGTTAGCCTCACAGTAAGGTATCTCATTGTGCATTATAAAAGTTACAGGTTGTATTTTATAATTGGCATAATGCTTGGGATTGATTGCATTTATCTCTACCTTTTTCTTGGTTCCCATAGTTTTACTTCTCCAGTTTTTTTGTTGTACTCACCGTGCCGTAGTATACGGGCACACCTAGCTTGTTGTAATGCTTCAGCTTCTGTGTATCCCTTCTTATCATAGGCTTGTAAAACTTTGTCCCACAGGTCTAAGAGGGGTACATTAATATCTGTCCCTAGTATCTTCTCAGCTGTCTTGATACCCACAGTAGGACACCCAGTGTATCCGTCTACTGCGTCACCAGTAAGTGCCTGAGTTATGAACCAGTAGTCAGCTTGATAAGGAGTTACCCTATCAATAGTAATACCATCAGATGACACACCTACTGGTATTTGTTTTAAGTCTTTATCAATAGATACAATAACTTTATCTACATCAAAGTGTGGCTCAGGTGTGGTAGCTAAGATACCTAAGACATCATCAGCTTCTAAGTTGTCCCACATGATTCCTTTGTGATGTTCCATAATATGCTTACGCAACACTGGAAGTATCAGCGGCTTACGTTTAGCTTTACGATTGTCTTTGTATGTAGGTAGTACATCCTTTCTAAAATTAGTAGGGGATGTTAAACATATCTTAACTCTGTTTGCTTGTAAGTCTTGTTTAAGTTTCTTAATAGCTTCATCTATTAGACCACAGCACTTGTCTTCATATGAATGTAATGTCCATAGTCCATCACCCCAGTTAACTGCTTCTTCATTTTGAAGAGCCACTGTGTAAATAAGAATGTCACCATCAATAAGTATCTCTCTCTTAGTACCCATAGGTACTTGTGGTTGTCTCTCTGTCAATGTGTTTCGCTCCAGTTGTTACCGACTTTGTATTCACCAGTCAGTGGTATTCTTAAATCAAAGTACTTGCCTGTTGCTTCGATAGCTTCAACAGCTTTCTCACCAATGACGTCTGCCCAGTCTGAGCCACACTCTACTTGTATCTCATCATGCACCCACACCACTTGGTTAACATTCATGTATCCTTGTGTCCTTTTATTAAACTCAACCAACCAACGTTTGCATACTAATGCACCACTTGATTGTAGTAATGTATTCAATGCTGAATGTGCTGAGCGTACCTTAACGTTCCTACCATCTAGTCCTTTGATGTAACCTTTAACTGCTGCTGTTTGTACAGCTCCTATAAGTTTACTCAAAGCTGGTAAGTTGTTTAAGAATCTTTGCTTAACTTGTTTGGCTTCCTTCACTGTCTTACCAGTAACATCAGCTATCTTGTTTACGCCACCACCATACAAGAAACAATAATAGAAACGTTTAGCTAAATCTCTTGAATCAAGACCAGCTAGCTTCTTTGTCTCTGTATGTATGTCACCGTCAAGTACCACCTTAGTATATGCACCGTTGTCAAACTTAGCCATGTAATGTGCTAACATTCTGACTTCCAATGCTGATACATCTATACCCACTAGCTTACGATTGAATGGTGTAGTAAATAATTCTCTACACTCTTTACCGTAAGGTGCATGAGCACTGGGTACTTGTGCTAAATTAGGGTAGGCATGGCTGGCTCTTGCAGTCACTGTCGAGTTGGTGTTGCAAGTGCCGTGAAGTCTGCCAGCTTTAACAAGCTTCAACCATGCCTGATTACCTGTGGCTAACTGTCCAATCCTTTTATCTAAAAGAAAATGTTCAGCGAGGAGTTTAGCCTCAGGATAATCTAAACTGTTTAGTACTGAGTCATCAACCTTAGGCTTACCATCAGTTGTATACTCATCAGGTTTCCAGTCATACTTATCTATCAGTCTTTGTGATACATGTTGTCTACTGGATGGATTAAATGTTTCTTCATGCTTCTTAATAAATGGTTGACCCTTAACATATCCTCTAGTCTTGTTGTTAACTTTAGGTATGAATATTGTCTCTTTAATTATAGGTGGGAATAGTTCTTGTAGTTCTTCTTCTATATCTAAGCGTCTAGCTTCTAGTTTACCATAGAGTTCTTTGGCTTTGTCTTCATCAAACATAAAGCCATATTGTTCTTGTTTAAATACAAGCTTAGCTACGTCATGCTCTAGTTCCATAGCTTGTTTAGAGTAACCTTTCTTTTCTATTGCTCGATACAAACCAACGTTAACATGAACGTCTTGCTTACAGTACTCTAACATTTCAGGGGTAAATGTTTTCCAGTCTGTTTCTATGTGTGCTTTGTACTTACCAATGCGGTGTCCCCATGACTCAAGACTGTGTCTGCCTATAAGCTTAGTGGGAAAGTCATTACCACGCTTAAAGTCTGCGTCTCTAATGTCAGGAAATAATAAACGTGTAGCGATAATGGTGTCAAAGATTTCTCCTTTAGGTTCAAAGTCATAAAACTTTTTTAACATAGGTAAATCAAACTTAACTATGTTGTGTCCAATTAATAACTTAGCACGACTCATTAACTTAATAGCGTCCCAGTTATCAACGTGTATTATTTCATCTTTGTCTATGTCATACAAGATAATACAATGTATCTTAGTCGCTTCATCCATGAGTCCATCAGACTCAATGTCAAACACGTATCTCCTCTTCATTTTAAATGTTCTCCTTTGCTTAACTGTTCTCTATATTCTTTTAGGTCACGCTTGAACCAAACCTTTTTAGTTTCAGGACAGACGTAAACTATTTTTACTCCAAGCTTATTGCCAAGTGCATTAGTAATACGTGAAGTAACCCAGCCCTTTGCGTTGTAGTATGCACATTTGAAATCAATGTAGATACATTCATGTGTCTTCTGATTAATGGCAACACAATCAATTACACCTTGCGGTGCAACGTTAGTGAATACCCAGTAACCTTGCTCGATTAACCATGCCTTGCCGAACAGCTCAGCCCAGTGTCCCTTGTCATTTTTCTTCATAATTTTATTTTAATTATTTTTTGTATTACACAAGTCGGAATGATAGTGGTGTTCCCGATATCTTTTATCTTACCATCACTATCTATGTTGAAGTCACTAGCGAGTCTAGTCACCTTGTTATCTTTTTTAATTAACCACCCACTAGAAATACATATAGGTAGCTCATCAGTAATGAGGTCATCAATGTCACGCCAGTTACTATCAGATTCTATATCAACCCAATAGACCATAACGAAGTCATGCTTGATAAGGTCTAGTTTAGGTAAGTATCTTTTCTTTTCCATTTTATTTATATTTAAAAACATATTTAGACCACAAATAACTACGTGCAATACCTATCACTGTAAATATCAATGCTAAATGAAACATATCCCACACTGGTATATGTATATTAAAAAAAGGAAAGACGATAATTTGTATTATCATTGATAAAACTAGACCACTTCCAATGTCTAACGTTCTGTGTATTAAGTGTGTTGTGTTCTTCATAATTAGTGTACTGAGTGTTTGACTACTTCTACTTGAAGTGCCCTTGTGTCTCCCTCTTCTGCTAACATATCTAATGCGTTGTTTAATAATTTTTCTGCTAGCTCAGTGCCTATTGGTATTTGAATAATATTATTCGTCTCTTCAGTCTCAGCTAAAGCTTTCATTATTATCTGTGTCCATTGTACTGATTTATATTCCACGTTAGAAGTCGTCCTGTACATCTCCATCTGTCTCCCGTAAACATCCTGTTTCTAAATCATAGTAGAGTGTACAAGCTTTGCCTGTCTCTCCACTAAACCTATTCTTCAACACGTTAACCTGAGCCAAGTTCTTGTCTGACTGTAAGTCTCTAGACATACTTATAATCATATCAGATAACTGACCGATTGACGCACTTCCACGTAAACTATTCATAGATACTGCAACCCCATCCTCATATCCTTTGTTCCCTTCAGGTCTCTTAAGGTGGGACACCAGTATTAATCCAATGCCTGTCTCTTCTACTAGAGTCCTAAGCTTTGATACTGTATAATCTATAAGTTTACGTTCGTCACTTGTAGTCTCATCACCAACGGCTGATAGAGCCATGTGTAAGTGGTCAAGTATTACGAAGTCAACGCCGCACCCTTTAGCTAAGTATCTTATCTTAGATATTAAATTGTCACTGGCTGTTGAGCCAAAGTGATTATATAAATAAAACTTACCACCACCCACAGTGCTGTCGAATACTTCTTTAAGTTTCTTATCGTCGACACCTTTGCGGTCTAAGTGTAATGGCTTACCCATTTCTATTCCCATGATACCCAATGCACTACGCTTGATAGATTCCTCTAGTGCTATGTACCCAACGCTGAAATTATTTTTCAGTAAATGTAAGGCTACATGTCTACAGAAACTAGACTTACCTACACCACTACCAGCAGTGACAGTAACTAGTTCTCCCTTGCGTAGTCCATGTGTCTTAGTGTTAAGACATTCAAATGGATATTGGACTGTAACATAGCTATCTTCTTTTCTAATATCTTCCCAAAGGTCAGCACCAGCTACAATGCCATCAGGCTGGTAAGCTTTAGCTGACCAAACGCAGTCGATAAGCTGTTGTGATTTACCAGCACATAGCATTTCGTTTGCGTCCTTCAAAGGCAATGAACATATCTTTGCCTTGTTTGGTGAGAAGATTTTTGCACATTCAGTGGCAGCCTCTTTACCAGCTGTATCATTATCAAACATTAGAACGACAGAGTCGAAACCCTCAAGCCATTCTAACTCTTTAAGTAAGTCACGCTTAGCCCCCTTAGCTCCAGTCTTTACTGATACTACAGGATATTTATTTTGATTTACTTTCGAGACAGAGAGAGCGTCAATCTCACCTTCAGTCACGATAACCATTCTTCCCTTATCACGCCATAGGTGTTGACCAAATAACTGAGCGTCTTTAGCTTCGCCTATCCACTGGAAACTTTTATCAGGGTAGCGTAACTTCTGAGCTACTAGTTCATGGTCTTTGTTATAGTAGTTGGCTATCTGCACTGGTCTCTTATGAGCTGTGCCTATTTGATAATCAAACTTCTGTAACGTATCGACATCTAGTTTGCGTTTGGCAAGAGCGGTGACAGTACCACTGACAAAGTCAGCAGTGTCTTTAGTGGTGGTAGGTGTTGTCATTGACTCTCCATTTGTATGATATCCACATCCAAAACAATAACTGTGTCCATCACTGTATACGGCTAAGTTATCCTTAGACCCACACGACGAACATGGTGCATGGTGTAGAAATGTGCTTTCATTTTGTTCCATTCTTATAGGGGTACTTAATCGTACGGCTTTCTATCTTGTAGTTTCTTGTAAGCTTGGTGGACTAAGAACGCTACCTCACCTGACCCACTTCTAAATGTTTCTTTAGTGATAGCTTCTAGCATACCCTTTACTTCATGTGTTACTACTACTTGTGTGTATTTTGATTTTCTTTTTTCATTTGCGTCCATAAATTTTTTCTCCATTTTATTTTAGTAACTCTTGTACATTAAAGTTAGGCTCAGATGTATGGAAGATGTCCCTGTGTCCCATTATTTCTATGACATCAGGATACTGTTTCTTCAAATCATCTACTGCCCACTTCAATGCTTTAAATTGTTTGAGAGTATAATTGCAATCAGATGTACCATCATCTTTACCACCACCTATCAATACAATACCAATAGAATTTTTATTGGTTGGTTGGTATTTGGCTCTGTTCATATTGTAATGTAAGAAGCCACCAGCTGAATCAATATCTCTACCGTCTTCTACTGTGCCATCTCTCTTTATTACTTTATGAAACCCACCTTCGAGTAACCCTTCCTTGCGTCCCTCTATGTCCATCTCTCTACTGCCCCAGTCTGTATTAGGTGCAGTGTGAGAACAACAGACTACTATGTATTTGGTTTCTTTCCTTTGATTTCGCATAGCCATTCCTTTGGAATATGTTTAGTAGCATACTTGAAGCCATACTTTTCACACCACATACCATACGTGGTCTTACTCCGTTTATTTATCTTGGCTTTAGCATTGCTGAATAAGAATCTGATATCCAGTTTAGGATATTGTTCTTTAATTAGTTTCATTTTTTGTCTATCTGCTGTCGTAAACAATCCCTTAGTCTCAATGAATATGTCTTGCTCAGGAAGATAGAAGTCAGGTGTGTAAGTATGTAGCTTCTCAGGTTTAGTATATTTTAATTTAGTTTCTTCAAACTCATAACTAACACTCTCACTTCTAAGTTCCCCAGCAATACGTTCTTCGAGTCCTGACCTGAAGCCGTAAACAATTCCGACTTTTTTAGAAGTCAGAGGTTTCCGTTTCAGTCGTGCTCTCCATGTCATCTTTAACTTGTGTCTCCTGATGTTCGTAGCCATCTGTCTCATCAAACCCAAAGCCTTTAGCATTACCGCCACCGCCTTCTACTAGTTTGATTATTTGTACTGCTCTCAATCTCATAGAAACACCAGCACCAACCATAGCTGTGTAGTACGGTATCAATTCAGCTGAGACTTTCATCTCACTGCCTGACCATACGTTCACATCTTTAGGCATTGGCGTACCCTTAGCGTCAAACAATGCAACCTTGTTAGGTATAATTGTGCCGTCCTTAGATACTATCTGTGCTTTGCATTTGAATTTAAAGATAGTGTTGCCAGTTGGATTACCAGCTTCATCTACTTCTTCAAAGTAGGGTGCGTCAGCTTGTTTAATCTTCTTGCCCTTAGCTTTTTCTTGAGCTATTTCCTTAGAAGTTTCCAAAGCTTTATCAATGCGTTGCATTAACTCTCCAGCGTCCTCAGTTTTTAAGATGAGATTAGTTTTATAATGTCCATTCTCATCAAAACGAGTATCAGGCTGTGTTAACCACGCATATTGACTGACGCCAATAGGTGTTACTACTTTTTCATTTTGTTGTTGTGCCATTTTATCTCCTTGATTATGGTTTATTATCTTATATGGGTACTTTATGCAAAGAAGAAGTCACACTCTCTCAGCTTCTCAATATCCAAGTTACCCTTATCTAATTCTTCAGGTAACTCTTTATGTAGTTCTACTGGTAGTTGTGTTTTGACATCTTCCTTAAACTCTTTAAGTACATCCGTCTCTGTAAACGTTTGAATAAATGCTTCCTTCAATGCACCACTCAACATCTCTACATCAGCAGCTGTAGTTCCGAAGCTGTCATGCACATTACAAAAGTTTCTTATACCATTTTCATATGCAATATTAACAGTCCTCATCATAGCTGATGAGTCGAGTGAGTGTACAAAGTTAGGTGCAACACCATTACTCATACGTAGTTTGTCTGTCTTGTCAGTCTCATAGTTTACTCGAGGCTTAATAACCTCTCCGAGTAACATGGTCTTGACTCTCTTGCTCTTCATTTCAGGGTAAGATTGATAGACAGGAAAGCCGACAGGCGTTGTCCAATGTATAGGTAATTGCTCTTTGGATACAACCTTAGCTATCTTTTGTAGGTAGTCCATGCCCATACGAGCTGATGTTAGATTGTCTCCAATGCTATCCCATATCACTCCAGCTAAATAAATAGCTGGCTTGAATACATCAGTATTGAACGGGTGGTCTTCCCCCTTATCTTTACGCTTGGTCAAGTCTTCTACTACAAAGTCAGTGCATGAGTATCTCGTAGACCCATAGCATATAGTCATAATGCTACGCTTAGTGGTACTGCGTTTGATTCCATACTCTAACCATGCGTGTGCATAAGGCTTGCCCTCAGCTTTATCTTGTTTCAGTTTCTCTATCACTGAGTCAGCGACAAGCTGGTAGATGTCCTGTGGTGTTTCACTAGGGACAACATTGACCAGCTTACCAGCTATCTCATCACGTAACATTAGCGAGTATAACTGTAACCCATTACAGCTACCGTCTATCGAGACAGGCAAGTGTGATACATAGCCGTAGCCTGTATCTTGAAACTCAACCCACTCTTTACACCAAGCGAGGAATTGAAAAGGTGAGTCAGCTTCTTCCCATTCTCGATTGACGATAGGGTCTTCAACAATACGACGAAACATTTGCATGTTGTCCTTGTCCATAGACCAGTCTGCTCTCTGTTCGAGAGTAATCTTATCGTTCCCCCACACGTTAGCACCGTGTACGGCTAACCAAAAGCCCCCGCTGTTGTCTTCAGTTATCTCTTTACCATGTGAGAAATCTAACAGTGCCTTAGCACCATTGATTCCCTGATAGTTTAGAAATGCTGGGACACAATAGGCTCTCCCTCTGAAGTCTAACTGTAAGGGAAAGTATATGTTCTCATAATCTTTAAACTTATTAGCTTCCCACAGTATCTTAGCGTACAGTAATCTCTTAGAAAACATACGGCTATTCTCTGTGTGACAGATGACCGCTTGTTTCTTCCACTCCTTACGTGCTACCTCATTGGTATCAATGTCATGTGGCTTGTTAGGTATCTCCATGTTCTTAATTGGTGGCATACCACCCATAGCAATACCATTGTCCCAAGCGTGCTTCATCACATCTAGTACAAACGTGTTAACCCTGAAGCCAGTCGACTGCATGCGGTTAACTGCGTTGTATACTTCAGGCATATCAAAGTTCTCTAGCTCACGCTTGAATAACTTATTCTTTTGTTTGACTAAGTCTAGTTCAGGTAACTCCTTTGTCCAGTATCCACCACCTGTCACTGTCTCCCAGTTCTTAGGTGGCATGACAGTTGGTAGGTACTCAGGATTCAATAGCTCATTAAAGTTATTTCTATTCTTTATCCATTCTCTAGTCTTAGATGTCTGCTTGATTATCTTAGTACGCTTACGATTGATAACCTCAAGTCCAAACTCAATCATACCTGTAGCTGACTGCATAAACTCGATAAGTCTCATGCCTGTGTGTAGCTTCTCTTCCGTAGTCCACTCTTCCCACATAGCCACGTCGTCCCTCTTAGCTGATTCCTTTAGCTTACGTCTCTTGTATGCGTAGTTCCATGAACGCTTGTCCAAGTCATTCTTAACTGCGTCAAACAATTCAGGGTTCAGGTTCTTGAAGTTACGAAGAGATGTCTCAGTCTCAATCTTACCACCCAATGCAATACTCGTAGCCGTCAATGGCTTATGCTGAGTGATAGTATTGATGACATGCTTAGCACATATCATGGCTGACACCTCAGGCTCTATCTCTCTTAGCTTAATAAAAGCTTTCTCAGGCTGACCCTTAGCTTCAGCATTAGATTCAAGATAGGTCTGTATGGCTTGTGCCAGTGGTCGTATGGTATTAGCCACCATGACTTTACCATAGCTGGTCACTGACTCCTCTTCACGCTGGATATGAGAGACCCGACGCTTATTGACTCGCTGTTTACCCAGCTTAATCATCTCAGCTTCATGGTCTAACTCATCAGCGTACTCTTTTATATTCTTAAATATCTCTACCATGTATACTCCTTAGGTTAATGTGTATTGGTATCTTATATGGGTACTTTAGTCCCACTTCCCCACATGATGAGGTTTCCTAAGCTCACTAGGGTGTACGCCCTTAGTTATCCAAGTCTCATACATGTGACGTCTTACTGCGTCATGCTTACCAAAGTCATGCCAGTCCAGTGTGTTTAAGAATTGTTTGTAATGTCTCTCTCTTACTGGATTCCACCCGACTGGTGATTTATTTACTGCGTTTTTACTGTTTGTCATAAATTGCTCCATTGTTAGTTTACTCATTCAAATATCTGCCCTTCAAATTGACGTCTCTCTAACGCCTCATCTATAAGGTCAGTATCAGCCCCAGTTATGTATTGCTCATCCACTTTAACATTATGTGCGTCATAGATTTCCATTTCTCCCTCGCCTACATTCCAGTAGATAGGATACACATAACCAAAGTTAAGTAGACAGTATGTGTCATACATAGCACTATCTAACTCATTCTGTTGCATATAGTGTTGAAAATTATCAGAGCCGTCTAACTCTCTGACGTAGTAGTAGTGAGACAACACTCGTCTCAGCTTCTTAGTTCTTAGACGTTCTTTTAGTAAGTGTAGAACGTTGTCATTTATTATCATTTCTTTCATTCTTTATTCTCCTGTTAATTTTATTTCATGTTCATATACTAGAAACTCATCTTCTTCTTCCCACCTAGCACCTGTTTCTATTCTACTTTCGTTGTGTTCTTTAAGCCAATCTTCCATACTCAATGTTGTAGTACCAGCATAGCTTGTCTCTATGACATCTTTTACTGTCTTGTCAAAAGCATGGTTAATAGGGTTATCTATATAAAATATTGTTCTAACTATCATTTTATTCTCCTGTTTCTTTTCTCATAGCCACTATAACAAAGTCGTAGCCCTCTACGTTTTGGTCAAGTGGAATTACATTATTAACTACTTGTAAAAGATTATTTTTACTGTCCCAGTCACTGCCTACCCATAAAGGTGACACGGCTTCCCAGCCATGCTTCTCTAGTTTACGTATTTGTGCTTTTGTTAGCTCCATTTTAATTTACCTCGCTATGTTATTGTTAAGTAAGGAAACAGGTGTTTAAAGTACCCATATTAGTGTAAACCCCTGTCTCCCCTAGCTATATATAGCTATATTACTTCCTACTTACTACCTATACATCTAACTTAGGTTTAACCCCACTAGCTATACAGTCAGTGATATACCTCATGCGTCTACTTGGGTCATCTCCCATGAGTATCTCAATAAGCATATCAGTTTTACTACGTTGTACTCTACGTGTCGCACGTCTCATCCTAGCTTCATACTGTCTAGACTTGATGACATACGGCTTAGTTTTGTACTTGTCCCATATCTTGAGCACGTCATCCTTAAACAGATTATTAAGCTGTCTATTGATAGCACTAGGCTTGATATTAGGAAAGGCTATACGAAGATAAGCCAGTAGTGGACGCTTCTTGAATACAATCATCTGACCGTCTTCATTCCGCTCCATGATACCGTCTTCCTTCATAACCATTAGTATCTTATTTTGTATATCCTCAGGTGAGTCAACCTCATCTTTAAAATACGATTCAAGATACTTACGACTTGTCACATCTACCATGT
>CENS01017209.1_pt1 | contig 34898 bp, 16 predicted proteins | sample 530201 | NCBI WGS metagenome assembly CENS01 (sample SAMEA2619747, study PRJEB7988) | marine metagenome | biome: marine biome (ENVO:00000447); feature: surface water layer (ENVO:00002042); material: "saline water (ENVO:00002010), including plankton (ENVO:xxxxxxxx)" | depth 5 m | reverse complement strand
AGCGAGAATACCAACCGTCATGTCTTGGTTGAAAAGAATGTAGTGTAAAATGTAAGCCACAACCGTGGTGGACTTGCCTGACTGTCGAGGAAGTTTACAGATCACGAAACGATTGTTGTGAACAGTCTCGACGATATCTTTTTGATAATCGTAAAGATTGAAGGGAATCAAACCCTTGTCCAGCGAGACAACCTTAATATATTTCTTTGTAAAATAAATTGGATCCCCAGCACATTTCATGTATTCTTTAACCTGTGCTTTGGTGAAGGACATCTCCAAACCAGTTTCTTTCAGGTTTGGATTACCAAGATATCCTTTTTGTTTATCACTCATCTAAATCCTCCGTCACATCCAACACATCCTGTCTGGCTTTCGCTCTGGAACTTCGATCATTGTTGATCAAGTCCTGAAGTTCGAGCGTCGATCCAACATAGATGGCATTGTTTGTGGTGTTGTTCACATTCACTTCAGTCTTATCCATGTCCGCCATCTTCTTATGTAAGTCCATGAGATCGGTGTTCACTTCAGAAACCGTTTTGATAAGAGTGGCAGCAACCTCGTATGCTCTGGGATGATCTCCTTCAGATGCAATCTTCAGAATACCGTCGATGGCTTCGCTGCCACGATCAATGAGTTCTTTCAGGTTTTTTCGAGTGAGATTAAAATCAACATCTGCTTTGTCTGAACCGAGTTGAATTTCCTTGACTTCTTTTTTTATATCGCTAACCTCTGCCTTGTAGGTTGTTTCAAGTGCTTCTGATATCTTGTCTTTTGAATCCATACTATCTCCATATTAATGAGTTCTACCCTGAGCAGGATAGTAAACGGGTCCTGAGAGTCCCGTAATAAGATCACCCGTAGCACCAAACGATGCGACAACTGCACTTTCATCATTGAATGTGTCATCGAGACTCTGATAAAAGTCACCTGTAATCGCTGTAATAATTCCACCAGTGGCAGAAGTTATTGGTCCATACACATAACTCTTGGCTAAAAACTCAAAGGTTGTTGAAATGAATCTTCGATTTAAGAAATTACCCTCATATTCCTCCTGTATATTAATATTTGATAATACAATAGGAACATCCACTTTGTCGTGAACAGAGTTCATGTTAATAGAAACAATAAATTCAGGTGAAAAATATGGGAGAATTTGTTCTATAACTTGCAGGTTTTCATCAATCGAAGAGGTAAAAGCATACAATCCAAAACTAATATTGTAAGGAACCTCATTGAACATAGAAGATGTTGTTAAACCATCTCGTTTTCTCATCTTCTTCAGTTTGTTGATGGTTCTTGTTGGATCATAATTGATTCCAGTGATATCAAAACCAAGTCTTGGCAAAATCGCTTTAACTTTCGTTTTGTCCTCTAGAATTGATCCACCTTCGTTTAGTCTTGCGATAAACTTCTCTTTTGGGGAATATGAAAGTGGTATTCTGACCTTCTGTGTTTCTGTTCCAGAAGCGTCAAAGTATCTCACATTTAAATTGTTGAACAACGATCCAAACCCAATGACGAGTTTTCTCATTGATTCATTATAGAATGTGCTAAACATTAATAATTGCCCTCCGAGAACGGATCTTGATCAGTGAAGTCAAAGATACTCAAGTCATTTTGGAATCCTTGTATGACATCATTATCCCCAGCGGTTTGTCCCGTTCGATCTCTGACTATAATTGTATCACCAGAGACACCTTGAATTTGATCTTCGATCTCATCAATGTTGGAGAATCCTGTGTCGATTTCCTCTTGACCGTAGGAGAAAGTTTCACAGACTAAAAGATAGGTATAAAGTTTACCCAACTGATAGAAAGGGTTTTCGTGTTCAACAAAGTTGATTTCAAAAAGTGTTCGACTTAATGGGAAAAAGATTAAGTCACCTTCTCTTGGACGAGTGATTGCGGGTTGAAAAGTTGTGACTTCTTGTTCAAACCTTTTTCTTGCAACAACCAATTCCATTCTATCATTGATCTGAATACCAAACTTAGATAGAATGTCACCGTCACCCTCAAAACCATTTACAGACTGAACATACATTTCAAACTCATAACCCTTTGAAAATTTCGCAGAATTATCTTCACCGAATAACTCATCTTTATCCAAGAGTGATCTTGGAATATAGATCATGTCCCGTCCGTTGATCTTAATCGACTCAATCGAAAGATCCTCGACGAGATTTTGCTCACCTGAGTTATCCTTGAAGTAAGAACTTTTCATGCCACTATGAAGTCAATCGGGAGTTCGTATTGGGAATAAAATTCTTGTTCAATGATTTGAATCTCTGAAACTGCTTCCGCATAAATCTGAGGTCCGTTTAATTGAACACCGCCGGGAAGTTGAACACCAGCAAACTTAGAAAGATTAGCACCCCATTGTTTTTTGATCAAAGCGGTGACATATTTTTTAAACAACCTGTCGTTGTAAATCTCTGTAAACTTATCTGGATCCAAAGCGGCATATGCTTCGATAATCAGATAGTTCCCAGCAGAAGTAGTTTTATCCAACTCAGAATCAATCAATAATCTATTTGTGACTTTACTAAATCGAATTTCTTTTTCGGGTTGAAAGAAGTCTTCGATCATGCTAATGTATCTTTTTGCAGAGTCATAGGAAGCGAGTCCCAACGAGGACTGATAACCCAAACCAGTGTTGATACCAAAGTAATCAGACAAAGCCATTTGATAACGAACATCAAACATGCTACTGATACCTTTTAATGCACCAAACTGAAAAACTTTTGTGATACTTACAATATCACGACCAGTTGGTCCTCCTGATGGAAACCCTTTGGGTGTTCCAATATTATCAGTAAGAATGTAGCGATTCGTAATATCGTCTGCTGTAAGTTGATATGAAAAGTAAACACGTTCGACTCCATCGAAGTGTCTTTCGGTAAAAAACTGTAAAGCCTCGTCAAGTCGATCTTCTGCCTGCTCTCGATCAACATTGATTTCAATGACGGGAGCACCCAGTTTTCTCAGAGCATAATCAATAAGTTCGTCTTTTGATGATGGTTTTGCCATTACACGCCCCTTTCTATTTTATGTATAAGAAAGGTTCTAGCGTGCAATTACTCCGATTCTTGTTGTTTTTCGTTAATTGTAACGGAAACTTTTTGAATCTCTTCGTATGGCATGTTTTCAATATAGAATTTTCGAGTGATTGGTTCAACCGCTTCGTTGTTGTCACTTGGTTTATAGTCCGTGAATCCGGGCATACCTAAAGGGCAACTCAATTTTGGGTGATCAAGTTTACTGTATGCTTCACCCTCAGCGATTAGCCAAGTTGCCGATCTGTCTCCACAACCACACCCCCCACAGTAGTGTTTGCCGGGATGATCGCTTTGTGTAAGATATTGACATGGAGGAAGTTCACCGCCGAGGTGTTCATTTCCAAAACAACTAATAACACGAAGTTGTTTTGTCGTCTTTTCAACTTTTGTGTTGCTAAAGCCACGGGAGGCAATCGCTGATGCGTAACTTTGCACCATTCCGATTCCCTTTTTCAGAACACTTTTTTTCTCTTCGCTGATTTCACGAAACTTCTTTTTGTTTTCATCACAAGCCATTATTCACCTCACTTAATGTATATTCTTCGGAACAATCTTATCTTAAACAATCCATCTAACCCTGTCAATGAAGTAAAGCCATTTTTTTCCTGAATGTCACTTTTTTCACTCATGTTGGGGACAGAAACAATATTGTAAACTAAGTTTGCGGCAGGATATCTCTTTTGATCTGCCACCGTGTAGTCCACAAGTTTTCTTGTCGATGACAGATATGGCTGATAATTTTCACCACCAACAAAATTTGGAATTCTGGGATCAGTTCTAAACGAATTTAATTTCTTAAAATTATTCGAGAACGAGTTACCTGCTACATTCTTAAATGTCAGACCCTCTTGTTGTTGAATCACAAAACCTAATTCTTGAATACTTGGAAGATACCAGTCAGTGAAAGAGAATCTATTGTAATTTCTGATCTGTTTGAACAAAGAATTGTTTGGCTTTTTATATCTTCCACCATCTCCGTATGTGTTGAAAATACCATCAAATGTCGATGTTTTTTGTTGGGATGGTTTTTCGGAAACGGCCGTGTGATTGTAGAGAATGCCTTGTTCTTGGAACTCATCACCCAAGTCTGTGAAAGACATGATGATTGCCCATCTCGAAATGGTTCCAAGACCACTCGGATCTGATGATCTAGAAAGTCTCGATGCACCTGTTTCAACATTCGCACGAATTCTTGAAATTCCCGGCGAGAATACACCCATGTAAACACCACCAGCAAAAACAGATCCTATCTCTGGGAGATCACCCTCATCAATGAAAATTTTGTCAATTGTTCCTGAACTTGTTCCTGCACCACGCTGACATGGTTTTTCAGAACATGAAACTGGTCCGTTATCGGGTGGGTTAAAGAATCCATTCAATTGCTCACATGCTTTTCTTGTTTCTTGTATGCAACCACCGATTGTGCAACATGCACTAACATCACGATCCGGTGATTGTAATTGGACCGCACACGAATAATTATCACAGCCCGAAAATTCTCTCGAACCGTTGCCTGGGATGCAGATATCTTCCCAGAAAGCCTCCCAATCTCCACCAGAATTACGAACATTACCACAGATGTATCCGAGATAAAAGTTTTCTGGAACAGATGGAGGTGGAATCAAATCATCAACAGCAAAACCATCGACTCCAACATCAGTTAGTTCTAGAGTGGGAAATCCGGGAAGAGTTGGTAAATATCCAGAATTGGAACCAAATGATTCTGTGCAATATGCTCTCATGTTTTGTTGCGTGCTGTCATCTGGGAAATCTGCACATACATCATACTGCCATCTGAGCCCATTATCCTGACCTTGTGAATTTAATATTCCAAAACGGAATCTACATATTCCACAACTTCTTCCGCTTGGTGGAGGTTCACCACCACCACCGCCAGGACCGGGAGGATTACCACCACCGGGATTTCCACCACCACCAGCGTCATCATCATCTGCTGGACAATCAATTTTTAAGAGATCATTATCTTGTGGATCATAGTCACAGACCCCTTGATTGTAAAAAACACTTTGACAATTTTGGGGGGTTGACAGAGATAAAGCATCACACTCAGAGAGCGTACAAACATTGTCACACACTCTTTCATACTCACCCGTGGATGAATTGATTGCACAATGACAACACGCATATGGGTATCTTACATCATCTCTGCCAAAAGCACCGTCTGTTGCGGTACAGAAAGTCAAAACATCAATTGGTTCTGTTGGACACTCGCCTGGCTGCCAGTTTCCTCCTCTTTGGAGACATTCGCATTTTGAAATGTTATTTCTTGTTCCATCAGGATTTCCTCGAATACCTGCGTTACCCACTCCATTTGCAGGATTTAGCCAGTCATCCTCATCTGTATTTTTTGTAGTGTAAGCACATGCACAGCAACAACCACGCTCACCTAAGTCTGGGCAAGAAACATCACCTGCGGAATCTGGAATAAAGTACCCACCAGACTGGAGACAAGCGTTAAAACTTTTTGATGTCTGAGTCCCGTCAAGTTCGCAGCAGCGACCTTGTGAGTTAAGATAATCCGAATAATCAACAACGGTTTTGATTCTTCCTCGAATTTGTGACATTAGGTGCAATCCTCCAAGGCTCTACAATAATTATCTATACCACTTGCAGTTGGACATGCGAGAGTCACACATTCTCCGTTTACAATTTTTCTAGCATAGTAGAAAGCAGTAAATGACTCATCTGCATTTGTATTACTATAGTTCCGATTAAAGAATTGTGGTCCCACCAAAGATGGGTTTGCAGCAGATCGAGGTCGAACCGCATTGAAGCCACTTGGTGAATCTGGAGGCAAGGTGTATTGTGATTGTGCTTGTCTTGGTGCAGGAGTCCCTGTTGAATTTTGACAGTCTCCGAACCAACCAAAGTTTGCAAGATAGTTGATACTAATTAAAAGATCACAAGTAGAGCCAACAAATCCTGCTGGTGCACTTCCTTGAATTCGTTTTGGTGGACCAAATCCCGCATTTAGACAAGCGTTCTCTGCTCGTTGGGTCAACTGATTCGGATCTGCGTTGTCACCATTGAACCCTCTAAGAGTTTCGTTTCTTGGGTTCAAGTTATTTGCGTCGGGAGAAGCAGGTGTTCCGAGGACACAAGTGCAAAGAGCACAGTAGTCTAAAGCACCTCCTGTTCCCTCACAAGTTGCTGGTAAGTTTAAGTCACCCGCACCACCATCTTGATACACGGAGCATGGTTCGTCGAAATATGCTTGAGATGGTCCCGGAACTTCATAATCCGATTCACCACAGTTATTGATGCAAGCCCCTCTCTTTTCTTGATCAGTTGCATCTTCTGACACCTGAACTGTAAGCAGAGATTCATCTGAAATCGTTGAACCATCTAGAGGACATCGACATCTACAGCAAATTTCTATGACACCGGGTGGTTTGGGACAGTTTTGCACATCAGCCCCATTACATGCTTGGGGATCATCGCATGTAATTTGGTGGTGATAAGTGGTGACAGTTTCGCCGGATGGATATGGGTTATTGGCAAAACAATATTGCCGACAGTCATCCTCAGTTCCGTCGCACTCACCGTTACCACCAAAACCTACATCTCCAATTGTGTTACATTCGCCGGGAATCGCAGTATCTGTTGGACAATAGTAACAACAAGCACCACCACTGAAGTTTGGTTGTGGACATGAACACTCGGAATTAATGTTGGTTGTTTGAACACCTTTGAATCCAGCGATGGTATAAAGTTGTTGTTTTGCCCACTTGTTGCAGTAATCAGTTTGTCCGTTACCAACTCCAACGATATTTAAAATTTCGTCAGGTGTGCCTGCCGGCATGGTTGGGTCAAAGGTAATTGCACCGTAAACCGATGCGTTCGCTGTTCTGATTGAAGCACCATTTGGATTATTTGCTGCCTGAGTTGGATCATCGACATCAGGACACTGGCCACACGCAACACCACTATACACACAGGAACAATCATTCTCTGTTGCTTGATCGTTGTAATTATCAGCGTATGGATCTGTGCAGCCTAGTGTGACGCACTGTGTATTGTCTGTTGCACATGGATCTTCTTTTTGACATCCAGGCTGATCTGGGCAAGTAGTGTTATCCACTTCATAGATGTTACCACCATTCGCTGCATCTGTGTTATTACATTTACCAAGGTCATATCCATCACACTGATTACCACCTTCTTCTCGGCAGCAAATTTTCCCACACTTCCCTTCGGGGCAACCTATACCGTTACCCAATCCAGTGACGGGACAATACAAACATGAACCATCATCAAAATCTGCATTTGGATTGTAATTGCAAGCGAGATCATCCATACAGCCCGGAGTGTTTGGGCATGTTTTGTCTGGTCCACACGCTATGCTGGTATCCTCACAGGTTGTGTTGAATCCTTGGAAAGATCCAAGGGTGCCATTTTTTGACTGTAATGCACATTTTGTAAATTGAACTTCAAATTCAGATGCACCTGTTACATACTCACAAAAATGTTGTGTGTTGGGATCTGTTTCACATCCAAAGCAACATGCTCCTCCGTATTGACATAATCCATAACGACCGTCATTTATTGCGTTCGAGTTTTCACATTTTTCACAATTACATCCGTCTGGTTCAGGATTACCTTCGATTAAAGTTCCGTCGGCCGGACAGAAAACACATGGACCGTCTTCGAGATAATTACATGCCTCTTTATCTGTGCATTGTTCTATCTCTGGAACACATGGATTTGTTTCACAATCCTCGTTCGGAGTCCATTGACCTTGTGCGATACAGGTACACCACTGCTGTGTCGAGTTGTTGCAATTGTCAAGAAGTGGTCCAGAGCAACATCTACCCAACGGTTCTTCGATGTCATCTTTTGTGAGTTCTTCGATTGGGACATCATATTGCTGACAATCTCTTGAATCACAACCACCAAAATCAAAACTGAATGTTCCACGACACGCTGGACACTCATCCTCGGAACCGACTGCTTCACACTCTTGGGTGTAGAGAATGTTGTAATCTACACCGGAGTCGTTCACGATACCTTCACGGTACAGACAACAAGATGAGTTTGGTTCATCAAAACAACAATCAACGGTTTCACATGAAGTGTCTGGTCCTTGGAAAATACCACCAAAATCTCTACACTCAATGTGAGTCAATGGATTGCCTGTGGCAAGGTTTGTATCGAGACAAATGCCAGGAACTCCAGTATCTGGACCTAATCCGGCACACTCGATTTGATCATATGGAGGAGTAGAGAATAAACAACCGCTACATTGAGGGCAGTTTACATCACCCGATAGCAGATAAGACGCTTCAACTGTAGAAGATAGTTGAATTGTAAATTGTGAATCTCCGAGGTCTGGTAACTCTTCAAAAGCACTAGATTGTGAAACATCAATTCCTATAAATGTTCCGGGGTTACCAATATTATATTCCAGTTCTCTAAATTGAGGAGGTAGTGTAGCATCATAATCACCATGTAAGGGGCTATTTGGATCTTGAACGATTCTACTTTTATTAACTGCTTCTCGTTTAAAACCGACAATTGCAAACTGATCACTATCTCCAAGATTGTCTTTAACAAAAAAAGCACCACCGAGAGCGTAACCTCGATGAGTATATCCCAGAACCGTATATTCGTTAATTGCAGTTTGAATAGACTCAATCGTTCTATCAAAACCAGATGGCCATTGATCTCTGTTTGGTCCAGCCGTTGGATTGTATTGACACTCATCATAAATTTTTCCATACGATACTGCCAACGGGACATATACTGAAGGAGCACCACCAATATTTCCTTTAATCTCAATTTTAGATAATACATACGCTCCACACTCATCATATGGAGGTCCGCCTGGGTCAATGTCTGGGAAATCAAGACCGGGTGGTGGTTCATAAATACCATCACCATCTGGATCAATAAATGGTATGCAGCAAGCACCATAACGAGGAACTTCTTCACAGCAACTTTGACCAATTTGATCTATGTCGTCACCACTGCAAGTCAGAATAACCAGACCATCCTCTGTTGTTTGATCATTTTCGGATGGAGTTATTTCTGATGTTGGTGGTTGAGAAATACCTCCAAAAATCAATTCACATTGAATTCTTGTAAGTCTATCACCAATACAAATTCCATTCACGCAACACGGAAGAGTCACATCACATTCATCAAAACAGAATCTACCATCTTCGATTGGCTCTGCGTAATTTGGACCTTCTGGATTATATGTTGCGATTGTACCATCAGACAAAGTGATAGAATTGTTTTCACACATGACATTATCAAAATACGCTCCACTAATTGAAGCACACTCTGTTGGGTTTACATTGGATGTGCATTTACCCTCGGAGCAACAAACACCACCACCGATGCCGCATGTATTATAACATGCCTGAAGAAGATTAAAATCACCGTTAACTGCATCACATTGATTTTTTGTTTGGTATTCGGAACAAACAAATGTTCCACCTTGTTCTATAAGTTCTTGTGTAACTTGTCCGGGTGGGATTGTTTGTCCAGACGGTGCTTGGAAGAAGCAACATGATCCCGGCACATTCCCTGCACCATCACAACCAAGAGTGTCATAACCTCTTGCAGAAAAAACACCATACCAGTTTTCACCACCATCCGTTGTGGTGATTGCAAGTGCGTCCGTTCCACAGGTAAAGTAATCCTCGCCATTCTCAAAGAAAACATTTGGTGGGAAAGCACGAACATCTCCACCCGAAACATAAAGTAGTTTTGTGATTGAATAGCCAGTTGGGTATGATCCTGTGATTCCTGAAATTGCAACGGGAGAATTAAACCGATAAACATCTGAACCTGACAAGTCAACAATGATTGCACCTGTGATTCCAGCGTCGTCATCTTCGACAATTTCAGGTGACTTCAACGCAACGGTGTGATTAAGACCTGCGGTTCCTGTTTGATCGGCTTTAAAATCTAAAAAGTCACGACTGTTTGCCGTATCTGTTGAAATATCAATTGCCGTGCTGCTGATTTCATTTCTTTTTTCTGCGTAAATAAGACTATTGTTTCTAATGTTATCTGCATTAGTCTCATCGTTTACAAGAGATGATCCGATAATAATTGTATCGTCTATAACTTTAGATGTGAGAGATCCACTTGTGGTAAGTGTTCTAAAGTTATAAGTTGCACCAGAGATACCGTGAGCAATTTTTGTGCCACCACCAAAGTTTTCCAAACCAGCACCAGAAACAAATCCAGTCGCACCTTCGATGAAAGGATACTTACCTAAAAGTTCACTGAAAGAAACATTTTCTCCGTCACGAATACCTCGAATATCAAGTCGGTATTTATTTCCGAAACTGCCGCCGGGAAAAGATCGTAAAATTTCTGTAATGATGTCACCGGAAATACCACCCGGTCCAGTCGCTCCAGTAGGACCAGCGGGACCAGTAGGACCTGTGGGTCCAGTGGGACCAGTTGGACCGGTCGGTCCCGTTTTTCCGAATGGAGGAATCGAACTACTACCGTAAATAAATGCCATCTAAAATCCTTAATTACAATTACAAGTCAGACAGTTATAACAATCTCCATTATTAGAACCAACATATCTTGCGAGGTGATTGTTTAATTCACACTCATATGTAGTATCGAACAGAGGCACTCTTCGGACTGGTCTTGCACCAGCGATTGTCGTTGAACGATAATGGCTTTCTACAAGACCTGTTTGGAAGTTTTGAGTAAACGCACGGTGAGCGTGTGATGCAACTTGTGATGATTTTGACTCAAGAGATGAGTCATAATCTTCAGTAGAAGTGAACTCAGAAACAACACACTTGTTTGATGACTTGGCTTCGGATCTCGCTCCGGTCGTTGATGACCAATATGATCGTTCTGCAAGTGGTGTCATTCCGTTGCGAAGAAGTGATGTGTTGATCAGATTAATGTTACCATAGATATACATCAACTCAACGAGACTTGGAATATACCAGTCGCTTCGATTGTAAGTATCGTTGTCGTTCCAATCAGAAATCAATCTCATCGCAGAGTTTTCTTTGTTGTCTTTCTCCCAGACTTTTCTAAACTCCGTGACAAAATAATCTTTGTCTGTTTTCAATCGCTCGATGTCAACATCAGAATCCCAAAGATTATTATTTGTATGAACCCAGCGTTGATACGCATCTTCATCTTTGTTCTCATAGTTTGCAACGAACCAAGGAACCCAATCAAAGTTTGTTTTGTCAAACATTCTTGTACCGATTAATCCATCGAGGTATGGTGTACCCATAAACACACCATCTTCCACTGGATCCTCTGAATCTGAAACATATGCTGCTTGTCTCATACCCCAAGACAATGTTGTTGAATCGTTGTATTTCAAGTCCTCTGGTGCAATCACAAGTGCCCATTTTCTTGTATGAGTAGAACCAATGTAATCATAGTATTGTTTTGCAACTTTGTAATATCTCTCAATCTGTTCTTGATCTTCTTTTGTTGCATATTGCCGTTTAATTGGAAGTTCATGTAGATTGTAAAGATACGGACTGTGTGGAATATCAGGAGTCGAAAGATTTGGACTTGAGATGAGTTCATCTGGAAGATACTTGTATGGAATCACGCTGTCGCATGAACAAGGTCCGTTTACCTCACCATAGTAATTGTTGCCAGAATTTATTGCAAAAGCGATAGGGTTAAATTTATTTGTTTCGGGACACAACGAACATCTGCTGTTATAACCATGACTGATGCAGAAAGGATTTTCTCCTCTTGCAAGAATCGAACCGTAATCATTTGGTTCACCAATCACACCAAGAAGAATACCACCACCAAACTCACTTCCTGGCTCAAGTGAAGATGTTGGGTTATTGTTTACTGCACATTGTTCTCTTTCTTTTTCTCGATCAAACACTTCTGTAAATACATCGGGTTGACTATAAGATTTAGTTTTTAAAATTTTATAATTTTCTGGTAATTTTACAGTCTCTGAGTATTCTGATTCAGCAAAATTAGTGGGACAACCCTCAAGACATATCCCACCGGCTCCGGGTGCTCCATCTGGTTGATTTCCAATACATTTATTGAAAATAAAGTTCTCTATCGTACAACGACAACCATCAATATCTGAACAGCAAGTTTTATCAACTTCACAATTTGAGGGAAGAGAGCATTCTCCGATATAATATGGTGGTGCGTTTGGGTTTTCTATTGGTTCACCAGTTTCAGGATCAAGTATTGGTTCACCAGTTTCAGGATTAATTTCAAATTCACCACTCACATTCTTTAAACAATATTGACATTCACTGGAGTTATCACCGCCGTCTTGGCACTGTTCCAATCCAATGCATCTTTGAAGGGAGAGACTATATCCAGCAACTCCATAATCACAAAAATTTACTTCAATATCGAGACCACACAATGGGACAGGAATACAGACTCTTGTTGTTAACGTAGTTATTGCTGTGAAACATCCATTAAGCCCAAGTCGAAGTCCCCCCACTACAGTCTCTGATCTACATCTTCCTTCCAGTCCATAATCATCATCTCCTCCACAAGTTCCGTTATCGACCGTTGCGATTGGGCAATATGAAGCACTGGTCTCAATTGTGCAACCGTAAATGGGACAGGAGTAGTTGTTGTAGTACCCTTGAATAAAGTTTTGAATGTCATATCGAATTGGTGGACATGCAAGTTCACTTCCGCCGTTATCGTAATACCGACACGGACCGTTGAATGTCTCGCTAACAAAACTTGCACCCGGAGAAATACCTCTGGTTCTAAATTCCTCTGCGAGTCTGGTACAATCGGCTTGTTCGGGGACTGAGAAATTTTGTGTGAATCCGTCTAAATCAAAGGTGCAACATTTACATGTTGGGATGAAAGATTCTGCGGCACAGCAATCGGTGTTTTCACACAAGGTTCCATTTCCTTGGAATATGCCACCCCGGTCATTACATGATACTGGTGTTTCATCGGGGAAACATTGGAACGCAGGTCCGTCACCCTCTGGAGTGTAAACACAACAAGCACCACGATATAAGTCTTGTAAGCAGCAGTTAAAGTTGGAACAAGATTCCCCTTGGAAAAATTGACCACCCGCTAAAGAACACTCAGTCGGACTAAAATCATAACAAACTCCACCAACACAACAAGCACCAACTTCGCAAGGATCTGGACATTCAATTCCACTATTTTGATTTGCGCCGGGGAAGAAAACTCCACCGTATTTGTCACAGAGAAGTTTTGTGGAGATTGATTGAGTTCCGTTGACACAACAAAGACCTGCAAGTGAGCACTCGGAATCACCCGATCTCTCAATACATGTGGATCTATTATCAAACTTACCGCCGACTCCTTCGCAGTATAATTTAGAAACATAATCTATACACTCACCATCAAACAAGTTTGCTTCTGCATCTCTACAAAAACAGCAGGATCCAAACTGATCTTCACCTGCGTATGTTTCCGTCATTCCTTCATCATTGGAGAATTGACCGAACGGAATGTAAACTGGATTACCATCTGCTGAAATTCCAGCGTTTAAAATTGGAGTTGTCTTAGTAGGACCCTTTTGAAAACTCAAGTGAGTTTTACTTGCCGTTAAGCCGGTTGTTAATTGTGGATAACTGTAATCAAGATCCGTTGCTCCGATATTTCGGAAGTTTGTATTTCCTTCAATATACTGAAGAAGTGTGGTAACATTTACTGTTAAGTTATCCGAAGAACCACTTATGCCGCCTTTTGAATAAAACGAATAATCCAATCCTTCCGCAGATCCACCTGAAGGAACAAACAAAAGTTGTCCCGTGACACCAACGAATGATGCCGCTTCTGTTCCATAAATGTTAAGATCAGTAAGACCAGACGCATCTGCTGTCAAAGATGCTGCACCACTAAAACCAAGAGTCTTGAAGTTTGCAGTTCTTCCTGTTGATGGGAGGAAGATATCAATACCGTTGGAACCTGCACCGATGACAGTAATGTTTGCTTCGATGTTAGAATCACCAGTCGGTCCTGTTGCTTCTAATTTTCCATAAACAAATCCTGTAGAACCGCTTTGTAAAGCGTTTTGATCATCAAAGATGAATGTGATGGATTCGTTTGTTGCCGTTACTCCAACGAGTCTGCTACCAGTGACACCAATCGGTCCAGTAGGTCCGGTTGGACCAGTTGGACCAGTAGGTCCGGTTGGACCAGTTGGACCAGTTGAACCGTCAAGACCAAGTCCTGCGATACTTTTTATACTACTGCTACCGTAAAAAGTTGGAGACACTACTCACCTCAATAACCACTGGATTGTGAACCACCCATGCCCGGATTAGACATACCTGCACTTCTATTTATAGAACCTGCGGAGCGATTTTGTGTAGGTAATGTTCCTCTACTATATTCTTCTAACAAACTCTGACCTGTTTTGTTAACGGCTCTTGCGTATGTGTTTATGACTTCTCTTGGACATCGAGATCCTTCACCACCAAATTTTCCAGCATAATAGTTTACACATTCATATCTGCTCGTGACAAAACAATATCCAGAAGATGTGGTGCATGAGCCATATTTCTCACCAATAAATTCTGATGGGAATTGTTGTCTTGCACCATCGGGAATGCCTGGAGTTCCAACCAAATAATTCCATTCTCTATCTTGTGGTCTGTTGTGTCTAAACCCTGAGTTGTAAATGTTTGCTGGTCCAGTCACCCCTGCTGCTTCGTGGATAAAGTGATGTTTATTTATTTCGGGATTCGCACCCGGCTCAGATGAATTGAAAACATATGGAATGTACCAAAGTCTAGCGTGCTTATCGTGCCAAATACCAGATTGTTCTGGGTTGTAACGATCAAATCCTGCTCTTGGATAACGACCATCCGCACGAACAAGTCGAATCGGTCTAACTTTTGCGGTATCAGAATCTTTTCTAAGTTTTCGAGAACTGAACCCTTCTGTTGGATTTTGAATACTGATATTGTCGGGGAATTTCATCGCCCATGCTCGTGTCATGTGTCCAACAATTTCATCACCATGTCCTTGTCTCAATCTGTTATCTGATCTCGGAACTTTTGTTCCAACAAACGGAGCGAGTCCAGTCATACCATCAGCAGGTCCGGTTCCGATTCCTGTAGTTGCCCCCGTCGTTCCAGTAAACAACAGACCCTCTGGATTTGCAAGGTGAGTTGATTGTCCAGTGATCATATACTCATTCCATTCGATCATCTTCTCACGAATGGTTTCATATCTCTCTTTTTCCGCTGGATCGGTTGGGAGAGCACTTCCTGACACAAACGCTGCCACTCTTTCCTCTGGATCTGTTGGTAAGAATTCTTGGAAGGGTGACAAATCAACATTTTGAAAAATTTCTGACAGTTTTGATCTTGCAGCAGAAACATCAATAAGTTTTCCACTGAAGTCGAATGCACCCATTGATGTCCAATATTCACCAACAATTGGATCACCACCGAGTTCGACTAACTTATCATTCAAACCTTCGAGTGCAACTTTTCTTGCGATAAATGCCATTTCATCTGGACTCGGTAAATACCAAGGAGACATGAATGGTGGGTTTGGATAGAGTAAGTTATTCGCAGGATCACAGTATTGATCTGGACAAGGTTGTTCTGCTCCACTAAATCTATCTGGACTTGTTGCTCTGTCGTCAAACTTAGTTCTCACCGCATGAACGGCAGAGAGTCTAGCATCTGCTTCGGCAGCGGTGCTACCGATTGATTGAATTTTACCAAAGAGATATTTACCAATATATGCTTGAGCGTTGTAGTAATCTTTCAATGAGTCGTGGTTTATACCTTGCGGTGTAAAATCACTCAAACCATATGGTTCTCTTAACTTATATTCTTCATAATAATCACCACGAGATGTTAGTCCAATCGCTCTTACATCTTGTGGGAATGATGATCTATTATACGGACCGAAACGAGAGTCCGAACTGTCGTCACAACCAATTAAGAAACCACCCGTTCCATTTTCGTTTGGTGGAGCATTGTCACAACCACAGTTGAATGCAGCAGACATACCACCTATTGGGAACGGGACTTCAGAGGCAGCGGCAGTGTTTCCACATCTTTGAGTTATAAATCCATCTGGTGAAATATAATCATAAGTTCCGTTGCAAGCAGTGGTGGTGCCATATGTAGGCTTACAATCGTAATAAGCATGATTTATAGCGTGTGCCATGCGAATGGTATTATACAATCCCCAGTTCTTATGGTAATGTCCAAACATGTCGGGAGCAAACTCATAACGACCAGCCCCGTTAACAGAGCCAACATGTGAGTGAACTTTTGATTTGGTAAAGAGTGCCTCTATGGAACCACCAATAGAAAGTTCATCGGAATTTCTTCCTAGTATTCTTGAATACTCATAGGATGTCGCAGACTGAGTGAATATATCTTTTTTAAGTGCTCGTTCTGGAACGAGATAATCAAATGCTTCTGGGTAAAATGAATAAGCCTTCGGTTGAGGTTTTGCCGGCCAACCAGAAACATATCCAAATGGTTCGGATACAGTTCTTCTCCAGTGACCCTCTTTCATTTTAAACATATTACGAAGATACCCGCCCGCTTTCTTTTCTTGAGAGCCGACCAACATTTCATTAAACTGGTTGCCTGGAGTTTGAATTGCATCGGGTGATCCATTTAACATGTCAATGTCAAGATCGAGATATCGTTGGAAATCTGCATTATCTTCAATATCTGTGCCTTCAAAAGTTGGTGCGTTAATATCTGATATTGGTGCCCAGTTTGATCCAGTGACACCCCATTTGAATTGATCTGTGTTGTCTGAAAGTTTCGCATCATTCATCGAAATAACAATGTACCACGCATCTTTTCTTACCTGACCTAAACTTTCGTTTGGTAACGAAAGATCGCTCCAATATGTGGCATCTCCATCTGTTGGAATCGCTGGAGTTGCATCAAAACCGTAACCAGTGTAATCATATGATGATCGGTAAAAGTTTGAGTTCACTGTTTCATTTTGAAGTGTTAAAAGACTTCTAGGCCAATAGTAAGCAGAAGTTGTGTATGCAAAAAGATGTTGCAATGGATCTGTTGTTATCGTTGGGGAAAGAGTATGACTTCCCGGCCAATATTGATTAATCCATCCATAGCCGGGAATAACATTTACCCTTGCTGCTTCCTCATCATTAATCGTCCCGCCAGTTTTACCACCACTTCGATAAAATGGCAATGAACTTTCAACAGCGGTAATAGGAACTCTTTCATCTATAATGTCTTTTGCGGTGACAGAAAATCCAGCGTTACCTAAAAGAATTGAACCATATGGATTGTAAAGTCCGCTGACAATCCCACCACCATACTCTGCACCATCTTGGAATCGAGGAGAAACATCTGGGTGTCTGAAGAAATCATTTACCAACGAGGAATTTACTGTGACGGGACAAGTTGTTGTCGAGCAACGACTTGACTTACCGGCATACTTTGATCCACCTGAAATACAAGTGTTTGCCTCTACACCTTCAACACATGATCCAAAGGTACAACATGCACCAGTTCCACCAGAACAAAGAGTGTCTGTACAAGGAATACCTTTTCCTCGGAAGAATCCACCTGTTTCTTCGCAAACATATTGACTCACCTCTGTGCAATTTCCATGTCCATCACAACACGCACCGACATCGAAAATAGAGTTGATACAATTTACTTGACCGCAGCCTGGATCTGAGTTTGGATCTGGATCCGGCATATAATCATTAAACGCATTAAACGAAGAGAATAGATCCTCGTTACCATACCCAATTGCAAGGCACTCATCTGGTGCCATGTTATCAAAACACTGCATTGGATTTTCTGGATCGAAGTTTATATCCAACGGTGGATTCAGAGAACCAAGACTACCCAAGTTAAATTGATTTTCAATTTCACCATTGATTCCAGCGGGATCTAATTTTTCGTTGTAAACACAACAAGGACCAACTGCATCTGAATTGTATGGTCCTGTAGGCAAACCACAAACCTTCAGTCTATCAATACCAGTGAATCCATATGCTTCTGAAATATAATCAGGGACAAAGAAGCCGGGACAATTGGTATAGGTTGTGAAAACTGGAACACCCGTTCCCAAACAACAAACACCAGTTTGTTCTGGATCAGTTTCGAGATCAGGTAATTCATTACAATAGTGTGTCTCGTCATAAGTTTTAAGTGACGCTGCACTCTCATCCCAATAAACCAAATTACCATACCACTCATTTCCATATGAGATAAAGGTGAACACATCTCTGGTTCCACTAAAGCATGGTTTCTTTGTGAATGGGAACTTAACAATAGAATCGGTAGATGTGAATCTATCCACAATTGCTGATGTTCCAGTTGCACCCTCAACAACTAAGAAAAAAGATGCCGATTTATTTGCCGGTGGTTTTTTGATGTTAACTGTAAGTGGTGCGAGATGAGAGTAAGAGTTTTGTGTTTGAATGACAAATGTTTTTGCTTGAGTCCAGTCAATCTCTGCTCGAAGACCAGCAGTCGAACCAACCGTATCTGTACTTACTCCACCGTCTGCTGTACCTAAAAGTAAACTTGGCTCTAAGAAAGAAGAAACACCAAGACCTTCGATTTCATGTCGGTTAGAAAATTCAGATGCCGTTGATCCGTCAACACCCTCAAAGAGACCACCGGAACCAGCCTTGATAATTTGTTTTACTGATGCGTTTACATTTAAGTAACCAGTACCAGATATATCGTAAGAAACAACAATTTTTTCACCTTCATCAATAAGATTAATTAAAGGTGAATCCGATCCAATTTTACGAACAGTAATTTCATTTCTTGTTGCTTGTTTACCGAAAGTAAATCCGGAACCAAAGTTTTGAACTGCGAGATCCTCAAACACAGTCGGTCCAGTATTACCTAAAATTTTACTCCCATCACTTCCACCAGTAACAGCGTCAATCGCTCTTTCTGTAGTGGCTCCAGAGAAAAGAGAAATAAAGGTTATACCAGAGGATTTTTGAGAGAAGCCCTCGAATCGTTCACCTGTAGCACCAGTAGGTCCAGTGGGTCCAAGAAGAGTTGGTCCTGTTGATCCGGTTGGACCGGTAGGACCTGTCGGTCCCGTTGGACCAGTTCCTGTCCTCACAAAATGACTACTACCGATGTATATGGGCATTATGACAATCCTAAAGTTGTTTTGATGGTATCTACATCCGTATTTAGGTTGTTTACTGAAAGGTTTAGATCGGCATTTTCACTTGCAGACGCAGTTTTCGTTGTAAGTTTGTTTGTTACTTCTAAGTCTTGAACTGTTACTTTCGTTGGAATAGTTAAACCAACATCAGTTTTTACTTTCAAGAAATATTTAAGTCCAGTTTCTTTCAAATTTCCGTTTACATCAAAAGTAAATTCACTCTTGCCCCGAATTCTAGGAACGGTAAATTTTTCAACCTCGGAATTTGTCACGGTGTAATTAATACCGTCAATTTTCAAAGACAAATTTGTTTTTGCCTGTGGCTCATTACTGTCTCGTCTAACAGTGACTGTGTTGTTCGATGAGTCTATTGATAAAATAGGTCCGTTGTAAACAATGGATCTCGCATTTGTTTGTGTAGCAGACTTTCCAAGTTTTGTTGATGGGAGTTTTACCGATCCATCAAGAGTTATCTTTTCAGTGTAACCAAAAGTTTTACCAAAGAAACCGAAAGCGTCAGGATATTCAGAAACAGAAAGATCCTTTGATCCATCTGTAACATCAACATAATTGGTCGGTGGGTTTGGATTACCAATATTTAAAATAGTTAACACTTCACCCAGTCCACCGTCCGCAAGATTATTTGAAACAATCTCACCACCAATAGAATAGCCAATGTAGTTTAAAACAACAGCGTTATTTTGTCCGTCGTCTGCTCTTTGAAGAATGGGTTTCACAACTTCAGTTGCATTGGTTGGTGCAAGGTTTTGAATTCCACCTGCTACCGTGGGACTCAAGAAGTAAATATCATTTCCACCCGATGCTCCTGATGGAACACCATCCACGCTTAAGTTTGTGAACAGTTCTGACGGATAATCAATCTGACCGAAGATGACAACATTTAAAGAGTCATCATCGACAGATTCTATAACACCAACAACTTCAGCATTTTCAGCGTTGTTTGCGAGAGATGCTTTATACACAGGGGGACTTTGAGTGACATCATAACGAATAACATCTCCGGCAGTAAGTCCAGCCTCTAGGTTGTAAACAGAACTCACTTTAGGAATAGTTGCAAGAATTCGTGAACCGATACTGTTAAGGTTCACCGAAGTGATTGATGACATTATGTTTGAACTGTTAGAGCAACTTGGCATATTTTACCTCAACTAATGTTATTGTTCAAATCTGCATCGGCAATGTAATGAACCGAAATTCTGTCGTAGTCAACAAGACCAGCGACGGGTTGTATCAAGAAACCATCTTTACTTTTGGCATCTGTCGTGATTGTTGTTGCTCCCGCTGGAGCAACTCGAACTTTTCCGGCAAAACCACGGGAACCAGAAGAGGCTGCAAGATCGTCACCGAAACTTCTATTGTATGCTTCTCCCGTTTCACCTGAATATGGAGAATACAATGTAATTGCTGGTGTTCCTCTCATTCGAGTCGGGAATCTTTCATAGAAGTCTCGTTCAGCAGGAATGGCAGCAAAATTCACTGAAGTTGCATCGGGTGAATTAGAAACAAAAGTTTTTGTTCGTGTTGCGATATCAGGGGCATAACTTCTCTGATAATATCTTGCACACAAATCATATTCTTCCTCGATCGTTCTGGGTTGAACTGGGGTGGATGCAACACCACGTTCAAGTTTGAATTGTGCTAAGTCAACTTGTCCTGCATGTGTAATGTCCAGTCCAACGGCAAAGTAGTGATCTCCACTTGGAGTCGCTGCCAATTCAGGGACTTCAAATACAGTTACAAATTTTTGCCAGTCATTGTTTGGAAGTCGGATGTCGGCAATATTTGTTTTTGTTTCGGTACTCGTTCCGTCAGTGTTTTGTTTCACAAAAATAGTTGCTGTTTTGCCAGCGGAGTTTGCTTTTGCATAGAATCCGAGAGTGACATTTTCACCTCGCAGTGTATCAGATCCTTCAATGCGATTCTCAATTTGAATAATATCATTATATGTGTTACCAGCAATTGTGGCATTGAATCGAGCATAATATAATGGATTACCTTCAACATCTGTTTGTGTTGTTGTGAAATCTTTTCTTTCTAGTGACAAACTACCGCTTGTTGTGTTTCCGGTGTTGTTCAATCTCACCCAACGGTCTGCAAAGTATGTGCTTCCTGTTCCTGTAAAGGCACTTCCAACACCAATACCTCTTTGCCAAATTGAGAGCGAACCATTTGGAATAAGGTTATCATTAACATAAGATACACCACCTGTGGTTGCAGTCACTCCACCCAAGTTTGGTGGTGCGGATCTTGAGTATTGCTGAGAACCGCTCGGAATACCTCCATTAAAGCCGCTGACTTCCCCTAGAGAGGGATTCACGACTAAAGCATAGTCACTACCCACAAGAGATCCAACAGCGACCACGGGACTTCCTGTTGATGTTGGGGTAAGATTACCGTCACCGTCAACAAAGAGAGGACCAGCAGCATTTACTGGACTTTCGTTCACAAAACCAGAAGTAATAATTTTTACCGTTGTTGAATCTGGTTTTGAGACGATGACACCAATTATTGAGTTTAATGAACCAGCATCACTGTTCTTTGTGATCTTCCAAGATCCATCATAAGAAACAACTCTACCGACAGTAAAGTCAGCGAAAGACGAAAGACCAGAACTTGCTTGTGTAAGGAAGAAAGCGTTATTGTCTGCATTTGTATCGCCGGTGCCACCTGTTCCAGCAAGGTGCTGACCACGATAATTGAAGAATACACCACCCGTGGAACCTGTTGCTAAGAAAAGTGGTTTTGAAACTTGTCCAATGATTGTGGGTTCTTGGTTTGTCAATTCACCATAATTGGTTGGAGACAAGAAGTGAATACAACCAGCAGAAAGTCCACCGAATCTAACACTATTAAAATTAACAAATCCTTGTGTTACAACAGAAACTTGGTTGTTACTTTCACCGTTAACAATACCAAGAACTTCTGCGTTTGTTGGAGAATCTGCACGAGCAAAAGTTACTCCACCAAGATCAGCGTCGTAACGAACGACATCACCTGCCGTGAAGCCAGCGGTTCCACCACTAAAACCTATACTGACAGTTTTAACTCCACCAAATGCTTGGGTAAAATCGTAATTTAATGTGCCGTTGACGGTAACATCACCATTAAAAGTAACACCTTTTTCAACGGTTCCACTCATCTCAACAAAAATATCACCAGCAGTTATCGAAGTCGCTGTTGGTGTTCCTGCCTCTGTGATTGTAGTGGTTCCAACGACAACATTAATACCATCTCCCGAAATGCCATCATATAGACGCATTCGGTTAAGTTTTCCGATTATATCGGTGTTCGTTTTACTTGCCCACTCAAAAAATGAAGTGTTTGAAGTTAAGTCGCTAATTTGAAAATCGTTGTCTTCTACACCCATTTCTTACCTCAGATTATGTTTGCGATTGTTAAGTTATTTAGATACTTAATCTTTTTATTTATGTGATCTATAACGAATACTGGCTCAAATGATGTAATTTCACTCGCATTGTCGGCAACTTGATACATTGCCTCCGAGAACATAATTTGAATCCTACCAGTACCCAATATACTTTTATTTATAGGCTCTAATGATGGATCTTCATCTTGAAAAATTTCGTTCTGTATAACTTTTAATCCAACATAAGTTTTTCCTGTTTTCGCTCTGGGAATTTCCAAAACAAAATTGCTCTTTGCCGATAATTTATGAGAGAGACTCACCTTATACTTAAACCCATTATCTCTCGAACCAAGTGATTTGGTTGTTGTGACATAATCCATTTCATTGAAAGTTACTTTAATCACATCTTCTTTCAACTCAAATGTAAGGGGATCGGGTTTCTTTGAATTGAAATCTGATATCAAACCATCTGCATAAAACAGTGAAAATTTATTTGGATAAGTAGGAGTCGCACCATTCCAAAGAGGTGCGGTTGCTCTACTAACTCCAGCAGGAAGCGGAGATGAATCTCGATAAAATCCAGTATAACTTAACGATTCTGCAATAGCACTAAGTTCTCCGATCCCCTCTTCTTGAATAAAGTTCAGATCGGACGATGAAAGAATAGAATCTTCGAGAACGGAAGCATATCTGTATTCTTTGCTGTCCTTTGGAATATCAAGAGAATCAATACCAAAATCTGATTCAAATCTAATTTGCTCAAACTTATTGAAATTCCCGTGATATTGTAAACCAAGTTCTTCTAATCCGTTTGGCATATAGTATGTTATGCCGTTGATAATGTGCGTATGGAAACCTATCTTTCCATCAATTTCCTCTTGTTTATTTCTTGCAACGCCTGGAGTTGGACTTGCTTGTTTCGCTGCCGATGATGTCAAGTATAACGGGAAAAATCCCTGCCTTTCAATTGGTTTTGATGGAGTCAATCCAATATCGTTTTGTGGACTCACCTGAACTGGTTCTTGACCTGGACAGTATATTTTATATGGGTGTCTTTGTGGTAGTTGATCCTGTATGTTATATTTACATGCGAGATATCCCTCGACTTTTTGAACAATTTCATCGTCAATTAAATATGCTGTTGGATACTCAGGATCAGGAGTATCGGGTGTGTTTGCCTTTATCATAATAATTTCAGAAATGACAAAGGTGGAATAGTTCGCTATCTCTTCTCCGGCAGTTTCTGCTCCAACGAACACTCGCTTACCTATATGTGTTGGATTCAATTCAAAAACTTCATAATCAGGACCGACATAAAGACCGTCTGGGTTACTTTGATTTGGAATTACATCAACACCATATTGTTCTTGTGATATTTTATTGATTGGGAGAACTTCACCACGAGATCCATCAATCAAACCAAAAATAGTATGATCTTGGTATGTTGTTCTTCTTGGAAGATTTAGTTCAGGATACATGAAATAGCCGGGAGAAAGTCGTAAGAATGTTCCAAACATATGTGGTTTAAAATCCATAATGTTGCCAACTTCGATTTCAACCTGAGCCCCGTTACCAGTTGGAATAAAATCCGGAATACCATCATCATCGCTGTCTTGCAATACGGCACCAACATGTGATGAATATCGCAATACATCCGAAATAGCATTGTCACCATACTTTGTTGTAAATTCAACATCGGTAAATCCCGGTAAAAATGCCTGACCCGGAGGATATGCGTAATAATAACCAGAAAAATTCCAGTATTTTCCTGCCTCACCGGAAGAATTATTTAAGATAGAATATCTATCCTCACCTGCTGTATAGAGTGCTCCATATCTTCCGTTTGATTGAAATGATCCTATGGGCCAGTCGTTGAAGTTATATGGATTTGTTACCGGCCAATTTGGAAACGCTTCTCTCATTGTTTGAAACACTAAATTTGGTGGCTCATTTGGATTCGTTCCAGCACCACCACAATTTTCACTATCGGCACAAGATTCGTTATACTTAATGATTCTATTGTATGGATTTTTCATAACAGCATACAAAAGAACATCTTTTCCTTTGTTTATGTTAAAAAGACTTTTACTATAAAATCCATCGCTGGTTAAAAATTGTTTGATTCTCTGATCAAAGTATAATGCTTTTACAAATGTGTTATCACCATACAAAGTTGAAGGAAGAACCGTTGGTGCGGAGTTTACTAAATCACTGAACTCGTCTCCCACTGGTGCTGGACCTGGAAGAAACTCAACTCCAGATTCAGGATCTTTCCAAGTACCATCATCACCTATGTTGCTGGGATCAAGATGAACAACAACAAATCCTTGACCTCTTAGGTGTTTTGGATTCCACAGTCGGGAAGAGAGTGGGCCGGGTAAATCCGACCGTAAAAAAGTATAACTTTCTCTCGGTATCCCCGGATCTGGTCCTCTTAATTCCTCTGGAACATATTTTGTATATTCACAACTCATTCTGAGAATGTTCCAAACTGGGTTGCACCAAGAGAGTCCGCAACAACAACAGGAACACCATTCATGTACCGAATTTTATTGTTGGTGTGATCAACATACAAAACTTTAGATATGGAATCTTCTGGAACGGGAACTCCACCACCTGCTAAGTCTCCTGTCGTCACAACTCGCTGGAAGAAAATTTTCACACGAGCGGCACCTGCGGCAACATCGTTAGTAAATCCAGAAGAGTTATCATTTAAACTTGCATCACTAAACTCATCTTCTTGAGAGTATGTTGATGGAACAATGTATGCTTGTCCCATTGAGAATCCAACATAAGTTTTTCCTGTTTCAAGTTTATTCAAAGTTACGGTATTTGTCCCCGTAGCAAGAAGATTATAATAAATGAAATACTTAAAGTTGTTATCTACTTGAGATCCAGTTTTTACAGAGGAGTAGTAAATACCCTCATTCAAAGTAATCGTCAAAGTGGTTCCATTATCTGTGACTTGAACCAAGTCTGGAATTTGAGCCAAAGCACTTGGAAAGGCATCCAAGGTTATAACTGGATCATCACCATCTGCAAGTTCTATATAAGTCGCTTGATTGTATGGCATGATTGGTGTTGCTCCGTCCCAAGCAGGACCACCATATCTCAAATTCGTATCCTCGTCACCAGATCCACTAAAAGGATCACCGGCAAATGCTGACCAACCGTTTACCATATAACCAAAAGCACTGTGGTTATAGTGGTGTCTTTCTTGAATTTCGTCTAGTTCAGATGACTGTAAAGGATAACCTGGTCTGAATGCCGTGTATTGGTAGTTTTTTGCAACATCAAAAGCATTAAGTTCCTGTTGAAAAAACCTTGAGTTATATGGGGCAACTGAAAGTGGTGTTTTCGGTTCGTCGTCGTTTATTTTAAATGGTGCAATACTTCTAGCCATTTTTACCTCAATATGATCCGAGTGTATATAAGAATGTAAATGAAACTTGTTGTGGGGTGTTTGTCACCGTAATATCGGTTGAGTTTGATGATACAACTTTACCTGTGAATGATTTAACATCTGGTGTAGAGATAATCTCGGTGATTTCAAACGATTGGCCGATATTGGAGTTTGCTGCGACTCTATCACCAACAATGAAAGGTGTATTCTTTACCGTAATCGCTTCCACTTCTGCGACACCACCCCCACCAGAGACTTCTTCAAAACTTAAAATAATGGCACTGTTGGGTGTGGTTTGAGTTGGATTCGATCCAATCGAGGAAATGTTCGCTGCACTTTCATTTGTTACATTTGTGATAGCCGATGCTGGAGCAAAGGTTTCAGATCCCGCTGTAAAATTAAATGAAGACAAGCCGGGAGAAACTCTAAACTTATGAACATTGGAAAAGGTTTCTGCTTGATCTGTATTTGTTTTTGAACCGGCAATATACGATGAAGTATCATTTCTTACTTGAACATCTCGAACAATTCCGTATCGTTTAAAAGTGGTTTGACTTGTGTTTGCGTTTGTTGAAATTTGATCAACACGAACAACCGATTTAAGCATGACCTTTGCCGCACCCAATAATCTCCTTGGATCCGCAAAAAGTCCACCCTGATAATCTAAACTAAATGTGATTCTATCCTGTAAATTTCCGGGTGTAGAAACGCAAGTCAAATCACGGTATCCACTGCCTTTGTTAACAACACGAATACCATCAACAACATGACTTCCATCTTTTTTATATGTTGTAAGTATGACGGTAGCGCCAGTTCCACTTAGTGTGCTTAGTGTAATTTGCGGATTACTTGTAGAAATTGTTCGTTGACTTTCAGTCAAACCACTCAAATCAATAAACGCATTATGAACTTGACCTTCATCTCGTTTAGCATCACGATAAACTTCTGTTTGAAGTTTATTATTTGAGTTGGGAGAAAAGTATTTTAAATTTGCAAGTGCTTTATCATACCCAGTGTCGGAACTGATACTCGCTGCACACGCAGTTGCACCACCTGTTGCCGAACATAATCCACCTTTTTTATAAGTAAATTCTCTGTTCAACCGTCGTGCAATCTTAAAACATTTTGCACAAGGGACATTATCTAAGCAAAAATCAAAAGATCCTTTGGTAAACAAAGTATCCAAAACAGGCTCAACCTCATCCTCTTTGTGGTAAAAGCAACACGATCCTGTTTGACCACTATTATTTCCACACCCTCGTCTAAGTGCCTCTTCACTTAAAGTTGCAGAGGATGAAATTGGATCATATTCGTTAATGTCGGGAACGGGGATATTGTTCGGTGTTTTAAATTTAATTTTAGTAACATCAATTTTGTATAAGAATTTCCAGCGATAACCATCAGATAAAGTTTGATTGTCTTTTGTTCTGGTTGGTTTTACAGTGGAGGTGCTTTGTCCATTTAAATCTTTTCTGTTTTTTGCATTACTTCCAAGACAAACAAAAACTTCGTCGTCTTCAGTTAAAGCATAATAGTTTCTTTCTGGTCCACTGACGCCAGTTGCAATTCCCGATGATTCATACGGATGATAAACATTGCCGCTCGACCAGTTCACTCTTCTTGCGACAATTTCAACATCACTCTTTCTTATCTTTTGAAAAAAGTTAGAGGACTCCCAAATTTTATTGTCATCATCAATGCTATTGAGCGGAACATCCGCACCACTCTCTCCACCCAAGAAGAGAAGCCAATTTGATTGATCTCCTCTAATTAAATCATAGAGAGTCTTTGCGTTGTCAATACCAAGTGATCTTTGAGTAGTTACCATTTTTAACCTCTAATAAATTAAGATTCAGGACATTCTGGAATATTTATGTTCGGACTCTGTGACGCTGGTGAGAGGAAGAAAAAATCTCCGATTTCAATATCATTAAACACTGTTCCTTCGGGAATATTTGTTGACCAGCCTGGATGGTTGTGTGTTGGGAATCTATCTTCATTCCCATCTCCATCCAAATCGTATGTGCAACCTGTTCCGTAAGTCAATCCCGAAGTTTCCGTGACTCTATATGGATTATAATGACCAATCAGTGTTGTCTCTGTTAAACCGAATTCACCTTCAAAATCATCTGGTGGAATATAGTCGTCATTTTCTTTATTGAAAATAAGTTGCAATCCTGCCGGATGAATCATTTCCTTAATGATATTGTAAGTTTCATCTTCGGGAACTTCCAGATCACCGCCGCTTCTGATTCTTAGAAGATATGAATAATCGTGATACCAACAGTTATCAGGCAATACCTGAGCAGATGCAACTCCTGTTCCATGAAAGTAAATACCATCTTCAAAGTTTCTGTTTGGTAAGTTATACGCAAGTGGAACACCACCGTCGAGACGATACACATCTCGTTTTGGCTCATAGATTTCAACTTCCGGTGTTGGAACCCACCCACCATAGAGGGTACTCAATAACCACTGAATTCCTTCTTTGTTAGATTTGCGAGCGTAAAATTTTTCTCGTATGTCTTTAAGAACAAAAACCAACCAACGCTCATCCGTTCCAGCCCCGACACATCCAGACTCACTTGGATCATACGACAACATGAAATTGTTTTCAAGACCGGTCGCATATTGACCGATGAAAGATTTCATTATTCGTTTTCTCAGATTTCTATTAACAATGTTTCCAGTTGGATCAATATAGTCTGGGAAATAAAATTCAAATCCAACTTTTTCAAAATCAATCAATCGGTAAACATCATCGGGTGTTATGTAATAATTAGCACCAAAATCTGTCTCGCAGGGATCAAGAGTATACATCCACTCATAATATTGCTCAACGAACGATATAAAATCGGTATAGCCTAAAAGGGACAAATATTTTGGTAGAGCAGTATCATAATAAGTGTAGTAACCCACACCTGAAATAGTTCTTTCGCTATTGAGTGGAATTACAGGTCTGGGATAGTCTGGAAATGACTGAGGTTCATATTGTCTTTGGATCGACGAAAAACGATTTTCATAATCAGAAAACAGTTCGTTAAATCTGTATTCTTCGTTCTTTGCCGTATTTTTAAAGACTGATCCAAACATTACTGATCTATAATCCTTACATTCCGTTGATTAATGCTTAAGACCATTTCTTGACCGGCAAAAACATCAAGAAACTCTGGTTTGGCTGTGAAAGTAACTGTGGAATTTCCTTGAATCACATCTGGGTTAATTCTTATCAATCCTGTTTCATAATTAATGTCACCCACACCACCAGTTTCAACAATCACTCTGGTTGTTCCTACATCTGTTGCAAGGAACAGAGGGCTGTACCCATAAATGTCTGGTTCCAAACTAGAATCTACAATGTAAACATCACTTCGATTATACTTGTCTGAGGTAAATGTCGAAGAGGAAAATGCCTGACCTTCAATTCCATCATCAAGTTTATTCTTAAATGAAATGAAAGTTCTTTTCCCTGCGGTTATCGTTGTCTCAGTTGTCATGTTATGACTCAAGGATATTGATGGTCGAATAATTGATGGATCGACCGCTAAAATCGCATCAATAAAATCTGTAAGAACAAAACTATTGTTGAACCGTTTGTTTCCACCAAATCGGTTATTCACCGCATCTTGAATCAATCCAGTGATCGCTGATTTTGTCTTGGTTGTTTGTCCTGCGACATAGTTTACAGAGTAAGCAAGATTGAGATTGAAATCTGTGTATGGAATAAATTCTGGAATAATCGAAACGGGAGCCTTCTCACCCAACCTATCAACGATTTCCTGAGAAGCGGTTTCCGAAGAGTCCGTAATGGCAGAGACAAAAACTCTACCATAGTATGGTGGGTTTAAGTCTTCCCCACCAAAAACAGCAACCGTTTCATCGACAGTGGAGTCTTGAGAGACAAGATCCGATATGAGAGCATAGTAATCATTTTTTGTTACCGCTCTGTCCTGTGCCGCAAACCATTTTGGTGCAAAGAAGCGAATCAAGTCTGGGTTTGGTCCATCCGATCCAAAAGAACTTTCTCCAACGACTGCAACCGTTCCTGCACCAGAATACTCAAATGTTCTGACACCGTTGGCTTGCTCACCAGAAGGAATGAAGTAAGTAATTCTTACTTTATCGGTCGCAACAATTTTTCTACCGACATTATCGGTTGAAATATTTCTATTTGTTCCCAACTCATCGTTGTAAACATACTCACCCTCACCTCTTGCCGAGAATATAATTTTTATTCCGTCATTTAGTCTCTCAACAAAATACACTCTACTACTAGAACTAATTGTAGTATTTACTGCATTCGATTTGGTATACTCTGTAAAAGTAGAGCCTCCATCTTCACTGACCTCAATTATTATGGAACTGATATCAATTCGATTATCTGCTAAAATATATTCTTGTTGGGTAAGATCAATCTGTGAAGTGATATCTCGATTTAAAACCAAATCTTTCGCTTCATGTACGACAACATTGTTTGCTTGATTTTCATCATTTCTTTCATATGATTGTCTTGTGTAAAAAGTATATGTTTTTCCAGTATCATCAGTTCCCGTGAATTTTGAGAACTTTGGAATTCTTCCTGTCAAGGAGGTCATATTCAAAGTTACTTGAGATGATGTTTTTGCATTGACCGTAAAGCCAAGTGGTTTCGTGATTGAAATTAACGACTCTAATCTTTGTGCTGTGTCGAGGTATAACTCATTCACAATAGCGTTTGAATAATAAGCATAATACAAAGTGTTGTACGCAAGAGCATCAACAAGAACATTTATGGCAGACGAAGCGAAATCAATGTCTTTTAATGGGTTATCAACTTCATCCCGTGAGAGATATGATATTATGCTCTCTTTGATTTCTTGAAATCCAAGTCTACCAATTTGAATTTGATCTTCACTTAAAAGCAAACTTTCTTGAGTTTCTGTATATGTTCCCGGTCTAGTCGGTGCATCAGTGTCAATTGACGGCCCCAAAGATTGTCCTGTGTAACTGCTATACGCTGACATTAGATTGCCCTTTCAATTTGTATTTGCACGGTTCTTACAATTTCTCGATTTTCTAATATTCTGTATGATAAGTTAATGGCAACATTATTAGAATCAATTTTGGAGTCGTCGATTTCTAGTGATTCAAATTCAACTCTTGGTTCATATAAAGTAAGGTTGTATCTTACGAGACTGTTTACTCTACCAATAACCTCTGGTGTCAAAGTTTCAAATAATAACGAGGAAAGTCCCCCACCAAAGCCAGGCTCAAATGGTTTCTCGCCAGGATTTGTCAGGATAAGGTTTTTTATAGATTGGATTATTGAATTTTCGTTTCTCTTAATCGCTATTGCATATGGTGTATCTTGACCTACACGGGTAAATGCAAGATCAAAATCCGAGTATGTATTTGCGGTAAATACTTTTTGTGCCATAATCCCTCCAATCTATGTATTAGTCTTGCGTGTATTGTGGTTCTGTAATGCTGTCTGGATCCTGTGGTATGCCATCTCGGAATAATGTGACACCCATGACATGAGTGTTGGATGACAAAAGGTGTTTAATTTCACCAACAAGCCAGTTTCCAGCGGATCTTTTACTGGTATGTTTTAACAGAATTGGGTGTCTATTTATGACATTAATTATTGTTCCCGGTCGAAGTGAGAAATCACCCGGCAGCACACCCACTGCTTTTTGTGATGTCAATTGAATCATCTGTGCTTCTCTTCTCAGCGGTGCTTCGTCTGGGGTGTTCCAGAATGTTGCATATGTTCGTGATGCTTCAAGATAATCCTTAAACTTTGGACCCTGATTTGGACAATCACAACTGCCCGGAGAATCTGGATCCGAGTATATGCACCCAAGGTAATCTGATCCAAGTCGATCATTGATTAGTTTACACTCATCAATTTTTTCTTCGAGATCCTGTATTTCACTTATCGTTGGTTCCTTGAAGTCATCTGAAGTAAGATCCTTAAGAAGTTTATAGACTCCCTCAAACTTTTCATCTTCTTTTTGTTGCTGGTATTTTTCAAATTCAATTTGATCTGGACGAAGTTCCTGAAGAGGACAGTTTACATATGGATCATAGTTTCCTTCTCCATTGTCCACTGGAGCCTCAACCGGTCCATCTGGATTCGCACAATTGTATTTTGTACATGGATCCTCAATACCAGATTTAGAATAAACAACAAATTGTCCAGAGAAGTTTCTTTCTAAGTCATGAATGTAATCATCTAATTTTGCGTCGTCGAGTGTATGAGATATTTCGGGTGGGGTGAAGAATCCATACTCGGACTCACCTGATATATCATATCTCCAAATGTTACTGACGACCGACTCTGATTGATAATCACTACCCACCCACGAGGGGACAGTCTCTACACCAAAAGCATTGGAAAGAAACGGACGAACCAAGTCATCTTGATAAACTCCTCCAGTGTAGTTCCACATCACATTGTCGGATGATGTTGCTGCATCTCGAACAAAACCTTTACCACCCCAAGCATATCTTCGATATGTTCCGTCAAGTAAGTTTGCACCTTTGATTTCACCATCTGGTCCATTTAGGTTTGTGAATTCCGACCACAAAGAATCCCCTTCGTCCCACCACAACAGACTTTGGAAATGTGACTCAAAGATACTGTTTGGGTTTACACCACTCATGGGTGCCTTAAACGAATGCCAAGATGATGGAAGTCTTTCCTCCGGAATTGGGAAATTGTTAAACGAAATGTGTGCCCATTGATTTTGTTCTGTCACCGCACGATAAAATACCTTGAGGGGATCAAACCGTTGTGGTTTTTCTAAGGAATCTACACCATTAGTTGCCACTGTGGGATAAAGAACTGGCTTCGTTCCTGTTTCTGTGATGTAATCCTTAAATTTATCTGTTCGTGTTACTGCGACATCAAATCCAAATGGATCCATTCCAATAACACTCATGTTGTAGTTTGCAGAGTGTCTACCAAATGGTCCTGCCGTCAATTGAACAAGATACGGTAAGTAATATTCAGAACCTGCATCACGATTAAATCCGAGAGGGAAGTCCCGAAGAGTGTCTTGTCCGATTGGGTTTTCAAATTCAATCCGAACATAACTTTGAACTTCGGCAAAGAATCTTCTTGGAGATTTAAACGGTTCGCTCGGAGCGTACCAGTTAGATCGGTTAACATAATTATCAACCAATGAAGAACAATCGCCGGGTGCATAATCACAGTAATTGGTATAGTTTGGACCAACATTATATTCTAAGAATCCGTTATCGTAATACAACGGAGAATCAAATGATTCCTCTCCCAAGAAATCTTTGGTGTATCCTAATTGACCACCACGACCACCGTTCATACTAATGCCAACAACACTTATTTGAATTGAACCATCGAGATTCCAATATTTTGTAGTTCCGCCGGGGGTGTCGTTAACGGGACCAACAGGTTCGCTTGGATCAGAGGGTCTTTCCGCAGCACTCGATGGAGATGTTGGCAATATCTCAACAATTATTTCTCCGGGGAAACCAAAGTCTCGATAAAAGTGTTTGTCATAATTATTTGAAAGACCAAAGTTACTCATACCCAATGTTTTTGCATAACCATCAGCATAGAAAGTGTTGTTTGCAAGAGGATCAATATTTCCAGGTCCAAACGGAGCGCCATATTTTACAGACTCTTGTTGGACTCTCCCCGGAAGTGCCGTTCCTGCGTATGTTGGATAAGTAATGTAATCAGTTGTTGGATGTAATGGATCGTTTATATGTTGATACGATTGGTTAAATCTTTGTATTTGTCCTTGCCCCGCCTGCGGAATATTCGCCGCAAATAAATTTCCGGCAGCGTACCCACTTAGTTCCTTAGTATAATCCGACATCGCAACGTCACTTGCATTATACTTACCGCCACGCAAGTATAAATCAAACATTCCACCTGTTCTTGTATCATCTGAATCTGGTTGATTTGTCACATTCCGATGTTCAGAGTAACTATTCCTATTTCCAAAGAAGGCCGTTAACGCAGCGGTGAACGGTGCGTAAAAATCACCAAACCTAGCACTTCTAATTTTTGAATCTTGTGCGGCATATTTAATGTAATCCATAGGTGCCAGATTGTTTATAAAGGGATTTTCCATGCCCTCTGGATCGAAGGATTCAAATGTTGGATCTGCTGGAAACCACCAATCATAAGCAAATGCCGCCTGATCAACATTAATTTTATTTTCAACATACCACCCACGATTTCCTGATCCATTTAACTGATTGTCTTGGACAAAACCAATATTAACATACGAGGAATTGACATTTCTTGCGGGAGTTACAGATTCTAATATTGGCTCTGGTGACTGCAAAAGAGCGTTATTAATCCCACTCAAAGCAAAATATCTTGGAGTATTTACTTCAAATGAATGTGACTCATTTATAGAACCTTGCAGTGAAGTTCCACTTTGGTATCCTTCGGGGAAAACAAGTTGATTGCTAAATGTTATTGGTTCGCTTGGTAATCCAAGTAAGATGGATGGACTCATTAAACCGTTTGATGTGCCAATGTCTGTATTAACTGTTTGATCGTAATATGGGTGTGTGTCTTCATCTACAGCGTATGTTGGAACATAATCCTCAATAGTATAACCCTGATCCTCACCACCCAAGTATTCTTTGACTGCGAATACTTCATAGCGGCTACCACGAATTGATTTTCGAGTAATTTTCTTTACATTGAGAAGAGTTGATCTAGATCCATCTGCCGTTCCGCCGGGAACATCAACATATGGTTTCTTAGAATTGACGAATACTTTTTTGTTTATAAATTCCAACCATGCTTCGGTTATTATAGATCGGTAATTTGAAATAAGTTCTGCTTTTCGATTGTAAATCGCAATCGCACTGTCCGCCCAATTGATAATACAAGAGCCTTGTGAATTGACATCTTTAATACCCTGTGAGCCTATTGTGCCGGGATCTTT
>CENS01043186.1_pt1 | contig 37884 bp, 40 predicted proteins | sample 530201 | NCBI WGS metagenome assembly CENS01 (sample SAMEA2619747, study PRJEB7988) | marine metagenome | biome: marine biome (ENVO:00000447); feature: surface water layer (ENVO:00002042); material: "saline water (ENVO:00002010), including plankton (ENVO:xxxxxxxx)" | depth 5 m | reverse complement strand
TTCTATCAGATGGGGCGACTACAGACATATGACTTGCGATGCGAACTCTTTGAGTACAGTAGTGAGCGTATTAATACAGGTGATGCAAGTGTTGATGTGATTGAAGATGAACTGTCATTGGATATTCTCTTCAACGAGTTGACTCTTGAAGATGACACCACACTATTGGCAGAAGACGGTGATTCGGTAATGCAAGAATACACAGTTGAAACTACTGACAGTCAAGCAAACAATACATTCTTTACCACACAAGCAGCAAGTATTATTGACTTCAGTGAGCAAAGTCCGTTTTCAGAGGTGGATAGATACTAATGTTTGGGCATCAATATTATCATCAAGTGTTGAGAAAGTATGTTATTACTTTTGGCAACCTATTCAACGACATTATTGTACAACGTTTCAATAGTGCGGGTACACGCATTCAATCAATTGCAGTACCGATTGCCTATGGTCCCAAAGAAAAGTTCCTTGCTAGAATCAACTCCAACCCAGATTTAGAGGATGATGTGGCAATTCAGTTGCCTCGTATCGGGTTTGAGATGACGGGGATGACCTATGACCCATCTCGTAAGTTAGCAAAAACACAACAGAATCGTGCGATTGGAACCAGTAATCAAAACCTACGAACTCAATTTAACTCCGCACCATACAACATTGACTTTGCGTTGTCAATCTTTGTAAAGAATGCCGACGATGGTGTACAGATTATAGAACAAATTTTACCGTTCTTTACACCAGACTTTACTCCGTCTGTCAAGTTACTTCCAACAATGAATTTGACATTTGACATTCCTGTCATATTACAAAGTGTGACGATGGAAGATGCCTACGAAGGTGGTTTTGAAGAACGTAGAGCATTAGTATATACTCTTAACTTTATGATGAAGGGTTATATTTTGGGTCCAGTACAGACATCGGGTGTTATCAAACGTGTTCAGGTGGATACACACACCGATATTCCTTTAAACACCGCACGGTCAACTCGTGTGGTGGTGACTCCTGGTTTGTTTGCAAATGGGTCTCCGACTACCAACAGTTCGGCATCCATTGCGTCTAGTTTGATTAGTGCGAATAGTGACTTTGGTATTGCAGAGGACTTCTTCTTCTTTACCGATGGTCGAACATACAGTCCGACTGCGGGTGTGGATTCTGATGAATGATGATAAAAAAACAAACTTTGAGACAAGTATAGAACAATCACTAGGTATAGCACCATCTCCTGCAATTGTCAAAGACCAACCACCCAAAGAGGTTCCTCCAGAAACTCAACAGATAGAAAATGACTACACCTATGCCAGACAGAACTTGTATCAGATTATTGAAGCAGGTGGTTCGGCATTGGACGAACTTGTTCATCTTGCAAAGGCATCAGAGTCAGCACGAACCTATGAGGTAGTGTCACAGTTAGTCAAAACACTGTCTGATGCCAACAAAGATTTACTTGAAATCCAAAATAAAGTAAAGAAACTACGTCAAGAAGAAAAGGGCAGAGTCACCAACAATGTCACCAATGCACTGTTTGTGGGTAGCACGGCAGAACTACAGAAGTTCATCAATCGTCGTGATGAAGATGGCAATATTATTGATGTAAAGGTAGACAATGGCGACGACTGATACTTATCTTGCGAACCCCAATCTCAAAAAATCAGGGGTTCAGGTAGAATATACTGAAGAACAAGTCGCAGAATATATCAAGTGTGCGAAGGACATCGTATACTTCATAAAAAAATATGTGAAGATTGTTAACGTTGACCGTGGTTTAGTTCCATTTGACTTGTATCCATTCCAAGAAAATATGGTGAATCTGTTCACTAAGAACCGTTTTGTATTGACAAAGATGCCTCGTCAGTCTGGCAAGTCCACAACTGTTGTTGCCTACATGCTATGGAGAATTCTATTTACAGACAGTCAGTCTATCGCAATCCTTGCAAACAAAGGTGCATTGGCACGGGAAATGGTACATAGGATTCAACTCGCATACGAAAACCTACCAATGTGGATGCAACAAGGGATTGTTTCGTGGAATAAAGGGTCTATGGAATTAGAGAATGGTTCCAAGATTGTTGCAGCAGCAACATCATCGTCTGCTGTACGGGGTGGATCATACAACCTTATCTTTCTTGACGAATTTGCATTTGTTCCAAGAAATCTAGCAGAAGACTTCTTTGCGTCTGTGTATCCAACGATTTCATCTGGTAGCACTTCACAGGTTATTATCGTCTCTACACCAAACGGTATGAATCATTTTTACAAGATGTGGATTGATGCACTTGAAGGTCGTAGTGGATACAAAACACTGGAGGTTCACTGGAAAGATGTGCCTGGTCGTGATGAGAAGTGGCGTGATCAAACTATCAAAAACACCAGTGAAGAGCAGTTCAGACAAGAATTTGACTGTGAGTTTATTGGTAGTAACAACACACTCATCAATGGAATGAAACTCCGACAAATGCCATTCATACCACCTAAAGAAAAAAGAGGTGATTTGGATATATTTGAACCTCCTATAAACAATCACATTTATTTTGCGATTGCAGATACGGCACGAGGTATTGGACTCGACTATTCGGCACTGACAATCTTTGATGGGACAACTATTCCATACAAGATGGTGGCAAAATATCGAAACAAAGACATTCTACCGTCCGTGTTTCCAGACCTTATTCGTAGTATCGCAACAGAGTACAATGACGCATTTGTCCTAGTTGAGAACAATGACATCGGTGGTCAAGTTGCGGATACATTACATAGAGACTTAGAGTATGATAATATGATTATGACCACCGTGCGTGGTCGGGGTGGTCAAAAAGTGGGTGGTGGATTCGCAAAGAATTCACAGATTGGTGTCAAGACTACACAGCAAGTCAAAAGAATTGGTTGTAACTCACTCAAAGAACTCATTGAGAACGACAAATTACTGATTGAGGACTTTGATACACTTGAAGAACTCGCATCTTTCGTTTCTAGACGCAACAGTTTTATGGCAGAAGAGGGTGCTCACGACGACTTAGTAATGACTTGTGTGTTATTTTCTTGGTTGATTCGTCAAGAGTATTTCAAGGAAATGACAGACCAAGATGTTCGGAAACTGCTTGCCGAAGAAAAGGCAAGACAACTAGAACAAGAGATGCTTCCTTTTGGTTTTTACGATGATGGAACTGAAGAAGTTATCATTGATAATAACGGTGATATGTGGAGACAAGATAGTTGGGCGATAGATACTGATCGTTGGTAAAAAAGATGTAATTTATAAATATCGGTGTAAAGATGAATAATACAGACCTCTGAGGAGAAAAATAATGGCATTCACTAAATCTCCGGGTATTACCGTCAGTGAGATTGACCTTTCTGCGGTCACTCCTGCAATCGGTACTACCGAAGCAGCAATTGCAGGTCATTTTCGTTGGGGTCCGGTCGGTGAAAGAGCACTGATTACGACTGAAGATGAGTTAGTAAAAACATTCCAAACGCCAAACGCAAACACAGCAGATGATTTCTTTACTGCTGCTAATTTTTTGGCATATGGTAATCAGTTGTTTACGACTCGTGTTGTTAACGAAGGTGGATCAACCGCAGAAAATGCAAGAAACGCAATTACAAATGCGGCAAATACTCAAAATACCTTAGTCAAATCAGAAGATGATTATGATGATCGGTTCCTTACAACTGTATTAGGTGGTTCTGCTGCAATTTCTGGAGTTGGTCCTTTTATTGGAAGATATCCGGGTGAACTTGGTAATTCACTGCGTGTATCGATTTGCCCAACCGCAACTGCATTCTCAAACGCAATCACTGGTAACGTATCAATCACATCAGGCACAACTGCACTGGCAGGAAATGGTACGTTCTTTACAAATCAACTCCGTTCTGGAGACATTCTTGTATTAGGTCCTGCCCGTGAAGAGATCAAAGTCAAGACGATTTCCTCAGACACAGCAGTCGTATTACAATCAAACTACCAAGGTAACACTATTGTCGATGGTAATAGTGCACATCGATCAAATGCAACTGTTCGTAAGTGGGAATACTTCCGTTTAGTAGACTCTGCACCAGGAACTTCTGCTTATGTACAGTCTCGTGGTGGTTCCGGTGACCAATTGCATGTGGTTGTAGTTGATGAAAACGGTCAATGGAGTGGCACTGCAAATACAGTTCTTGAAGTGTATGAATCAGTATCAAAGGCAAGAGATGCAAAGAATCCACAAGGTTCTTCAATTTACTACCCATTGGTTATCAACGAATCATCTGAGTATGTGTTTTTCGCATCACACTCTGGTTCTTTGACAGGAGCGGGTGGATTATCAACCACATCATTTGGTGGTGCAGATGTTGCCAATACCGACAGTTTAATTTACGGTCGTGATGGTGCTTTACCAACAAACGGTGACTATCTGACAGGTTATGATTTATTCAATAATCCAGAAGATGTTGATATTTCATTCGTATTGGGTTCAGGGGCAAACCAAACTCGTGCAATTGATCTTATCAATAACCTTGCAGAACAAAGAAAAGACTGCGTGGTTGTACTTTCACCAGAAAGAACAGATGTTGTCAACAACTCATCGTTCCCAGGAAAAGAAGCAGAAGATGTAGTTACATTCCGTAATACACTTCCATCGTCTTCATTTGCGATTATGGATTCTGGTTTCAAGTATCAGTACGACAAATATAACGATGTCTACCGTTATGTCCCACTGAATGGTGACACAGCAGGTATTATGGCACGTTCCGATACACAAAGAGACCCTTGGTTCTCACCAGCAGGTTTCTCTCGTGGTCAGGTTAAGAATGTTATCAAGTTGGCATTTAACCCACGCAAAGCAGATCGTGAAGTTCTGTATGCGGCAGGTGTTAACCCTGTTGTTACATTCCCAGGACAGGGAACTGTGCTGTTCGGTGACAAGACACTACTTGCACAACCATCAGCATTCGATAGAATTAATGTTCGTCGTTTGTTCATTGTGCTTGAAAAAACAATATCAATCGCATCAAGACAATCACTCTTTGAGTTCAATGATGAAATCACAAGATCGCAATTTGTCAACTTGGTTGAACCTTTCTTGCGTGAAGTACAAGGTCGTCGGGGTATTACTGACTTCCGTGTTATTTGCGACGAGTCGAATAACACTGGCGAAGTGATTGATCGTAACGAGTTTGTGGGCGACATATTTGTCAAACCAAATCGTTCAATCAACTTCATTCAGTTGAACTTTGTTGCAGTTAGAACGGGTGTCGAGTTCAACGAAGTCATTGGTGCTGTATAAATAAAAGGACTAGAGGAGAGAACACATGGCATTTAGCGTAACTCAGTTCGCAGCACAAGGACTTCCATTTGGAGGGGCGAGACCGTCCCTCTTTGAAGTTGACATTCAAACTCCTACAGGAGTTGACAATGTTGCCGATGTAATGCGTTTTGTTGTACAGGGAGCACAGATTCCGGCAGCAACAGTCGCATCGATTGATGTTCCTTACTTTGGTCGTCAGGTCAAGGTTGCAGGAAACAGAACCTTTGCTGATTGGACACCAACTATTCTGAACGACGAAGACTTCAGAGTCCGTAATGCAATGGAACAGTGGTCGAACAAGATCAATTCATTCCAGAGTAATCTGAGAGAAGGTACGAACCTTTTGGGCGAATACAGAACCTTAGCAAATGTAACTCAGTTTAGTAAAACTGGTGCTAAATTGCGTACATATCGGTTTGTGAATATCTTCCCTACCGAAGTATCAACAATTGATTTGAGTTGGGAAACTGACGCAATTGAGACTTTCACGGTCAACTTTGTGTATGATTATTGGGAAGTCACAGATTCAAGCAGTGGTCTGAATTTAAACGTCAACTTCAGTTTATAACTAAGACGAGTAAAAACCGTGCGATGGGAGTGACCCTAAATATAAGGGAAACTCCCATTTTTTTAGGTGTATACAATGGCAATAGATTTATTCGGATTTCGTATTGGTCGAGTAGAAGACGAAATCAAGAAAACCGAAGAAGTTCCCTCATTTGTCCCACCCCCAAATGACCAAGGTGCAGTAGACCTTGCGTTAGGTGGTGGATACGGTAGTGTAGTTGACCTTGAAGGAACTTCAAAAAGTGAAGCAGAACTTGTTACAAAATATCGTGAGATGTCACTGCAACCTGAATGTGATATGGCAGTTGATGATGTTATCAACGAAGCAATTGTCATGGATGAGCGTAAAGACCCCGTATCAATTGTATTAGATGATGTAGACGCATCATCTGCTATCAAAAAACGTATCTCTCAAGAATTTCAAGTATTACTTTCTACTTTGGACTTTGCTGATCGTGCTTATGACATCTTCCGCAACTTCTATGTGGACGGTCGATTGTATTACCACATTATGATCAACGTGAAGAATCCAAGAGAAGGTATTAAAGACCTCCGTTATATTGACCCCCGTAAGATTCGTAAAGTTCGTGAAACAAAACGAGACAAAAAACAGTCCATAAAAGACACACAGAAAGCAAATCATCCCGGATACAACGAATACTACTTGTATGCACCTAAAGGTTTAACAAGTACGACTCAAACTGCTATTAAGGTTTCTACAGATTCAATCTGTCATGTGACATCTGGTCTGATGGATCAGAGAAACAGTATGTCACTATCGTATTTACACAAAGCAATCAAACCACTAAATCAACTGCGTATGTTGGAAGATGCGGTTGTTATCTATCGTTTATCTCGTGCACCCGAACGTCGAATCTTCTATATCGATGTAGGTAACTTACCGAAGATGAAGGCAGAGCAATATGTGCGTGATATGATGACACGGCACAAGAATAAACTTGTATATGATTTGGAAACAGGTCAAGTCCGTGATGACCGTAAGATGATGACAATGATGGAGGATTTCTGGTTGCCTCGTCGTGAAGGTGGTCGGGGTACAGAGATTACAACTTTACCCGGTGGTCAGAACTTGGGTGAGATGGATGATGTAGATTATTTCCGTAAGAAACTCTATAAAGCACTTAATGTTCCTACATCTCGTATTGAGCAAGATAATGCATTTAATTTAGGTCGTGCGTCTGAAATCACACGAGACGAACTGAAGTTTTCCAAGTTTGTGAACCGATTGCGTAGTCGTTTCTCAATGTTGTTTGACAATCTACTTGAAATTCATTTGACACTTCAGGGTGTTGTGACTCGTGAAGAATTCAAAAAGATGCGTCAGCGTATTCGTTACGATTATGTTGAAGACAACCATTTTTCTGAACTCAAAGAGACAGAAATTCTGACAGGACGTTTGTCTCTACTCCGTGAAATCGATGAGTACACAGGTAAGTATTTTTCACAGCGTTGGGTTCGTTCTAATATTCTCCGTATGTCCGAAGAAGAAATTTCGGGTATGGATAAAGAGATAGATAAAGAACAAGCAGAAGAAGGTGATGGTGACGAACAACTCGCAGATATGGGAGTCGGTCAAGACCAAAGAGAAGAGTACACCGTAGAACCATTTGTTGCGAATACCGAACCGACTCTGGAAGAGAAAGAACTTGTTGAAAGTATGTCTCAAATATTAGAAGAGGCGGGCATCGATGACTTGTTTGAAGAAACCGTAGACGATGAATGAAATAGACCAAGCAAAACTGTTAAAAGCAGCACTTCAACTCGCACGAAGAGAGATTGATAATGTTCGTGTTGAGTTTGAGGAACAACTTTTAGAGTTTACTCGCACATCTCTAATAGAGGGTGTTCAGGGTCCGCCTGGTCCTCCAGGACCGAAGGGTGATCCGGGTCCCGACAGAGTTGTCACGATTGAATCCAAAGGTCCCATTGGGGATAAAGGTGACAAGGGTGACGATGGTCGTGCTGTCGATAAAGCATACATCCATGAAGATAATCTTTTCATTCAATTCAATGATGGTGAAGAAATCCAAGTCGGTCAGGTCGTTGGTCCCAGAGGGGGTCAAGGTATTCCGGGCAACCGAGGTCCCATTGGTGAGCAAGGTGAGATTGGTCCCAGAGGTGAGAAGGGAGACAAAGGCGACAAAGGTGACCGTGGAGAGAAGGGCGAACAAGGCATCCAAGGTCAACGAGGAACCCAAGGTCCAATTGGACCCAAGGGTGATCAGGGTGATCAGGGTGATCAGGGTATCCAAGGTGAACAGGGTATCCAAGGCATACAAGGTGAAAAGGGTGATCGTGGCGAACGAGGCGAACGGGGACCACAGGGCATTGAAGGCAAACAAGGACCGGAAGGTCCATCAGGTCGTGATGGCACTTTAGTTGACACAGATCAAATTCGTAAGAGTATTGAAGATAACCTCAAAGGATTCAAATCTGAGATTGAAGCACAAGTTACTCGTGCGAAGATGCAAGCATCAGGTTCAGGTGGTGGTGGTGCTGTCCAAATCCGTGAACTATCAGATGTCAATCGTCAGTCGGCACTCAATGATAACTTCTTTCTCAAATATGATGGAACGTCTGGTAAATTTGTTGGCAATACGGTAACCACCACAATTACGATTCAAGAAGAAGGGGTGGATGTTACATCTGCAACAACACTAAACTTTGTTGGTGCAACAATCACCGCATCTAACACGGGTGTCAATGTTGTCAATATTAATAGTAATCCTGAAGCAACATTCGCATCTAATGCAACATTCCAAGCAGCATTAGCAAATACAAATCTAGCGATTACAGACCGATTTCAATCTGCAAATCTGTCAGTTACAGCAGATGCTTCTTCAATCACCACGACACAGCAGAACGTTGATTTAGAAGATAAGGCACTAGTCAATCCAGTAGGGTTTATCACACTCAATATTGGTGGTGTAAATTATAAACTGCCCTATTTCTCTTAGTTATAAATAGAGTGAGGAATTGGAGAATTACGCATGGCAAATCAACTTTACACTAAGGCAAAAGAAGATTTCCTTAATGGCAATTTGAACTTGTCATCAAACACAATTACAATTTGTCTTGTTGATACTGGCGATTATACCTTCAATGCATCTCATGAAAATCGTGCGAATATTGCAAATGCTGCTATCGTAGCAACCGCTAACTTAGCAGGTAAATCTACAACTAGTGGTATATTTGATGCAACTGATGCGGTTTTTTCTAGCGTAACGGGTGATCAATCAGAGGCATTAGTGCTTTATCACAATGTTGGTAATGCTGAAGGTAGTTTGGCAAATCAGGCATCTTCACGACTAATTGCTTACATTGATTCAGCAACTGGTTTACCTGTTACGCCATCTGGTGGTGATATTACTGTAACATTCAGTAATGCATCAACTAAAATATTTTCGTTGTAAGGAATAAAATATGAGCATTGAGTCAGCAATTCAACACGCAGTCAATGGTGAAACAACAGAGTTTAGAGATGAGGTGCATGTTGCACTCATGGATAAAATAAAAGACGCAGTGGCATTAAAGAGAGTTGAAGTTGCTACTGGACTGTTTAACGATCAGGAGGTTACACATGTCGAAGACATTCCGTCAACTGATGACTGAAAGATCAGCAGACGATTACGTTAACAAACCTGTCGATGACGAAGAAGCAACACGCAAAAAAAAGTATCGATCAAAGGGTGAGCAAGACTTTGCGGATCAACATGCAGTTATAAAAACTGATCATCCTGTTGCTACTGATGCACAGTTTTCCTCTAGCAAGATTTCTTCTGTTCCGCAAAAGGGATTTGACCCAAGCACTGCGGGTGAAATGAAACCAATTCCACAAGGTGGGAGTGCTAAGTCGTTCAAAGAAGCATTTATGGACAAAGAGGTTGATTTGTCTGAAGGTGTTCTTGAAACATTGAGAAAAATTGTCAAAGATAAATCAGCACAGACAGTTAAGTTCAAAAATAATAAGTCACTAAAAGTTGACATGACGACTGCTAATGCTCTGGTTCGGGTTCACGATAATCTAAACGATACGAATCAGAAACGTTTTGCACAGCAGTTAGATAAGGGACCTTCTGCTTTTATGAAAATGGCAGATTTTGCATTTAGTGTAGGTAAATAACGATGGCAATTACAAGACTTACCTCAAATCAAATAAAGGGTGTTAATCATGGCGGTAGTGGTTATGTAACTATTCACACTGATCAAACAGCATCGATTGATCTAAATAGACCATCTGCGGGTGTGCATCTTGCGGCAAATGCCATAGGTGAAACTGTTACTGCGATGCATATTGCTAAAGTTATTTGTGCAGCAAATAATTGTGGTTTTGACGTTTCTCGTGGTGCGAACTTAGTTGGTTCGTTTACTGGTGTCAATACAACAGATTATCAAGAAGAAAACATTCGATTAGAGTCGGGCGGTGATCCACAGTCTAACCTTGTGATTACAAAGGTTGGTATTGGTAATGGTACATTGACGGTCAAACTCCATAAGCAGTCGGGGTCATAACAATGAAACTTATTACCGAAGTCATTGAAGAAGTCCAAGTTGTTACCGAAGCAAAAGAGAACGGTGATAAGAGTTACTTTATCGAAGGCATTTTCATGCAAGGCAATCAAAAGAACCGCAACGGTCGAATTTATCCTGTTGACGTTCTTGAGCGTGAAGTTGATCGTTACAACAAAGAGTATATTCAAAAGAATCGTGCGTATGGTGAGTTAGGGCATCCCCAAGGTCCAACCATCAACCTTGATCGTGTATCGCATATGATCAAAGAGTTGTATCGTGATGGTGACAATTTCAAGGGTAAAGCAAAAATTATGGACACTCCAATGGGCAACATCGTCAAAAATTTGATGAATGAGGATGCGACATTGGGTGTATCATCAAGGGGTATGGGTTCACTCAAAGCAAAGAATGGAGCGAACGAAGTACAAAAAGATTTCTACCTTGCGACTGCAGGTGATATTGTTGCTGACCCATCAGCACCAAATGCTTTTGTAGAAGGCATTATGGAAGGCAAAGAATGGGTTTGGGACAACGGTATCATCAAAGAAGTTGATATTGTCAATTATCGTGACGAAATCAATGAGTCTATTCGCAAGCGTCAGAAAGAAGAAGCAACAATGCAGGTATTTGAAGACTTTTTGCAGAAATTGCGGAAACTTTAACATTTTATAAATAATATCATAAATGAATTCTGATAGGAGAAAAACAATGTCAGATCAGGAAAGGGAACTTTGCCACTCAAAGACCCATGACTGTGCGGTTGTTGTAGAACATCCAGTGTGGGGTATGGGCAAACCACTTTACGAATCACATGCTGTTCCAGATGACAACGGTTATGTTGCTTGGTATGATGTCGAGTTCGATCACGGCATTGAGCGTGAGGTTCCAACAGAAGATATGGAAATCCATATCATGGAAACTCATAATGAAGGGATACACAAGAATGGTAAGAAAATGATGAATTCATCTAAGAAAGCATCGTTTGGTGATCCGTCTGAAGTGCCAGACCCTGTAGCAACTGGCAGTGTTGCCCGTCCCCAAGATGATAACGAGGGTGACAAGAAACCAATGAAAATACCAGGCACAAAAGTTGGTATGATCAACGCAATGGTCAATAAAATGGCAGACATGAAAGTTGATGAACTCAAAGCGGCAATGGGTAGTATGTATGCCGCTATGCATCCAGAGGGTATGCATCCAGAGGGTGTTCATAAAGAGAAGGTTGCTCGTCCACAGGACAAGTCACAAGGTGACATGACTCCTGTTATGCAAGGCAATTCAAAAATTAAAGAAATGAAGTATAACCGTGAAGACGTTGATGTCGGAGAGGATATTAAGAAAATCTTTGAGGGAACTGATCTTTCCGAAGAATTTACAGAAAAAGCAACAACTCTGTTTGAAGCAGCAGTTGTTTCTAAGATTAACGAATCTGTAGAACTTCTTGCTTCACAAGCAGAAATCGCACTCCAAGAGCAAATTGATCAGATAAACGAAGAGTTAACCGAAAAGGTTGACGCATATCTTGACTATGTTGTTGAAGAGTGGATGGAAGAAAACAAACTCGCAGTAGAGCGTGGTGTCAAATCAGAACTCGTAGATGACTTCTTGTCAGGACTCCGCAACTTGTTTGCAGAACACTATATTGACATTCCAGAAGAGAAGGTTGATGTTGTTGAAGAACTAACAGATAAAGTTGAAGAACTTACTGCATCTCTAAATGAAGAGATTGAAAAGAATATCTCTCTCAAGAAAGAGTTTACAGGTACTAAGCGTCAGCAGATCGTTTCTGCTGTGAGTAAAGGACTTTCAGAGAATCAAGCAGACAAACTTGCTTCTCTATCTGAGGGTGTTGATTATGTTGACGAAGACGACTTTGCTTCAAAATTGGAAACCATCAAGGAAACCTATTTTGGTGACAAAGAAGCATTCACTGAGTCAACCTCAATTACTGGTGTTGATGAGGCAATTGATTTGACTGAGGAGACCGATGAAGTAACTGATCCTACGATGTCTGCATATGCATCTGTCATTGCAAGACAAGTTACTAGAAAGTGACAATAATATAAATAAACAAGTAAATGTGGAACAAAACAAATAGGGAGAACCACAATGCACTCGCTCAATGAAGCAATCACTACAAAGTGGAAGCCGGTGCTTGATCATCCCGATCTCCCAGAGATCAATGATGCTCATCGTCGCTCCGTAGTAGCACAACTATTAGAAAACCAAGAACACTCTGCTCGTGAGCAGGGACAAGGTTCTGGTGGATATTCTGCCCCCGGACTTTTAGGGGAAGCAGCACCTGCTAACGCATATGGCGATGGTGCTACAGGTATTGATTCTTTCGATCCAGTTCTTATTTCACTGGTTCGTCGTTCTATGCCAAATCTGATCGCATATGATATCTGTGGCGTACAACCAATGACAGGTCCTACTGGATTGATCTTTGCTTTACGTTCACGTTTCTCTACACAGTCAGGCACAGAGGCACTGTACAATGAAGCGAACACTACGTTCTCTCGTTCAGCAGTAGGTAACACAGCATCTAGTCTCGTAGTTGCAAACACAACTGGTGGTAAGGCACAGACTTCTTCTGACCCAACAACTCGTACTGTTGCGGCAACTGGTACTGGATACACCGTATCTACTGGTATGACAAACGCAGCAGCAGAAGCACGAGGTGATGTTGCGACTAACGCATTCCAAGAAATGGCATTCTCAGTAGAGAAGGTTTCAGTAACTGCGGTTTCTCGTGCACTCAAAGCAGAGTACACAATGGAACTTGCTCAAGACTTAAAAGCAATTCATGGTCTTGACGCAGAGACAGAACTTTCAAACATTCTGTCTGCCGAAATCCTTGCGGAAATCAACCGTGAAGTTGTTCGTACAATCAACTTCTCTGCACAAGCAGGTGCTCAAGACAACGTAACTACAGCAGGAACGTTTGACCTTGACGTTGATTCAAACGGTCGTTGGATGGTTGAGAAGTTCAAGGGTCTCATGTTCCAAATCGAACGTGAAGCAAACGAGATTGCCAAGCAGACTCGTCGTGGTAAGGGTAACATCCTCATTTGTGGTTCTGATGTAGCATCAGCACTTCAGATGGCAGGTGTCCTTGACTATGCTCCTGCTCTTGCAAACAACCTGAACGTTGACGACACAGGCAACACATTTGCCGGTGTACTGAATGGTCGTATCCGTGTCTATGTTGATCCGTACTTTGACTCTTCAGCAGGTAACCAATACTTTACAGTCGGTTACAAAGGTTCGTCAGCATTTGACGCAGGTCTTTTCTACTGCCCATACGTCCCACTCCAGATGGTTCGTGCGGTTGGTGAAGATACTTTCCAACCTAAGATTGGATTCAAGACTCGTTATGGTATCGTAGCAAATCCATTTGCAACCGTTGATGCTAATGGTGCAATTGGTTCTGGTCTAACTCCAAATCTGCGTAACATCTACTACAGATTGGTTGCAGTATCCAACCTGATGTAAAATAATAAGACTTGGGAACACCAAGCATGAGGGGGTCGCAAGACCCCCTTTTTTTATGCCTAAATAGTATAGAGGTGACATATGGCAGTAAATGTATCTGCAAACGTATCGATTGGTGCGTTGGCATCACAACCCGATTCTTTGAACTTTCTTTCTCCGCTTGGATTCCGTTTGACAATCAATCGGATACCTAGCGTGATATATTATTGTCAGGCAGTTACATTACCTGAAATGTCAATTGATGAACTTGAAACACAAACACCATTTGTTGCACTCAAAAACCCAGGGTCAAAGTTGAGATTTGGACCTGTCGTTATTCGATTTCGGGTCAACGAAAATATGAGAAACTATATTGAAATCTACAACTGGTTACATGCACTGGGTCGTCCAGATAGTTTTCAACAGACTTTAGATTGGGCAAAATCGCAAGATTCACCCAAAACTTCAAAGACATCTGAAGTAATCAACCAACTGTCGGATGGTGCATTGTCAGTGTTAACAAGTGCTAATAACCCGTCTATTCGCATAAAATTTTTAGATATGTTTCCCACATCATTGACAGCACTAGAATTTGATGCTACACTAACCGATGTGGAGTACCTAGAAGCATCGGTACAGTTTGCCTATAGAAAATATGAGATTGAAGTATTGTAATGAAATTAGACCAGATTATTGAGGAGTGGCGTAAAGACGCTCTATTTGACGATGTATATCTTGATTCTGAATCCTTAAAAATTCCAAGTTTACATAATAAGTATTTGAAGATTTTATCTCAATCTAGATTGACGTTGCGTAAACTCAAGATTGAAAGAAAGAATCTGCAAAAGGTATTGCGTGAGTATTATCTTGGAAATCTAAACAGCCCAGAAGACCTTGCTGATATTGATCGTCAACCGTGGGTTCATAAAGTAATGAAGCAAGATGTGAGAGAGTATATTGACACTGATGATGAAATGATTGAACTTGATAAGAAAATTGAATATACAGAGGAAAAGATTGAAGTGGTGCAAGAGATTCTCAAGATGATCAATGCCCGTGGATATCAAATTAATAATGCGATTAAATGGCGAGAACTTACAAAATTCGCACAAGACTGATATCACGGTCGAACCGATAGACGAAGCATTTGTTCGTGTTCGTGCCGAAGGAGGCACGTTTCGTGAACTCGTCGATTATTTTACTTTTGAAATCCCAGGTGCACGGTTTATGCCCGCATATCGAAACAAAATGTGGGATGGTAAGATACGTCTTCTTAATAATATAAATAAGACACTGCCCAAAGGATTACTCCAGTACATAGCAAAGTTTAGTGAAAGCAGAAAATACACCATAAGTTTTCATGATGACCTAGTGTACGACGATGAGTTTTCTATTGCTGAAGCAGAAGAGTATATTCAAAAACTCAACCTAAAACTTAAACCTCGTGACTATCAAATCAAAGCATTTGTCCATGCGATACGCAAGAGAAGGGCACTTCTGCTTTCACCTACTGCGTCAGGTAAATCTTTGATTGCATACTTAATATCAACCTATTACCTACAAGCAGTAGATCGCATCCTTATCATTGTTCCAACGGTATCTCTTGTGCATCAAATGGTCAAAGATTTCATCGACTATGGTATGCCAGATTCTATGCTCAAGGGTATCATGGCGGGCGTAGATAAATCCACAGTCAAACCAGTGACTGTCACTACTTGGCAATCCATACACAAGATGCCAAAGTCATGGTTTCAACACTTTGGTTGTGTTATTGGTGATGAGGCACATCTGTTCAAATCAAAATCGTTGACTAATATCATGAATAAGATGGTGGATGTTGAATATCGGTTTGGTTTGACCGGGACATTAGATGGAGCACAAACACACAAACTTGTACTTGAGGGACTGTTCGGTCCTGTCAAGCAAGTCGTCAAGACAAAGGAACTGATTGAAAAGGGTTCATTGTCACCTTTCAAAATCAAGGTGATTGCACTGCGATATGACATCGAAACAAGAAAGAACTACAGTAACTCGCTGTATCAAGATGAGATGGAGTTCATACATTCGCATGACAAAAGAAATAAATTCATCAGAAACCTCGCATTATCCCTCAAAGGAAACTCACTCGTTTTGTTCAAATTGGTTGACAAACACGGTAAAATATTGTACAATGATATACAAGAACATGCAAAAGATGGTCGTCATATCTTCTTTGTGCATGGTGGGACAGATGCCGACACGAGAGAGAAAATACGGGAAATCACAGAAAACGAAAAGGATGCAATTATTGTTGCGTCCTATGGTACTTTTAGTACAGGTATCAATATTCGTAATTTGCACAATATTGTTTTTGCTAGTCCTTCCAAATCTCGTGTTCGTAATCTTCAATCTATAGGTCGGGGATTGCGTAAATCGGAACACAAAGAACAAGCAGTATTGTATGATATCGCAGATGACCTGTCATATAAAAAGAAAAAGAATCATTCTCTCAGGCATCTATCGGTTCGATTAAAAATGTATCAAGAAGAAATGTTTGAATTCAAAACTTATAAGGTAGACTTCAATGAGTGATGTGTTTTATATGAAATTAACGAATGGTGAAGATATCATTTGTAAGATAGAGAAAGAAGATAATGAAAACCAAATGTATTTCATCAGTAATCCTTTAAAGGTAAACTATAACTTTGTTCCAGAAAATAATCGCATGTCTATGGGATTGAGTTATTGGATTCCTCTTGCTGAATCTTCTGTTGTGACTGTCTACTTTGATCATGTAATTGCAATGTCAAAACTACAAGATGAAATGAATAAGTTTTACTTCAGTTCTATTGAAGAATCGGATGATGAAATTATTAATGATGGGGAGGAAGATGAAGTGCTTGAAGAATACTTGAATGAAGTAAACTCAGATATTTCTAAAAAATTAATATCGGCAAACACGGTACATTGATACTATCTGCCGATGGAACATTATTATTATACACGAGGAGTTAAGTTTTGTCAACCGGAAAACCAAAAAAGAAACGAGTCCGTCAAAATTATGTTGACAATAAACAGTTTCTTGTTGCAATGATTGAATACAAAGAAAGTGTTATTGAGGCAAAGGAAAAGGGCAACCCTCGTCCTGTTGTGCCGACATATGTTGCATCTTGTATTATGAAGATTTCAACTCACCTCGCACACAAACCAAACTTCATGAATTACAGTTTTAAAGAAGAAATGGTGAGTGATGGCATTGAGAACTGTTTACAGTACATTGATAACTTCAATCCAGAAAAGTCGAAGAACCCATTTGCATACTTCACACAGATTGTTTACTATGCATTCCTACGAAGAATCCAAAAAGAAAAAAAACATTTGTACACCAAATACAAACTGACTGAACATGTCAACGTGTTTGATCAGACATCTGAAACTCAAGCACACGATTCCGATGGAGTCAAAATGTATGATGATAGCATCAAGCAAAGTGAGTGGTCAGAAGAATATATGAATCAGTTTATTCTCGACTTTGAAGAGAACAAGCGTAAAAAACGAATCAAACGTAAATCGACTGTTGATCAATTTGTAGAGGAAGAAGATGGAACGAGGTAAGAGAATTCTGATTATGGGTCTACCGGGTGCGGGTAAGACCACACTCACAGAGCAAGTGATTTCATTGATGGGGTCAGACCGTGTGACTTGGTTCAATGCCGATAGAGTGCGTGAGGAGTACGAGGATTGGGACTTCTCACCTGAAGGGAGAGAACGTCAAGCAAAAAGAATGGCACAAATGTCAGAAGTGGTTGCGAGTTGTGGCACTCATGTTATTTGTGATTTCGTGTGTCCAACTGATGAATTGCGTGAATTATTCAATGCCGATATTACGATTTGGGTTGACACCATCGAAAAAGGTAGGTATAATGATACTAATTTACTGTTCCAAAAACCAACCAAGTATGACTTGCGTTTGACTGAATGGGACTTTGTGAATCCGTACAGGGTAGAACATTTGATTGAACCATATGTGTGGAACAACAAAGCACCGACAGTCCAAATGCTTGGGCGGTGGCAACCGTGGCACAAGGGGCATCAGACACTGTTTGAGGAGTCTCTGAAACGTGCAGGTCAAGTTCAGATTATGGTAAGGGATGTACAGGGGGTCGATGGTAAGAATCCATTCGACTTTGATTTTGTCAAGTCAAGAATTATTGATGCGTTGTCTCCTTTATATGGGGATAGGTTTAGAATAATTCAAGTGCCTAATATTACAAATATTGTGTATGGGCGAGATGTTGGTTATAAGATTGAAGAGGTTGTGTTGCCAAAAGAAATCCAAGAAATTTCAGCAACCAAGATTCGTAAAGAGATGGGAATTGGATGAAGATCGCACTGATCACCGACACGCATTGGGGGGCAAGAAATGACTCTCAGGTATTTACTGACTATTTTACTGACTTCTATGATAACGTGTTTTTTCCTTATATTGATGATCACGACATTGACACTATTGTTCACTTGGGAGATATTGTTGATCGGAGAAAGTTTATTTCTTATGTTACACTCAGATCATTTAGGGATCATTTTGTGCAACCAATGGCAGATCGAAACATCAACTTCCACTGTATTGTCGGTAACCACGACATCCCCTACCGAAATACAAATGATATCAATGCAATGCGTGAAATCTTTGGTAGTTCCGTAGGTAAAATTTATTGGGAGACACAAGAGGCATCATTTGACGGTCTCAAGATTCTGATGATGCCGTGGATAAACAACACCAACTACAACTCCGCAATCAATAAGATGGAGCAGACAGACGCACAGGTGATGTTCGGTCACTTTGAGATTGCGGGATTTGAAATGATGCGAGGTCAAACTTGTGACCACGGGATGCCAATCAAGCACTTCCAAAAGTTTGATATGGTATTGTCGGGTCACTTCCATCATAAATCTACACAGGGCAATATCACATACTTGGGCAATCCATATGAGATAACTTGGGGTGACTATGATGATCCTCGTGGTTTCCACATTTTTGATACAGATACTCGTGAATTGGAGTTCATCCAGAATCCGATTCGCATGTTCCATAAAGTATGGTATAACGATGATCAGTATGATTTAGATCAGATGATGAACTTGGACTTTGACCACTTCAAGGGTAAGTATATTAAAGTCATCGTTCAGACCAAAAAGAACCCATATTGGTTCGACCAGTTCCTCGACAAACTCTATAAGTGTGACCCCACACATCTGACAATTGTTGAGGATAATAAGAACTTGGATTTGGAAAAAGATGAAGAGATTATGGATGCCGAAGACACACTGACAATTCTCAACAAGTATGTTGATGGTATAGAATCAGATGTTGATAAAAAGAAACTGTCTGGTTTGTTGAATGATTTGTATACTGAGGCACTTTACATCGAATGATTATCTTTGAAAAGATTCGTTGGAAGAATCTACTTTCAACTGGAAATCACTTTACAGAGGTTGACTTTACTCGATCACTAAACACACTGATTATCGGTGAGAACGGTGCGGGTAAGTCCACTATTCTAGACGCACTTTGTTTTGTTCTGTTTGACAAACCATTCCGAAAAGTTAAGAAAGGGCAACTCATTAACTCAATCAATGAGAGAGATTGTTTGGTTGAGATTGAGTTCCACATTGGCAATCGGAAATACAAGGTGGTGCGTGGGCAGAAACCTGCTAAGTTTGAAATCTATCAGGATAACAAACTACTTAACCAACCTGGATCAAAGCGAGATTATCAAGATACACTAGAACGACAAATTTTACGACTGAACTTCAAGTCGTTTACGCAGATTGTGATTCTTGGCAATGCGTCATTCACTCCGTTCATGCAACTCAAAGCAGCAGACCGTCGAATGGTGATTGAAGACTTGCTCGACATCGGCATCTTCTCGTCGATGGGGCAGTTGCTCAAAGAACGTATCGCAACCAATAAAGGTCAGCGCAACGATGTTGACTACAACATCAAACTTTCAGATGATAGATTACAGATTCAAAAGCAGAATCTGAAAGAGAAGCAACAGCAACAGAAAGACGGTGTAAAGGTAAAACAGGAACTAATCAAAGAGTATCAAGATGAAAAAACAGAAATCATCAAACAAGGAAAGCAACTGGCACAAGAAGTCAAAGTTCTCGCAGAAAACATTGGAGACACAGAAAGACTTAGAGATCAGATTCGGGAAGTTGAAAGAGCAGAGCAACGTCTAGAAGATGAAATCAAACGACTCAACAAAGAGATAAAGTTCTATGAGGATAACGACCACTGCCCGACTTGTGAGCAAGAACTGGATGAACTCGTTGCCGCAACACATACCGCCCAACGAAAGAGCAAGATTATTGATTTACAGAATCAGAGCAGAGACACAAAATCTGAATGGGACACGATTCGGGGACAACTTGACTCGATTGAAACTAAAGCGGAAGAACATTCTAAGAAAACTCAACAAGGGGTCTTACTATACAAGCGAACTCGTGACATTGATGCAAACATCCAAACGGTTCAAGATGAAATCGAAAACCTACAGAACACTGTTCTCGACTCAGAAAATTCAAAGATTGCTGAACTTGAGACACAACTCACAGATTACCGAACACAGAAAGAGTCCTTATTAGGGGAAAAGGAACTCCTAGACATCGCATCTGTTTTACTGAAAGACAGTGGTGTTAAGTCACGCATTATCAAACAGTATGTGCCAATCATCAACAAGTTGGTGAATAAGTATCTAGCGGCAATGGAGTTCTTTGTGCAGTTTGAACTAGACGAGAACTTTGACGAGAAGATTCTATCTAGGCATCGTGATGACTTTACCTATGCATCATTCTCTGAAGGTGAGAAGATGCGAATTGACTTGGCACTACTGTTTACTTGGAGAGCAGTATCAAAACTGAAGAACTCAACCAACACCAACCTGTTGGTTCTTGATGAAGTGTTTGATGCGTCACTTGATACCAATGGGTGTGACGAGTTTCTCAAACTGATACATTCATCTTTAGATGATACAAATGTGTTTGTTATATCACATAAAGGTGACATTTTGTATGACAAGTTTAGGTCAGTCATTCGATTTGAGAAGCACAAAAATTTTAGTAGGATTGCGAAATGAAAACTAAACAAATTGGTGTAACACCGGATGAAATCACTACTGAACTAAGTCGGATGTTTGACTATGAGTTTAGTGGCATCAGTAAATTTGATATTCCACAAATCTCTACATTTGATAGGCAAATGTATATCGATCAACCATACAATATCGGATTGATTGTGGGTCCTTCAGGTTCTGGTAAATCAAGTTTACTCAAAGAGTTTGGTTTTACGTCAAATCCATTTTGGTCAAAGATCAAATCTGTGGCATCTCATTTTGATAGTGCCGACGATGCAGTTGAAAAGTTTGGTGCGGTGGGGTTCAACACAGTACCATCTTGGATGAGACCATACCATGTGTTGTCGAACGGTGAGGCATTTCGTGCAGACCTTTCTAGAAAGATAAAAGATGGTGCAGTGATTGATGAGTTCACCTCAGTAGTAGATCGAAATGTTGCGAAGTCATGTTCTTTAGCATTTTCTAAGTATGTTAGAAAACACAATATACAACGGATTACTCTTGCGTCTTGTCACTATGATATTATTGATTGGTTACAACCCGATTGGGTATATGACACGGTGGCACAAGAAGTGTTACCAAGGGGGTCACTTCAACGACCCAAAATCAAGGTGGAAATCTTACCTTGCTCAATCGATGCATGGGAAATGTTCAAGCACCATCACTATCTCACACAAGACATTAATAAAAGTGCACGGTGTTGGATCGCAGTCTGGAACGACACTCCCGTTGGATTTGCTTCTTCAATAGCACAACCTAATGCGATGCGAAACGCATGGCGAGAGCATAGGACTGTTATGTTGCCAGATTTTCAAGGAATGGGCATCGGTGTTAGAATCTCTGATGCGTTAGGTGAAATCCACATCCAAACTAATAAACGGTTCTTTAGTAAGACAGCACATCCAAGGATGGGTGAGTATCGAGAGCAATCCGCAAAGTGGAGACCGACTGCACATAATAAAGAAGCACGGGGAGATTACATGGTGCGTGAGAATGCGTTACCGAATCCCCGCAAGAGCAAGAAGTACAGTAAAGAGTACCTGTTGAAACACTCTGGAAGATTATGCTACGCACATGAATATATTGGGTAGAATTTGTTGAACAAAATGTTATAAGCATTTGATTTCTAAGAAATAAATATTATAAACAAACGGATTGACTCTACCCCCATAATCGCTTATACTTACTATCGTAATGAGGAGAAAGTATGAGTAAAGAGATTCTGACCAAATTGCTTGCCACTGAGAATGTCAGGGTTGAGCACAAAAAGATTCCTACCGCATACTTTGATCTCAAGAATCGTATCGTCAACCTTCCTATCTGGAAGGATATGACCAACGAACTCTACAACCTTCTAATCGCTCACGAGGTATCTCACGCACTACACACCCCAGAACAGGGGTGGCACGGTGCTGTGTGCGAGAAGGGTGCTACGTTCAAAGGATTCTTGAATGTCATCGAAGATGCTCGTATTGAACGCATGATCAAGGCAAAGTTCCCTGGTATCAAGCGTGACTTTTACAAGGGTTATCGTGAACTGATCGACCGTGATTTCTTTGGAATCAAAGACGTTGATCTCGACACCCTAAATCTTATTGACCGTATCAATATTCACACAAAGTTGGGTGCACTCAGCACCATCAAGTTCGATGCTGAAGAGCAAGTCTTTGTTGATGCGTGTGATGACTTGGTAACCTTTGATGATGTTGTTGATCTTGCGACTCGCATTTATGAGTTCATGAAAGAGAAGCAAGAAGAGCAAGAGTCTCAGACTGACCAATCATCATTCAACGAACCACAGAGTGGTGAAAAGGATGACGGTGAGCAGATGGAGATGCCACAAGACCAAGGAGAACAAGAAGATGAGAGTTCTGAAAGTGGCGAGACGCAAGATTCTGAGGAGAAAGAATCTGAAGACGATAAGGCAGAGGCAGAGGACTCAGGAGAATCTGAGGTTGGGAATGAAGAAGAAGAGCAAGTAGAGAAACCTGCAGAAAAGACCACAAATGGTCAAGAGGGTGGGTTCGGTTTGGATGCTCTCAGTTCAAAGACCGATGAAGCATTCCGCAAGAATGAAGAAGCATTGGTTGATGAGGAAGCAAAAGATTGGAAATATGTCAATCTTCCAAAACTTCCATATGGCAAGTTCATCGTTCCTTATAAGCAAGTGTTTAGCGAGTTGTCTGAGTTCTACTACTCAAAACAACCAACCACTATCCGTGGTGATATGGCAAACTCCGACTTGGGTGACAAGTTGTTGGCAACATTCAAGCGAGACAACACCAAGGCAGTTCAATATCTTGCCAAAGAGTTTGAGATGAAGAAACGTGCTGATGAATACAAGCGAACTTCTACTGCAAAGTCAGGTGTGCTTGATGTCAACAAACTCCACTCTTACAAGTTCAGTGACGATGTGTTTGCCCGTGTTGCAAATGTTACTGGTGGTAAGAATCACGGTTTGGTGATGTTCCTCGATTGGTCGGGTTCTATCTGTGAGCACATTTACGGAATGATGGAACAGGCAATCAACCTCGCATTGTTCTGTCAGAAAGTGAACATTCCATTCCATGTGTACGCATTCTCTGATCGATTAGCGTGTGATGTGAAATTTGAAGAACTTGGTTACAAACCGCATGACCTCTATCTTGATCGAAGAATCACTCTTCTAGAGTTTTTGTCTTCTGATATGAACAAGCGGGAGATGGACACTGCTTGCAAGTTGTTACTTCTAGTTGCCAAGTCATTCGTAAACTATCGTGGGTACAAAGCAGAGACACCACCTGCCCCATACGGTACACAGTTTATGTTGGGTGGCACTCCGATGAACCATGCAATCGTGTTGGCATTGGACTTGGTTCCAGACTTCAAGAAGGCAAACAATCTTCAAGTCGTCAACACAGTGTTCATCACAGATGGTGATAGTCATCCTGTTGGTGAATATCTTGATGAAAATGGCAAAATTACTGGACTAAGCGATTACAGGTATCAGATTGTCTATGTTGATCCTAAGACTCGCAAAGAATATAAAGGTCAAGCGGGTGGGTGGAATCAGACCGAAACACTTTTGAACATTCTGCGTGACCGCACTCAGGCAGAAGTCATCGGATTCCACATTATCAACAAGAACAAGCGAAACTTCCACGGTGTTTACAAGTCTCGTCACGGCATTCGTGGTCAGGAATCATATGATCGCTACCACGAGATTGAGACTGCTTGTAAGCAGTTCACCAAAGAGAAAGCATTGATCATTCGCAATAAAGGGTTCACTGAGAACTACATCATTGCGGGTGGCAACGAACTTCACACTGCGAACTCTTCAATGGAGAAAGTGGAGTCGGGTGCAAAGAAGGGTGCTATCAAGTCAGCATTCCTCAAGGCAAACAAAGGTCGTGAGACATCTCGTAAGATATTGAGTTCCTTTATTGAGAAGGTTGCTTAGATTGAAAAATACAATGGCGAGGGGGTTGACTCAGACCCCCAATCCATGAGACAATCTAGTCTGAGTTGAGAGAAATACATTATGAAAGGAGTGACCATGCGTCCATCCCAATTGAAATTTGTGAAAGAGGCATCTGCCCGTTACGGTGTTGGTGCTGTTATGAGTCGTGGTATGATTGATACCCTTGCTGATGAAATCGGTATGCAGAAACCAAACTGGTTGAAGCAAAAAGAGTATCGTGTCGGTCACGGCATGTTCAAACTTCCAGAGGTTCTGGGTCTTGAACCACAACCTCAACCAAGTGCAACAGTTGCAATGGCACAGACAGCAGAAGTGATTCCGTTCAATCCAAACGCACAGACAGAGTTTGATAGCACATCTCTGATTCCAGAGCGTGACGCACTCTACGTCAAGTTCGGACAGTATGCAGACATTGCGAAGATCATCAAATCTGGTCTGTTCTATCCTTGCTACATTACTGGTTTGTCAGGTAATGGTAAGACGTTCATGGTTGAACAGTCTTGTGCTGAATCGAAGCGTGAAATGATTCGTGTGAACCTCACTGCTGAAACTGATGAAGATGATTTGATGGGTGGTTTCCGTTTGATCAATGGTGAGACCAAGTATGCCAAAGGTCCCGTCATCAAGGCAATGGAGCGAGGTGCGGTTCTTCTGCTTGACGAGATTGACCTTGCAAACCCTGCGAAGATTATGTGTCTTCAGTCAGTGCTTGAGGGTAAACCTTACTTTGTCAAGAAGACAGGTGAGTTGGTCAAACCAAAGCAAGGATTCCAAATCATTGCCACTGCGAACACCAAGGGTAAGGGTTCTGACGATGGACGTTTCATCGGAACTAACGTAATGAACGAAGCATTCCTTGAGCGTTTCCCAATCACAGTCGAGCAAGAATATCCATCGGTTACGATTGAGAAGAGGATTCTCAAAGGTGTCTTTGCTGACTTGGGTGTCACTGACATTGAGTTCTCTGAGAAGTTGGTCGATTGGGCAGACATCATCCGTAAGACTTACTACGATGGTGCGATTGATGAACTGATTTCGACTCGTCGTTTGGTTCACATCTCAAAGGCATTTGCAATCTTTGATGATCGCATGAAGTCAATCGACATGTGTATCAATCGTTTCGATGAAGAAACCAAGTCGGCATTCCGTGAACTCTACACCAAGATTGACGAAGGTGTAGATGAAGTTGAAGAATCAACAGAAGAAAAAGTTGGTGATGTTCCCTTCTAATGAGTATAAATAAACCGCATGGGGGTGCAATGCCCCCACTTTTTTATGTCATACAATGAGGATATATAATGGCAATTGAAGTCACAGTTGAATTGGATGAATTGCGAAAGCGTAAACTATTCATTGCAACTCCAATGTACGGTGGTCAGTGTGCAGGTATGTACACAAAGTCCACTGCTGATCTAGCAATGATGGCAACACAGTATGGTGTGTCAGTTCGTTTCTTTTATCTGTTCAACGAATCACTCATTACAAGAGCAAGAAATTATCTAGTTGATGAGTTCATGCGATCAGATTGTACGCACCTGATGTTTATTGACTCTGATATTGGGTTTGACCCAAATGATGTCATGGCACTCATGGCATTGATGGACCCAGATGCACCTGATGGTGAAAAGAAAGAAATCATGTGCGGTCCCTATCCAAAGAAAACCATTGCTTGGGAAAAAATCAAGATGGCAGTGGATAAAGGATGGGCAGACGATGACCCAAACAAGTTAGATCAATTGGTTGGTGACTATGTGTTCAACCCTGTGGCGGGTCAAGTTGAAATGCGTCTTGATGAACCTGTTGAGGTGATGGAAGGTGGCACTGGATTTATGATGGTGCAACGTTCAGCATTTGAGAAATTTGCTAATGCTTATCCAGAGTATAGTTATAAACCAGACCATGTTCGTACTAAGCACTTTGATGGTTCTCGTGAAATCATGGCATACTTTGATACCGTGATTGACGAAGATACAAAACGTTATTTGTCAGAAGATTATATGTTCTGTCAGTGGGCAAGAAAGGCAGGTATTGCTGTTTGGATGTGCCCGTGGATGGAGTTGAGTCATGTTGGTTCTTATGTATTTGGCGGTTCGCTACAAGCAATCGCATCTGTCGGAGCATCGGCAACTGCTGATCCCGCATCATTGAAAAGTAAAAAGTGAAGGAAGTATTAGATTATGAAATTATCACAACGCACCAATGAGATTCTGAAGAATTTCTCAGGTATCAATAACTCACTACTCTTCAATGAGGGTAGTGTTTTGCGAACTGTCACAGAGGGAAAGACGCTGATTGCGAAAGCAAAAGTCGATGAATCATTCCCTCGACAGTTTGCGATTTATGACTTGAACCAATTCTTGGGTTCAGTGTCTCTACTTGATGACCCTGACTTTGATTTTGGAGAGAGCAGTCTCACCGCAAAGAATGGTTCTGGTTCGATTCGGTACTTCTATGCCGATCCGTCAATGATTACGACTGCCCCCAAAAAGGATTTGAATCTTCCAAGTGTTGAGGTTCAATTCAAGTTGTCAGCAAAGACATTGAAGTCTGTGCTTCAAGCAGCAAATGTATTGGGTCTGCCAGAAGTCATCATTCAAGGTGACGGTAGTTCAATCCGTGTTGGTGCGACGAACACCAAGAACGATACTTCAAATGCATACTCGTATGAAGTTGGCGAAACAAACAAGACGTTTCGTTTCATTTACAAAGTAGAAAATCTAAAACTTATCCTAACTGATTATTTGGTTTCAGTCAGTGAGAAAGGTATTACACACTTCACTAATGACGACGATACTGTTCAGTATTGGGTGGCAAACGAAGTGGGTTCTACTTACGACAACTGATTGATAGGATTATGAAATGCGTGAAGATTTTCTATGGGTGGAGAAATACCGCCCCAACTCTGTTGCTGAGACGATTCTACCGAATGAACTAAAAAGAACATTCCAAGAGTTTGTCAACCAAGATAACATTCCCAATCTACTGTTGAGTGGTGGTGCGGGTGTCGGTAAGACAACGATTGCCAAGGCAATGCTGAATGAGATGGGTTGTACTTACATCACCATCAATGGTTCGATGAATGGAAACATTGATACTCTGCGAACCGAAATAAAGAACTTTGCCTCTACTGTCAGTTTGTCAGGTGGTCGCAAGTATGTTATTTTGGATGAGGCAGATTATCTCAACCCACAGTCAACTCAACCTGCACTCCGTAACTTTATGGAAGAGTTCTCAAAGAACTGTGGGTTCATTCTGACATGTAACTTCAAGAACCGAATCATCGCACCTCTACACTCTCGTTGTTCGGTTGTAGATTTTACAATACCGAAGTCGGAAGTTACAGAGATGGCGGCAGAATTTTACAAGCGATGTAAAGAAATTCTCAAGATGGAGAATGTCGAGTTTGACAATCAAGTCTTGGCAGAAGTCATCAAGAAATATTTCCCTGACAATCGGAGGATTCTGAATGAACTTCAGCGTTATGGAACTGGTGGTCAAATTGATGTTGGTATCCTCTCTTCTGTGGGTGATGTTTCAATCAGCGACTTGGTAAAGTCACTGCGAGATAAAGAGTTTACCAATATGCGAAAGTGGGTAGCAACAAATATCCACAACGATGTGAGTACAATCTTTCGTAAGATTTACGACAGCGCATCTGACTTTCTTCAACCACAATCGATTCCACAACTGGTCACAATCATTGCCGACTACCAATACAAGTCAGCATTTGTGGTGGACCAAGAAATCAACTTGGTTGCCTGTCTGACCGAAATCATGGTGGAGTGTGATTTCAAATGAGTGATGCATTCGACTATGTGAAGAGCATCAATCAGACAAAAGAAAATATGATGCGGGATACAGAAAATGACGAGTTGGCAGAACGGGCATACGAACCCTTTCTGACCAATCGGTCTCTGTCTTACTTCATTGACACCGTACTGTTGGCAAATGAGATGAATATGCGTCAAGATGCCGACAAAAAACTACAATATGAGTATTTTCTAAATAGTGTTAGACCTCGCAAAAGATTTGCGAAGTGGGTGAAAAATAACACAGATAATGACCTAGAAATCATCATGGAATACCATCAATGTTCTCTTCAGAAAGCAAGAGAGTACGGTAGAATTTTGACAGATGATATGCTTTCGGTCATGAGAGAAAAATTAGAAAAAGGTGGAAAGTGAAATGACTGTCAACATTGATGAACTTGTTGAAGTCCAATTGAAGGAATCGGATGATTTTCTCAAGGTAAAAGAAACCTTGACTAGAATTGGTATTGCCGCAAAGAAAGATAATGTGCTGTTTCAGTCGTGTCATATTTTGCATAAGCAAGGTAGATATTACATTGTGCACTTTAAAGAACTGTTTGCACTCGATGGTAAACCGACAAACTTTTCCGATGAAGACAAAGCAAGACGAAATACAATAGTTAAATTACTTGCAGAGTGGGGACTTGTTGATGTAATGATCAAGGACTCATATATTGTTCCGCAAGCACCATTGTCTCAAATCAAGGTGATTGCACACAAAGATAAAAATGAATGGACACTAGAACCAAAGTATAATATTGGACGTAGAAAATAGTTGTATAAATAATGGTGCGATGCCAAATGGGTCGCACAACAATCTTGCTGAAAAGGAGATAAACATGACAAGATTACATTCTATATTCCCTCGCCATTTTGTTGGATTTGACTCGTTGATGGATGAGTTAGAACTGCGGAGAGAGGATTCAAACTACCCCCCATATAATATTATCAAGCAAGGCAACAATCGGTATGCGATTGAACTTGCGGTTGCGGGTTTCTCTAAGGGTGATATTGAAATCATCTGGGAAGACCGTGACCTTATCGTCAAGGCATCAAAAGAAAACAACACAGATGCCGAATACTTACATAAAGGTATCAGCACAAAATCATTTGAGAAGATTTTCCGACTCGCAGAACATGTTGATGTAGTCGGTGCAGATTTGTCGGATGGTATGCTTTCAATTGAATTGGAAGTTGTACTGCCAGATGAGAAGAAACCAAAAATGATTGAAATCGGTATTGGTCAAAAAGACTTGGAGTTTCTCCAAGAAACACTGTGATTTTTATCACACACACATAAACACACAAGGAGACTATTATGTCTAATAAAAATCCATATGAACTGCGTTTCGATGTACTTGCTATGGCAAAAGAACTTGCTGATCGTGCCTACGATCAACAGCAACAAGTCTTTTGGACTATGGTAAATCAAGCACAAGAACATTTTGCGGGTGAAGAACTTGAGAAAGTGATTCAGAAATACACTCCAAAGATGTATCAACCAAAAGAAATTATGGAAAAGGCAGAGGAACTTTACAACTTTGTGAAAAAGCAGTAATCGTTCTAAATAGGGGTGGTTTTCCACCCCTTTTTATAGGAGAAAAAATGAAACTGTCTAAGAATTTCTCACTGGTAGAATTTACTAAATCACAAACTGCGGAACGCAAAGGTATTGATAATGCTCCAAAAGGAGAACATATGGATGCAGCAGTTGCACTTTTTGAAAAGGTGGTTCAACCAGTTCGTGACCATTTTGGTCCTACTGTTATTAACTCCGGGTATCGCTCTCCTGACCTTAATACTGCTGTGGGAGGATCATCTCGATCTCAGCATTGCAAAGGTGAAGCGGCAGACATCGAAGTGCCAGGGACTCCTAATGCGGAACTTGCTGAATGGATTAGAGACAATCTTGAATTTGATCAGCTCATTCTGGAGTTTTACACTTCTGGTGTGCCTGATAGTGGTTGGGTTCATGTATCATACAAAACTGATGGAACTAATCGTAAGTCAATTCTAACTGCGACTCGTGTTAATGGCAAAACTGAATACTCAACTGGAATCAATGCTTGACATTGAACACTAACTAAAGTATAATCTACATCATGTTTTATACAAATGTACATTTGATTGGAGATCATATCCTCGTGCGAGGTCGCAAAAATGGTGAGCGATTCTCGCACAGGGTTCAATACAACCCAAAACTTTTCGTTCCCTCACACGAAGGTGAATGGAAATCTATTGAGGGTCAGTCACTCGCACCTGTCGAGCAGGGTTCAATCCGTGACGCACGGAACTTCATTAAGCAATACAAAGATGTTGGTGGATTTGAAATCTACGGTCTTGAAAAGTTTGAGTATGCTTATATTAACGAAACTTGGATAGATGGTGTTGACTACGAACGGTCACAGATTGTTACTGCCTATCTTGATATCGAGGTTGGTAGTGACAAAGGATTTCCAAAACCCGAAGATGCTGAACAACCTATTACGGCAATCACAATTACTGTTGATGGTAAGTATTATGTGTTGCACTATGGTGAGTATGTTGTACATCGGGATGATGTAGTTGAGATTGTCTGTAAAGACGAGATTGATTTACTATTAAAGTTTGGTGACTTGTGGACTCGACTAGACCCAGATATTCTTACTGGTTGGAACTGTACTTTCTTTGATGTTCCGTATTTGGTCAATCGCATCAGCAACAAACTTGGTTTCAAGAAGGCACGACAACTTTCTCCGTGGGGTTTGCTCGATAAGAACGAACGAGAAATCCAAGGTCGAATGAAACAGTCGTACAACATTGTCGGTGTCTCGACTTTAGACTATCTCGACTTGTATCGTAAGTTCACATACTCACAGCAAGAATCCTATCGACTAGACCACATTGGTTTTGTTGAGTTGGGTGAAAAGAAGATTGACTACTCTGAATACGGCACACTACAGACATTGTATCTTGAGAACCATCAAAAGTTCATTGAGTACAACATCAAGGATGTTGAGTTGGTTGTCAAACTTGATGAGAAGATGAAACTCATTGACATGGCACTAGCACTTGCATATGATGCCAAGGTAAACTATAGTGATGTCTACACTCAAGTTCGGATGTGGGATGTGCTCATTCACAATCATTTGTGGAAAAAAGGTATTGTGGTTTCACCTAAACGATTTACTGGCAAAGACACACAGTATGTGGGTGCGTATGTGAAAGACCCGCAAGTGGGTAAGCACGATTGGATTATGTCGTTTGACTTGAACTCTCTGTATCCTCACTTGATTATGCAGTATAACATCTCACCCGAAACATTGATTGACGACATTCCATATTCGTTACACATTGATGAGATGGTGAATGGTAAGTTCCCAAAGATTGATGTTGATAAGGTGATGACTGCGAATGGTCAGTGCTTCCGTCGAGACATTCAAGGTTTCCTACCTGAAATGATGCAGAAAATGTATGACGAACGAGTGATTGCAAAGAAGGCAATGCTTGAGGCAGAATCTGCTCTTCAAGAAGAAACTGACACACAACGTAAACGCAAGTTAGTCAATGAGATTAGTAAGTACAAAAACTTACAGTTAGCAAAGAAAGTACAGTTGAACTCTGCCTACGGTGCATTAGGAAACGAATACTTCCGTTTCTTTGATATCCGACAAGCAACTGCGATTACGATGGGTGGGCAGTTGTCAATTCGTTGGATTGAGCGCAAGATGAATGAGTATCTTAACAAGATACTTGAGACAAAGGGTAAGGACTATGTGGTTGCGTCAGATACAGATTCGTTATACATTGTTTTTGATGGGTTGGTATCTAAGGTTCTTGAAAAAGGAAAGTTTGTATCGGAGAGTGACTATAAGAGGAAATGCGTGGACTTTCTTGATAGGGTTGCTCGACAGAAGATTGAACCTTTTATTGATAATTGTTATCAAGAACTTGCTGTAGGTATGAATGCCTACTCGCAGAAGATGTCAATGAAGCGAGAAGCAATCGCAGAGCGTGGCATTTGGACTGCGAAAAAGAGATACATTCTGAACGTGTGGGACAACGAGGGTGTAAAATACAAAGAACCCAAGTTGAAGATGATGGGTATTGAAGCAGTCAAGTCATCTACACCGGGCATATGTCGTTCTGCGATTGGTGATGCTTTGAAGATTGTGATGGAAGGTAGTGAGTCCGAACTCCAAGAGTTTGTCGCAGAGTTTCGTCGCAAGTTCTCGTCGTCTCCGTTTGAGGAAGTAGCATTCCCAAGAGGGGTTAGTATGATCCATAAATATAGAGATAGTGCGACACTTTTTAGAAAAAACACACCAATTCATGTACGAGGTTCTTTGGTTTTCAATCATCAGATTACGGAGAGAAAACTGACGCAGAAGTATGAGTTGATAAATGAGGGTGAGAAAATCAAGTTCTGCTATTTGCGTATGCCAAATCCTATGAAGCAGAATGTGATTTCAGTCCCTAATGTATTACCACCAGAGTTTTCTGTTCAGGAATACATAGATTACGATACGCAGTTTACGAAGGCATTCCTTGAACCAATGAAGGTCATACTCGACACCATTGATTGGAAGGTAGAAAAATCAGCATCATTGGAGGATTTCTTCTCGTGAAGGACATTCCATCAGAGTACCTTGATTATGACTTTGGTTTCACTGGAGTCAGTGAAGAAGAATATCAAGGTCAAATCAAAAAAGTTGAACAGAGTATTTCCGTTGAAGCAAAACAAAAGATTCAGGAAATTGAGGCAGAGAAAGATAGGAGGGTCGGTGATCTTGAGGAAAAGATTACAGACCTTGAAAAGATTATCATGCCACTTCTCGTCAACCTTTTGAAGACGGCAGATAAAGAATATATCTATTGGCCAAGAAGAGCAGAAAAGGTTCAGGCACAGATTGATCGTGTGTTGGAGATCACACGAGAATGATTTTTGGATACCTAACATTGTTTGTTGCTTTAGCAATTTCGGCAGTCGCTGCTTGGTATTCGATTATCGGATTGATGGCAATCTTTTCGGCATCAGCAGTTGCAATTGCAATTATGGGTGGGGTGCTTGAGGTTGGTAAGGTATTGACCGCATCTTGGTTGTATCAAAACTGGAGTAGAACTCCGTTTTTACTCAAGTCGTATCTGACTATTGCGGTGTTTGTTTTGATGTTCATTACAAGTATGGGTATCTTTGGATTTTTATCAAAAGCACACATTGAACAGACAGGTGACTTGAACGTTGTTGAAAACCAAATTGAATTGATTCAAATTCAGATAGACAGAGAACAAAAAGACATTATACGAAATCAAGGTGCGTTGGATTTGCTTGATGGTGCTTTGGCAAGATACACAGAGTTGGGTGCAGTCACCAAAGGATTACAAGCAAGGCAAGAGCAAAAACCAGAACGTGATGCACTGAACCTTGCGGTGTCTACATCGGGTGAGGAAATTGCAAGGTTACAAGAAGAGCAATCAAAACTTCAATTACAAGTCAAAGCATTTGAAGTTGAGGTTGGACCGATCCGATATGTTGCGGATTTGTTGTTTACAGATGCTGACTTAGAACGTGCGGTTCGTTGGGTTATTATTGTGATTATCTTTGTTTTTGACCCACTAGCAATTCTATTGGTGATTGCGGCAAATATGACACTCCGTGATGAGTTTGAAAAACGCAAGGTTGTTGAACTTGATATAAAACCAATTAAATCCCCAATTACACCCAAACCAAAACCAAACCCAGATTATGACGTTGAAGCAGAGGAGTGGTTTAGTGCTACCAATGCTGACGACAACTTTGAAAGTGATGTAAAAATTAAACGTCCCCAAAAATGGTCAGTACAGACATATAAAGATTCTAGTGGTAATACTGGCACAGTCAAAATAAAAAGTGATTGACAAAACAATTACTTATTGGTATAATGTCTAAAATTTAATGGAGATTTTATGAGTAGTTTCTTTCGTGATATGGTAAAGCAGATTGGCGATCCCGATACCCACATTGCTGCAGATGGGTCAAACTCATCGGAGTTTTCGGGTACAGTCGATACTGGTTCATACATCCTCAATGCCGCACTCAGTGGCAGTATCTTTGGGGGAGTCCCCAACAACAAGATCACTACATTTGCAGGTGAGTCAGCAACAGGTAAGACATTCTTTGTGATGGGTATCGTCAAACAGTTTTTGGATGACAACCCCGAAGCGGCAGTGTTCTATTACGACACCGAAGCAGCAGTCACAAAGTCAATGATGGAACAACGAGGCATCGATGTCAATCGTGTCATCATCGCAGAACCAGAAACAATTCAGAAGTTCCGTCACCACGCACTTCAAGTTGTGGAAAACTATTCACAGCATAGTGACCCACCCCCAATGATGATGGTCTTAGATTCCTTGGGTCAGTTGTCTACCACCAAAGAGATTGAAGACACATCGGCAGGAAGCGAGACACGAGACATGACCAAGGCACAAGTGCTGAAAGCAACATTCCGTGTGCTAGGTCTCAAGTTAGCAAAAGTCAATGTGCCACTGTTGGTGACCAATCATGTGTACGATGTTGTGGGTTCTTACATCCCAACAAAAGAAATGTCGGGTGGTTCTGGACTGAAGTATGTGTCGTCTACAGTTGTCTACTTGTCAAAGAAGAAGGAAAAGGATGGTACAGAAGTCATTGGAAACATCGTCAAAGCAAGGATGCACAAGTCACGATTTACTCAAGAGAACAAGGAAGTTCAGGTGCTTGTCTCTCACACCAAGGGTCTTGACCGATACTACGGTTTGCTTGACTTGGCAGAGAAGTATGGAATCTTCAAAAAGGTATCCACACGATACGAGATGCCAGATGGGACAAAGGTATTCGGCAAGCAAATCATGAAGGAACCCATAAAGTATTTCACCGATGATGTACTGAAGCAATTAGATGATGCTGCCCGAAACGAATACATGTATGGCAATGAAATCGTAGAGGAGCAAGATGAAGTACACACTGATTGAACACAAAGATGCTGAAGATCAATGGGCAGTGATGTTGTCCGAAGGCAAGTACGAAGGTCTTGTCTACAAGTATGGAAAGATTAATTTCCACGAGAGTAATGAAGATGAGGGTGCAACGCTATCCTTTGAATATGATGTGTTGGAGCCAATTGACACTGATGTCGAGAACTTGACGGGTAAAGATTACGAAGAGTTCAAGACACTGGTTGGTGACATTTTAGTTGAATTGATTGAGGCATCCATTGATTACCACGAGAATAGAAACGACGATACTGAAGCATCTGATCAATGATGAGGACTATGCCCGCAAGGTCATACCCTTTCTTAGTTCAGAATATTTTAGCGAATCAACAGAGCGACTTCTACTCGACAAGATTGTAGATTTCGTCAACGAATACAATACTGTTCCTACTCGTGAGTCGTTACTCATTGAGTTGGACAAGGATGAAAAGATTGCTGATGGTGAGTTTCAGAATGCGACTAAAATAGTTCAAAATCTAACCATCGAGGAGCAAGTCCAAAAAGAATGGTTGCTTGATCAAACTGAAACTTTCTGTCAAGAGAAAGCAGTTTATAACGCAATCATGGAAAGCATCCACATTATCGACGGTAAAGACAAAGAACAAGGAAAGGGTGCGATACCTGATATTCTCACTAAAGCATTGTCCGTGTCTTTTGACACACATATTGGTCACGACTTTCTTGAGAACTATGAAGAACGTTATGAATTTTATCACAGAAAAGAGGAAAGGATACCGTTTGATATCGAACTTCTCAATCAAATTACTAAAGGTGGTATACCACGCAAGTCGCTCAATATTATCCTTGCTGGTACGGGTGTTGGCAAATCCTTGGCGATGTGTCATATGGCATCTGCGAACCTTATGGATGGGAAGAATGTACTTTATATCACAAATGAAATGTCAGAGGAGAAAATTGCAGAACGAATTGATGCAAACTTGCTCAACGTTTCGCTCGATGATCTCAAGTCGCTCCCGAAAGAAATGTATACCAAAAAAGTCAAACGAGTCAGAGACAAAACACTTGGCAAACTGATTATCAAAGAATACCCAACTGCATCAGCACACGTTGGGCACTTCCGTCATTTGGTGAACGAACTTGGACTGAAGCGTAACTTTACACCAGATATCATCTATGTTGACTATCTCAATATCTGTATGAGTCAAAGAATACGGGCAGGAAGCAATGTCAACTCATACACCTATGTCAAAGCAATCGCAGAAGAGTTGCGAGGACTCGCAGTTGAAAAGAACATACCAATTGTTTCTGCAACTCAGACAACGAGAAGTGGATATAGTAACTCAGACCCAGGGATGGAAGATGTCTCAGAGTCGTTCGGTCTACCCGCAACCGCAGACCTAATGTTGGCAATGATCAGCACTGAAGAATTGGAAGACCTTGATCAAATAATGATCAAGCAACTCAAAAATAGATATTCTGATCCGGGGTCTAATAAGCGGTTTGTTGTTGGGATTGACCGTTCTAAGATGCGATTGTTTGATGCCGAAGAAGGTGCACAGGATGATATTTTAGGTGCGGGAATACCAGACAAACCTCTAAATACAGTCGGTAACAACGAAAGACGGGACTTCAGTTCTCTGAAAATATGATAGCAAAACCTAAATACAAATCGGTTTTCATCAGCGATGTGCATCTAGGAACCAAGTCGTGTAAAGCAAAGCGATTACACACATTCTTAGATTCATTTGTTGCTGAGAACTTGTATTTGGTTGGGGATATTGTTGATGGTTGGGCACTCAGACGCAAACATTATTGGACTAAAACTCAGACAGAAGTCATTCGTAAAATCCTAAAATTATCGGAGAGGATGAATGTTTATTACATTGCTGGCAATCACGACGAGTTTATTAGACCGTTTTTCAAATACGACTTCCAGTTTGGTCGATGCCAAATTGTCGATTCTTGTGACTATTTCGGCATTGATGGACGTAAGTATCTTGTTACTCATGGGGATCATTACGATCTTACAATGAAGGTTCCATCATTTATAATCAATTTCTTTGCCCATATTTGGGATTATATTCCACATAAAGAAGAGAATAGTTCATTCACTAATAGGATGTATAAAATTTTTGGAACTGAAAACGTTATCAAAAAACATATCAACTTACGGGGATATGACTGTGCTATCACAGGGCACACCCATTCGCCCAAGATCAAAGAATCTTACATGAACTGTGGAGATTGGGTCACAAACTGCACGGCACTCGTTGAGCATTTAGATGGAACTTGGGAACTTCTCTACAATAATCCTTCAACTGATTGATTTACTTACAAATAAAAGTTTCGCAAAGGGGGTTTACAAGACCCCCTTTTTTTGTAATAATGTACATGTTGATTGAGAGAGAGAAAGTTATGTTGAAATATGAAAATCTTGCAGAAGTTGGAATGGTTATCCGTGGTTACGATTTCCGTGGTAGCAAAGGTGCTTACATTGAAGGTAAAGTGATTGCCAAGGGTGCGATTACCCATCCTACCAACGGCATGTATCTGTTTGAAGGTTACACCATCAAAGTTGAGACTGACGGTGCTGAGTTTGGTCGCGAAGGCGATGAAGCATACATTCCCTTTGAAACAAGCATGGACTACGATGGTCGTGTTGAGTTGATCGATACTTGTGACAA
>CENS01003373.1_pt1 | contig 38223 bp, 21 predicted proteins | sample 530201 | NCBI WGS metagenome assembly CENS01 (sample SAMEA2619747, study PRJEB7988) | marine metagenome | biome: marine biome (ENVO:00000447); feature: surface water layer (ENVO:00002042); material: "saline water (ENVO:00002010), including plankton (ENVO:xxxxxxxx)" | depth 5 m | reverse complement strand
TAGTTAATTCAAGATTCTTTTTCTTGTGTGTATCAGTAAAGAAGTCACCGATATTCGTAGTACCTTGAAGTGCTTTTAGTTTTTTAGCTACTTCTTTTACGCCTACGCTTTGCTCGAAAATATCATTAACCTTTCTAAGTAACCCAGACTCAGTATTTTCGATGCTATCTATTTCCTCTTGGATTTCCTCAAGAGTGACTTCTTTGTCTGCTCTTTCCTCTACAGCCTTCAAAGCTTTTTCCTGCTCCTCGGATACACTAGTCGCTTGTTTTTTCTTCTCAGCTAATTCTTTAGAAATTTCCTCTTGCCTCTCGTTGAGTCTTGCAACACGTTCTGTATTCTTTTCTTCAGTGACTTTTTGTTGCTCTTCGAGGGTGAGACCTTCTTGAGTGTTTAGATTTTTTTGAGTATTAAGTGCCTCTCTTTCTTTCTTAAGAGTTGAAAGTTTTTTACGTGCTTCACTTAGTTGTTGTTCAGCCTGTAGCATTCTCTCTATAGCCTCAGAATTGTTCTTTGCTACTTGTCTGTTTTTAGGTGTGCCTTCTGCTGAACCTGTTACGGTGTCTTCGACTACCTTTGCAACAGCACCCCTCTCACCTTCAGGTACCGACTCAAGAGCTTCTAGTTTTTCTTGTTCTAACTCTACTACCTTCTGGGATGTTTCCTTGAACTCTTTATTAGCTTTGGCTAACTCTTCATTAACTTGATTCAACTCTTCTTGGAGTGTATCATTTTTAACATCAATAGCTTCGCTACCTTCTTTTGCATTCTTTATAGCTTTATTCTTACTAGAAGGTCGTACCTCAGAAGCGTTTGAGTTATCAGCCTTTGCCTGCGCAACAGCGTTATTTTCAATTTCTTTCTCTATATTTGCAAGCTCTGCTTGTAATTGATTTACTTGGTCTGACTTAGCTGCAATTTGTTCAGCAGTTACTCTAGGTTCAGCTTTTTTAACAGCAGGTTTTGCTTTTGATTTTACTAGATTATCGGCAACAGCAGAAAGGTCAGGGAATAATTCTTTAACTTTCTTTTTGTTATCGTTTAATCTTTCAGCAAATTCACCGTTTCTTTTTTGCTCTTTAGACTTTGCTTTTAATTTTACAGTTAAGTCATCAAGAGCTTTCTTTTGTTTAGCGGTAGGAGATTTTCGATTGGCAAACCTTTTATCTGCTATCTCCTGTTCCCTTGTAGCAGGGTCCATCTTATCAATAAGCTTATTTACTTCTGATAATCTTTTCTTTTCTGCAGCTGTTTTTTCTCTTATTTTTTCTAATCTAAGTCGCTCCTTGACTAGTTGAAGTTGTATGATATGAGCTGCAGGATAATTGATTTTATATGTTTGAACAGCAATCGCCTCTTTTAGGCCTGCTATCTCTTTTTCAAGAATTTTTGCATCTGCACTACCTGGGTCTTCGGCAGCTAATTGTCCTTGCTTTATTTCTAATGTTTGTTGCTTAGTAAGACCAGTCTCTGGGTCCTTCTTTTCTAACGCAAGTTTTGCTTGCTCTACAACTTCTTGTTCTTGTGCAGTAGGTACTGTTTCTTCAGTTTTAGCTACACCTTCTCCCTTTCTCCAAAGAGCAAAAGGAGCTTTATTATTTCCTATTTCAGGAGCATTAGAAGTTCTATCATTAATATAATCTTGAAGAAGTTGCGAATCATTTAAAGTAAATGCATAACCCATGCCACCAATAATTAACTGATGAGCTTTTGTTGCTGTAAGTTTACCATCAAGAACTAATTGTATGGTAGCTTCAATCATCTCCTCCGCATCCTTATACTGTTCCTCGCTTAATATTTCATTTGAGCTTCTGTCAAGTACATTAAAAGCTATGCCTTTGGGTATATTACCTCTTCTTGCTTTATTCTTAGCTTCTTCTATATCTTTTTTATTTTGCTTCCAAGCTGCTACATTTTCTTCTAAAACAGAACCATCTTCTTCTCTAAGTTCTTCTACTTCTTTTCTTTCTAATTCTTTTACTCTATCTTCTAATGCTTTTTGCCGCTTTTGGTCTTCAGTGACAGGCTCTGTAGTTTGTTGAGTCTTCTGTTGTTCTTCGAGGGCAGCAAGTTCTTCTTGTTCTCTTTTTAATTCTGCTTTCTTTTCAGCGTGTTCAGTATTTTTCTTTGTACCTACTCTAAGAGTATAATTAGGTTTACCTGTATTGTTACCTTTACCACTTACTAGGCTATCACCCTTAGTTACAGCAGGTCTGTTGACTTTCTTAACTACAACAACACCTTCAGGAAGAGTATCATCCTCTTCTACCTTTGTAACTGCTTCTGCTTTGGTAGGCACTCTATCTAATACCTCTCCTTGGGTTTTAGTCTCCTCTATACTATAGCCCCCGTTTTTAAGTCCTGCTTTGGCATTATCTAGTATTTTTTGCTCATCTTCATTTAACTGAAGACCTCCTTCTACTAGCCTTTCTATTTTGACTATCTCTGCTGCCGCTTGCACTGCACTTCTATCTATAACTTCTGCTGGCTTAGTTATTCTTCGTAGTCTGGCTAACGCCTCATCAGCTTGTTTTCTTGCTGAAGTTTGAGGAGCATTTTTAGGTCTTGCAGCTGAATTAGTTTCTTTGTAAGGAGCGAAGTCCTCTATCTTAGCTAATGAAAATTCTATCGGTCCATCAGGGCCTTCTCCTTTGAAAGTATCTGTTTGATTATCTATAGATGCACCTGTAACAGGAACAGGCTTGCCACCTACAGGCACCACAGTTACATTACCTTTCTGTTGGTTTTCTCTAAATTTATCGGATACAGTCTCTGAGTTGGTAGTCTCATTAGTATTAGAAGAGAATGATTTACCATCTACAAACACCTGAGTTGATATGATAGGCTGTCCTGTAGAACCGTCTATATTTGTAGCAAGTTCTTGTTTAAACTCATCAGACTTTAAATCATTTTGATTATAAGTCATAGGTGACACGACAGGGTTACCTGCACTATCAAACATAGGAGTGACTGCTTGTGTGGTAAGTGTCTGTTGAGTAGTGTTATCTGTTACTTTTATATATATTGCGCCTGTTCTAAAGGGTGAATTTTGTCTATTGGCCTCCTTAGTTCCTAGCTTTTTACCATTAGCATCAACGGCTGTATAAGGGTCCAAACCAACAAAATACTCTACAGTAACATTAGCACCACTCTTAGCTAAGTCTTGTTCAAACTGTTCAAGTCCTACAAAAATGGTTTTTAATTGTCCTGTTTGATTTTGTGCTGGATTTCTCTTAGAAGCTCTTTTAACAAAATTTTGGCTCACTTTAACTTTACCTGCCAAGTAGCCTGTTGTCCTTTTGCCTACTTTAGAAACTACGGAGTCGATAGCTTTTTTGCTTTTACCCCCAAACACTTTAGTTCTTAACTGTTCAGCTCTTTGGAATCTTTCTACTTCGTATGTACTATTTTTCTCAGAACCTGGTATAAGACCTACTACATGCCCATCGCTTACTATCTCTATAGCCATATTGGCAAATACATCTCTCTGGGTTATTTCTCCTCTTTGATACTGCTCAATGAGGTTTTGATTGTATTCGTTATTAGGTATACGTAATTGTACTTCATCACCTATTCTAAGTTGCCCGAGTCTTTGTTTTGACTCTTCGGTAAATTGGCCCTCGTTAAAGTTAGAACCAAATATTTTACCATTAGCACTTCCCTCTCTTATTAGACCAGTGTAAGAATCTCTATATAAGCCATGCTTTTGCTCAATTGCCTTCAGAAGCTGACCCTGGTTTATACCTCGACTAATAATGATAAGTCTATTCTTAGTATCTTTTATTACTACAGTCTCACCTGCTTCTAGTTTTTTGTTTATTCTATTTACCAGTCTTGTGATATCTCTATCTGTAGCGTTTTTAGGTAATTTGTCTTTACCATTCTCTGACAAGTCTATTAGAATCTCAGACTCAGGAATAAGAGAATCGTTTAATTTTACAACAGCAATACTTACATCCCCTTTCTCTCTTAGAGATGCGAATATCTTTTGAAGATTGTTACTTGCTGCATTAGCTAAGAAACCTGTTAGATTCTGAGCGTTGTAAAGAGACATGATGGCATAATCAAATACCAACCCTAAAACTCCTCTGGAAGATTGGGTTTGCGGTCTTGATAAACGAGCAGCCTCGTTGTCTACCTCATTTTGAGTTTTTGGACCTGAATTTTCTGCATTTTTAAATCTAGCTGCTAACTTATCATCCCGTTCTACTCTCTCCTGTTCAGTGAGGGGAGTCTCGGTATCTATCTTTTCTTTAAGAGATTTTTCTTCTGCCCCCTCAGCTTTTTCCTCTTCTTTGGACATATAATTGGCAGCAATAGTTTCTTTTTCGTCTTGTATTTTTTCTTGTGCTGCTTTTTGCCCTTCAGGATTGTTATTTTCCGCTGCGTTTTTTTCTATTTTTTCTTGAGTTTCAAGCTCTTTGAAGTTCTCTTTATTACCTATACCTTTAGCTACAACTACTTTACCCTTTTGTTTTACCTCGGGGTCTGCGTTTTCTTCGGATTGGTAGGATACTTTGGGTTGTTTAACCTCTTTAACTACAGACATTCCCTCTGGTAAGTCTTCAGTTGCAACCTCTTCTACATCATAACTGTTATCCATCTCCTCCGTCATAACCTGTCCTACAGTAGGAGCTTCAACTGAATAACCTTGATTTTCTATCTCTAGTTTTCTATTAACTAGATTAGCTAACTGTTCTTTTGTTAAGACTACTTCGTCTGTAGAAGCTGCTTTAATTAAATCTTCTATAGCTGACAGTTCCGTTGCTAAATCACCTTTTTTGTTAGCTTCGGCAATGGCATTTTGCTTTTCTTCAACTTTTTTAATTTGAGGTAAATACTGAGTGTCAGCTTTTATTGCTTTATTTAAATCAGACTGTTTTTGCTTTAATTCGGCAACCTTCTCTTTAGCTTTAGCCTGCTTTTCTTTAGCCTCTTTTAATTTAGCGGCATCTTTCTTTTTCTTTTTATTCTCAGTCTCTACTGCTTTCTTGGCTTTTTCCAATTCAGACTGAGCTTCTTTAATATCCTTCTTTGTTTTTGCAAGAGCCTCTTGGTTCTTTTTTAAAGCAGACTCTGTCTGTGCGACAGTTTTACCACCTCCTCTACGGACAACGTCAGCGGCTTGTTGCTTCTTTTCTGCTCTTTTAATTCTGTCTCTTAAAGGCTTTTCTCTTTTCTGTGCTGCCTCTACTGCTTTAGGGTCTTGCTTAGACTGAGCAATAGCGTTAGCTCTCTTCTTAAATGCTTCTTTGTAAGGAGCAGCTTTTTCTTTGACTTGTATTGGTAAAGAATCTAAGGCTGCATCTTGTGCTTCTTCTAAAGTATCGTACTTCTTTTTATTTACTACGTATTTACCTGTAAAACGATTTTGCTTTATGGAAGCTAGTTTAGATAGAACTAAATCTATGTCTTGAGGAGAAAACTGTGCATCACCTGTAGCTTCGTCAAACTCTTGCTCTGTCATGCTATCAGCATTTGCCAAGTCAGTGTCTACACCCCTAACCATTCTGTTACCAGCCTTAGCTTTTTTAAGAGCGTTTTTTGCTTGGGCAATCTCACGAGCCTCAACAAATTTCGATGCGTATGCTTCACGAGCTTTAGGGTCTGTTAATACGTTTTGGAAGAAAGTAATATTTTGGTTTTCTGCGTTAATTTTTAAAAGGTCGGTAGCTTTTTTCCTAAAAGATTCATTAACAGCAGAAGGGGCTACCTTTTGCATCTGATTTAAGATAGTCGTTATAACCTCCGCAGAATCATAGTTATCTGATATATTACCATTCTTATCAAATACCTGCTTGTTTATTGCATTGAGAGCAAACAGGTATTGTTCTTGTTTATCAATTTTTTCCTGTAAAGCTTTCTTTTCAGCTTCATTTGTAGAATTCTTAAGAATCTCTTTGTTTGTTTCTAAAGAGTTATACACACTGCTTATAGCGGCTGGAAGCTTTGTTGGGTCCATGAGGGCCTCAAACATCTCATTTATCTTAAATGTTTTGTCTGCATCTTTACCGTCTTCGCTCTCAGCAAGTTCCTGGGCTAAGTCATTTCTTAGGTTTTCTACCCTTGCCTGCCCATCTCTAAGTTTAGTTCCTGAAGCTGCGAGAAAATGTGCTGCGTTATATGTAGCACTGTACTCGTTAGGGTCAGTCATTTCGTTTATCCCAAAAGCACTCGTGTACATATCCATGTCCTTGGAGTACTGCTCATACTGCTGTTGGAGTTCTAACTTGGTCTCCTCTATAGTTTTACCATTAAGAAGAAGTTCCACACCTTCGGGATTTTCTTCTTGCATTATCTCTACTTGCTCCATTAAATCATTAACGAAGTCTTTACCTTTACCTGACCTATGCATAGTCATGAAAAGAGAAGCTCTTGCTTGATTTTTTAAATCTTTTACTCTTTTAGTGTCTCCTTCTTGTTCTGCCTTTAATATCTCTGCTTGTATTTGTGTTTGTGTCGCACCGTTGATATTATCAGCACTAAACATTGTAGCTTGTATGAAATCATCCATAGCTGCATTCATTGCAGCAGCTGTCTCTCTATTTTGTTGAAGTTGGCTTTTTCCCCCAGTGACCATAGTCTTAACTGCTCCAAATCCACCAAAACCAAGACCCATAAGACCACCTGCTACAAATTCATCCCAACCTTTACCAGAGCCCATTGACTCTTTCGCAGCGTTACCAATAACTGATATTTGTTCCATAAGGGTGTCTGCATACTCACCGTTAACAGGGTCATACATACTAGAAGCTGCTTCTCCCCCAATACCCTGAGCCATTTCCTCAAAACCTTCTGAGCCTGCTAGTTTAGCTACTTTACCAGTGAGTCTTGCCGTTCCGAATGCGAGCCCTCCGAGCCTTTTTCCCATCGTTTTTTGCATCCCTTCTTTAACCACATCTCCCACAGCTTTATACTTACCTCCTCTAAAGAGTGTTTTTGGTATAAATCCTGTTCCAAATTTAAAAGGAATTGCTGGCCTAATAATATTAGGTAGAACTATGAGATTAGACATTGTGAGTAAAGGCATATTGTATGTAAACAAAAAATCACCTCCCTCTTCTATTTTCTCGTATGCTTCTGCTAATTCTTCGCTAGAAGGTAATTCACCTCCGTTTTCAGCCATATAGTCTCTAATATAATTTTCTTTAGACTCAGCCATCCACATACCCGCCTCCATTGAAGCTTCATAAGATGCTAGATTCGCCATTCTAGCTGTGTAAAGCCCTCCCTTGCCTAAAGCTTTTGCACCTCTTGCTACATTTTTTGTTGCGGCTAAGGCTTTTGTTGTTTTAAGAAAATCACCTCCACTAGAGAACATTGTCTTAAAAGCCTTCCTTAATCTATTGAGATTTTTACCTGTTCTTACAGCCGCAGCAGGAGCTGCTGCCCCACCTGTGTATGAAGTTAAAGCCCCTAATGCAAGTTCTTCAGCCGCCACAGTGGCTAGTGTACCAAGAGTAAAACCTGATGATGCACCTAATTGTGCCCATCTTCTTCCTGGGTCAGCTCCCCCTGGCATATACTTCATAAATGAGCTTGCTATACTTGGGTCAGCCTTAGCATCTTCAAGCCTCATTTCTCTAGATGTATAAATAGGATATAAAACTTCTTCAGCTGCCATACGCTCCCCTGCCTTCTTACCTGCATCGCTAACTATAAGACCTCCTAAATCACGGCCAAGGACGTTTCCTATATTTTCACTTGTATTTTTAAAACCACCTGCAAAAGACCCCCAGAAGCCATCCCAAGCTCTTTTACGCATATTTCTTCTGACTTCCTCGGAAGTTTGAATTTCAGCCCATTGGTCCTCACTCCAATAAGGTCTATAATTTGGGTATCGAGATGCCCACATATTTTCACCTACTGGCTTATAATGTTCAAAAGGGTCTATAAAGTGCGTATTCCTTATAAGGTCAGCATTATAAGTAGACTTATCTACTTTAGTTATACCAGTGTTATAAGCGGCAGAAGAAGGCCTTGATTGCTGTTTTACCTCTTGTGGAGTAATGTTAGCAGTTCTTTGACCTAATTTAAATTTTGGTGAAGAATCAGCAGCCATATTAATTAAGGTTTGTTTATTGTTGTTGGTATTTCGTTTGATGCATTTATAGCTGATGCAAAAGCAAGAGGAGCTGTTTCATCGTTATAATTTTCTTGAATATACAATTGAAAATCACTTGGTGTATCAAATGTTAAAGGATTTCCATTCGCATCAAGAGGTGTCCATATAAAGTCAATATTATCTTCACTACCTTCCCCTCCTTGGAATATATGGGGCTCCTTATTACCATTCTCATCAGTAGTGAATTTGTTAACTTTTACAACCAATCCGTAATCTACATCATTGGGTCCTACCCTTTCAATTGCTTGGTTAAGCTCTGCAGTGTAACTAACACCATCGACTGAAAAGTTAGGAGAAAAATATTGTTGGGCTCTGTCCAAAGGTTCAATATACCTTTCTCCTGTCTGAGTCTCCGCATCCCACTCCAGTCTATTGGCTACTACCCTTTCCATATAGTAGTTGTTTTCTGCAGTCTTTGCAGCAGTAATTTGAGTTTGTAATGTACCGTGAAAAGGGTTAGGTTGCGAGTAATCTATTGACCCTACAGGTATTTTACCCCCTATCACCCTAACTTTCTCATTATCTCTAGTATCATATCCCGCTATAATATAGTGGTAACCGCCAGTAGTAATTATACTTGCATTACCATCCATAGCTGTTGTAGTAGCTGCATTGTCCTCTGTAGCTCCTACATTATTTTTTATTGTTTGGTCTATCACTGCACCATCAGTAAGGGCCGTGAAACGTCCTAAAGCAGCAGGTACTACTGTTTTATCACCTTCGCCCTCAACTCCTGTTTTAAGTTGTAAATTTTGGCCTTCACCAAGAGTAACGATATCAGATGCAGTTATAGGTTCAAAATTAGATTGGTTGGCTGATATAAGTGAGCTAAGATACTGCTGTTCATTGTTCCTTGCAAGAGAAAAACTCTCTTTAGGTGCTGTTAGAAGTAGGGCGTTATCTAATACGATTCTCTCTGCTTGGTCATTATTAGCATCCAAACTGATTCTGTTTTTGTTTGTGGCCCCCCATGTGCCTATTTCATAGGTTTCTATATAGTCAGCTGTACCTGCCTCTGATGTGCCCCATTTTGTAAAGTTCCACCAAGAATATTCTTTACCTGGCATTTTACCTGGTCCTAGTTTATTCCTAAGATTTTTTCTTACACCCTCCTCGCCTATTGCTAGGGGTGAACCAGTCTTCCAATTCCATGTACCCTCAATAAACCATAAATCTTCATCCTCATTGTACATTGCATTCCAAGACCCTCCTTTGTCGTTATGAATTAAAAAACTTTGTTTGTTAGCTATAACATTATCTGCCACCTCGTCAGCGATGGAACGAAAGTCTGTTTTCACCTCATCCCTTGCATTTACTAAGTGGTTGAAAGTTTCTTGGTTTACAGCATGCTGAGTCATTAAAGTTGATAACCTGTCAGCAGCTGCAAATACTTGTTCCTCGGGTATGTCCTGCCTATAACCAGTTAATGCGGCTGGATTAACCATATCACGAATATCATTAGTACTTAGGTCCTTATAATACATTGGTTCATTAGCATTTTCATTCCAAAGATAATTATCTCTATTCCAATCAGCTTCCGTAGATTTTATATCTATGTTGCCGTCTTTGTCGTAGGCCGCATACTCTCTTTGGAGAATGTTGTTACCTTCCGCATCTTGTCCGACAATTCGTTTGTAATACATATTATCCAGTCCTGCCAATTCTCTATAGAGTCTATTTCCTTTTTCTTCCCCATATATTGTTACAAGTTCTTTTCTGGCTTGCTCTTCTATCACCTTGTTTCTCTCATCGAACTCATTTATTTTAGTCTGAATATTTAGGGTATTGAGTTCTTCTTGTCCACCATCATCAGTTGTGACAGTCATGTCGTCAAATTCTAAGTTTTGAACGCCAGCCGTTGTTTCTATAGGGTTGAATAGTTGTTGGAATTCATCTGGAGTTAAATTTGAATAGCCTCCAGCTGTCATCTCATTATATTGTTTTTGAGATATCATTCCGTTTGCAAGATAAGCATCAAGCCTTGGGTCGTAACTGTTAGTGTTGTCAAGCCCTTTAGCTATGTTAGCCTGACTTACTAAAAAAGCAGCTGCCTCTTGGGGGCTTTCAAACTCAGGAAGGACTGCACCTTCTCCCATAGCACTTGCTATAGTCGAGTAATCTCCCTCACTGACAGCCACTAAATCTACATTGTATTCACTTGCAGCTTCTTCAAGGGTTAATCTAGGTTGTTTCTTTTCAAAGTTTGTAACTAAATTTAGTTTAGCAGCGTATTCAGGATTACGAGCAATTAAATCTTGATTGAATTGTAACATTCCCTCTTGTATATCCGTATCCTCTTCCTTAAGTATCGCTATAGCTAAGTCTTTAAGTGCTTTTTCATCTTCAATTCTCATTTTATCCTCTTCGACAATTGCTTTTGCCCTAGCTATATCTTCTTTTGATTGTATTTTAGCTCTGTTTCTAGCGTTTGCTTGCTGCTGTTTGTACACTTCTAGTGCACCTTGGTCTGTTACTAATTTAGGTGCTTCCATTTGTTCATATGAAAATACTCCTGCCAAGTCAGTAAAGTAAGAATTTTTGTATGAAAGATACTGGTATGATTCTTTATTTGCTAGTATCTGTTCGTCAGTCATCATAAGAGCTTCATCATATTGCTTAACTTGCTCTTCATATATTGCTATGTTAGCATCCAACTCGGCCATTTCAGACGAACTGACACTCTTAGCTTTAGCATCTTTTAGTCTATTGATGTACCTACCAATAGCTTCTTTTTCTCTTGCTCCATCTTCTTTAAAAGTTGCTACGAAATCTGCATCACTAACATTTAAATTCGCTCCCCAAGCATTTACTCTTAACTGGTCTTGGACGGCAGGGTCTGATTCTGTAGCTAAATTAAAAGCAGAAACTAATTTATTTTTATCGAGTCTTTTACCTTCTTGACTGTACCATGTAAAACCACTAAATTGGTCAAACACCACATATGAATCAGGTTCTAAGCCTCCTGCTACCTCTTGGTATTTTTCATATAAATCAGTAAACTTTACATAGGATGTATTTGCTCCTGAAGGTAATGCGCTTCCTATTTGGCCATCATTGGCCCAAGCACTAATATCTTGCAAAGAATAAGATAAATTTAAATCAGAAGCTTCTCCTGTTTCTTTATACTTATTGTGCTCTGCAACTACGTTTCTGTATGCCCTAGTACCAATGTAACCATTCATTACTTTTTGGTCTGCCACATCAGCAACATAACCTGTTAGGTAATCAGCTCTAGAATCTAGAGAGAGGTCACCTGAACCTTGAGTATTTAAGTTGTTAACTACTGTTTGCAGTCTGTCGTATAGATACTCAGCATCTTGGTCTTTTATCAAGTCGATGTTAGACACTTGGGCAATAGTCTCTTTTATGACTTGCCTGTTTGTATCATATTTATCTTGCTTATACTGCAAAGCCTTAGCCAGAAGCTCTTTGTTCCATTGCTCCTGGTAAGGTGTATACTGTAAAGGTTGTGAATAAGCTGTAGCCATTTTATACTTTTTTAACTCTGATACGAATCAGGTGCTCTTAGATATGTGATACCGTCAATAGTTCTAGTATCAAAATTCTCATCTACTTCCTCAGTGCTTCCGCTTGTCCCTGTTCCTTGGTTATATATTTGTTGAGCTAAAGAAGTTTCTGGTACATAGAAATCTCCTGCTCTTGAAGGGTCGTAAAGTACATTTCCAAACATATCAAATGTATATTGAGGGTATATTGCATCAAGAATCTGTAGTTGTCTTCTTTCTGCATCCCTTGCCAATCTATCTTCTTCCAATATATTTAAGTAAGCCCTTCTGTCTGCTAAAGTATTAGCGTATGCTGTCATTGATTCTGTACCAAAGGTAGCTAATGCCTGTGCTCTTGCTGCAGCCTCTGCCTGCTGTATTTGAGCATTCATCTGGTCAGCTTGTTGCTTCAATTGAGCATTTTGTTGATTAGTATTAGCTGTTAACTGGTTGATACCTTCTGCAGACTGCCCTAAAAGATTAGCAACATTTGCACCCGCTTGAGAACCAACTGATTGAGTTAATAGGTCCATACCCGCTTTAACCTGCTTAGTATTAGCTTGATAACCCGCTTGAGGAGATACCTTCATAGCTGATACTCTATCGTACTCAGGCATAATGAAAGGTCCAACCATCATTGGGTCAGGGCCTAGTCTTCTAGGAGTAGACAATAGCATAGGGCCGCCCATAACTGGGTCCTCGTCTTTAAGAACAGGTATTGTGTCTGGGTCATCTGGAGTTACTTCAGATACCAAAGAAGTTAATTCTCCTTCAGAAGCCCCTCCAATCCCTGAAAACTGAGCAGCATCAAGTAAGAATTCGTTAGCTTGTTCTAACGAGGTTATCTCTCTGCCTAATCTCTCTGATAATTCAGAGAAATCTCCTGCTTGTACTTTTTCGTAATCTATTCCTAGGTCAGTTGCTGTTTCTGCAGCATTTCTGTAAGGTAACATCTCATTAGAGACATTAAATTGGTCTATATCATAGCCTTTTTGTTCTAGGAAAGGAAGGAGAACCTCTTCATACTCGGTTCTGTTTCTATTGTACGCTAATGCATCATTACCAATGTTTGATAAATCGGCACCACTCAAATCTTTGAGATTTATATTTTCTATTGTTCCTGGGTCAAACTCATCTCCAAATACATTATGGAATCCTGCAGGGATGGCTATTTGGTCAGTCGCATTATTTGGGTCTATAGAACCGTCAGACTGGACAAACCCAACTTGGCCTTCTAATTCAGGATTGTATTGTATTAAGTTCTCAAAACTAGACTGAAGTTCTCTCTTAGTTTGACCCAGTGCCATAGGTCTGGATGAGCTACCCCCTCTAATAGTAAGAGGTAAGTTAAACTTGCCTGTTTCAGGGTCAGCTTGTACTGTGCCATCTTCGATGGCTTGCAAGAAAGGAGCTAAATCAGAGTCCAATTCTGCTATTTGAGCATCAATGGCGGCCTTATCAGCCCCTCTATAACCTTTTACATCGCCTCTTGATGAGTAACCTGTTCTATATCCTGCTTCTTGTCTAGTGTCCACACTAAAATCTTGAGATTCTACATCTCCCATATCTACTCGGAATATTGAGCCATCATCTGTTTGAATGGTAGAAACTTTGCCTGCTTCAAGCAAATAAGGTTTACCATCTACTATTACTTCATAGTGAGGCACACCTCCTATATCTACAGGTTCTGGATTATATTGAGTAACTGGTCCGTTCTGGTTAGCTGCTGTTTGCTCTTCACTAGGAGTAATTGGTGTGGATGCCACTCCCCCCTGATTTCTTATATTTTCAGCTACTTTATAGGCATCTGGTATTTCGCCACCCGCTAAAACATCTCTACCTAACCTTAGACCTTCTTGTCGACTAATAGATTCTGTGCCATCTTCAAAGTCCCACATCTTAGTTTCTGCGTTATACACTGGGTCTTTTACGCCTTCAGGCCAATTCATCCCTCTGCTTTTAGCATATTCCGATGCTTTTTGACCAGCATCTTGATACCCTAATACACCTCCTTCTTCCCAAGTGCCAAAACGTTTGTGCCAATATAACGGAGAAAATGGGTCTCTTGCTTTAGGGGAGTTTTTACCTCCCATTCTGTCCCAAAATCTTTTCTTTCTCTTAGGGTCTTTGTGAGACTTGAAATCTTTCATCCCACGGAAACCACCTTTAACAATTTTATATCTTGTTTTGCCTCCTACTTTTTTACGTGCAAGAACTTCCCATTTGTGTTTAGCTCCAGAAGGTGCTCTTTTCTTAACGCCTACTTTAGTAAATCCTTTGCTTCTGTATCTTTGTGGTATCCCACCTCCATCAGAATAAACACCAAAAATAAACTCATCAAGGTTATCGTATCCATCTTGCATGGCTTGAACCTCTAAAGCTTGCATATCATTCATATTGCCCACGTATGGAGAACCCCCATCAAAGAAAACCTCTATGAGTCTTCCACCGTTTTCAGCCATCACCTGCATAGTCTCAGGTCCCTGCTGTCCTGGTCTAGCCAAGTTTTTAGGTTGCTTTGCCTTCTTCATTTGGTCATAGTCAACCATCTCTTGTTCAGAAGGTTGTTCTATTGGCGGACGTTTTCTAATATTCTGATGATTGGGGTCACCCATTTGTTCAGCTTGCTTTCTAGTCTCTTGAACATTAAACAACATCTCAAAGACTTGGTTCTCAAGTTCTTTCTTTTGATTTCGCTCTTGTTCTAGTTCGTAGATTTTATTAGCTAAATATTCCTCATTGACTCTTTTAGTGTCCTTGTCTTTTACCTTATTATTTTCTTTTATCTTTTTAAGGTATTGTTCCATTCGAACAAGGATGGATTCCATTCCTATACTTTTCCTTACTTTCTCCATTGCCTTAGCAATAGTATCAGATGTTTTTAGAGTTACGCCAAACATATCCTCTAATCTATCACGTAATTCTTTACCAATCTTAATATTATCGGATAAAATTTTAGTTTCAGGGGGAAGATTCATAAATTCTCCCCCTTGAGCGTGTGATTTACCTTTTGGGTCTACTTGGGATATCTCTCTATCAGGATACTGTATAAATTCATTTTTCTCAACCTCAGCATTAACATCATGCTGTTCAGGTTTTGCAACACCCTTCACGTATCTACCTGATACCTGCTCTTCTATCTTAGTATTACCGCCATCTTGGTAATTAGAAAGTAAGTCAAGATTATAAAAATTCATACTTTAGTATTAAGATATATTATCGTAATTTTTTAATGTTACGCAGGGGTATAGGCCTCAAGTTGCTACTAGCTGGTGCAATTCCTCGCTCTAATTGGTAATACTCATTACTTGGTGCAATTCTTCTCATCATTCGACCATCTTGATTTCGAGGTGGCGACACCCTAGTAGAATCAGGTACAAAGTAGTTTAATCCCTGATTAATCATATCTTGGGGAGTTCTAATGATTGCTCCTGTCATTGGATTAATCATGCCCCCAGTATATCCTGGTACACGTAGGTTCTTAAGATAATCGGTAGCATCTTGGAACACAGGAGCAGTGCCCCCACCAAGCATAGTGCTATCTTGAGAGGTAGGGTCATAAGGCATTGGTTGTACATTCATTATGCCTCCTTTTTGATATGATGGTGGTGCCATCATATTTGGTCGCATACCAGTCATAAGCCCTTCTTGAGCAAAGTTAAATGCAGGTGCCATCTGTCCTCCGTTAGGAATATTACCTCCTATGGTAGGTGGGAAATATCTCATACCGTCCATAGCATTACCTCTAGCAGCTCGGATTTGCTCTCTAAGGTCTTTGATTTGTTGCATCTGATTGCTTCTGACCGCCTGATTATCTGCTCTTCTTTGCTGCCTGTCTTCTCTTCTAGCTTGTCTATCTGCCGCTCTTTGTTGAGTTCTCTCTAGTCTGCCTTCAAGCTTCTCAAGTCTATTGGCTCGTCTATTTTGTCTACGAGACGTTGGGACCGTTTGCTCTTCGCTCAGGCTAACCTTCTCCATTGGACCTTCTTCTAGTTCAACTGGCATCGTAGTAACATCCTCTCTTAATCTAGCTTTAGCATCTTCAATATCAGCAGTTTCAGCTGTCTGTCTGACACTAAATGTTTCAGGTGAACCTCCTGCAGCTAAGTGTTCTTGTAAAAGTCTTCTAAGTTCTATATTGCTATCAGCAGAACGGTCAGAATATTGACCTTTTTGGAAATCTCTAATATTCAAACCTGCAGACTTAAATACTGCACCAGGATAGTTTGACCTATCTTTATTGTCTTCTGGAGTAGCAACCTCAGCTGTGCTTTCATCACCTGCAGCAGGGGTACCTCCTCCTACAGTAGGCGCACTACCCCCAGTTGTTGGGGCAGTAGAGGGCTGTGAACTTACCTCGTCATACACATCTCGAGCCTTATTTATTAGACCAAGTAAATCTTGCACTTCTTTTGAACCTTGCATAGCTTGTCCCAATTGTAGTGCTTGTCCTTCAAGCTTCTTAAAGAATGGGTCATTGATTATGTCTAATAATTTTTGCATACCCTGTTCTCCTAAAGCTTCAGTACCCAAATCCATAACATCACCCATGCTTACATTCTCTAATTTTTTAAGCTCAGATAGTATGTCAGGGTTACTCTGTAATAAATTCTTAAAGCCTGAAATTAGTTGTGCATTACTCTGAGGGACTGAAATGCCTCTGGCCTCTAATACATTAGTTACTTGGCTTCTTAATTGGGGAGCCAATTTATCTAAATATGCAGGTAGATTTGCCATATTGTCTGCTAATATTTGGTCAATATCAATACCTATCTCCAGAAGAACTTTTTCCGCATCTGAAGCATCCTGATAACCAGGTACCATTCCTCCTATCTGATATCCAAATAAGTAAGGGATGTCAGGGTATCCTCCAAGGTTAGGAGTCATTCTTCCACCGTTTTGTCTATTTACCATCTGCGAGTTGTCCATTACACCTGAACCAATGTTAGCACCTTGCATGTCCATAGCGTTTCCTGAAGCATCTGAAGCTGAAGATGAACTTACATTTCCTACTTCTGAAGTTGAGGTTACATCTCCTACATTTGCATTTGAACTAGATACACCGCTTATATTTTGATTGAAATTTGAAGCACCTGCTCCCGATGCAATGATTCTAGAAGCTTTTCTCGGTCCGTACATAGCCGCAAGTTCTGCATAAGAAAGGTCATCCCCTGCCATCATAGCCTGAGCTGCATTATTTCTATTCATTTGTCTCAGCTGTTTCTTAGAGAAATTTTGTGGCGTATAAATTGTGGTGTTGAGCACTCCCATCTCTCCTTCATTTGGATAAGCAGTTATAACTGTCTCATCTAATGCTTCAACAGAAGGTACGATAGTAGGGTCTGCATCTTGAAACTTAGGTGGGTTAGCTGTAGTATCTCCCATGAAATACTGCATACCTTTTCTGACATAATCCTCAAGCATAGGTACTCTTTCTCCTGTAGTTGGGTCAATCATGCCACCAGTAAATCCTGGTACAACTAATCCATCTTGGAGTTTACCTATCATAAGGCGACCACCAGATGATTCAGATACACGATACCCTAATTGATTTGCTACTTGACTAGCATGGTCCATACCTCTTTTTCTATAAACGTTGTTGATGAGTCGCTCAGGAGAGTCGGTATTTGGGCCAATAGCAACATAACTGTTATCGGGTGCCTGTGGTATAGTAGTCATAGTACTATATGGGAAATTAACATCCTGATTCTTAGGAACTTTAGCTCCTTTCTTTTTACCTTTAGTTTTAGCTGCTACGCTGTTAGGGTTGAATCCCATATCCATAACTAATTTAGCATTCTTCTTGGCAAGAGCCTGAAGTCCTTTATTGTCTGCTGGGATTGGCTTCAAATTTTTGCCACCGTCAGCATATCTACCTGTGTATTTAAACTTTTTCATTTTTCCTCCGTTTTCCAGTGTGTTTATATTATTTAAGTTATTAAGGTCATCACCTGCAATTATTGTGATTGACATTGATTGTTTAGATTTATTCGGTTTACCTAATATAGGGTCTGTTGTTATATTTTTAAATGAGTTTCTTAACATATTCTTTAACTCCATAGAATCAGCACATCTCATTGCTTCTTCTATAGAAGAGAACATTTCAGTTAAAGGGTTTCTGTCAAAGATACTTTTAGACATACAATGCTTTATTTAAAGGTATCTCTGTTACCATGTCACTATTAGGGAACTCATAGTCATAACCATTTTGCATTATGACTGGTGTATCCCCGTTAGGCACAGCTAAAACATACTTAGGTAGTGGTCCACCTGCTTTTTCTTCATTCATAGTTATAGTACCTGTTGTAGGTACATTAACCATTTGATTAGGATATTCTACTAAGCCGTTAGGTGAAACAGGTAGTTGTGGTTTTTGGAAGTACTTGGCAGTATTTCGCCCAATTACAACTCCCTTCGGAGGGGGAGTTCCTTGGTTGCCACCTTGTGCCATCCCCCCGTTATTACCACCCATCATCATACCATCTTGACCAAACTCTGTTGCCATAGGGTCGTAGGTAGAACTTTGTAGATATGATTCTAGGGATGCTACATCTCTGCCTTTTGTACCCCCTGTCATAATCCCTTGTCTTAATCTTTCTGCAGCTCTTTTTCTTGCATCTGCAGTGGCGATAGCTTCTGCCCTAGCTCCTTTCATTGTCCTTGCAGCTCCAAATCCAACCGAACCTAATCCTGCTCCCAACCCTATGGTTGATGCTAAAGGGCTTTCTCCTTGTAGTAAGCGGCCTGCCATTAGACCTGCACGAGCTGCTCGAGAAGTTAAATCATCGGAGCCTACCGCAGAACCTAAAGATGCTGCCATGCCAAACAGAGAGTTTTGTTGTTTGGCTATGTCTTTCTGTCTTTCCTCTTCAGACACTATAGAATTATCAAAATCATCTTGATAATCAGGAATACCATCCCCATCGGAATCAGTAGTCATGTCTACAGGGCTACTTGCATCAGGGTAGGAAAAGTCTGTAGGTGTGGGAGTAGCAATCGATGGTCCTCCTAATACTCCTGGTAAAGCTTGATTGGTACCTTCACCTGCATCAATATCTATATAATCAGGGATACCATCCATATCAAAATCAGTCATGAATGGTGAAGGCTCTGGTACATTTGCAAAATCAGCATCTACTTGTTCCATTGTGAAAGGTTGGATGCTTGGTGTTTGAATTGCAAAAGGATTAAACGCAGTAGGGTTGGCATTCTGTAAGCGCATGACCCCTCCCATTTGCATAGTTTCTGATTCTTCGTATTCAGACCCAATTGACATTCTACCTTCTTCGTCTTCTACTAAATTATAAAGTTTATCTCCAACTCTAACAGTATTGTTTTTCTTAGCTTGTTCTGCCTGTTTGGCTGCGATGTACTCTTCTTCTGTCATGGGTTTTGTCTTTTTAAAAGAACCAAGCCCTTGCAAAAAAGCTCCTCCCAACCCTGTACTGGCCTCTATTATATTTCCTAGTGCTCTAGCTTTACCTCTAGGTCCTTGCGCCATATTGTACCCTGCTCTAGCGAAAGCTCTCTCGGGTAAATCAGTAAAAGCTTGCATATACCCCCCTGCTGTGCCTATATTTCCTAAACCTAATAAATCTACAGCCTTAGCTATTTTACTCTCTCTGCCTTCTTCAATATTAGATAGCCTTTTTTGTAGCCTATTTATTTTGTTATCTCTCATTCTTTGCCCTAATGTTACAGGCTTCATGTCTGGTGTTGAAGCTTGAGGAGGACCTGCAGGTTGCATGCCTGACGGAGGATTATATGTTGTACCTTCCGTGATACCATAGTATTTCCGCATGTAAGGGTCTTGTTGTGCAGAAAAAGAAAGGTCTTCAAACTTTAAATCAAGATTATCTTGAGGTAAAGTGCTTTCTAATTGCTCCATGTAATTATCAGGGAGGTTAGCATCAGCAATAGGTATATTCTGCACAGTCCCATCTGCACCAATAGAGTTAGCATCTTGAAATTTTCTTTTATTAGTAAAGTTTCTGTACATATTGACTTAGAGAATAAGTACGAATATAAAAAACATATTTGATATAACCAAATAATTTACAAATTATGACGTAAATTATCTTGGTAGAGAGCCTGCTTTTCTAAAAGGATTTTTACCATATGCTATGGCTGCAAGAGGATTTTCTTGGAAAAACCTACGGGATTTGTAGGATGTGCCTATTGGTAAAGGGTCCAATTTATCAATATCTACACCCAGTCTTTTTTCAAGGTCTAGTTTTATATTACCCCCTTCCTGGTACAAACGTTCTTGTTGTTGCCTGTAAGCATTTCTATAGTCATCACTTGTTTTAATCTCTGCACCCCCAGATTGTTGATTTAAATAATCTATATAGTTCTTGTAGTTACGGTAGTTCTGACGTTGTTCTGCACCCATTATATCAAAATTAACAGGAATACGCCTGCCTCCGATAGTCCGCATATATCCAACATTATCATCATAAATTAGATTAGGATTCATTTCATTATCTTGGTGCCTAAAGACTTTGCCCCCTTGTTGGAATATTTCACTAATATCAAAACCCTGTTCAGCCATCAACTGTTGGATTTCTATTAAATCCTGTATCATTGGAAGGGCTTCTTCATATTCTCCCTCTTCTGGTTTGTACCCCATAACTGATTCAAATATTTGGTCACCGTAATTATCTGCAACCCAAGGGTCAGACAAGAACTCTATGCCAGTAAAGTCCTTCATTCTAGAAAATTCTCTTCCTGCAGAAATGCCTTCCTGGGCTTCTTGAGGAACGTCAAGGTCCTTTCCTGATACAAATTCTCCTATATTCTTAAGTGCTTTAGCCGTAGTACCTTGGTCTAAATACCAATCATACCAATCTCCATAATTTTCTTCTAGGTAGTCTACATCATCCATGGCCTGAGCTGCATGAGTAAAACCACTATCCCTCAACGCATCTTGGATAGTGAGGTCGGGATTCAGAAGAATCTCCATTGCTATTTTTTGTTGATTTTCACTAGACTCAAGAGCTGATAAATCTCTTTGTACTTCTGGGCTAAAAGTTCCTTGTGCAAATTCAATTTCCTCTTGTATAGGTTCAATAACCTTTTCTTCGAAAGGTTGTACAATGTTTCTATCAACAAAACCCTCAACAGGTTGTACAATGTTTCTATCAACAAATTCTCCTGTAGCTTCAAAAATATCTTTACCTTCTGCGGGTCTTACATACTCCCCTGTAAAGATATTTCTTCTTCCAGGCAGAACTGTCCCGCTACCAGGCGGTTGTACTTCTTTTTTCTCTTTAAAAATGTCGGGAGTACTTATTTCGTCTAATGATTGCGAAGAAAAAGAAGCAGCAGAATTCAGTATATCTAAATCTTCATTTACTGTTGGGGGAGGGGGAGTGTAATCAAGAAATCCTATTGGTTGAAAATCTTTCATTATACGGGTACCTTCAGGGTTTTTTGCCTTTGGAGCATCTTTAATATCATTCCCCATTTGCACCCAAAGAGCATTAATCTCTTCTTGGGATAAATTATCAAGATTTGAAGATTTTTCTGGTGTTTCCTCCACCTTAACTGTTTCAGTAGGAGCAGTTGGGAACATTTCTGATAAGGCTCCTCTTGTACCATACCCCATTTTAACTAAATCATCTATACTCTTACCTTCATTAATCATTTTTGCCCCCCTGTTGTAGTACCCAACAAACTTTTCGGGGGACATATTAAATTCAGCTGCTCTAGACTCTACATTAGACCCGCCTCCCCGACTACTAGAGCTACTAGTGCTTCTGCTTGAACTTCGTTCAGGCGCAGTCCCCATTTCAGCATCAGGGAATAACTTAGATAAACCACTTACAGTACCTACTCTTCTGGAGGCTAACTCTTGTATAGTTGCCCCCTCATCAAGCATTTTTTGTACGTTTCTAGCGTACTCTGGGTTCTCGCCCATAGCTTCTGCCCTTTGCTCTAATGTTAGAGGTTCTGCATCCTGTAGCTTACGTAAACTTTTATTTAAATCTAGTCTAATCATAATTAATAAGCATCGTATAGTAGTGAATCGGAAATGAAGTGTTCAAAGATATACTTGAGTCGAGACTCATTGTTCTGAGATAACCTAGCGATGAGATACTGTCCTCTAATATGGTTTTTGAATGTAGGTTGATAGTTGAATGCTGTTGCATTTAGGCTTTTACCTACATTGTTAGTTGCATGATTCCATATTGGTAAGGTATGATTCTCTCTAAGGTTATCTAGGAAGAAGTTTACTGACCAAGTATAGTCTGATTTAGTAGCTAATATATCAACTCCACTGCCTGTAAACTTAGGTAATTCAATCAATTGTTGTTGATTGTTTTGCTTTTGAGTTATAAGGTTTAGCAAACCTGTAGATTCTCTGTCATTGTAGAATACAGCTGTATCAAAGTTTTCAGGGAAATAGTGATAATCATACTCATTGCTGTATCTCCTAACATCAAGTCGATACGAGAAGTCTTCGTACATTCTTGTGTTGTAGTTCTGCTTCACAGGTACCTCGATAATCCAAGGATACAGTGTTCCGTAGTATACTTGGAACGTTTGATTGCTACCAAGTAAGTGATTCCAAATACCTGAACTAGAACCGAAGTTAAGTCCTGAAGAGAAGTAGTTATTATGGGCTACATAATAGTTAGGTAAGAACGAGTGGAAAGACACCCATGACTTTGTAAGAGGACTATACGATACAGTCCAAGAAGCAGAGTCAAATATGTTTGGATGAGTCTGTGGGTGCACTAAAGTCGGTCCTTCGCATAACGGAGATGGAGAACGATACCAAAAATCTAACTTTTCTTTATCATCTTCATATCTAACGTCAATTGTGATAGACCCTCCTGGTACACATGGAAGTGTTTCTTTAGGTCCATCGTATATGGTGATACCTGATTTTACTTTGGCATCTAGCTTGGTGACGAATAATCTTGAGTATCTATCATCCCATACCATTGATATACCTAATCCTTCATATGGATTGTCTATCATATTGTCTGATATGTTAGGGAACTGTTTCTTTATTCTAAATGGAAGATTCTCTCTAAACCAACTACCTAAGCCATTCTGAGAAATCTCTTGCATACCAGCACCTCCTGGATTAATAGAATATATTCTACCTCTTTTAGCATCTGCCCAAAAATGTCCGTACTGGCAAGTTGCAAACGCTGTATGTTGAGTACCTCCGTACCCTAAGTCTGATTTAAAGTACTCTTGAGGTCTATTTGCAAATATACCTGCATTGCCTACCAAATAGTCATCGGTTGTAGCTTGGATAGTGCTGTATGCATTAAACACTACCACACCATTCTCAAATAAACCTAGAACCTTAGCAGACTCTATACTATGCAGGGCTTTCAAAGGTCCGTACTTGCTACCGAAATCGTAGAAGTTATTAGCCAAAAAGACTCTGTAATTATCTAAGAGGTCTTGCTCGTTTGTATCAGGCAAGGAGTAAATGGTTCTGTCGTAGTGGTCAAATCTACAATTAAACTCTGCTGGGTCATAATTATCAGGTAAGTACCTGTATCCAACTCTATCATTTTCAGTAGAGTAAACATTCCAGTAGTAATACTTATTGTCCTCTCTTATAGATACTGTGCTCTCTTGAGTCCAGTTATAGAAGTCAGACTGAGCAGGATAGTATCCTTTGTCTGTTTCGTTCTCTCCGTATCGGAAATCTAGGTTCATGGCTGACTCTACCATAAATCCTGGTATACCGTAATAGTACAAGTAAAACTTGGACGGAGGAACAATATATTTGTTACCTTTAGAGAAACAATCTAACTCATAGTCAGACACCATATTAGGTATGCTACCCAAAGAAGAATTCTCATCTCTCTCACTCATTCGGTAATTCAAGTAATACTTTGGATACCCAATGTTTCTAACGTCTTGATAGTTAAAAGGTACGAGGTCAGGTAAAGCGTTAGTACCATCTATCATAGGTGCTAAGAAGAATGGGAACTTTCTTTTTATGTAGAATCTATTGATGAATGTATCTCCTCCATAAACTATATCACAAGAGTTGTCTGTTCCTAACTTGCCACAGTATGAAGTGTATATGTATCTCAAATCATTTATGTTTCCATGCTGATTTGGGATAAACTGCTTTAATGAAACATAAGGAGATGCAATCCCTCTAGTAGTTTCTGGTGTTCTGTCCCCTACATTTACACAAGTGTGGTCACTAGCTGCGTATCTACTATTGTCTCTATTTCTTATAGCGGCAGGGGGCTCTAAATTAAACGAGTAGTTAAAGTTAGAATCTTGTTCTTTAGCGGACTCGACTTCGGAACCTAGACTTAAGAATACAGAAGACTCTCTAAAGGTATTGTTTATTACAGTAGGTTGACTTTCAAATGCTTCGTCTATTCTGTATCTTCCATCTTTAATATACAGTCTTTCTTTTAGTCCTCTAATCTTATCTCCCACCAGTCCATAAGTATTAAAGGTATCATTATCAGCTCTAGAAAATTGATTGTAATATCCTACTGAGGAATAATAGTAAGCAAAGTTATGTCGCTCTCCTCTATTATAAAATATTTCTTCCCACTCTACTCTTCTTCGTCTACCTGCAGGTATAGAACTCGCAACAGCAGAACCAGCAAGTATGGCCCAAGCTATCCAAGCTGCTGCCTTACCAATAGGTATCACACCTCCTGAAGCTTGTTGAACCTGTATAAAAAGTTCTGTACTCAATGCAAGAACTTCAAAAGACGTTTCTGTGGCCGCTAGTATCTTGGCCAACCTATGTGCTCTTGGTGATAGTACTGTGAAGACAGGGTGATTCTTTACAGCCACAAACGACCCTCTACTCTGTCCCGTAAAGTGAGACTCCACATACATTTCAAAAGGTAGTATAGGCTTATCAAAGCTAGTCTCAGGAGAATGGAAAGTATATTTGTAGTTAGATTTACGAGCTGCCCCAGCTCTTGAGTTCCTAAACGGGTGGGGGATGTATTCAGTTCTGTCTTCGTCTTGATACAATAACTTGTTATTAGAAAGGTCATTGTAAGGGAAATTACTGAACCAAGCATTGTTGTCTGTGTTAGAGTCTTCTGTAGAAAACTCATACTCAGGATACTGATACATATCATAAAGTAACCCTTTGGCTATAACAGACCTATCAAACTTAGTATCTCCTCTAAATATTTCATAATGAGTTATAGAATCTCTAAACTCTTGATTTATGTAATTATTATTTACAGCAATATCAAGGAAAGCCTCAATTACTTCATTATCCAAGTGTACTCCAATAGGAAATATATTGTTTTTTCTGAATGGTATAGCATCTTGGTCAAATGCAGGGGCTGTGTTGAAATCAGGGAACTTGAAATGCCTAATTGGCTTACAACTAAAGTCAGCAGCATCTGATAATACGTAAGGCTGTCCTGCAGCAGGGGCACCATTTGTAAATACATTTTGAAACTCAGTCCTGATATCAGGTGGGATGTCTGCCTCGGTAATCACCACGCTTTTACTATCATACAAGAAATTATTGTTTGGATAGTTAAGGGTAGACTCCCAATATGAGAAGTTACCATATTCAAATGGTACAGGGTTGCAAACTAGGTCTTCGTATACTTTGAAAGGACATCTAGTCTCGAATACACAAGTTTTCTCTAGGTTTATCGCAAGTTCTCCACCATTTATCAATTCTACCTTGTCTATTGGAGGATAATCAGCTTTTATATTTAAAGTACCCCAAGTACCTGAAGCATAGAAATACTGTTTTGTATGGTTTCTTTGGTCAGTTTCAGAACCTAATCCTCTATTAGAATAATCCGACCTATTGTTCTCTCCCATATGAGTAACTGAAACAAGGGGTGTGTCCACTGCAACTATTATTTCATTAGTATCATCATCAAATATATTAGGATTATCCTCCAAATAAATAACTATTTTATTTATATCTCCATCAGGTATTCTTCCACCAGAAGCTCTTCTTGAGCCCATTCTATACAAAAAAGAATTTTGGTCTATGAGTGGGTCGTTACCTGTATATCCTCCACATCTTTCCCAAACAGTATTAGTGTTGTCTATATTCGGTATGGTATGGGCAAACACATCACCATAGTCAATATCACAATTTTTATACAGGGAAACTCTAGTGAAAGCAGGGTACCACAAACAATCTTTTTTGTTTTTAGCTTTTGGTCCGTTTGCTATATCGGATAGTGATATAACCAAAGTGGGTTTTGTTTTATCTATCTTTATTTTGAAGAATATTGCATTTCTACCTAAGAACCCCTGATTTTGTGTGAAAGATGCTGGAGATGGAGTAAAGCTTGTTAAAGCTCCTCCTATAAAATTTCCATCGGAACCCCCTAACCAAGAAACGGACTGATTCTTAGTAAAGAATCCTCCCTCAAAGAGGTCTCTATTTTGATAACAATTATCTTTTTTTATTCTATCTCCAAGAGGTTCTCCTGCTATTAGGTCTATGGGAAAAGTTATATTACCTGGACTAAATGGTTGGTTTTGGTCCCTTCTGAACCAATAATGAGGCACTTGAATTACACCTTCGCCTATGCCACCTGGCTCTGCAAGACTATTAAAACTACCATCTTTTGCTGTTCTAGAATTAAAATCGAGAGCTCCTCCAAATCCTGCAGGTAGTGTGTTATCTACTAGTTGTACGATTTGGTGATAAGGAGAATTTGTATCTAAAGGGATAGGTGTGTCTTCAGTTGTAGAACAGTTATCGGTATCTATATCCAACTCAGGGAATAGGGGAGATATATGGAAAGTATATGGATACGTTCCTTCTCCTTCGTAATTTGTAGTTAAAAACGGAGCATCCTCACATTCGGTTTTACCAAACAACGACTTAGTTCTTTTAAAAACAAAATCGTGCTTATTCGTATCTTTTCTATCTGCTACCCAAAATTCATACTCATCAGTTCTATCTTCAGGCTCCTCTGCATCTTCACCATCGAAGTATTCGATAGCATCATCTTCATTATCGTTTTTAGGGTCGCCATCATTATTAGTCTCTACAAAAGAATCTACATCAGGTGTAGGAGGTCTTGATATGTCTTCGCATGGTACTGGAATCTCGTTCAGTTCAGGTGTAGCCCCATTAATTTCGTCAAAAGACAAAAAGTCTACGATTTCATCAGAAGGACTTAAATCATCTAAATCACATCCTTCATCAAACAAACTTTCTGGGGTCTCTGGGTCACAACAAACCACTTCGCTCTCTTTTAGCCCATTTTCTTTATAGCTATCTTTTAGTAAGAAAGCTAATATAGCTTTTTCTGCAGGTGTGCCAAGCAGATAGGCTCTTTCAATATCTTCCTGCCTGTCATTTACAAAGTTAAAGAAAGTAGTATAATCATACTCGTCTTCATCTACATTTATTACTATAGGTGCGTTAGCTTGATTTATTCTAATAGAATTATCTCCTATTCTATCAGTAACACAAATTCTTTCTACAAGTTTGTAGACTGTAGTGAAGTCTGCAGTTGAGCAGTTAGCATTTGGAAGAGGACCTTCGTTAGTAGCTGTATTATAGAACTGCCACTTGTAAATTCTTTCTTCGTTTGCGCATCCATTGTTGCCATTCTTAAATATAGAATAGACATCGTTCACCCAAGGGCTAGTTATCAAGCTAGTACCATACGAGGCCAAGATACCATTTAAAGATATTTTAGACGGAGCATCTGCAATTGCTTGCATAAGAGTCGCTCCATGTGTTGCATGGTGACTATCAAAAAACTTATCACCGAGGTCTGTAGCTACTCTAGGTATTAGTGGGTATACTGGAGTTTTGTATCCTTGGTTAGTAACGAATCTAATACCGAAAGGCACTACTTCATCCCTCATGTACCCCTTGAAAGAACCTGTGCCTCTAGTAGTTTTGTATAAGCCTTCTTCTGAAATAGCTGTTCTCCATTTTGCAAACTGCCCCATAAAGTTGACAACAGGTTGCAAGTTAGGGTCAGGGCGAGCCTCAAGGTCAGAAAAGAATAATTGATTGTTTGCTTGCGTTACTGTTTTAGCTGTTAGGTAGTCAGGTAACTCTCTTACTAGTTCTCTAGCATCTATAGGTTGTAACTCTTGACTTCCTGAGTAAAGTAATTCACTAGTAGACGTTGGGAGGATATCTACTACAAAAGCATTCTCTGCTCCATCCACAGCGTTTCGCTGTAATACTGCTACTTTATAATAGTCAAAAGATGGGTCTAAATTATTTATCTTTAGTTTTATAGATAAATTAGTTAGAGTGTCTAATTCAAATTGTTGATAGACTTCTCTGTTCTCATCGTTTATAGAACAGGCACCTGAAGCAGCAACATAGTTATTTACGAGGTTACCTTGGGAGTCACAGTACCCTGCAAAGAAAAGATACTGACCGTGCCTTGTTTTACCTCCTACAACACTACCAAGAATATCTATGCAAAGTTTCTCACTACTTGGTAAAATATTTAGTTTATCGCAGTTGAAACAAACAGTTACTTCCTTTCTACCGCAATCACAGGCGGGGTCTGTGTCGTCATCACAAAATACAGTTTTCTTATTATACTGCTCAGGCTTTGCAACTTCTACTCGTCTTCTAGGGTTAAGGTCATCTGTGAAATATAGTACATCCCCACATTTTTCTTGTTTGATTATTGAGGATATAGGATAGTTAACATTGAAACCTAAGCATCCTGCCCCTTCGGAACTTCCTTGACAAGGCTTAGTCCCATGGTCAGCTATTAGTGTCACGTAGGTGCATGTAGCAACTTGGGCTACGCTTTCTAACCCACTAGAAAGTAAAGATTTAATGTCGCAGTCGCATTCCTGTATTGTGTCTGTAAAAGATATTTGATTCTCGAGGTCAGCTATATAGCCTATTTCAGACTCTCTAGTAGTTGGATTAGTTAAAAAGAAGTATGTCCTTTCCCCTGTGTTGTCATGCTGTACCCCAATAACGTGAAACCCCTCAACAAACTTAGAGCAAAGAATATTACTTTCTTCGTTCTGTAAGTTAACAGAGTCTCCGTCTTGACCTTGAAAATTAGCGTTGAGGGCATGAATATATGAATTTTCATTTAAGGACGTTACGTGAATGTCCTTATTCATGCCTTGTTTAGCTACTCCGACTTCTCTTTGTGGCTTCATTAGAATCTAAATGGATTTGGATTTTGGAATGAACCGTAACCAGCAGCAGGTCCTGAAGCATCATAGTTCGATTTGATTGCACCTAAGTTAACATCATACTTGTGCATTCGGAATCTATTAGTTCCCATTGCTCTAAATAAGGCAACCATATCAATATTAGATGTGTCGGCTTTTGCTTTTGGTTCTAAGTCTCTTTCAAATTCAAAGAATGCTTTGTATATACCCTGTTTGTTAGGGCTGTCATCAGATAGCATAGCATCTTCAAGTATTTTTCTTTTTACGTGGTACTCTAAGTATTCTTCTAGGTAACCATTCTTAGTAACAGGAATCACTGGTAGACAATCGTCATCCATCGGAATGCCGTAGTACTGTAGGTAGATAGTCCCTTTCTTGAAATTAGCGTACACTGTCTTACCCTTTATGTTTATAGAGTAAGGACTGTCTTTTACACTTCTATTTATGCAGTTAGTCTCGCACTGGCTTCTTATAAGGTCTTTGCCTAATCTTACATAAACGGGATTCTTGTAGTAGAAAGACATCTTTGTATTTTCTAAATAAAGATTTTCCACTATTCTTTCTACGCAGTCTCCTTCCTTACACTGTGGAGTACATTCTTCGCAAAGTCTATCTTCAAAACATTTTAGCTGTTCCCCGTAGATTCTAGATTGAACTCTAGTAAGGTCAGACCCTTTGGGAAAAGAAGCAAAGTCAGGTTCACAAAATACTGCAAGAACTAAAGAAGAAAAGTTTTCAGGTACTTCTCCTCTATAATCAGAAATATGGATAGTCCTTTCATACTTATCCATAATGTTTCTGCCAAAGTTCTTTAACTTCATATACACCCACCTAGCAATAGATGCTTCGTCCACAAGATGTGGATTATCTTTGAAGTAATTACCAGCAGTAATATCAGCGATGAACTGTTCTAGTGGGGTGTAGGCATTTTGTTCCATTACCGATTATATTTTTTACGTTGTCATAGTGGCAAAGGTACTGTGCTCCATCAGAACAGCGGTCTCTCCACTTTTTCTTTTGTTTTCTAGTTAGTTCAAATGATAGGCCACCAGGAAATAATCTATTAAATAGTTTTCCAAAGAACTGAGTGTAGTATACTAGTCCTCCTGTTTGGAATGTGGTTTGATTCGTTAAAGGTACCTTTACCCTCTTATTGTACGCAGGGAAACAAAAATACCCTAAACCATCTAAAACTACTCCATTTGGTTGCTCTACCATGATGTCTCCTACTAACTCAAAGAAGTCATCTCTTATCTTTCTCCATTCTTGGGTAGTGTACCTACCTTTCAAGTCAGGATTATCTCTCATCACATTTCTTGCAAAATGTTTGTCTCCTAGGACATTTACTGGTTTACCCCAGGATGATGCTTTTCTATCTCCTCTTTTAAATTCACTCATACTACTTCGACCTCATACCAGGACCCATCTTCTGATTAGAATCTAAGTCAGAATTTTCATCAGCAGGTATTGATTTATATGTTGTAGTTATATGTTTGATTACTTGGTCCTTCACTGTAGAAATATATTTGTTTGGTATAACAATATCAAAATCATATGGAGTCGCACAAGCATCTACCTTTTGCCCACATTCAGTAAAAGACTCTGCTTCTAATTTATCTGTGAACAAGGCATTTACGGTTACAATTTCAGGAGTGCTACCTACTACGTACAAATAACCATTGGCTAAGTAAAAGTAACTAGTAGCATTTTGGAATTTTCTCTTTTGCTGAGTTTTAAAGTCAGCAAGGGTTCTCAGTCTTTGGTATTCAGTTTCACCTGTGATGTTGGAAACTGATATAATGATAGGACCTATGGAAGAATTGAATATATCAGGAAGTTTACAAGTAGTCTTCATTATCTTATCACACTTTCTGAACTCCGCTATCTCACACTTGTCAGCTCTTATCCTATGCATCTCTACACAAGTCACCTCGGTGAAGATAGAACTATCTCTGAATACGTCTCTTAAAGGTCTTTGGGATAAAATATAGCTAGTATAATCTTTAGCTAGAGAGTAAATATACCTATCGCTAACACGGTCATCCTTATTTATGGCCTGGATAGAGTTACTTACATCTGATATGAACTGATATATAGTCATTCTTCTAATTTAATAAATATATATGATATAACCAAATTTCTTACAAAAACAAAGAGGGCTCCAAGAGCCCTCCTGTTATGGGGGAAAACCAACCAAAACCCCTCATTATTCATCAATTCGATAAGCTACGAAGCTATCAAAGTATATTTTATAGTTTTTAAGTGATGTTAAACCAGAAACTTCTACTTGTCCTGGAGTACCAGAGGTTGTACCATTTATTGTTAGAGTCATTGTTTCCCACTGTGTATCAGTTACATTATACACTGAGAATGGGTACGTTTTATCTCTTCCCGAGCGATACCCAGCAGGTAGGGTGAATAATTGGCTGTTAACACCTGCTGCACTGTTTACTGTGCCTCTAAATTCTAATCTTTTATCTCCTCTTAGTCTAAAACCAAGTGCTGTAGTCCCTGATGAAGTATAATCAGCGTTTGCGAATGCTGGTGAAGCTCCTCCAAAAGGATTTACTGCGGTGAAGCCTTCATCAGATGGTAACACATCATAAGGCAGTGTACCATTTTGGTCTAAATCAGGTATGAATTGTACGTCCCAAGAGGCTCCATCGTAGTATGCTGTAATAGTATGATTTTTATCTCCAAGAACACTAGGCATTGTGGAACCAAAGATACTAATAACAACAGGAGAATTTAGTGTTGCATCAGCTAGATATCTAAATGTAAAGGTCATACCTTCTACTGGTGTGCCTGACACTGCAAAAGAGTGATTACCCACTGGAGTCACAGGAGCTGAAGAGAATATCCTGTATGAAGTAGTTCTAGATTCTACATCTAGGTTGAAGGTGTTACCTCCATTTACTATTTCAAAACTTTCTTGTTTTTTTATTAAAGGCATTTCTTATGATTTATAGTGTACTATTGTCATAGTTTGTGCTACTATGTTACCTGCTGAATTAGCATCTGCTAATTGAATTTCTATATTATTGTCTATCCCAAAATTAATTGAAGACATTACTTCTGGTGTCCCCGTTGCATCAGTACAGGGGATAGCGTAATTAGATAAATAATCGTTGGGACTTCCAGATGCAGTAGCAGTTTCTTTATTTACCTCTACAGCCAATGTACTGGAGCTACTTCTACGTAATTTTATATCTAATCTAAACAAAGCTTCACTTTTTGTGCTTTCTTCTAAAAATGTTTTTAAGGAAGGTAATCTTCTAACCAAGTCTCTACCTTGAAATCGTAACTTTACTCTATTGCCATCAAGAATAAAAGGTGCACCTGAAGGACCTGTGAATAAAACTCTTATGTGTAAATATTCGCCAACAGCAGATAAAGTACCCGATGGTAGTAGATACTCAAAATTAGCAGCAGTTGTGAAAGAATTAGAAGTTGAAGCTTGAGGTATAAAATTTGTGTAAAGAATAGCCATATTATCAGAACCATCTGCTCCGTCAGCACCAGCAGGTCCAGTGGGGCCAGTAGGTCCAGTGGGACCAGCTGCACCTGTAGCTCCTGTAGCACCATCTGTCCCATCAGCACCGTCTGCTCCGTCTGCACCAGCAGGGCCAGTAGGACCAGCAGGTCCAGCGGGGCCTATACTACCTTGGGGTCCAGTCGCACCAGCAGGGCCAGTAGGACCAGCGGGGCCAGTAGGGCCAGCAGGGCCTGTTGCACCAGTCGCTCCAGCAGGACCAGCAGGCCCTTGTGCACCAGTTATTGCATTATCACAAATAGTATCTACAATTGTTTTTATAGCACTGTCATAATACGTTCCTGCAGGGATAGTCTTCACCCCACAAACATTTAATGCTTTTGTTAATCTAACGCACTCATCGTTTAGAAGATGACTACATCCTAGGTTACCACAATTGCAACCTGCACTACTAGAACTAGAACTGCTACATTTATTACAAGCCATTAGTCTTTATTTTCTATTTTAGGTAAATTTTGTAACTTATTCAAAATTGTTATTACTTTCTGAGCTGGGAAAGAATCTTGCTTCCCATTTAGTATGAGAAGTTTTATTTCATTTATCAGGTTACTATCTATTATGTGGTTTTCCATGTTTGTCAATTAAAAGGATAAGCTCCAAGATGCCATCATTGTGCTATCAGCTTCAGGTAAACTACTCACCTGAAAACCAATAAGCAATAAATCAGTTCCTTGTGTTACCCCTCCTGTAGGTATTGTGAATGTCTGTCTAAAGCAAGCAGAATAAGGCCCGCCTACCCCATCCTGTGTAGTAGTAATATCATACGTACCAATCTCTGTGATAGTGGTTCTTGTGGCACAAGGAGTGAACCCTACAAACACTTTAGCATTTATCGGAGTAATATCAGAACTAGAATTAAAAGTTCCTGTGAGCACTACATTTGTACCTGCGGGTAAACTCCTAAATACTGGAATACCTGCTCCTATTTGTTTTATTTTATCATCAAATCCTGTTGAAGGGTCAATATCAAGGCCTGCATTATAGTTATTAGAATCCCAAAGACCAACGGAAGTGCTAGCACTGTCGCCAGCCATTCTATAGGTAGTACCACTGGTTAAGGGGAAGGGTTCTGTGTTAATATTCTCCTCAGGGCGTAGCCATTGATTCTGAGCTATCAGTCTACTACCTGAACCTTGTTCACAATTCTCAAATAAGTTATCGATAGCTAAAAGAACGGTATTCAAATCTTGGCACTCATAGTTGCCAATGGTTTCATTACAGTTACCAATATTAGGAAGTTCAGAAGTCACTCTGACACATCTATCTGCAATGTGAGATTTACACGGAGTACAGACACTATCATCGCAGTAGCAAGTGCTACAAGATTGAACTACTACTTCTTTACAATTTTTACAAGCCATTTTTTATTATTTTATTACGGGCAACAAACACAAAGTTTGTTAATTATAGTTTGTAGTAATTCTTCCAAGGTGGTTGGAGTCGCACCACAGGGGTCGGGAACCAAACAGTTTAAGTTTAAATTACTTATGTCAAACTCAGGTATAGGTTTTAATGTTCCATCCGTTTCCAATAAACCTTCTAGGGGTTGTAAAGTACAAACCTCTTCTGTTAATTTATTTAAAACTTGGATAGGGGTAATATCAGCATCTGCTGTAGGAGAGTAGTCAAGGCATCCTTTGACGTATGGTCCTCCAGTAGCACCTGAAATGTCTCCTGCCATGTCTACATAAGTCTTATTGATAAGAGCATATATGTCTGTTATGGCTGCATCTAAATCAGTACAAGTCTCTCCTGCTAAACTAGAAGGTGCGATGAAGTCATGTTCTACATTCACACAAGTAGCATAGATAGATTGCCCGCAAGTATCGCTATATTTATAACTATTACAACTCATTTTTTATTTTTTTCTAGGTATATGTTCATTTCTTCCAACATGCAGTCGGTCACTTCATAATCACAATCAAGGTCTTGACAGATAATGTGTTCCATAGCCCTGACTAAAAAATAATCAGGTATACTAAAACTAAACTTTCTATCAAAGATATACTTATGCAGTAGCCCATCAGACTTACGCTGATAGTGCCTCTGTATCTTTTCGTAGATAGAGTTCTCTGTGTTAGTATGCCGTTGTAGTGTGTCCATTTCCGCAGTCTTCCTCGCAATCGCAGTCTTCTAAATCATCGACAATATCCAATGCCAACTTATATTTTCTTTGAGCAGCTTTTATGTTACCAAAGAGCAAATCAGCTTTAGCCCCTCTAACCATAAATTCTGCTTCCATTATCTTATTTAAACAACTTGAATTAGGTACACACTCTAGGTTAAGACCCATTATTTGTTTCTGTATTCTTAACTCTAGGTGTACTGTTCTTAGATAGTGTCTCTCATAAGAAAAAATTGCTCCATCACAAGAGTATATTTTTATTTTGTATATACCATCTGGTAGAGCAGGTAATTCATCATCACAACCATTAGAGCAGCCATAATTCAAAGATGACCCATTGTAAGTTGTAACTTTATTTTTGGGAAATGAATGAGTAACAGGATTCTTAGAACCAGGTATTGTTATATCAATGTAACTCGGCTCATCAATCATGTGTCTCCACTCAGAAATATCCGCAATGATAAGTACACGTTTATCATACGTAGGAAATATTTCAAAATTTAATACTGGTTCTAGTCCACTCATTTCAATAGTTTAATAGTCGTTACTAAGGCTCCAACCTGTAGGAAGTTAAAACCTAAAGATGTCATTCCGACTGACCTCCACCGATACCATTTTCTCACTGCCTTCTCTAGTTTGTCTTCAGTAACATCCGTATACTTTTTGAAACTCTTTTGTAAGTCCGTAGCAATTAATTTTAGAGAGTCTAGGTTTTCCAAAAGTGTTTCGTACTCCATCACAAACATATCAATGTTCCCTACAAGAGCATTGTAGCTTATTGTGAGAGAGTCTTTTATTTCGTTTAACAAAACATTTTCTCTACCTATCTCAAGAAGTCTTTTATAGTCATCAGCATAGAACATCACATATGTGGTGTCATCAGCTTCAAACCTAAATACCTCCATCGTCTCCACTATATTCGGGGATTCCTGAGAGTATACTGTCCAAGGGAGTATTGCGAATAATAATAAGAGTAGAATCGGTTTCATAAATGTTTTCAGTTAGGAGGTTTTCAAAATTGGTTAATTCGTTATAAATGTTTATCTGCAGACTGTCCATTTTAGACTGACTGCTTTTTATGTCTTTGGTTATTTCAAGAAGAGCATCGAGCTCTTTCTCTACTTGCTTACGCTTGTTAATGATGTCTTGGTCTATGTAACTGTCTTTTGAGTTGCAACCCTTAGTAAACAGTATTCCTATTAAGATACATAGGATAGAAAGACGAAGGAGAAAGTCCAATATCTTGGCTCCTCCACGCTCTTCGAATTTACGTAAAATATTCTTAATATCCAAATTCATTACAATATGTTTTGTATCTGACTGATGACGTTCCTGATTGCATCAAAATCCTCGTCATTTAGCGTTGCACCCATGTGAACGTCAACAGCCAAGAAGATGTAACAGAAATTGTTTTTATTGTGGATTTCCTTTACATGGAAGCAATGAGTTTCCCCAACTTTTTGCGTTACCAACAAAGGGCGAAGTAATCCTTTTTTATTCAATTCCTTTACACTTCTCTTAGTTTTGCCGTCTTGATATATTTCTTGTACCATATGTATGTACTCGTTATCAAGAGTTTGTTTATTAAATGTGTGAGTAAATTCTGTAGGGTTAATAATTGTTCCATACAGAAGTCCCTCTGGTTTTACAACAGTTCCACCATTTGATACGTGGATAAGAACTGCTTTGTTTATGTTTACTCTATTTTGTAAGAGCCTAGCTAATGTGTCTAGATGCAGTTTTGTAGATACTACCTGACCGAAGTTTGTCTCCTTCCTCCACTTCTTTGGTAGCATATATTTAAAAGCATCGAAGTTTGAGCTTATCACCCCTAGAATTCCACCTACAAAAACGCTTAAAAGCCCTATAAGAGCTATCCATAATTCAATCATATTTTCTTATTTTATGCTCCGTCATGCGGCCTTAAAAGTTCTAAATTAAATGATATTGCTTCCGATGTCAAATCAAAAGTAGCTGAACCTTTAAACCTTACATCTATTTTGTCACCTACTTGTAGATGTTTTAAAAATGTTATTGCAAATGCACCTGATGCACTAACTCCTTGAAAAGACCTTATACTTTGACTTTCTGGTACTTCAACATCATTGTGAAATACCCCAGTCTCTACATCTACATTATTTTGGCTAACTGATACCGCAAACGCCCCCACAAATTGATATGTTCCTGGTATTTTAATTACAAAGCTATCTCCATAAGTACCTACTGGAGCTTCATAGTCGATATTATAGAACTCACTTTGGTCTGTATTTTCTAATGGAGTAAAAGATGTAGCATTTATTTCAAAAGTTTGTCCCCCATTTACAGAATACATTTCAGCATAGGCTGTTCTATACTTATCAAAAAAGTCTTGTAGTGAAGTATACTTGCTGCTAAGGTTGCAAGTACCATCAGTTTCCCAAGTTTTTGGTATTACTATATCTCTTTTTCTGTGTGCCATTATTATAAGTTACTCATACCGCTGTGCTCATCATCTAAGTCTATTTATAAATAATTAAGGGTCATTAGGTTCCTCCCTCCATTCACTACTTTCTACAATAGGAATTATTTCCTCATGTGTATGTAATGTTTTTTCACTCAAAGAACTAATTGTACTTGGCATATCTCCTATATACTTTACAATTGCTTTATCTCCAACAACATTACGTATTGTAGTTTCAGCACTTGTTGTTAGTAGTTGACTATAGTCTAGTGATACCAAGTCTGATGTATTTACTATTACATAGGTTCTCATAATCCGTATCTTGCTTTTGATGCATTATAGTTTTGTAAGGCTTCAGCTGCACTTAACACTTTACTATACATTTTAATCATTGAAATACGACCATCAAGGTAATATCCTGTTCTATTACCACCTGCAAATATGTTGTGTGCCGTAGCAAATACCGTTGAACTTGATGTACCTTGTGCAAACAATGCACCGTCTAAATACATTTTTACTCCGTTAGTATCTGTAGTGCCATCCCAAGAAACATTCAAATGATGCCAATTATTTAATGACGGATATGTATCAGATACTATAATGGGATATGATGAACCCGTACTAACAGCAAATATCAAGTTGCTACCATTCCCAAAGATATCCCAATCCCTAAGGCTTGGCATCTGTCTTGTTGTTCCTTTTGTTATAATACCGTCACCTGCATTTGATGAATAGAACCAAACATCTATAGACATCGGAAAACTTTCAAGGATAGCAGGCTGTCCAAAGTCAACCTTGTCATCTACACCATCAAACTCAAAGTAGCCGCCTTCTGCTGAGTTGTAGGCTGTGCCATTAAGAATTGTGCCGTTGTTACCATTTATTACATCCGTCCACGTTGTACCTGTTCCAGGATAACTTGCTGAGTCTCCTGCATCAACTCTAAAAATTAGACTGTCGGTGACAATATTTTCAGAAGAAGGAAAAGATGCTTCATTGATAGCAGATATAGCACTCGTAACTACACCATCCACTGATGCAATGTCAGTAGCTGTTACTCCGTTAAGTCTATCTATATTAGGCATAGATTATTATTTTGGAAGGTCAGTAAAGCCGTTAAACCTTTTACCTTCTTTTTTAGCTTCTTCTCTAGCAGCTTGTAAGAGTTTATCTATGAAGACTTCCTGAACAGGTACAACTTCTATATGAGTTGTAAGATGATTGTTTTTATCAGCCTTGAATGTATCATGATTTGCATATACTTTGTATTCCATATTAGCAGACATACTTTCTACGTCTATAACAATTTTGTGAATGTCAAGATATGCTTTTGGTACTAATAAACCTTTGAAT
>CENS01017649.1_pt1 | contig 39294 bp, 38 predicted proteins | sample 530201 | NCBI WGS metagenome assembly CENS01 (sample SAMEA2619747, study PRJEB7988) | marine metagenome | biome: marine biome (ENVO:00000447); feature: surface water layer (ENVO:00002042); material: "saline water (ENVO:00002010), including plankton (ENVO:xxxxxxxx)" | depth 5 m | reverse complement strand
CTTCGCCCCCGCCCCCCAGGCCACCGATCGCTTGACCGCCCCTACCCCTTGCACTCGCCCGGCGTATCACGGAGTATAAACGGCGCCTTGGTTTTAGCAGCAGACTACACACCGGCCCAAATACGGGACGCCATCGTTTCGATCTGGGACGACCCCATCGCCTTCGGACGCGCCTTGGGCTATCGGGGCGAGCCGACCTCTGGCCGCAAGCAGTTTGGCGACTTCCACCGCCGGATGCTCGACCATGTCCACTCGCGCCCCAAGACCTCCACGATCGTCCCGCGTGGCCACGCCAAGTCCACGCTCATCACGGTCATCGACACCTGCCACCACCTCCTCCGCCACCCCGAGTCTCGCAACCTCATCGCCTGCGCCACCCTTGACCTCGCGCGCAAGCTGGTCGGCGAGATCCGCGACCGCCTCAACGGCGACCTAGAGATCCTGCCCGGCCTCTACATGCCCGTCCGCGAAGCCTTCCCCTGGCTTGCCCTCCAAGGCGACGTCCGCAAGTCCGGCCCCGCTGACCAGTTCAACATCAGCGGTCGAGCCGGGAAAGGCCGCGAACCTTCCGTATTCGCCGCCTCAGTCGAATCCAACCTCGCGGGCAACCACCCCACCCGCGCCGTCATCGACGACCCCGCCAACGAGCAGAACTCCCGCACCTTCACCCGCCGCCAAAAGGTCATCGACTTCATCGAAGCCCTTGAACCTCTGATGTATGCGCCCGACTCGCCGATCAACCACATCGGCACCCCCTGGGCCTTCCAAGACGTCACCAGCTTCCTATCGCGCCGCGAGGACTGGTCGCAGTTCCGCTTCGGCGTATGGGACGGCGTGCACCCCGTCCTCAACCGCGCCGACAAGAACGGCCCCGGTCCTGGCGGCGCCTACGCGCTCTGCCCCTCGTTCCTGACCGCCGACGAGATCAAAGAAAAGCAAGAGGCGCTCAGCCGCACTTTCTTCTCAGCGCAATACCTCTGCGAGCCGGTCCCCGCCGAAGAGGCCATCTTCGAGCCCGACCTCGTCGCCGCCGCCACCGACCCTGACCTCACCCTCAAAAAGCTACCTGACGGCCCCGAGATCCTCCTCTACGACCCCGTAGCACGCATCGACGGCACAACGGGCGACCTCAACGGAATCGTCGTTGTGCGCGTCCTCACGGCCCGCACCATGGGCCTCAAAGGCTTTGCGCCCAACCGCAACATCTTCGTGCCAGTGCGCGCCCTGGAGATCCCCGGAGGCGCCGACGCCGCCGCCTGCTGGATCGAAGACATCGCTTGCCCCAGCCACCCGCTGCTCAAAAGTATCTGGATCGAAAAGGTCGCCAGCCAAGCCCTGTTCGCGCCGTGGCTAGAGGAACGTGGTAAGATCAAGGGCGTCAAAATCCGTGGCCAGAAGATCGGCAGTTCGTCGCTGGCCTTCCGCCTGATGTCCTTGCAAACGGCAATGCGCAAGGGCTACCTCATCTTCCCCAACGACTTCCCCGGCAGAGACACCCTCGTCCAGCGCTTGATCGAATACCCGCTCTCGAACTCGGACGACCTCATCTCAGCGCTCGCCCTCCTCTCCACGATGGTTGAGCGGCGCGGCGAACTCCCCGGAGTCGAGAAGCAGCCCAACGCTGGCCGCGATCCGCTCAAGGTTTGGACATCAAATGCACCCGATCGAAACTACTGGCCAAACAGGTAAGCCCTACAAGCTGCCCGAGGACACCGCCAACGCGCTGCACTCGCTGCTGCAAGAGGCTGCCGACGCGCTCCACGAGCCGCTTACCGGCAACGAACGGCTAATCAACGACATCTATACGGGGCGCGACCCCCTTGGCGGGGCGGCTGGCCTTATCATCGGCGAGCAGGGTATCCCGGCTCACACGATCCCAGACGCGCTCTCGACTTTGTCCTGGCGCCCGCCCGAGACGACGGCCAACCTCTTCCTCTCGCGCATCCGCCAGATCGTCGCCAACCTCACGCCCGGCGTCCCGAGCTACCGCGCCAAGGCCCGCGTCCCCGGAGCGGCGCACCTTGCCGAAGAGCAGAACATGCTCACGCGGATTATGACCGACCACGGCGACCTCCGCGCCGCCATGCGCAAGGCCGCGTTTAACGGCCTGCTCTCGCCCTACTTTGGCGTCAAGGTCACCTACGACGATCACGAGAAGGTCGCCTACAACCGCGTCAAATACAGCGCGGTCGAGGCCCGCGACTGCGGCTACGAGCCCTTCCACCGCCGCTTTTACTGGCACTGCTACGACATGCAGTGGGGCGACCTGCCCGACCACTGGAAGCCCGAATACGAAGAGGACATCCCGCCCAACCCGTGGGAGATCGTCCGCGTCACCGAGTGCTACCACCAAGGCTTCGCGCACGACACCAAGGGCAAGGGCTGCCCAATGTCGATCTTCGTGACGCGGCACCGCCGCAAGGACCCGCTGCTCAACAAGGTCAACATCACGGAGCAGATCGACAGCCCGATCGGCGTCTACACCTGCACCGAAACGATCCCCGAGTGCCCGCTGGTCATCGGCAACTTCCTCGATCCGGCCCCGAGCGAGGACGTCCCCGCCGCCGAAGTCCTCTCGTGGATTCCGCTCATGCGGATGATCGTCCAAACCCTTGTCCAGATCGACCGCGAGGTCCGCACGAGCAACAACACGGTGCTCTACGACAAGAACGCGATCCAAGACGACGCGATTCAAGCCGTCCGCAGCGTCGTTCCGGGCGGAACCGTGTTCATCGGCGTCGATCCCGACGACAACACGCGCGGCGTCAACGCCACAATGCGCCCGGTAGAGCAATCGTCGGTGCTCAACGAGTATCTGGCGGCGCTCCAGACCTACATGCGCCTGTTCGACGACGTCACGGGCGTCTCTCCGAGCGATCGGGGCATCGCAGCCAACCCCCGCAAGAGCGCGACCGAGGCTGCGGCCATCACGGACGCCGCATCCAAGCGCAACTCGGACCGTCTGGAGATCATGGCGGCCATGTGGACCAAGATCGCGCAGATCGGCTTCAAGTATCAGCGCCGAATCTTCGGCAAGCAGGTCGAAATCCCGCTCGACAACGGCATCGTCCGCACGATCCGCGTCCCTGACCCCATGACGGCCTGCTTCAGCTTCGACGTAGACCCCGTCGAGCTTGGCCACCTGTCCAATGCGGGCGACATCCAAGCCCTCATGCAGTGGCTCACCGTCACAACCAACGCCCAGCAAGCATTCCAAGGCGGCATCCCGCGCATGACGCGCGAAGCCCTGCGCCGACTCGGCAACGCCATGGGAATCGAGGACGCTAACATCTTCCTCGACGCCCCAACCATCGAACTCGGCCCCGAGGAGCGCTACATTCGCTTCCTCCAGACGCAGGAGCCGATCGCGGTCTTCGAGGACGACCAGCACGACATGTATGTCGCCTACTACGACAAGATGCAGGCGCTAGCCATCCAGCGCAACGCCGACGAATACGAGCTTATGGCCCTGCGCCAAGCCCTGGACATGCACCGCATGTATGCGGCCCGCCGCCAGCAGGTCATCAACCCGGCCCAGGGCGGCGGCATCATCCCAGGCATCGGCGCCGGACCCGGCGAGGTGGACAACAACATGCAGGCGGCCCTCGCCACCGGCCAAACCCCGCAAGCCATACCCCAGGGCGGCATCGGAGAGACCACCTACTAATGCTCTACCCCTACCGATGCCCCGAGTGCGGCCCCTTCGAGGTCAGCAAACGCATGGCCGACGCTCCCCGCCCCGAGCCCTGCCCCGACTGCGGCCTCGTGCAAGAGGAGCAAGATGTTCGGTCTAAACGCCTGGGCGGATTCGTCTCTACCGAAGGAAACTGGACGCACGGCAAGCTAGTGCCCCAGCTACACCCCAAGCACCCCGACCGCTTCGTGACCTCCCAGAACCAGATGGAGCAGGTCTACAAGAAGCACGGCATCTCTTTGGATACGGGAGATTTCGTATCCAAGGACGCCAAGCGCAAAGCAACCATCCCGGCAGACCAACGTCTGCCCGGTTGACGCTTGACATTTAAACACTTAGTCTACTCAGCGTTGAGTAGCTGTCTCCTAACCGAGCCCAAAAGGTAACCGTGTCAGAAGAAACTCAACAACCCGCCACCGAGGAAGCGCAACCTGTAACTCCCAGCCCTGAGCCTGCCGCACCGCAGGTAGACTTGGCTGAGGAAGCAGGGAATGCGGCTGCACAAGCAGCCCCTACGGAGCAAAAACTTCGTTCTTTGGATGACCTCGATGTGGACGGCGAAGTCCGTTCCAAGATTGAGTCCTACGTCAGCAAGGCGATCAACGACGCCGTCGGCAAGCACGACGAAAGGCAGAGCAAGAAGCTCAAAGACGACGGCTACATGAACCGTAGCCAGATCGAAGAGTTGCTAGCCCAGAAGGACGCCGAGTATCAGCGCCGCGAAGCGGCCAAGGAATCGTTCTTGAACGTCCTTGGCAGCGAGGGGCTGCACCCCGGCTCAGAGGGTTATACGCAGGTCCAGGAGACCTACGTTAACTCCGTCCGTGACGGCAAGCTCACGCCCGAAATCCTGCTTACTGAGGCGGGCATTCGCACTCTCATCGCAATGTCTGGAGCCACCACGACCTCCAACAGCGCGCCCAAGAGTGGCCTGACGCGCAGCGCACCTGCGCCCGACGGCTCCGTCCGCTACACGGACGGCACGATTCAGATGAACGCTGGCGCTGCGGCGGGCGACACCTTGGACAACCGGATGCGGCGAGCACTAGAGGAATCCATGACCGGTCAAAACTCCTAACCCAGCAGACTCATGGCAGTCCCAACCTACGATCAGACTCTTGATACGCTGGTCTCAACCGCAATTGAGACCTACAGCCGCGATCCCATCAACGCGCTCACCGATTCGGGTGAGAAGTTCCTCAAGGCCGCAGCCTCGCAAGGCCGCGTCTTTGTCGTCAACGACGCCGAGACCGTTCGTCACCCGATCCTCTACGGGCACGGCGAAGACTCCTCGCTCTACGTTCCCGACACGCTGACCGGCACGCCCGACGTCAACAACCTGTCGGCAACTGCGAAGGAGATCCTCACGCAGTCCATGTTCTTCCTGCAAGCGGCGACGCGGAACATCAACTTCCCGCAGTCGCAGCCGCCCGGCAACCTGATCGACTACGTCAGCAGTGTCGTAAAGGCGAACATGATGAAGATCTTTAACGAGGAGGAGATCCTCTTCGTTAGAGGTGCTGCCGCAGGTGGCGCGACCGAGGCGATCCGCGCGCCGATGACCACGGACGCCGACTACACCGCCGGTTTCCCGATGTCGCTGGCCTCGATCTTCCTCAGTAGCTCGAACCCGTCGAGCGGCAACGCTGGTGAAGACACGACTGCCGAGAGCTTCGCCAACGTCAAGGTTGACGACGTCCCGAAGTGGCAGCCGACGCACGTTACGGGTGACTCCACTACCCACGCGACGATGTTCGCGGACATCCAGAACGCCATTTTCGAGGCGTCTTACTCGGAAGTGGAGCGCCCGACGCATGTCTACATGCCGCTGGCGTCGTTCGAGAAGTTCCTTAGCCTGCTGCGCGCGTTCGCGGCCCTGCCGGACCCGGTTCGCACGAACATGGGTAAGGAAGGCACGATCGAGTTCGGCGGCGTCACCATGGACTGGTCGCGCTACCTCGCGCCTGACGCCATCTACGACGTCACTGATCCGGGCAACACGACCGCTACCTACCCGATCCTGGGCGTCAACTGGAACTCGCTGCGCCTGAACACTGTCCGCGCGGGCAGCCCCGGCAGCGACAATCTCGGCTTCATCCGCCAGATCGGCGCGGTCCAGCCGCACCCGATGCTGACCAACGTGTTCAAGCGGATCGAGTGGAAGCGCCAGTGGTCGGTCGATAACGGTCGCCGCTCGTTCTTCATCATCAACAACTACACCTCGATCGCCTGATCCGGTGAGCTAAGCATGGCAACACGCGCAGACCTACGCACCCGTCTCCAACGTAGGCTAGGTCTGGGCGTGTTGTCCGCCATTGAGGAGGCGCGTCTAAACGAGGCCATCAACAGCGGCCTCACACGAGCCGAAACAGACAACATCCCCGGCCTCAACCGCTGGGAAATGACGGGCAGCGTCCTCGGTCGCCTTGACCTAACAAGCGTCACCGTCACGCAGCACAGCGCCACGGCCACTGTTGCGGGCGTGCACGTTCAGAACGATCATGTGCATCCACGCGACATCCTTGTCGTAGTAGAGGCAGGCGGGACCACGACCAAGTTCCTCGTTGAAGACGCGAGCGGCTCCCAGAACATCCTGCTGGGCGTCAAAGCCAATCGCAGCATCACGGGCACGAGCGACAGCTACATTGTGCGCCGCACGATCGAGCTTCCGTCCACCGGCCAGATCGTTTCCATCCTGCCCGTCGATGGCGTGAAGCACGAAGGGCTCGCGCGCGAACCAAGCGCCGCGCTGCGCGAGCCGTTTAAGGAAGGCACGCCGCGCTTCTACGAGCAGAACTTCTCGGATCTCCACGACACCTCGTCCGTCTCGCTCTGGCCTGCGCCGACCGACGCTGACCGGCAGTGGACGATCACGCAGACCCAATACAAGCCGCGCATGGCTGCGGACAGTGACTCCCTCGAATACCCCGAGGAGGTGCTCGACGCGATCCTCGAACGCGCCCGCGACTGCTACATGACTTGGACTGGCGCGGCCAACCAGAACGACATCACCGCCAGCTACCGCGCCTTGCGCGACACTAGCGACGCGCTCAAGAACTCCAGCAACCCGAAGCAAATCTTCTACAAGACATGACCTGCGAGTGCGGCAAGGACCCGTGCTGCTGTGCGTCAATCACGGGCATCAAGGGTGGCATCCACCCTGACGTCATCAAGACCATGCACATGGACTTGGTGCTGGAAGAACTCGACGCTTCGCAAAGCATCACGCACATCAGCAAGGTCTTGCTCAACGAGCCTTGCCATATCGTCGGCTTCGACGCTTCGCTGGTCACGGTCAAGCGCGACACTGCGATAGTCAACGCCGCTAGGCAACTTCAAGAACCCATAGACACCGCCAGCGAATACGCGATCCGCGCCAACACGCCGGTCAACGTCTCGCTCTACACCATCCCCTCTTGGTCGCCCGGAGACTTGAAGAAGGGCGGCTTCGGAGCCATCTCCCAAGAGCAAGACCGCTACTACATCTCGACCGCGTCTCTCAGCGCGCAGAACCCGCACTGGACAGCGCACGAAGACTTGTTCGGCTACTTCGCCGACGGCTCGCTCTTCGTCGAATACAACTCGCCGAGCGACCAATACGGCGTGCGCATCGTTGTGCGCTACGTGCCGCGACTCCAGTTCAGCCCGGCCTACTGCGACCCGATCGAAACCATGCAGCACTACTGGAAGTGCTGCCACGGCGACAAGGAGTTCCTCGAAGGCTTCTACGGCGGCACGCTGCTGACCATCCCGTCAGTGTCTTCGTTCTCTGCGGCAAGCGCAGGCGACTCGCCGCCCCTGACCAGCTACCTGCCGTCAGACAACCCGACGATCGGCACAAACTTCGACTACAGCTTCTTCGAGCCGCCAGTGGACTCGTCCGTTCCCCCGAGCAACCTACTGCTGGACGACTACCCCGGCGCAGCCATGGCGTTCAGCGTGCGCAAGCTAGACAAGGACTACACCGGCCCTTGTATGCGCGTGCGGCGTAGCGACGACAACGCTGAGCTTGACATCTACTTCGACGACAACGGCGACCTAGACGAGACGGCCATCTCCAACCACTGTCGCGGCAACACCGGCTTCGTCGCCAAGTGGTATGACCAGTCGGGCAACGGCAACGACGCCTACCAGACCAACACGATCTACCAACCGCCGATCTTTAGCGGTTCGGCGGTCTACAAGCAGAACGGCAAGGCTGTCGTCAACTTCTACTCGCAGAAGTTCCTGCCGGTCCCGTCGCTCAACATGACGACAGACGGCGGCGACACGTTCTTGGTGGGAGGCACGGGCGACGCATTGGTCGGCGCAGCGTCGGCTTACATGATGGTCACCGGCTCGTATTGGGCAACGAGTGCGGGCTTGGCCGCCAACGGCAACGCGGGCGGCACAGTGCTGACGCACTCTGTCACCTCTTACCACATCAACGGGTCGATCATCACAAGCCCCAACCAGGACAAGCTGCACGACGGCATGGGCCGCCAAGGCTTGTGCCGCATCACGCAGCACGCTAGCACCGATCCAACGGCGCGGGCTTACCGCCTAAACCAAGTAGACATCGCAACGTATTCGGCAATCCAAATCCAAGAGATGGTCACCTACCACAGCGACCAGAGCAGTAACGCTGCCAACATCGAGACCGACATCAACACACACTTCACCATCTACTAATGGTTCAGGTTTACCTGCCAGTCATCCCGCGCCTTGGCCTCACAAGTAAAGAGCGCGCCTACGCGATCAACCGCGAGTTGTTCAACCTCGAACTCCCGCGTCACTTGCAGGACGATCTAAACGTCAGCACGTTGCTGGTCGCCATGATCGAGCACCCAACGACTGGCGAATACGCGCTGCAAGTTAGCGACGACCTGACCATCAAGGTTCACCGCGAGCGCGACCTCAGCGCCCTGGTCTCGCTGTTCCCGCAACTGACGCAGGAAGAGCGCGACGCTCTCATCTTCTACATCGCAACAAACGACGTTGTTGCGTTCAGCAACCTCATCCCGTCCGACGCCACGACGCTGACCTACGCGGAAGCAGATGCGGCGGGCTGGTTCCCGACATTCCCGCCGACGTAGACATGGCCCAACTCGCAAAGCATCGGTTCGACGAACTGCCGCTTGACCGGCGCATTGCGGGTGAAGCACGCGGCGTTTCAGACGGCGAACGGTTTGGCGCGCTTTACGAGCGGCGCGAGATCGACCCAACGGCGCCGCACGTTCGTCGCCGCACCGGCACGCAGCGCGTCACTGACGCCGTGCCCAATCTTCTCGGCGTCACCTACAACGGCACCAAGGGCTTCGTCGAAGTTGACTGGAACTTCTATAGCGCGTCCAGCGCTGCCACAGGGTGGTCGATCGTCGGCACCCTCAAGGTTCCTACCGAGACCAGCACCAACGACAAATACTCGCAGGTTCTCCAGTTCGCCAACGTGAAGCTAAACGTCCGGCGAACCTACAACGGGTCGAACAACGAACTGGTCTTTGAAGCCCGCAACCTGACGGGCACGCTCATCGTCTCGCACGGCATTGGTCTAAACGACCTGACCAGCGATGACACCTACCACTTTTTCCTCGCCTACGACGCAACCGCCGGAACGATCCGCTTGCTCTCGTGGGCGCTGGATGACCCGCCGACTACGGGCGACGCATCGGCCAGCTACACGATCGCGCCGCAGTCGAAGTTCACGCTGCTTGGCGAGCAGACGTATGGCACCGCGCTTGAGCCATGCGTGCTCAACAACGTGCGGCTCTTCAACAACGACGACTACACGAGCACACAATACAACGACCTCGCGCGCGCCACCGACGACCCGGCTGAGCTTCTGTGGCAAGCCGTGTTCTCCGACGGCGGCGACTTTTTCACATACGAGAACAAGGACACCTACCTCATCCCGACAGCGCCCGTGTTGTCCGGCGACACGATCCGGTTCGGTGGCCAGGGCGTCATCGAGGTGCCGTTCTACCTCGACTTCGACGAATACTTCTGGACCACCACCAACGCCGCCGCGCGCCTGAATTGGTGCTTCCAACTCAAGCTAAAGCTGCCGCGCGACATCGACCCCTGCACCATCTTCGAGTTGCAGGACCTCGTGCGCTTGCAGATCGTCAACGACGGCGGCTTCAAGATCCGCGCGACGTTTAACGACACCGGCAGCGTCGTCGATAGCGCAGTCGCGCCGACCACGGGCGCCGAGCTAGACATCTTCGTCGCGCGTGACGCGAGCCTTGCCTACCTCAAAGTTGACACTACCGAGGACACGGCGGCGGCGTCCAACCCCATCGTCTACGCCTACGACAAGACGATCGGCTTCGTCATCGGCGATCGCGTGGACTTCGAGAACAGCGACCCGTTCCGTGGCCAGATCGAAGTCTTCGCCCTGCACAACGAAGACACGCGCGAGTTCCACCCGATCAACGAGGCGGTCCTCTACTACGACAAGGAGTCCATCCAAGGCGACGAAGTCCTTGACCGAAGCAACCGCGCGCTCAACGGCTACCTCGGCGTGCGCGCCGACACGCAGCCGCCCTACTACAAGGAGGGCGGGTTCCCCGGCGGCGGCTACGTCGCGGCCACGGGCGGCTACCTTGTCTCCAACGCCAAGCCCGCCATCGGCTACGACGGCGAACTGCGCAAGCCGCTAACCAAAGACGTCGTCATCCAGCGCCGTGGCCGCCACGCATTCCTGACGTCCAACGGCGTCAGCTACGTTGTTGACGACCGCGCGCGCAGCATTCGTCCGCTTGGCATCCCGCGACCCAGCACCAAAGTCTCGTGCAACCCGCAGGGCGTCGGCGCGATCGACGGCTTTGTCCGCTACGCCTACCGCTACATCACGCTCGACGGCACGGTCGGCCCCGTCTTCGAGCTTGACCCATGCGACGCAACTGGCGGCGTCAACGTCTTCCTTGGCGCCGAGCAGTTCGGCACCCCGGTTGACCCCGCCTTCGGGCTGTCCTACGGCGAAGCCGAGAAGGAGAAGCTTGTCAGCAACGACGCGGTCGAGTGCTTCATCGCGCGCGACTACGACTCGACCAACGCGCAACTTCTGCACGCGACAAAGCCTGACGGTCTAACGCTAGAGACGGCGTTCAGACTGCCTGCGCTAGCCAACACGCTCGACGACTCGATCTTGTCTCTTGGCGTTTACGCGCCGGAAGGTGCCGCCGATTGGTGCGCTGACAACGAGCCGGTCACGTTCCCGTGGATCGGCAAGACAGGTCAGGAGTGCTGCTTCCAGTTTACGTTCCGCTACAAGGACGGAGCGCCTGCGCTCGGAAGCGCGATTGCGGGCACGCAGACGTTGTTCTGCATCGGCAACACCGACCAAAAATACAAGACGGGCGGCGGTCTTGGCGGCGGCAACACACACTGGCGCGTGCAGGAACTCTACGTTTCGCTGCAAGCGCCGGAAAACAGCGCCAACGAGACTAGCATTGTCATCACGCGAGACGACGGTGACCGTGACGATGCGCTTAAGCACATCGCGCGCGACCTCGATCTAACGCCGGGCAACGACTACACGCTGTTTGTCCAGCGCGAAGGGACTGCCAACGGGGAACCGACAGGCACGCAACTTACGGTCGCCATCTACGATCACACTGCTGACACTTGGGAGAACTGGTCGGGCGCACCCGCAGGCACGGTGCAGTGGGTCGTCAACGACTTCTGGACCTCGATCTACAGCGGCAATGGCGGCTTCCACAAGGTCATGTGGGGCATGGGCCGCCGCGAAGGCGGCGAGATCAGCGGCAAGACCCGCGCTCGCACAGCCGCCGGATCGACGACTTTCGCGTTTAACCAGATCCGTGGGTTCCGAAACGGAACGGTCGGCAGCACGCCGGGCGGGATGATGTTCCACGGGCGCATGTGGCGCAAGGCGTTCCCGTTGACCTTGCTCGCCAACAAGGGCTTGACGCGCTACGGCGCGCGAACTGGTCCGCTGTCGCAAGGTCTTGAGGTAGACGTCGCGTTCGCGTCTGACTCCGCAGTCGAGACGCTTGAAGGCGGCTTCGACTTCCCGAACGACACGCGCGTCAAGTTCTACAACTCGCAGAACAACAGCATCTCGGCCAAGGTGTTGCTCACCGGCTCCGAGAGCAAGACCGTTCTACTTGCCTACGGCTACGACAACACGATCACGCCGGGAACGCCGGACACGCACGCGGTCACATCTACTGACGACATCCCGTTGTGGGTCGCCTACACGAGCCGAGACGCTGGCTCGCTCATCATCGGCACCGGCAGCACGGAAGGTGTTACCATCAGCAAGCGACGCTGGCACCCAGGAGCCACGCAACGCATCTTCGATGACTTCGCCAACACCATCGACCTGAAAGAGTGGACCTGGATCACGCTGTTTTTCTCGCACGATGCAGGGCTAGGCGGCGCGTCCGCAAACCTGCAAGTAGCGCTACAGCGCGTTTTCATCGACGGCAACACAGGCGATTGGGGCGACCTCTACAACATCGGCAATCAGGTCTACAAGGCGCAAAACACCGCATCTGGGAGCGGTCAATACACCTTGTTCACCGTCGGCGGTGTGCCCGGCATCAACACTGACTACGAAGTAGAGATCGCCGAGGTGCGCCTTTGGGACGGCGAGCGCTACACATCTCCCGGCGGCGGCACCGGCTCACAGACATTCGGTCCCTACATCTCTTCGCGCATTCCGCCCAACTATTGGGACGAGATGCACCACTACCTGCGCTTCGCCCCCATCGACGTTAACGACATGGCGGCGCAGACGACGATGGATCAGCTTGGCACATTCGCCAACACCAGCGGCGCAGTGCAACAGAGCAGCGACGCGGTCGCCATCTACCAAGGCGCCCAAGTCAAGGAAGGCCAAGAGAACACCAGCGGCGGCTCCAACTACTTCGTGCCGTTCCCCACGCCGCCGTTGCCCTCTATTCGCGGCATCGAACTTTTCCGCACGCAAATCGTGCCAGTGCAGGAGACGTTCACCAACGGGCAGTCAAACCCCAACGCGCAGACAGATGCGTTTAAAGCCTGCCGTGCTGCGCCGCTCTACTACTTGACCGAGATCCCCGACGGCACGCAAGCCTACTACGACACCGCAATAGACTCGCTGTTGGGCGCGCAACTCAACCTGACCGAAGGCTTGATCCCCGGCAACCCCGGTGGCGTCTTCGAGTGGGACAACTACATCGGCATCTGGGTCACCGACGCGCCGCGCATTCACTTCTCTGCGGCGCCCGACTCATGGGAGAGCTTCCCTTCCGACCGCGTCCTTGAGATTCCGCTCAAGGAAGCGGGCACCATCACAGCAGCGGCAGAGTTGGCGTCCCGCGACGCCCGGAACTCGCGCGTCCTAGTTCTTGGTCAAAGCTGGGGCCTGTTCCTCGACGGTTCGCCGATTCAGCCGCGCACCAACACCCTTGGCGGTGGTGTTGGTGCAACTACATCGCGTTGCCTCGTTGTCGAGAAGGGCGTTGCCTACTGCTACAACGGCACGCTCTGGGCAGTCACGGGTGACGGCCAAGTCGAGGACATCGGAATGCCGGTCCTCGACCTGCTGCCGCCGCCCGACAAGACGCGCTTGTCCTGCTCGTCTTCGCTGGCCTCGCTTTACGTCATCAACGAAGAGACGGGCCTTACGCTGCGCTGGCACTTCGCTCGCCGTGAGTGGTTTGTCGAAGACCGCAATGCGCTTAGCACGACGGACATCGACGGCGTAGACAAGTGGGTTCACCTGTCGGGCTACCCGAGTCAAGGCAATGCGACGCTCTACGCCGACGACGTAGACACCAACACGGCAACCTCGATTAACGTCACTAGCTTTAGTGGCGCGACGTTTAGCGTCGTAAGGACTGACGGCATCAAGGTAGGTCAGCGGCACACGGTCGCCGCCGACCAAGACCCGCGCATTCGCTACACGCTAGAGGTGGCTTCGGTGGTGGCCAACACAAGCATCACCTACACCACCAACCCATCAGCGCCGACAACGAGCACCAACAACCTCGAAGGTGCGACCGTCAACCTGACCTACACGGTTTACCCTGGCGTCGGCTATTGGGGCACGATGCTGGACACTGGCCAGTTCATCAACACCGGAGTCGTCAAGCATGTGGACATTGGAGTTACGAACGGAGACGAATGGCACGCAACATCTGCGGGTGCGGATTTCACCGGAGATCCCACCGACAGAAGTGTGTTCGACGCTCCTGAATCTAATCCAACTCCTGTGCTCGGACCCGACGGAGGAGGGGGAACCCCCGCAAGATGGGGACTCACCGAGCGACAGAAGGTTCAACGACTTCTGGTCTGGACGTATGAACCAGAAGCCGTGGGACTTTCCGAACTCGAACTGAACTACAACCCGAATGAGTAGCGAACTCACCGCCAAGACGATGGGCTACCTCGCCGCCGCGTTCGAGGCCGAGTCCGCTGTGCTTGAAGCAGGCGGGCTGGCCGGGCGCGACACGGAGAAGGTCTGCCCCGTCAAGCACTCGTTCGGGGACGGCTGCTACGTGCGCGAATGGAACTCGCCCGCCGGGGTCCTGACCATCTCCAAGGTCCACAAGATCGCGCACCCCTTCTTTGTCCTCAAGGGCCGCGTGTCCGTGCTGACTGAGGACGGCATGGAGGAAATCGTCGCGCCGCACTACGGCATCACCAAGCCGGGCACGAAGCGCGTGCTTTACACGCACGAGGACACAACCTGGGTGACGGTGCATGTCACCAACAAGACCGACATTGACGACATCGAGAGCGAGATCATCGCTGGCCAACTGGAGGATCTAAACGAATGACTTGGGCAGCTACGGTAGGCTTGGTCGGCGTTGCGGCAGGCGCGGGCGGGAGCATTCTTGGCGGTCGCGCGCAGAAGAAAGCAGCCAAGCAGCAGGCTGCGCTCGCCAAAGAGCAGGCGAAGCAGATGCGCGATCGCGCTACCGAGAACGCGCTAGCCACCAAGCAAGAGATTGAGTCGCTTCGCGTGATGCGCTCGATGGACATGCCTGCGTTTAGACAGGCCAGCGAGACAGCGCTGCTCCAGGCGCAGAAGGGCGCCGAGCGCATGGCGCGTCAGCGCACAATGGGCCGCCTTGCACCCGACGTTCGCCAAGCCATCTTCGGCGGTCAGTTCCAGCAATACGTCGGGCGCGAGATGCAGCGCCTTGGGCAATACGCAGGTTTGACGCAGCAGATTTTGCAGGCGACCGAGCGGCAGCAGCAGGTGGCAAACCAGATCGAGTCGCAGGCAAGCAGCCTCGAATACAGCGGACAGTCCGAGGCCATCAAGATGGAAGCGGCAGCGGGCGACGAGATGGCGCAGATCCTTACCGCTGTCGGCGCAGCCGCGTCACAGTTCGCAGGCTCGATGAGCGCGAAGGAGCAAGCGGCCACCGACGCCAAGCGACAGTTCGCAACCGACGCGCTGCTCCAAGAGTATGGCAAGGAGGGCAAGTCCCTGCCCTTCCTTGACAGCAACGGCTCGGTTAACCAGACGAAGCTCGATGAGTTCTTCAAGGGGATGGGCTACTAATGACTAGCTTCGACTTCGCTGGCCTTCTCTCCACGCTCGGTGGAACACTCAGCGCGCAAGCCGCAGGTGGCGGGCGCGGCATGCAGCAGTTCCTCGACGGCCTGAACAAGCGAGAGGAGGCGCGTCTAAACCGGAACCACGACGCGGCGCAGCAGTCGCGTCAGCGCATGTTCCAACTGACGCGCGACCGGATGCAGCTAGATGCTGCGCGGGAAGAGCGTGCCGCGTCGCAACAGTTCACGCTTGGCCGCGACGAGGCGCAGCGAGAGTATCAAGACGGTGTCCGCGTCGAGGAACGGAAGTTTGCCAAGGAGCAGACGGCAGCGCAGCAAGCGTTCACCGAGCGTCGAGACGAAGCGAGCCGTGCGCACCAAACCGTTATGGCCACGAAGCAGCAGATTTTCGAGTTGGAGAGGCTCGAAAAGAATGCTGAGAACCAAGCAAAGCTCGAAGAGCTACGGGCTCGGCTAAACGGAGAAGAGGCGGTAAAACAACGCGCCTTCCAGGCGCTTCAGCAGGACAAGGCGCTCGGTGCGGAGGTGAAGCGGCAGCAACGCGCCTTCCAGTTCCAAGGCGTGCAGAATGCTCTTAACCGCGCTGCCGACGTCCAAGCGCAGGCGGCGAGGGCGAGGGAGAACAGGGAGTCGCAGGAGCGGACCCAGGATTTCACCGCTAGCGAAAACCAGAAGGACCGCGAACTTCGGCAACAACTCGAAGAGAAGCGCATTGAACGCGAAGACCTAAAGGAGCAGGAGAGAGAAGAGAAGCAGACCAACGAAGCTGCCCGCATGATGTGGGGCGCGCTTACGCAGGGGACGGAAGCACAGCGCAACGCCGCAGAGGATGGTCTACGCGCGATGCTCGGCGCGGAGATGGGTGTGCCCGACGGCACGGGCGGCATGATCTTCATGGAGATCGACTGGAGCGATCCCCAGGCAGGTATCCCGCTCCTTGCACGCGGCATCGAGAAGGGCGGCTTCTCCGCGCAGGCGGCGTTTAAAACTGCCGAAGAGCGCACGCAGGCTGAGCAAGACTTGGTCAGCATGACCGGGCAAGCCGACACCTACACCAACGCTGCGGATTACCTAGAGACTAAGCGCCAATACACATCGGCTGAGCGTGCCGCGACTACTCTGCAACAGCGTTCAGGTGATATTGGCGCGCTGATCGACACCTACCAAACGAGCCAACTGCCGCTCGACGAGTCGATTGCCCGAGAGGAGGAGATCGGAAACTCGATCGCAAGTCTTGCAACAGACTTTGGCGCCTTCAAGAGAGACAGTAGCCGGTTTACCGGCCCCGAAGCGGGCCTAGAGAACATGGCTAACTCGGTGCAAAGCAGCATCACAAATCTGGGCAACAGGATCGAGCAAGCCCAAGAGAAGCGCGCGCTGAACGCAACAGGCTCCTACTCGACAACTGACCCGCTGCGCTTCGTCGGCTTCATGCCGCGCTACGCCGACATGTTCTCGGTGCTGAACAACAGCGAAAGCATGCAGTCGGCGGCCCAGAAGTGGGACCAAGACGCCAGAGTCTTGGCCGACATGACGGACGAGCAAGCGGCCTTCGCAAACCTATCGCCTGACGAGGCGGATCTTCGGTCTCGCCTTCGAGAGCGACGCAACGTGCAGGGCAACCTTGGCCTGCTTGCGATCAACCGAGACATTCAGCAAGCCAACCAAGAAGGGGTAGAGACGGAAGCCACTCGCATGGGCGCCCTGATTGAAGGCGTCGGCAAGTTGGACCTACCGGCCAAGATGGTCACGATGCAGCGCAACACTGCGCGCGCCCGCAGCATCGAAGCGCTAAGCAGCTTCGCACAGCAGCAGCAGCGCGCGTCGGGCCTGACCATGTTCGCCAACAGCGATCAGGCGGCTGCCGCGCTGACAGAGTTCGGTCCCAAAAACGAAGACGGCATACCGCGCGCGCCACAGAGCCAAGAGGAGTTCCAGAAGTTTACGCAGGACTTCTACTCGTCGCCGCAAGGCATCGAGAACATGGCCGAAGACATCATGGGCTCGCTGCAACTGGCGGGTAGCCTCGACCTTCGTGAGCAGACGGAAGCAAAACTCAAGTCGGTGCTTAAACAGGTTGGCCTAAGCAACAACAGCCCGGTGCGTGGCAAGCTCCGACGCGCCCTGTCCGAGCGGGTCGGTGACCTTGGCGACAACGCCATTACCACCAACACCGAAGCAGCAGGCGAGGTCCACGGCTACGACTACGGCCTCACGGATCGCCTCAAGAACTCGAACCTGACAGCCAGCTTTGACCTGTTCTCCCCGGACGAGCGTGAAGCCTACGAAGAGAACTACGCAGCGAGCATTCTTGGCGAGGTCATTGACACGCAAGATCGCGCGTCGGTCATCAAGCAGTTCATGGCCGAGACGCGAGCCGCGTATCCCGGCTACGAGCAGACAGCGCCCGGCTTCTTCGATTCGCCATTAGCTGGTGGTGGCGTCGAAGTGTTCTTTGACGCAGGCGAGCAGCAGCGGCTCAAGCTAGCGGAAGAAGCAGCCAGCCCGCTTGGCGACAAGGCATCCTTCGCCGACCTGCACCAGTTGTTCATGCGTGTTGACTCCCAATACGCACAAGGCATGGCTGACCCAGGCTTGTTCTACTCTCGCCAAGAGATGCTACCAATCTTGGGCGAGCGTAGGTCTGGCCCGGACTCGCTTAGGCACACCTACGTGCGGTCGGCGGGACTCGACAAGCCGGACGACTACACCATCAGCATCCTCGACAAGCTCGACTACATGCGCTCGGTCAATGTGCCCGCGATGCAGAACACCAGCGCCGCAGAGCGCGACATGCTTAGCGGGATTCAAAACTACTTGCGCAAGCTGACAGTGCCGCAAGTGCTTGCGGCTGTAGTGCCGCCCCAAACAGCCGCAGGCATCAGGAGGCCAGCGACCGGGTTTAAGTTTGCCGACATGGGCGTCGAGGTTCCTGACCCGGCGGTGCAGGAAGATGCGGCACGAGAGAGATTGCCAACCGACCCCTTGGCTGTGGTTGACATCAAGACAGAGATGCGCGCCATCGACCAAGCGATGGACGAGCTAGACAACACGATCATTTCGCCGTTGGTCATGTATGACCTCGACCCACGGCGCGGAGAAGACTTTAGCGTTCTCTCAGAGAGGATGATCGAATCCGAGAAGGAGGAACTCCAGCAGGCAAAGACAACGCTTCAAGGTCTGGACTCCGCGCGATCGTCCACCGTGCGTCAAAGCGTGCGCAGCCGCATGAGTAGATACGTTGGTCCAGGCGACTTCGATAGCATGCAAACCATGGGCGCGCAGTTCGCAAGGCAACTGCCGCTTATCCTCGGCGAGAATGAAGACATGGTCGCGCTAGAGACTACCCCCGAAAAACTGCTGGTAGAGAAGATGCAGACAGCCGAGACCAACGCGGCGGGTCTCGACGCGATGATTGACCTCCTAGCGCTAAGCACCGGTAGCGCTGTCGAGCGCGAGCTAGGGATGTCGATGGTTAGTGCTACTGACCAGAAGACGCGCGAAGCTGTGCTCAAAGCCGTCCGCATGGACTTTGGCGCCATGCAGGAGCAGATCCACATGCTTAACGCGCACCTGGGTCAGGTTGCCGAGTCGCGCGACGGGCTTACCTACGAGCGCTTGCCCGACAGGCTGCGAACACAGATCAGCAAGGGCGAGTTCGACATGCTCGCAGGAGACAGAGCCAAGGACTACGACCAGCGCTTGATGCTGGCTTTCCGACTGTGGACCGCTGACCAGAACGCGCAATGAGCGAACGGCTACAAGCAGGCTTTCTCGATCGAGTGTTTAACTCGACCATCGGGTTGCCGCAGCAGTTGATTTGGCGCATCTGGCGCGCGCTCGAAGACGACAACATCGACCTGTTCTCTGAGAAGGGGCTGTTCGATGCGGCGCTCCTCCCTGTCGTCGGCGTGTTCGACGATCACAAGGAGGACGTCATGCCGGACTACATGGCGGAGCAACTCAAGTTTGCTGACAAGAACGAGTCCGGCTTCGGCTCACAGATCACCGCCGCCATCCTGTCCGACCCGCTGACCTACATGACCGGCGGACTGTCTGCGCTGGGCAAGCTGGGCAAGGCGGCGTCCACATCGACTCGCGTGCCTGCGCTTAAGGAAGTGTTGCGCGAAGCAGCGACGGCCAACAAGACAAACCTCGACGAGTTGTTTAAGCGCATGTCGCCTGACGACTTTGTGGCGCATATCGACACCGCTAGCCAGCGTGTCGCAGGCAAGCTCGACAAGCAGGCCGTGCGTCAGCACAAGAGCCTGCTCAAGATGAAGCAGCAGATCGTCGGCAACGTGGCCGACGCTCAGGCCCGCCACCAGCGCAACGCGCTGCGCTCAGGCGCTACCGGCCCGGCAGCACCGATGACGGTTGCCGACGCCCTGACCTACACGCGCGACCGCCAAATCTCGCTGGGCCTGCCGATCCTGCACCGCTGGGGCGCCAAGTGGGACATCCCCACCGACCACCAAAGCTGGTGGCAACTGTTTAAAGAGGGCAGCAACCGGGGCGGCACTGCGCTGGCACGAGCGACCATGCTCAACAAGATGTCGGGCATGCCCGGCGTCGGCACGCACCTCAAGGGTCTCGTTGCGCCCATCCAAAACTTGCGCGTTGGGTGGAAGGTCGGCGGCGAATCGCGCTGGGGCATGCAGCGAGGTCAGGAACTCGACCCCGAAGTGCTGGAGCAGTATGGCCGATGGCTCAGCCCCGACGGCGCGGCGCCCGTTGCTCGCTCAGTAGCCAAGGCGGTTGAGAAGCAGGGCGGCGACGTAGGCAAAGTCATCCAGCGGATGCAGGCTATCTACGAAAGAAGCATCACCATGCGAAACATGTCGCACGAGGACGCGCTCAAAACTGCGTTCCGCGACATCAAGGCGGGCTACAAGAGCGAGAGCGGCGCCGCGCTCTACGGTCGCCTGACCGGGCGCACGGCAGACAACGACTTCTTCCCTAACTTCGGACCCGGCTCGTCCAAGGGTAAGGCCGCGATCCCCGCCTTGGTCAACAAGCTGATGGCCGAGCACGCCAAGGCCAGCAAGCTACACCAACAGGGCTTGACGACGATCGCCCCTGTTCAAACTGAGCTAGGCAAACTCGACAAGGCGTTCGAGCTAAGTCGCGCCGAACTCAAGCCCGTCTACGAGATGGTTGCGAACGCGACCTACGAAACGGGCAAGACGTTTAGGAAAGTGTGGAACACCGTTTTCCGCACGGGCCAGTCCAGTGCATTGGGCGAGCGCGAATACACCAAGTTCCTTGCCAACGTCGCGCGCGACAACGCGCACGTTGAGGCGCTGGCCAAGTCGCTCTACACCAAGCTGCGCAAGCTCTCGGACAACCCGAACTTCTCGCTTTCGCAAAAGGACGTCACCAAACTGGTCGGTAAGCTGACCGAGCTAGACGCCTTGCCCGGAGAGATCGCCGCGTCGTTCCGCGCCGCTGAACTCAACCCGGAGAACTCGACCCGCATCATGCGGTCGATGGACAACTTCTTTAAACGGCAGCGGTCCACGCTTGTCACGTTCGAGAAGATGCTCAAGCAAGGCGGCATCACTGACAGCGCAACGCGCCAGAAGTTGGTGGATGCGATGGACCAAGAAATCTTCCCGTTCATCGAGAAGATCAACGCGAAGCAGTCCTACTTGGCGCGGTTTAACCGGCGCATCGCTAACCAGTCTGAGTTTGTCGATGTGTTCACGCCGCAACAAGAGTTGTTGATGCGCCGCGCTAACAACGCGCACCGGCTTGTCGGCGTTGAGTTGCCGCTGACGCCTGGGCAGGTAGCTGCCAGCAAGCTAGTCGGCCCCGATGCGTTCACTGCCCTTGGCCAAGCGCAACGTGGTGCTCCTGAAGCCGCGATGCTGCGCGCACAGAAGTTGGCGGCAGGCGATCTGTTTAAGCCGCTCGAAGACGTCGGCGACCTCACGCACCGCCTGACCGAAGACCTTGCCTCTGGCGGCTACAACGCAGTCAAGGAGAAGCTCAAGCGCTCGCTGCGCAACTTGAAGCATCCAGGCTTTAAGGCGCAAGCCATGAACTTCGACGTTGGCCGCAACGCACGCGCGGTGGGTGTTGATCCTAACGATTACCTTAAGCAACTACAGGCGTCGATGGGCCAATACGCCGACGCTCACGCCGCCCTGCCCGTCTACAACGAGGCGCAAGAACTAGCGCGCGACGCTGCGGTGGCCCTGGGGCAGCAGAAGTTCGCCACTGCGGTCAAGAAGCTGGAGAAGCTACAGAAGGAAATCGACAAGGGCGCTGAATCGTGGGCCAAGTTCACGCGCAAGAACCTGTCTGAGACCGGGCCGAAGAACGTGCAGCCCAAGGTCATGTTTGGCCGCTTCGACGGCAAGCAGTTGGGCACCCTGACCAACGACGAACTGGACTCGGCCCTTGCCGAGATCGAGCGCGCGGGCATGCGCGACATGGCGCCAGCCGAGATCGCCAAGGCAGCCGAAGAGATGCCCGCGATCCAAGACATGCTGCACCAGCAGAGCAAGCTCGGCAACGATATCACTGTGCCGGAACTGCTGGCAGTCCTTGGCCGCTCCGGCAAGGGTGACCGCTTGGTCAGCAAGCAAGTCACAGAGCGCGTCCCGCTTTGGAAGAAGACCGACAACAGATGGACGCTTAAGCAAGCGCAGCAACTATCCGAGCGCTGGGGTTACGACATTGTAGCCACTCCTGTGTTTCCTGCTGGGAAGAAGGGCCTGTCGAAGCGAGCACAGAACCTCAAGACGTTCCGCGCAGTGTCTCGCCACGCAGACGGGCCGGTTGTCGAGGAGGCGTCTTCGCTAGGCGGGCTAATGGATTTGCTTCGGCGCAAGCTGAACTCATCGCCCGGCTACTCAAAGAAGTATGGCCCCGGCCTGCCGCGCGCGTCCGAACTCAAGACGGCGAAGAAGAACATCAAGATTGCGGGCGAAGACGTCGAGCGCGCGCGCAAGCTACTGACCGCAGAAGAGCGCAAGGTCTTGGCAGGCAAGCGTCAGATGTTCGATGACGCTGTCCTGCCCGAAGGCGCCGCCCTGCACAACAAGCGGCTGACTGAGCTACGCCGCCGACGCGGGCTCAAGAGCGATGACGCGCTGTTCGAGCAAGCCATCATCCCGACGAAGCGCAAGATCACCAAGGCGGTGGCGCCGCCGCGAGCTTCTGACGAGTTTAAAGTGTTCTTGGAGCGCGCTGGCCTACAGCTTGACGAAGGCCAACTCAGCGACTTCGCCATCAACTACGCGCGCGGGCGCATCTTGCTTGGCGAAGTAGCGTCTGCGGCCAAGCGCTACCAGCGCGCCGGGCAGCCGTTGCAGGTTGATCCGACCATCCTCAAGGATCTCGAAGCGCACGTTGCCGCTTCGGGTGCCGCCATTCGCGGTGTCATCGAGGCGCACTTGCCCGGCGAGTTCGTTGAGGTCATGGACACCGCGCGCCAGATCAGCGGCGCCTCGTTCGAGGCAGCCAAGGCTAGCGGCGTCTGGGCTCCAGGCTCGCCCATCGCCTACCTGCCGCGCTTCTTCAACAAGTCAGCCCGCGCCCGCATCGCGCGAATCGTAGACGACGTCGATCAAACCGACGGCGCCATCCTTGCCCGTCTCGGCGTGAGCCAGTCGCAATACTACAAGCGACACATGGACGAGATGACCGTAGACGATCTAAACGATTTCTACGGCGAGCTAAGCGTGGCGATGAACGAGCTAGGCTCTAGCCCCAAGCTGCGCGTCTTCCACAAGCAACTCGACAAGGAGATGGAAGCGGCGGGCATCGGCATTGGCGGCGTCGCCAAGAAGCTCCCGTTCGTCAAGGGCGAGCGCATCGAGACCGACCCGTTCCTGTCCCTTGTTCAAAGGTGGGGCGTCGCACAGCAGGACAGCAACCTACAGCACTACTTCGACTCGATGCTGTCAGCCAGCACGGGCAAGAACGGCGAGTCACTGATGATGGGCGGGCGCATCATCGGCATCGTAGACGACACCGGCAACGTGCAGCAGGTGAGCCGCCTGACCACAAAGCTCAAGTCGGTTAAACGCGCCAAGGGCGCTGAAGACAAGGCGCTGCAAGAGGTCGTCGAGACCACTGACTACACGCCCAAGTCATTCATCATCGAACTCGACGACGGCACACGCCAGACCATCGACAACTCGATGCTCAACGAGACTGGCTTCGGCATGCTGGCGCTGGGCCACGCGCCAGAGACGCTAGCCGAAGGCGTGAAGATGACGACGGGCAAGCTGTTCACGCGCGCGAGCCTACGCTCCGACCTGCACAACAGTTTGTTCAAGGCGCCGCTGGGCACGCGCGAAGCGGCTGACATGTTGGGCAAGCACGTTGTGTTTGGCCACGGCCACAACATCACCGGCTTGGTCAAATCGGCGGCGCAAGTTCACAAGGTTACGCCGCCAGCGCTGCGCATGTTCGATGCGCTAAACTACGGGATCAAGTCGTTCCAAACGATCTTCCGCCTCCCGTTCCACGTTGCCAACCTGTCGTCCGGTGTGTTCCAAGCACACCTCGCAGGCGCGTCGCCGAAGAACCTCATGGCGTCCTACATGGACACCATGCGCTTCATGTTTGGGAACCAAGAGTTCTCGAAAAGCGTGTCGATGGCGACCGACATGATGGACGTTGGCGGCGACACCGTATCGCGCGGCTTCGTCAACCTGCTCAGGGGCGAGCGCACCGCCATCCAACAAGCGTCGCAGCAGCACGGCGACGGCGCGCTGGCCGCGTTCCTCGCCAAGCAAGACCCGGCAAAGGCAGCGCAGCTTGACCAGTTCGAAAACCTGACGATCAAGACGCGAGACGGCACCGAGATCGACATGGCTGAGTTCGTGCAGGTCGCGGGCGAGATGCAACTCTACGGCACCTTCGCCAGCAGCCTGACGCGCGGCTCTCGTGGCGTCGCCGACAACCTAATGCGCATCAAGATGAACGCCATGGAGCCTAGCTACGGCGGCTTGTTCAAGGCGGGGCGCAAGCTGATGGAGAAGGGCGCCAACATCGCGGAGACATCGGAGGTGCTCAACCGAACGGCGACAGCCCTTGCCCTGGTGCGCGAGGGACACCCGATAAAGCGGGCCATCGAGATCGCCAAGGAAGCGCATGTTCCTTACGAGAAGCTGACGCCGTTCGAGAAGAACGTGATGAAGCGCTTTTCGGTCTACTACACCTTCCCGCGCCACTACATGCCTTGGGCTTGGACGCGCTTCATGGAAGACCCGGCCAAGCTGGCGTCGCTGACGCACTTCATTCGAGACCAGAAGCTAGTCACTACTCAAGAAGGCAAGCCCAACCTAGTCGCCGGTCAGTATCGCTTCGACCTGTCGCGTCTAAACGCCAACCTTGAAGCGGCTGGCCTTGTCGCCGCGTTTGCCGACCGCATCCTCATGCCGCTGGCGGAGCAGATGCCCGGCATCGACGCCATGGATGAGCGACGCATGCGCGCCATGTATAGCGAAGCAGGCATCTCGGCCATCGGCGGCTTGGCCAGCGTCATGCTGCCCGGAACCGACAACTTCTTGGGCGACCCTTCGCGCGGTATTCCCGGCAGAGGCGCGTTTGAGGAGGCAGCCGATCTCGTGTGGCCGCTCAAGTATCTCAACATGGTCCTGGGTAAGCGGCCTTTCCCGAACGAGGAGAGCCCGTTCGTGGACTACACCCCAATGGAGTCACTCATCACGAGCAACGTGTTTGGCCCCGGCGTCCGCAAGGTTCGTGAAAAGCACGAAATCGTGCGAGCCAACCTTGCGTATCGCAGGACGATTAAACAACTTCAGCTTCGCGCGGCTGCCACCGAAGATCGCAGCCAGCGACAGCGCCTTATCGACCGTGCGCAGGATCTCTCTAACGGGCTCCGTCAGCTTATCGGTGAATCGGAACAGAAGGTGTTGCAGTAATGTCCGACACACCCAACGACGTCTTGCTTGCCCTTGGCCGTTTAGAGGGCAAAGTCGATGCGCTGATCGCACAGGAGGTGCGGACGCAGGAAGACATCAGCCAACTAGACCAGCGGGTCAGGCTTCTCGAAGGATCGAAGGCGCTGCTGTTCGGCGCCTGCACCGCGCTCGGCGCCGTCGCCTCTTACCTAGTCAGTCTTGTAGCATGAGAAACGCTTTCAAGTGGGCGGCCCTGGCCGCAGTTCCTTTCGCCTTCTGCTCGTGCGGCTTGCTCGACGCCGCTCAAGTGACGGCGGCGTTGCAGGCCATCGCGCAGATGGAGGCAGACGGCGTTGTCACTCCTGAGCAGGCGGAAGCCCTGCGCCAAGCACTGGAGAGCAACACGGGTGAGCCGTGGTATCTACAGGTTGGCCGCGTCGTCGGCGAGGTCGCCCTCGCTCTAATCGGTGTGCGCCTCTGGCGAGGCCCCGCCGCCACCATCACGGAGCGCCTTGCGCGCGCCGCTGCCATCAAGAAAAAGTGACCCTTGAAACAGGCCACAGAGGATACGTAGCGGGTGTCCTAGACTGCGACGGCGCTATCTGGATTAGCGCCGATCGCTCTAGAACCATGCCTAACTTTATGATGCGTGTGTCCGTGTCGAACACGCGCCGTGGCCTGCTTGACTTTTTTGCGGAGCACTTCGGCGGGCGGGTCAACCGCTACAACAAGCGCAGCGACAAGTGGAAGGACGAGTTTCGCTGGGGCATCAATGGCTTGCCCGCAGCGGAGGTCCTCAACTCTTGCTTGCCTTATTTGGTGATTAAACGACCGCAAGCTATGTTGGCGCTAGAGTTTGCTAGCACGATACAGCCAGAGCGAAGCCGCATCCCTGATTCCTTCCGCCAGATGCGTGAGAGGATCTACAAGGAGATGATGGCGTTAAACAAGAGAGGGCCGAAGTGATTGTTCTTGGCGTAGACCCTGGCTACCGCAACCTCGGCTTGTCCATCGTCCGCATCACGGCTAACGGGAAAGCAGCCAAGGTGTTGCACTCGGAAAACATGTCGGTCGGCAAGGCCACCGCACCGATGGCGTTCACCAAGTTCCTCTGGCCTAAGCTGGAGGCTTTAAACGCAGAGCACGGACCGATCGAGGCCGTGGCCAGCGAGACGCCGCCGTTCATCATGGGGCAGATCAAGACGACTGCCTTCCTCTGGGCCGTGTCCTCGATCATCGTGGCGTGGTCGCACGCCAACGGCGTCACCTTCCGACACGCTTCGCCGCTGTCACTCAAGAAGGCGGTATGCCGCGTGGCCGGGCGGCAGTGGAGCCGCAAGTTCATCCCGAAGAAGAGCGAAGTCAAAGAGGTTGTGCAGGCCATCACGGCTGACACAGGTCAGACTTCGCATGAGAACGACGCTACACTGGCAGCGTTGCTCATGTTCAGCAAGACTATCCCCGATGACTAAACTACACCTAGCCAGTCGAGCCAGCCGCATGCGCTTCCCTGGCGTCGGCGTCAACTCGTTCGAGGTCAGGCTCATGCCGCTCGACGAACTGCACTGCCCGGTGCGAGACGTCCCGACGTTTGCAGACGGTGTGGCTGAGTCGATTAAACAGCAAGGCTTGGCCAACCCGGTCATCGTGGTGCGCGGGCCGCGCGAGGATCTCATGCGCGAGTTGCGCGAGACGACTGAGCATCCCCGCCTGCCCAACAAGCCGGTCGTCAACATCGTCTTCGGTGGAACGAACCGCGTCACCGCCGCACGCAAGCTCGGTTACACGCACATCGACTGCGTGCTCCTCCCGACGTTCGAGTTGGGTATGCGCGTGCAGGACATCCAAAGAGAGAGCTACAATGGAACAACCGCAGAAGAAGTCGGCAGGTAGCTTCGAGAAGCTGGAGTCGATCGAAGACATGGCGGTCGCCCGCTTCGGCTCCGTCGAGGGCTTGGCCCTTGTGCAAAAGACGACGCTGGACCTAGCCAAGTTCTACGCGGAGCAGTTCGAGCTAGACCCCGCCGATCCGGAGGTCATGCTGAACACCACCGCGCTGGCGTTTGCACGGCACAAGGAGTTCACACTGCTGCGCGAGATCGAGATTGATCTGTTCGAGCGCGTGACCACCAACCCGGACGGCGCAACCTACGGGCAAGTGCTGTTTAACACGACTAGGACTGGCGCTTACCGCGACGTCTACCGCGAGGTTGATCGCCTGCACGCGCGAGCGGCGGGCTACCTCAAGGAACTGCGTGAGCTTTCGCGCGACGCACGCTGCCGATGATTGAGCACTACAGCGAACTGCCGGTCAGCTACTACAGCAAGGACCACTGGTTCGACTTCGCGCGGTTCTTCAACCCGATCCACCATCTGGACAAGGTGCTGAACGTGGGGTGTGGCCGGGGCAGTAGCTTGATGCGCTACACGAAGGGCTGCGGCGTAGACTTCAACCCGCGCTTGGCGCCGGTCTGGAAGGCGCTAGGTATCGCCGATCGCTGCGAGCTAGCGGACGTCTCCGTCGGCTTGCCCTGGGCCAGCGACGAGTTCGTCTGGACCTACAGCACCGACTTCCTTGAACACCTACAACCTGACGCCGTCGAGCCAGCGCTACAAGAGATCCTTCGCGTCGCGCCACGAGGGCGCCATGTCATCGACATGAAGAAGGAGAGCGGTTACCGGGGACCGCGCGGCGAGAACCTGCACCCAAGCGCCAACGACGAGTTGTTCTGGACGTTGGCGTTCAGGAATGCGGGCGCCAAGCGCTTAAACTTCGAACGGCGGAACCTGCACTTGTTTGTCAGCTACGGCGACCCGCTGGATTAAACGGTCCAGATACCACCGCGCTTTGCGCAGGTCTTGCTCGGGCTTGCCCTTGTGCTGGTAGCGCCACAGATACTTGATGGCGTTGCCCTTCAGGTAGTCAGCGAAACCCTCGGGAGACATCGACGCCTCGATAGCGTCGATCGTCTCGATGCTTCCCGCAGTGTAGTGCTGCGGCCTATTGACCTGATCCATTTGCCCGCTCGTGCAAGATGGCCATGGCGACAAGCCCGACCTTGACTAGCTCGTGGTCCGTCATGCGTTGCATGAGCGCGCCGAGGTCAGGCATCTCCTCGGGTGGGGTTCGCTGCGCAGACGTCTCGGTAGGGGCAGTATCCGGGTTTTCCGGCTCGTCCGCAGTAGAAGCTGGCGTCTCGGTCATGGCGAATTAGGAACTCCTCTCCTGGGTCGGCCCCTTCAAGGGACATCTCAACGGCGACCCGCACACGATCACGCTCAGCGGTCAGCGCAGCGGGGGAAATGAAGCGAGGCAGCAACGGCTGCGTCAACGAGTCGCGGTTGATGCCCGCAATGATGGCGCCCGTGCCGAGCACGCCAAGCGCGTCGGCGTAGACGGACAGTTGCGCAAGGTAGCCGAAGCCGTCGGGGTCTTCGCCCCAGATGGTCTTGCCGTGCTTCTTGAACGAGAAGCCGCCCATGGTCTTGAAGTCCACGAGCATGGACCTTGGCGCGTCGTCGGGCAGGTAACCGCTGGCCAAGTCCTCGTCGTAGAGCTTGATGAACATGTCAACGTGGCCCTCTTGGTTGAAGCGGTCGTAGTCCGACGGCCACCACGAAGGCATATCGACGTCCTTCTCGGTCTCGACGGCAAAGCCCTGCGGGATGGCCGCTTTGACCGCAGCGTAGCTAAGCTCGTGCAGTAGGTGACCGACGGCGAACGTCGGGCCAATGTTGCCCGGCATGTCGCCGCCCTTGAGACCAGACGCCGCGTAGTAGGTTTGGCGAGCGCACGCTAGGAACGCCGAAGGCCGCACGCGCAGCGCCTCGTTGCGCTCCAGCATGGAGTTCTTGATGTTGACTGCGGCGTCGTCTACGTGCTTGCCGATCAACACGGGGTCGCTGTTGGCGACATCCATGCCGTGCATCCACACGGCTTTGAGGAAGCGCGACCAGTCTGCGTAGGGCTCAGTCGGCTTGGGAAGTCGGTGCTTCGATGAGGTCATCTGCAATCTCCTTTGGACTCTGTTTAACTTTTACTGCTTTCTCTGAATCGGTGAGAAAGACCATCGAGCCTGACCCCTTGAAGTCGGGAACGATGGACTTGATGTGCTTTGCGGGAATCAGTCGGCCTCCGCAATCGCCGGGGAAAAAGATGAAGCTGACGTCGCCGACCTGCACAGCTTCACTGAACTCTTGCTCTGACATAATGAGGTGGGGGGCGTTTAACGCCCGCCCCCCAAAGGCGTCTCTCTCGCTCTTTCTGACAAACGGAACCTAACGAGCGGGCGTGAACCGGAACTCAGCCCACTCGCCAAAGTCGCCATCTTCGTGGAACACGCTGACGGAGACCTTCTCGCCGATCAAGTCGCGCGGCGTCTTGGTGAGCGCCACCTTCTTGTCCGGCCACACGGCCTTCATCAACTTGGTGTAGGTCGCCTTCGCGTTGAGCGGGCGCTTGTAGTTGATGAACGTCGAAAGGTCGCCGTCGAAAGTCGGGCAGTCGAAGACCACCAGGAAGCGCGCCTCGACGCCCTTCTCCTTGGCCTTCTCGTGCGGCTCGAAAGCGCGCACATCGGTGATGGTGCAGGACGGGTAGGAACCCTCCGGCGTAAGGGCCTTCTTGCCCTCGTATTCTGCTTCGGTGATCGTCGCGTTCAGCAGGCGATCGGGATCAAACGTATCGGAACTCATGTGTCGTTCTCCTCTAGTGGCTTCGGGCCACGTTCTAGGTTTCTAAGGACTTCGAGTAGGTTAAGACCGTGATCGGCAGCCAAGGGCTTCGCCTTGAGCAGCTTCTCTACGGTCCCAGCGAGGGCTTCCTTATCCCTCGGTGGACGGTCTCCCATCTCCGACAGCACCTCTCGGATGCGTCGGTCGATGAGGTTTACAATGGATTCTTGGTCAGGCATCGCCCCAGGTTCGTCCGAGCGTTGCTTCGGCGAGGAACTTCACAGCGCCGAAGGCGGCAGGATACGCTCCGTTGGCCGCGCCTTCCATAGCTTGCCGTAGTTTTTCCGCTTTCGCCGGGTCGTCACCGCCGACGATGATCTCGTCGTGAACGGTGAGCAGTGGCTCCAGCCCAGCGTCATGCACGGCGACCAGCGCGTGCCGAATCAACTCGGCAGCCGACCCTTGCACGATGACGGACACGGCGGGTCGCGTCTCTTCGTTGGAGGTGAAGATGCGGGTGCGACCGGCCACGGTCTTGGCCACCCGGAACTCCTCAGCCTCTCGCCACACGCCCTCCATCCAGTCGTTTAGACGGGGTAGGTTGCGCTTGTAGTCTTTGAGGAAGCGGGCCGCCGTCCCCTTGTCAGACTTTAGCTCGAACGCCAACCGCTTCGCCCCCATCCCATTGAGGATTCCGAAGTTGACAGCCTTGGCCTTGAACCGAGACTCGGGGGTAACGCTCTCGATCGTCGTCCCCGTCATCTTGGCCGCGACTTCGGTGTGCGGACAGCGGCCCTGGTCGAATGCCTCTAGCAGCACGGGCTCGTTGGCGAACGCAGCCGCCACCCGTAGCTCCACCTGCGAGAAGTCGCAGGCTATCACGCCGTCCCGGTCGGGCGACGTCATGCAGCCCCGCAGCGCCTTGCCCAGCGGGCCACGCTTCGGGATCTGCTGTAGGTTCGGTGTGTCGCACGAGAACCTGCCGGTCCTGGTGCGCGTCGTGTTTGTCCTCGGGTAGAGGATGCCGTCTTGCGTCATCGCCGGTAGCGGCTCGATGAACGCCGACCTCAGCTTGGTCGTCTTGCGATACTGGATGACCGCATCGGCAAGATCGTCACCGTCATCGGCCAGCCGTTGCAGCGCCAGCTTCGATGTGCTCGGCTTGCCCGACGGAGTCAGCGGCAGGCGCCGCCCGCAGTCGATCAGCCATTGCGCTACCTGCATCGGCGAGTCGGGGTTGCCGTCCAAGCCCTCGGCTTGCAGCGCGGTTAAACGCTCGTCGATCATGCCTTCAAGCTGGTGCTTCACATCGTCGAGCTTGTCTGTCAGCAACCGGATGCCCCGCCGCTCCATCTCGTAGACCGCTTGCTCGACACGGTAGTCGAACGACGCCGCCTGCATCTGGAGCTTCTTGGCCATCTTGCTCGTGATGATGCAGTCGTTCGCCAGATACTCGAACAACTGATCCTCTGGCACCATGCCGATCTGGCCTTGCTTGAGTAGCTCTGGCGTCGGGATGTTATGCCATCCGTTTACACGAGCGATGTGATCCATCGACCGCTTGCCCGCAGTGTGCCCGAAGTATGCGGCGCACATCGTGTCTTGCCAGGGCACGAGCGGTTGAAGGTCGAGCGCGTGCAGGTCGAACCGCAGGTTGTGGCCGATGAGGTGCAGGTTGGCGAGGTGTTCGTTCAGCCCCCAGAGCAGATACTCTTCGTGCGAGATGATGAACACGTTGGGTGAGCCCAGCGGACTCAGCCCGATCCACCATGCGTAGTGCGGCGCGTCGTGACCAACGACATCGAGCCCGTTGGTCTCAGTGTCCAGCACCCACCATTGGTCGGGGTCTGCCTTGCTCAGCAGTTCGAGTAGTTGGTGGCGAGGCAGGCGATGAATCACAACACCACCCTCCCGAACACGATTGGGCAGTGCTTGCCGTCAGGGAAGTAGAGGCCGGCGTTTAAAAGCGACAGCTTCTCGTTGGTGCCCGACAGGTGGCCGGGCTCAACGACCTGCACGACCATCATGCGTTGCCGCTCCTTCAGGAACAGGCAGACGTCGTAGTTCTTGATGTTCTTCACCATCCAGCGCCCGTCTTCTACCACAGCCTCGATGAGAATGGGCGCCCAAGTCACGCCTTTCAGCCAAGCGTTGAGCATCCACTCTTCGCGCTGCGGTGTCAGCGGCTTGTAATCGACGGCAGCTAGGTCGGCGGTTGCAACGTGAGCAGCGTAGCCAACGCGCCGGATCAGGCAGTGCGCGAACCGCGCTCGGTTGCTGAGTGTGTTAGAGATGCGCGCAGCCTTCGGGACCGATGAGTAGTCCGTCGTCGGCTTTGGAACGTGACGGCTCACCTTTTCGTAGGCACGGCGCAACCACTCGGTGATGTTCCTCATAGCAACCTCGCTTTCAGCGTTCGCGGGACATGCACACGCTTGCGCCCTCTCGTGAGCATCACGTAGAGCAGCCGCAACGTGGCGGGATCTTTCTGCATCAACCGATCCATGGCGATGCGTGACCAGGGCAGCAGGTAAACGTCGTTGGCCTCGGCGCCCTTGGCTGCGTGTCCGGTAGACAGCACAAGCTCGTGGTCAGCTTCGCCTACCTTCGGCACGACGCCGGTCTGCCGCAGGCCCCAGGCTGTAAACGCCTTGGCCACGCTGGCACGGGAGTAGCCCATGACCAGCCCCGCTCTTGGCGCATGCTCGCAGTCCCAGGTGTGCAGCGCTGTCTCGTGCTCGGCGGCGAACGTGCGAGCCGGGCGGTCATACCAAGACTTCAACGCCTTGGCTGCGACCGACGCCACCGGGTTACCTACCCGGTAGCCCTTGTCCAACACGGTGTGCTGGTCAGCACGCTCCCACACAGGCGGCAGGCTGCTTCCGGTCATGCCTTTGGGCGTGCCGAAGATGGCTTGCCCAGGGTCACCAAAAGCCCACACTTCCCCGCCCGGTCGGACCAGAGCGAGCGCTGCACGCAGTTCGACCCACGACATGTCTTGCGACTCGTCGATCATCAGCATGTCGAAGTGCTCTTCGTCAGGCACGGGAGCGCCCACCTCTAACCACCGAGCCATCGGCAGCAGGAACTTCAACTGCGCCTCCGCCTTGGACTCAGCCAGATCGAACGGCGGCTCACCCTCCCTCCATCCGTGTAGCCGACGGGCAGCTTCGTCTAAACGATGCGGCGGTCGGGCGCTCGGTGCGTCAGCTTTGTATTGCTCTAGCGCCGGATCGAACAGGTGATGGATCTTGCGCTGCTGGTAGCTCGCAGCGTGCCGAGCCATCCCGGCTTTGCTCCTAGCGTAGTCTTTGACGTAGGGCCAAGTCAGTGAGTAGACCGTGCCCGAAACGATGTTCGGCGCACGCTGTTTAACGATGGCGGCAGCGTCCTTGGTGTAGGTCACCACTGCGATGCGCGAGTCACGCGACCAGCGCTGCGCCTCTTGCACGATACGGCGCGTCTTGCCGGTGCCCGGCGGGCCGTCGAAAGCGGTGAGGCTAATCCTCCGACTTTCGTTGGATGAACAACTCATACTGTGCTCCGATGTATTCTTGTGATGGGATAGGAAGCTGCCCGATCGGACAGCACCAGACCTTGCTACCGCTGCGCATGCCTACCAACGTCTTGTCGAGCAGGTATTGTTTCTTGAGCTTGCGCGCCATCGGGATGTCACCGAGCCGAGTCAGCAGCGACTCCTGAATCATCGGCGGCAGCACGAGGGTGGGCGGCGAACTGTCGAGCGGCCACACGATGAACGGCGTGATCGCACCCTGCGGTCGCTTCTCTGTCCACCCCTCAAGGAACAACATGTCGCCCGCTGCGATGCGTGCCCACTCATCGAGCAGTTCCCAGAAGCGATCCTCGACAGGCACGCCCAGGTGATCGACGCCCTTCTCGACCTGCATCATAAAGTCGAGCGCCTTGCTCCATCCCGGTTGGATAAACAGCGGGCTGCGTGACACGGTGTCCATCGGCGCGCTCGATAGCCGAGTCAACGTCGGCAACACATGCCGCACATCGGTCAGCGCCGCCACCTTAGTGGCCTCGTGTCTCCGCTTGGCCGAGCCACCGAAACCCACGAGCGTTTCCTTGAGCTTGCCCGCCGAGTCGAACACCTCGACCATCCACGGCGTGTGACCGAACACGCTCTCGCACTCGGCCTTGATGTCCGTGATCGTCGGGTTCTTCTCACGAGCCTGATACTTCTCGCCGTTCTTGCTGCCCGTTGTCCACCCGGAGTTCATCGCCACTCGGAACTCGGTTTGTTTAAATGCTCCGAGCTTGGGCGACAGTTTTTCCCAGGCGGCGTTGACCAACTCGGGATCGACCCCTTTGCCGGGGTGCAGCCGCCCCATGACCTGCCCGATGCGGGCGACCATGTTGTTGCGGTTACCCTCCGGCACCTCGTCAATCAGGTCCAGCATCTCCAGCAGGTGCATCGCCTCGGTCGGCTTGCCGCCCACCTCACTCTGCTTGCCCTGGTTGGGTCGAGCGACCAGCCGAGCGGCCAGTGTCTCCGGCGGGTAGGGCAAGTCTTTCGGCGTCAGCGAACCGTGCAGCACCTCATACTTGGCGGCCTTGCCGTGCTTGTTGGTGACAAGCGAGCCCGGCAGCATGATGAGGCGGCACGACTTAGACGACACGCGGATCTCGCCCGCCACACCGCCGCCAAAGTCAATCGCGGCTGGTAGCCGGGACGCGATGACGTCCGGCGGCAACCGAAACCAAACGTGGTAGCCGCCCGACGGCGAGCGCACCACGCATGTCTTGTCCGGCACATCGTGGTCCGGCGAGACCTTGGCCCACACAGCATCGAACTCCATGCCGTAGGTGTCGAGGTCGAGGATCAGCAGAGGCACCGGGTCACCCGGCTGCGGGCACAACGCAGCGCCCGTCCCCTCCTCCTTGCACAAGTAGGCGTGCGATAGTTCGTGCTCGCCCTCCTTGATGAGAACGTCCCACTTGCGACCGTTAAACTGGGTCGGAAACTTCTGTCTATTCTTGGTCGGGAACACCCAGTAGCCCGACTCGGACAACTCTGTCCATCTCACTCTAAATCTCCTGGCGATACTTCGCCGCTAATGATTCGCCACGCCCGAGCGAGGGCCATTCCCCACGCTTCCCCGTGGCTGTGTGTGCAGTTTTCCCACGCTAGCGCGTGCCCCCACTCGTGAGCAAGTAGGAGCCACGTTGCGTCAGGTTGTTCGTTCACTACCTTTGCGTCTAAACGGATCAGGTAGTGGTCTTTGTGTTGGCTACAGTCGCCGATGCGGTCGTCGGGCATGTCCTTCACGACCCGCACCCGCACCTTGCGCCCGTCAGTAGGCGCTGCCAGGACGTTGAGGAGGCGCACCACTGCCCGCAGGCTTTGGCGGTTGGCTAGGGAGCGACGCGGAATCATGGCTTGCGATGCTGTCGATGTAGGTAGCCAACGCCGCCCGCACCAGTTGGCTTGCCGGTCGATCCGTGTGCGTGCAAGCCCAGTTTAGACGCTCATACTCTGGTGTGGACAGCCTGATCTCCAGGCGATGGTTGCGCGTGACGCGCCCTCTGTGGTTGTAGCCCATATATCAGCGACCTTTCGACGTATTCAAACGCCGTAAGTTGTGACCTGAAAACTTGTTGCGGTGAAACCTGCGAAAAACGACATTCCGCAGACGTTGCATGGTAGCAGAACGGCGCACGTTGGCGTAGCGAAACTGGCTTTTGCCGTATTCTCACGCAAGTGCCGCCCCGACATCAGCTTGCGCCATTCGAATACGTCGAATGCGCGCTGATAGGAATGAGAAATGAGCAGACAGCCATGCTCAGGGCTCCCGACTGGCGCGCGGGCTGCGGCCTGCTAGGTAGGCGGGGAAAAGGGGAAGGGAGACACCTGCTCGACGCTGGGTCATCAGCGGAGCAGGGGACCTAGCTAGCAGACTGTGTGTCAGCGAAAGGCGTAGCCGATCAGCAGACCGGCAATAAACACCAAAGCGAGCAGCAGGTAGGCAACCGCATACTCGCTCTGATCTTGCGGATCAGGCATTGGCGTCATCCTCGGACTCGGGGAAGGCATACTCACGGGCTTGTTCCAGCATCATCTCGATGTCGGCAAGCTCGTCAAGGTCGAGGTAAAGAGACAGGAATTGAATCGAGCCCACCTTCAACTCGATCTTGCACTTGCCCTTCCAGAGCGCCCCAGTCATGCGGGTAAGCTCCATATGAATCGGCTGATCGCCGTCCTGAGACACGTTCTGCCACCAACTGGCGTAGCCCTTGTGGCTACTACTTCCGATCTTACCCATCTGTTATTTCCTTGTGTTGGTCGAACGCACACTGCGCTCGATACATGGTTGCAAAAGGTCCGACAAACGTGTCGGTGTTGTAGTCACAAAACTCAAAGAACGATTCGGCATTCGGTAGAAACCGATACCTGATGATGCCAGCGGGCCAGAAGAACATGGTTGGTTCTTCCAGCGAGTTGACATCGTGCTGTGCCAGCAGAGGGTGGCGCGTGTCACGCCACTCCCCCTCCTGCGTCTTCCAGGCAAGCTCATCCTCGCCCACCGTTGTCCTAAGCCATCCGTGTTTACATGTCATTGAACATCCGTTTGTAGAAGTCACGCTCGTCTGGGTCAGCCGCTAGGTTGCCCATGTCCTCGCGTCGTCGCCACTGCGTGCGTTCGTCGAGGTCGCTGCGCATGTGTCCGTCAGCGCACATCGCCTCGAACACATGGAACGAGACGTCGTGATACTCGTCCATGACAGTCTCGTAAAGCTCGGACGAATCGTAGTCGCCGACAATCGTGACACGACAGTTGGCCCACGAACCAACGATGTCGTGTTTAGACACCGGGTCGTCGGTCTGCCGCAGCAGGAAAGCGAGCGCAGCAAGCACGCCGCTTGAACTGCCGCACATCTCCATGAACTTGAGGCCATCGCCGAAGCGATGCGGGTGAATGAACTCGCGCTTGTCGAGATTTACTGGAATGAAGTATTGCCCCATATCTAGCTGTGAATGTGTCCGTCGGTCTCGATGCCCAGCGTCATGCCACGCCACTGCATCAGGTAACAACCCATCAAGCCGTTCCACCAGATGGTGTCTAGCTCTTCGGTCGTAACGCGGTCGCCCTTGTTGGAGCGAACCACCTGCTTGCACCACTCAATGTCCGGGTGCTGGACCTGCTCTTCTGTTGTCATGTGTGCGGCCTCCTTGAACCGCGCTTCCTTGTTGTCTGCACTCACGACCACTTGTCCTCGTCGATGACCACGAGGTCGCCGACAACCGACGACCCGACAAGCACCGAAGCCAGTCCGTTGTATGGCTTTTCCTTAAGCAAGCCTTCCTCGTCGCACAAGAACACGAGCTTGTCGGGACACTGCTGCGGTTCACGCGGATGCAACTGTTCGATGAGACCGCCGACCGCATCCTGCAACTGCTTGAGTGTAAACGTGCCGTCCTCGTTCTCCGGTTGCGGCATCGGTCGAATCTGCCCGTAGGCAGTAATGATGTAACTGTTGCTCATGCTTCCTTGCTCCTCTTGAAACGTGCCTTGATGGAATACCAGCGCCGCTTGACCGCAGAAACGAAACGTCGCCACGGCGTAGAGCGCGTCTCGAAGTGCCACGCAACAGCGTTGCGCATCGCACACTCCATGGCTTCCTGATTGTCGCCGAACCACATACGCACATGGTCGAGCAAGCTGTCGTTGACCGCCGAGTAGATGCGGTCGTCGATTTCGATGTGATCGGTAAGCTCGCTTAAACAGATGTTCTGCGAGAGGTCGCACAGGTCGATGTTGCCAGCGACCTCGTCGAGATCGACCTCGCTAGAAAGCTCGCAGTAGTCGATCTCCGGCTCGTCCGCACGCTCCGCCGCGTGCTTGGCTGCGTCTTCGAACGCCTGAACTAACGTGATGTATTTGTGATGCATGATTCTCCTGTAGTCACCGACCCTTGCCCTCACACACAGGGCATGTCTCGTCTTCATCGAAAGGAACGAAGTAGTAGGGCTCGGACCAGCCATCGCCAGCCTCGTAGCCCGCCACCTCATACGTCTCGCCGCACATGTCGCACCGCACCTCTTCCGTGGTGTGGATCGGCTTGCGCGGCTCCCATGGTCCGCTAACCATCGTTGAATTGCCCCACCACCACGAAGTAGCACGGGTGGTCCTCCGGCAGCTTGCCACGCAACGAGTCAGCAATGACCGCGTTGAACTCGTCTACCGGAGTCCACATGCGGGCACCTGTCCTGCTGCGTCCGTCGATCGTGTAGTCGAGCAAGCCGTTAGTGTCGAAGTCAGCGCGGATGCGCCGCCCCGCAAGTTCCGAGCACGGCCAATCCCTTGCCCACTCGCTCGTGTCCGTGGCAGACAACCACACCGTGATTGCGCTGCCGCCATCTTTCCACTTCATGCGGATTCCTCCATGTTTGCGCCGCAACCGCACAACGGCGGCCCGACATCGTTTAACCACTTACGGGTCATCCGAACGATGCACCCGCAGTCCTTGCACTCGACCTTGATGAGCCGAGAGCCCACTGCGCCACGCTTGCGCGGCTTGAGTTCTACGTGTGGATACGGCCCGAGGTGCTCGACGAGATGCGTCAGCTTGCGTTTAAGCATCTCGCCCGGCACTGACTCCGTCATCTTGCCCTCAAGACCGAGAGCAGTAGCGACCTTGCGGAACGGCCCACGGTGCCCGCACTGCGTGCCGACACTGGCGTGAACCAACTCGTGCGCCAACACCGCCAGCACCTCGACCGGGTCCGTCATGGTCGGGATGATGAAGATGTGAGCGCGTTGCTTGTCAGCCGAGGCAGCCTTGTCCCAGCATTGACCGATGGCGTTGGCAGCACTCTTGCCCCGGCTGCCTTTCGGGAAGCCCACGCTTACAAGCGGGTCCATGTAGTTTTCGCCGCCCGCAGCGATAAGCCACGGGCGCATCTGAGAGGCAGCGGCATTGAGCCACGCCTCCCGCGTCGAGTAGTGATCGGCCATCACACTGCGGCAAAGCTAGTGTTGATGGCTTGCCGCACTTGACACGCGAAGGCGCTGCTCGGTTCCGCGCTGGCCATGACGAGCGACGGCCCCATCAGCAAGAACATGCTGCCAAGCGCTTTGCTCGAAGTGCAGTTCAGCAGATTGGAACCAGCGAAGCGGTCGTGCAAACATTGGCACAACTGCAAGAAACGCCCAACTCGCTTGGCGTCCCAATCCGCGATGGTTACGCCGTATGTTGCGACGATGCTGTCAGCAGTATGCTCGTTGCGCACGCCGTCGTCCCACAACTGCGCCGCGCTGATGCCCGCCCTGCGCAACAGCACGCCAACAGCGCACGACGACACAGGGTCGTTTGGATCGCACTTTGGACGTTGGAAGTTGCCGTCGGCGTCTTCGATGTCAGGCATCAAGAAGAAACACTCGTTGCGCGCGCCGTCCCAGCCGACCCCCGTGCCGCTCATGTAAGCGTAGGCAATGGCGTCGATGACCTGTTCCGCGTTCTGAAAGCGGAACTTGTCTTTCTTCTCCAAATCAA
>CENS01005629.1_pt1 | contig 41738 bp, 39 predicted proteins | sample 530201 | NCBI WGS metagenome assembly CENS01 (sample SAMEA2619747, study PRJEB7988) | marine metagenome | biome: marine biome (ENVO:00000447); feature: surface water layer (ENVO:00002042); material: "saline water (ENVO:00002010), including plankton (ENVO:xxxxxxxx)" | depth 5 m | reverse complement strand
ATGTGCCATCCCTCGAGGAGTTGCAACAACGTGATCCATCCGCGTCGTCGGAGGAACTCGAGGCAACTAGACAAACATTTGATGACAGAGCATATATAAATCGATTTCAATTTAGGAAGAACCTTCTTAAATACCGTGAAATGGCCAGAGTAGGAGGGCACAACCTGGTCCCGTTTATTGAGTTTCTAGGGGTCGACTCTGACTTAGCAGAAGGGTTCTCATATTTCTTAGATCCCTCGGCAGTTATTCCTGGATCAACTCAAGCCAAAATGGGGTCCAGAATAGCGTCGCGCACTAGTAGAGCATTTGGCAAAGGCGTTGAAAAAGCAGGGACTTTGGCTAAAGTGCCTCAGCGAGCAATTAACGCAGGAACAGAAGCTGCACTCAAGGCTGCCGGGATGGCAGACACACCAGATCTGGGAAGAACTGTTATTAATGCCGCCGCGCAAACAGGGCTTGCAGCAGGGGTCAATCCGGCATTTGCTGCGCCTGCGATTGCTTACGGGGCCGGTTCGGTAATGGAACAGGCAGGTAAAAAAATCCAGGGTTTTGCTAGAATTCTTGAAACCCCAAGTTTAAAAGACGGCGTCATTAAAAGGGGGATCGTTCAGGGAATTAGCGGGGGCGTCGAAGGTGCCGCATACGGAGCAACTCTAGGATGGGCGGCAGACGGCATGGGTGGCTTCTACGCAGGGATAGGGACAGGCGCGGCATTGGGCGCGGGCATCTCGGCTCCTATGTCTGTTATACGTCCTAATATTTTGGAAAGAACAGCGGCGGACGTCACCAGTTATCTAAATACAAAAAGTCCTGACCAGGCGAAACTCATGACTGAATTTGCCGGAGAACAGGACAACCTGGCTCGGGCCGCGCACATGGAAGCTTTGTTTCCCCAGGTCAGAACCGAGTATATCCACCCCGATAACTGGCAATATGGCGACACCCCCGGCTTCTATAATCCCGATTCCCAGTCTATTGAGATTCGAGCTGACCATGTCGGAGACCCTGCAATCATAAGTGAAGAAATTTTCCACGCGTTGGCAAACTCTGAGGAAATGGGCAAACCTGTTTCAGAAATGCATCACGTTTTGTTTGGGGAGTTGCAAGATAACGGAACGTATTCTGGCGGTTTGTATTCAAGAGAAGAAAGAGCACAATTGCACGAAGAATACAAATCGATGATCCCTGAAGCGGAGCGACTCAAGCTTGATGATATGCGTCGATCTGATGACCCACTAAAAAAGCTAGAATATAACCAACGCCTTGATGAAGAGATCATGGCCGCTCATTTTAGAGCGACTATGTCTGGGTCTAAAACAGAAAGGATTGCCCAGAGATTTTCTGGTAAACCTGCGAAAATTGCCGACTATCTTCTGAAAAATAATTCCCTCAGGGCGTTCAATCAATTTTTAAACGCGAATACGGTGTTGGGGATCAAGGGAGCAGATATCGAGGCGACCCCATTGTCCATTAAAGAGTCGACCGATGCAGACGTAGCGTCCAGAGACTTGATGAGGCAAAGAGACAAGCTCAAAGAGGAGTTAACTTTTGTAACTGACAAAGGGGGTTTAACTATTACCAGAAATGACCTCACAGGTCCTAACGCAGAAACCTATTACAACCTCACCAAAAACACTGGGATTTGGGAGAGAAACCCAGACGGGACTGTGGCGATGGGCGCAAATGGAAAACCCTTACTTAAAACTGATAAGACTATCAGAAGAGAGGAAAAAGAGAGAAACCTCTATATCGAGGGGGCACTTGCTAAAGTCAAAGGGGACGGTGGGATGCAACCTATTGAATCCTCAGATGGGATAACTCATTACGTGGGGCCTGGATTCAACCAAGAACAATTGAACGCTATAATGGCAATTCCTGAGAACCTTCTCCCACAGACTTTAAAAGAGAGGATCTTAAAAGCTAATGACGCCCTGGATAAGGCAGGAGATCAACTACAAATTTTCTACCACGCACGATCAAAGAATCACAAACCCACCTGGGGATTAGCCCCTCGATGGCGATCAATCGCGCCTTATGCAATGGCGATTAGTAAAGACAAAAATGTTCGTATACAAGCAATAGACATGGATGCTATTGATATTAAACTCGATAAATATCTAAATAAAAAATCTAGAAGAGACGATTTATACGCGGCATACGGCGGAAGAAATGTCGTAAACATCAATGAGTTTAAAAGAGATTTATTTCAAATTGTCCAAGACCGGGCGGCTGGGACTCGTGCGGTCGAAGGCATGAAATCACGGGGACACTCTGATGCTACGGCAGCACAAAGAGTCGAAGCTATAGACAGGTTTTTAAATGCCGCAGGAGCGGATAGAGGAAAAGGCGAAGTATTATTTAGGGCCTTCCGAGTTGACCAGGTGGAGAAGTTTGTTCCGCTTCCCGATGCTCAAAAATTCCCATATAACCACGAGAGAGCGGTCAATAGATTTGCTCCTCGTAAAAAGAAGAGAACAAGCGATGAGCTTTGGGACACTCCGCCGAACCAGAAGATATCTTCTGAGAAGACTTCTATCAATGGGAAGAAACTTCCAAGGACCCATAGCCTGGTAAACTGGGTGAAGGGGACTATAAATGCTGACTTGGGAGGAGGTAAGTATGACAACTTCACGGAGTTCTTAAAAACTAAAGGAGTTAAAAGTTATCTATTCGACCCCTTCAATAGGACCAAGGAACACAACGACGCAGTAGTTAAAAAGATACGAGATGGTCAGGCAGATACGGCCACTGTAAACAGTGTACTTAACGTCATCGCGGAAAAAGGAGCCAGGGACCAATTGATCAACAGGGCTAGAAATGCGTTGAAGAAAGACGGCACTGCTTACTTTCTAATACATAAAGAGTCTGGTAAAGAACGGGGTGAAACGACAAGAGGATATCAAAATCAATGGGACACAAAAACATATATCCCAGAAATTAAAAAACATTTTAATGACGTAAGCATTAAACATGGAAATTTAATAATTGCAAAGGATCCTAAACCGGAGTCTAAAAGACTAGGGGACAATCAGACAAATAGCTCAAATATTCGCATGGCCCCCGCGGCCCCGGATCCTTCGGCCTTACCAATCGAGCCTGTCTTGAATAAAGATGGATCTCCATCCTTGGATAAATCCGGCAACCCCAAATACAAAGGAATAAACTATGACATTTTAAACTCTCCATATGTTAAAGACTTCCCTGGGGGGCCCGTTGGATTTGTGGAAAGTTTACTATGGGATGATCTCCACTATAAGATTGGCCCCAAGCAAAGGGAGGCTATTCAAGCGGCCATTGACTCTGGGGCTGCTAATGCTTTAGTAGACGGGCTTATAAAAGAATACCACCGCATGATGGAAATGGAAGGTGTTGCCGCAGGCAAAGGGTGGTATGGAAGGATGCGTGAGAAGCTTAAAAGAGTGTTCTCTGATCCAGAGGATATGCAGCTTTTTACTGAGTTACTGGGGGCCACGAGCGCCAAGACTCCAGTGGAAAACAACTTCACTTATGCGACTGAGATATTCACTCGATACAAGAAAGGAGAATTTGATTCCCATATTAAATCATACAATGAGCTTTATCGATTGAGTTTAGACGGCAAAGAGGCATTACGTGATGCAATGGCCAGGAAGAAATTAAAAGGCAAGACAGTCCTTCCTAAGCGGGTCTCAAAAGGTATGTCACTAGCAGCCCTTCAAGAGCATTGGATTACAACCTATGATATTTTCCCACGGCAAATGTCTGGAGATAAATTCGGGCAGAATAGCATTCCCGCGCTCCGTGTATTGGCTCGTAAATGGATCGTGGGCAAGGTGACTCCCAAGACTCCACAATTCTCCATGAACTTAAATGGGGCAAGTTTGGAGGCCACTATTGACGTGTGGGCGGCCAGGTTAATGCGACGGCTTACACATTCACCATTTGCGGAGCAGTGGAGGATCCAACCTAAGTCAGAAAAGGCGGTAGCTAACATCGATTTTGCATTCTCGCAGATCGTATTCAGGGAAGCAGCCAAGCGACTGGATATGAACCCGGATGATTTGCAGGCCATCGTGTGGTTTGGGGAAAAACACATATGGGATGACATGGGCTGGACGGGGGAAATCGGGGCATTTAAATCTAGCTTTGATGAGGCTTTTGATGTATATTTTCCGTCGGGCCAAAAGCCACGATCTGTAGAACATGGAAAGAATATAATTACGTTTTTGCAGAAAGAGAGATTGATCGAAACGGATATCTCCACCGGGGATTATAAAAACTTTAATAACCACAGAAGAGAATATGAAAAAGCAAAGAAAGAATCAGGCGTCTCAACTTACATCAAACAAAGAGGACGCGAAGATGTTCTTAAGCGCGTCCCTGCAAGCGAGTTCCCAGCACCAAATGGACGAGGTGGAAAGGAGCATTCTGGAAGCAAGTCAGGTAGTTTACGATCGCCAGCAAAAAGAAGCCCAAGATTAAATCATCAGGAGATCCCGCTCAATTCCAGGGGTGGGGTTCAGATCATCCTCGAGTCTGGCCATAGGGCCATTCGGGTATCTTCAAGGAAACATTTTAAAGTCTACTCTCCACTACGAAAATTCCTCGGGGTCGCTAAGACCCTGGAGGATGTAGATGATCTTTTACTTAATTAATTCCATAAATGTTTTTCATCTGGGGGTTCCTTACTTTCCAGCTCCCTTCGCAGGGCCTGAAATGTTTCTGTGTCTACAATGAATATAGAATCGCAGGCATTAAGGATTTGCTCCAATGAATGCTCCAGCGATAACAGTCGAATAATTGTGGATAGCTTCTGCATGGGTAATCATTAGTCAGAAAATTTCTAATTCCAGGGCCGACTAAAAGCCGACACCAAAATGAGATTTAGAAAAACCAATTCTGTATTTCCGACAGTTTTTTGGCCGTTTTTCAACGGTTAATTGGGAGTCTAGAACAATATAACATTGCCTGCAAGCAAAAAAATCCCCTACAGCCTGTAGGAGATCTCGATTTTGGTGTCAGTTTTGGTGTCGATTTTGGTGTTATAGGGAAATTTTACTTCAAATAACAGTCCGCCGTCTGGATATCAATACCCAAGGGCAACCCTGTGTACCACCCATTTTCCTCACGGAGAATGGCACCAATTTCTTGTTCGGCTTTCTTAGCCTGGGCCTCTGGGACCTCCACAACCACTTCATCGTGAATGTGGTATGCCACGCGGTATCCCTCCCTTTCCAGGTGGAGGATCTTGTCAGCCAACACATCCCGGGCCACGGCCTGGATATAATTCTCTGTAATTAAACCGCCATAGAGCTTGCGCTGCCCTTCGCCCCGGACCATCTCGCCCTTGATCTGTTTTCCATCCCTGGTGAGGTGGTGATACATCAGAGCGCGGCCACTGGGCAATGGGATCCCAAACCAACCATCTGGGAAATTCCGCTCGAGTTGATACTGGAGAGAATACCACTTGGATTTGATCTTGGGATTAGCCGCCCTGAATTGGTTGACCGTCGCGACCGATTCTTCAGATGAGATATCAATCCCAGCCATCATCTTAGCAACGTCCTTAAATCGGGCCTTGCCGCATTGATACCCAAGGCCGAGCACACGGGCCTTGGCGAGCTTATAGAGCTCAGGGTCCTCTTCTTTGAGGATTCCATTGTTCCACCCCATTGTGGCCCTGGCATGGGCCTCATAGACTGAAACACCCTCTCGGATCTTCTGAAGCTGGACTTCATCGTTGACATTCCACAGGAGGGTCCGGGCTTCGATCTGGGCAAAATCCGCAATGATGAACTTATGCCCCGGGCGCGGGACTATCAAACTACGGAAATCACAACCCTCCCAGGCATTCCTCGGAAAGTTCTGGAAGTTGACCCCCTGGTCACCAGACCATCGGCCTGTGTGAGCCCCGAAGTATTTAAGGCCAAACTGCAAGATCCCATCGCTGGTGAGCCTACGCTTGATGTTAAACATGCGTTCCAGGTGCATATTGGCCACTCTCCATTTGTTCAGTGGAGCCACCCAGCCAATGGCATGGGAGTTTGCATTTGCCCACATCTCAAAGACTGGAGATAATTTGGCTATGGTAGCCGGGGGCTCAACACCCGCGGTCTCGCAGAACGCTTGAATTTTACCCAGGGACAGATACGGCTCCGTCCATGGAATATCTTTTTCAGCGCGAGCCTTTATATCCTCGAGCCTACATATAAACTTGTCCAGCATCCGCTGGTCAATGGCCACTCCCTTAGCACCCATTTCCCTGGTGTGCTGTGAAAGGTCCATCTCTTTACGGGGCCACTTTGATACATGCTCATCGGCTATTCGATAACACCATTGTGCGTCATCGAGGGCGTATTGGATGAGGGCCTCGTAATCAGACTTTTTCTTGCGCTCTGCCTTATTTGTGGCGAGCTTAGATTCGTCCCAATCCCGGAGGTCCTCAATCTTTTTGCCCAACATGTTCTTCCTGACCTCTTTGGATATCTTATGGCCAAAGAGTTGTTTTACTGTGGCGTCAAGAGATCTTTTGACGCCAAGAAAGGCGGACAAGTCCGCCGTGCACATCCAATCAAGGTTAGGGATGTTGAGTCCTTTATTACGAAGTGCGTCTACTTGCGCTTTGTCAAACGCTGCGTTATGAGCGCACACTTTTCTGCCACGTAGAAGGTCCCAGTCAAAATCGCCAGGAGGACCAACATAACTAATACCGTCCCCAAAAACAGAGACCAGATAGCAATCCCACTTATGGTGTCGAGTATACGCGTGAGGGCCGAGGGTTTTGACTGAACAGTCACCGTCGTAATACGTCTCAGTATCAATGGCTACGATGTTTAGCATATAACACCGTATTACGAACTAGTATACTTAGCTTTAAGCCCTGCCGCGAAGTCATACAGGCCCTCATCACCTACAGAGACTTCTTGGATGATAGGCTTTGCATACTTGGACCCTCGAGCCTCTACCATCTCCAAGCCCAGGTGCCATGCAACAGGCCATTGGTTTTGATCGAGCCCTGATTCTTCATACACCATAATACGGTTTTTGTTTATCTTTTGGAATGGGTAGGCTTTGGACGCCTGGAACTCGAACTTGGCATAGTCGTAATTTTCATCAGGTTTAAATTCCTCAGCCCCGTCCTTGTGCCCGACAATCCCTTCAAACAAGCAGTAGTCTGCCACGTCATCATGGTTTGCTTTTGCTTCCTGGAAGGTTGCATAGAAGGGGCGTTTTTTCCCAGCTCCCATGTAGTTTTTCTTGTCGGCGTCAGTGTAGCCGTATTTGAAGTCCGTAAGGACCACATCGATATTTTCGGCTTGGTATCCATCCTCGCCGCCTATCAACCACTTGTGTGGCTTCATCTCAAATTCCTGGCAGGCTTTTGATAGTGGGTGAGTGATTGAAGCGAATTTCATTCCGCCCCGTTTGACATATTCAGTTGGAGCCTCCTCCATTGGATTATACATTCCCATATTATTTAACTTTCTTTTCTTTTCGTATTTGTTTCGTTTTGGTTTCTATAATAAGCCCTTTGCTTATTAAATCCTCTGTGGTGGTTTCTTTGTCCACATTGTCCTGAAAGTATTTCAATACCGCGTCGGCAGATGGCGTCCGTCGGTATGTGGACTCCAATATCCGATACCCAGGCACTTCGCCCGACTCGACGTATGGCTGAAGGGCCGCTGTGATATCCTTTGATAGTTTAGTTATGAGGGACCGAGTCTCTGCGAGCTCGGCCCTTCCTTCCGGGGTGCTTAATAAATTTTCGTATTTCATAGTAAATCCTCCACCATTTGCATGGGCCCTGGGCATCCGACAAACCGATCGCAAAACATACACGCCTTGATCGATGGTTTGATGTTCCCAGTGGCCTCTGCATCTTTGCAGTCTTGTATTAACTTGCTGACTTTCTCGACTATGTGTGCCCCCTCTTTGTGAGAAACGGTATACATTTCGTATTCATGCCCAGGCTGAATGATCAGCGTATTGCATGACAAAAAGTCTGGGTATTTTTGCAGGGCCGCGGCGGCATACGCCGTGAGCTGCAAATTGTCCTTGGGCTGGGGGACTGGCCAGGATCCGAACTTGTAATCGATCAAAAATATCTCTTTTGAGATGTGGTCAAATAAGAGCAGGTCCGCGGTGCCAAAGAGCAACTCGTCTTCGTCATCATAGAGAGTGAGCTTTTGCTCTCGCTCACCCTCGAAGATAAACTTTCCGTCATCCTTCAGAAGCCCCATCCCCTGGAGCCGTCCGGTCGCCTCGTAAAACGCCCACTGATCATTATGCTCCACTTTTTCATCGGACATGTGTTCCATGGCCTCGTGGAGCACAGTGCCCCGGGCCGTGTGTTTATTGTCATCATTCTTCGGCACATAGCACGGGCTGGCTTCTCTCATCCCCAGTGTGCTGGGGCCAAACTTATGGTGTGCGCTCATTTTCCATCCTTTCCTTTATTTCGCAATCCTGTATTTCACCGTAATACGTCAAATCGCCATCATTTAATACGTCGATTCCAGCGGCCTTCTCCCTGACACTGTTATACACTTTTTCTTCAATGGTGCCCGCGGCAAATATGAGCTTCTGGACCGTCTCTCCGCCGCCCATCCTGTGGATCCTCCCAAGGGCCTGTTTATACTCCAGGGCCGACGGGGTGGGGTTTAGAATGGCAATACGGGGGTCGGGGCCGTGGAGACTTATACCAGCGCCTCCCGCAGCGTATTGGCACAGGGCCACGCAGGTCCCTTCGCCCTCTTTCCTGAACTCTGACAGGTCGTCTTTTTGGACACCGGAAACGATGGTCACGGGCTCCTCGTAATAGTGCCGGAATTCTTCAATCGACCTCAGGAACGAGAAGAAAACAACGACTTTGAACCCGTCCAGATTTAATTCTTTCACATGGTCCACCAGGTATGGGATTTTGAGAAGCTCCACCTTCATCCTATAGAATTGATACCTGACCGCGGCATTATCCATGTCTCGACTTTCCTCCAGGGCCTGGAGCTCTTTGTCGTATTTGCGCTCGTGCTTCTTAAACGCAGCGCCGAAGTCATAAAGTGTCGGTTGGATAGTCGTCTCTGGGAAATTAGGAATGTCCTCTCTCTTGGTCCTTACGACTCGCGGAGACATATACTTCCTGAGCCTCTCCAGGTGCTCAGGCTTGCCGTCAAATTCCCATCCCCAGTTGCCTTTATAACAGCCCCATTGCCTGACCCAGCCATAGAACCCATTGCCATTGTGGATACCTAGCGCGTGGCCAATGTAGCGAAGATCCAGTGGAGTGGTAAATGGGGTGGCTGAGAGGAGCAGGGTGTAGTATTTCTGGCGCGTGGCATGTTTAAGGACTCGAGATTGCAGAGAGTGCCGACGGCACTTGTGGACTTCATCGAAGATGATCAGGTATCTTTCCTGGGGAAGTTTCCATTGCCACCTTTGGTATTGGCCATTGCTGATACGGCAATAATCAGGCCCTTTGCCTGTCCTTATCTGCTCGTAGTTGGTGACGTGGGCCTCTTTTAATCCCATGAGCTCACAGGCCTCTCTCCACGCCGGGATAACGGCCTTAGGGCATATAATGTATGGGATTTTGTGAAGCATCCTGGCGGTCGCCAGGGCAGTATAGGTTTTTCCGGTCCCTGTGTCAGACGAGTCTAATGCTCCTCTGCAGTCTCGCAGGATTTTAGTGAGCTTTCGGGAGTTTTCAACTTGATGAGGTCGCAGATCAACGTCACCAAATCGCTGGCGCGCAACAGGCATATCCATTGTTGGTTGTTTTTACGATGTGCTACGATTGGGATTTTATCAGGTCCAGAATCTGAGATTGCCTGCTCCAAGGCTGCGTAATGTCTAAAGGTCTCTGTCCTTTTGACTTCCCAGTGGACCGGGAGATTTGATACAACGTCTGGAGACTCGGGGCCTCCTGCGTATTGTATTCCTCGTCGGGCTTCGACCCCGTGGTCACGCAGGAATTGCGCGAATTCTCGCTCCCCTCGTTTACCTTTTTCTCTTGAGTTTGACATTTTATCATATTCTCATTTATGGTATGTCTGATAAAGTAATACGCAATAATAAAAGTTATGAAAATATCTTGCAAAATGATAGTTTACATTATAAATTAATTTCTGGCATAAATCGCGTGTCGATTTTTAATAAAATGAAACAGAAACAGCCTAGAAAAAACGATCCACAGCGTTCACCAGACAATATGGTCCTCGCCGTCTCGTTCCCGCGTGACTTGGTCGAGAGGCTAGACAGAGTTTGTGACGCTGAGGATATAACCCGAAGTCAACTCGTGAGGAAACTTGCCAGAAAATATTTAGAGGACCGAGAATCCGGTCGGAATACTTTTTTATTATGACATCAGAATATTTTATAAAGCAAAGGCCCGGAGTAAACAAAACCTGGTATGTTTATTTTAAGTACCTGGGGCGCCGATACCAGAGGACCACAAAGTGCACCGACTATGACCAGGCCCTGGAACGCGCAAAAGCAATTTATGATGAGGTCACATTATCAGGAAACCCAGATATATTTGTGGCCGATGAAATCAAACCCAAGCGCGTTAGGAACAAACCCGTGATTGGCGGAGCCATGACGTGGGATCAGATGGAGGAAAACGTGAAAATACGCAAGGGTCGATACTGGACGGATGCCAGAAGGACCCGCAGGCACCAACTTTGGAGGAAAATTGCTTTAGAGTTTTGGGGCAAACCGTATTACGACATAAAATCCTGCGATATAAATCAGGAGTCAATCGATAGACTGTATGATTATTTAATGAGCAAATACTCAGCTAGGTATACCCAATCAATGTTGATTGAGGTGGGTATGACCTGTAAATGCAATGGGATGGGTAACATCTGGATCCCACGGCCAAAAATCCAACCGACTCCATTTGTCGCGCCACCCCCGGGAGTCATGCAGAACATCTGGGACTCACGGCATGAGTTGGAAATGGATCAATTCCGAATGCTTATGCTGGCACTTGGGTCTGGCCTCCGCAGAAAGGAAATCTGTTATGCGAAATGGGAATGGATCAACGTCCACACGGCACAAATAACCGTTACCCCTAGCAAAAAGTTCCAAACTAAAAACGGCCTTGGAAGAACGGTCCCATTTTTTGACCAGCCGTTGCAGGAATTATTGGATAGCAGGTATGAAACCGAGGAGGACTCTGACTATATCTTGGGTATTCCGTATTCGCCGTCGAGCTTCTACCAACGGACCGGAATGTATCTGGGCAAATGGCTAAGAGAGAAGGGGTTCAACACAGCCCAGAACGCTCCTATTCACGGCCTCCGTAAATATTTTGGATCCGTGGTCGTATCAAAGACTGGATCCATCTACAAGGCACAAAAGGCCCTGGGGCACTCGTCATTTGCGACTACTGAATCCACTTACACGGATCTGATAGCCGCCGAGCGAGACGATTACTCGAAAGTATTTTAAGTCATCCGCCCATTTTTAATTATGTAAAGTAAAACCCCCAGGTTGTTGCCTGGGGGCTTTTTTGGACAATTACACAGTCTGTTGATTTGAATCAACTAGTAACCGTTGGTTACAAAATCTATTTCAAATATGGCTTCCTTTCTTAGCCGATAAGGGTTGTGATTGATGGGCGGATAACATTGGCTGGTGCCAATCCGATAGGTAATAGATATTTCATGTTAAAAGTGCGGGATTTATTTTTAGTGTTATTCCTCAACCCAACCCGCTGAAGGTATTGGAAAGTAAAGCCGGGGCCAACTGCTATATCTATTATAACATCGTATTACGATTCCACAAAATCATCAAGATAGTGAGTGAATGCGACCGCCAGTTGAACCCACGCAGGAGCCGCCTCGACTGGGCCCTCCATGTCGTAGTATTCATGCGCCCACAGATAAATGGACCTCTCCGATACTCCAAGATACTTGGCCACCATCTCAATAGTCGCATGGGTATAGAAGTATAGCGCAATCGCCATGACCTTCTTCCAGTCCTGGTGCTCTCGCACCGTCTTGTGGTCAAGGGCCGAATATGTGTGTTCGTCAAAGGCCTGTAATACCCCATTGCGATCAGTTAAACGTGTAGACTTCTTGAGTGTTGCCTGTCTTCCCATTTTTACCTCCTGGAAATCTGACCCATTGTTCGGGTCGGTTTAATACTAATTTGTCCGCCCCCAGTGAAAGTGCCGCATGGATAAATTCCTGGCTCACTGGGCCTTTATACCACCCGTGGTATGATTTGTTACCTGAGAAGACCATCGCCTTCAGCGGGGCGTATAAGGCCAACATGACGTGGGCTGCTATTTGCCACGAAAGCTCGGCATCGTCGAACTCTACTACATAATAATCACGACGGGCTATGTTTTCCCTGACCCGGCCAGCGTCCTTGGACGCCAGGGGATTAGGGCAGATATACTGCCATTCGTTGTCGATGGCTTCCTGGCTCGGGGTCCAATAGTGGAGATCATCCACTGACTTTCCCACGGCGTATGTTTGACGGAGAATTAATGCCTCTTTGATTGCTAGGGCAGGCGGCACGGGGCTCAACCTGTCGATGCCCTGGATAAACGGGGTCAGAATTTCCACTGACCGGGCCAGGTCAAGGTTTGTCTGGCTGTAATACTCCTCGTCGCCTTTGTGCTGGGCCTCCACGCCCTCATAGGCGCGTTCCACTGCTCGGCGAACCTCTCGCTCCCGGATGCCGGGGTCAGTCCGTGTAGAGGCCTCCAATATAATCTGCGTAGCCATTATGGATTCAACGCCGCGGGAAAATAGACTTTTGGCCGCATACCAACACCAGTTGTTAACACCCAGGCCCTCTGGCGGACACGGGATGTTTATCAGATGCTCATAGGTCATACGGCACCTCCGCCTATAATGTCCTCACCGCCAACAAAATCTGTTTTATAGACTGCGAGGATATGTAGTCCATCCAGTGGGTAACAAAGCGCCTCAAGAACGCACAAGACCACCACTAAAATGCCTTTGTTTTTTGTAACATAGCCCCAGCCGATTCCGTCAGCTTTTATTAAGTAACCGGGCTTAATTTCTTTATTTTCAAGGTTTTTCATAATTTTTATTTTATACTGTAATACGATAACATCAGGGGTGAGACATTGGGTGACTTACGGTGAATTTAAATCTATTAAAAGAATTAAAATTCCGATGGACGTAAAAATTGCCCCTGTAAAAATAGTAGCAATCTGCAAATTCAAGGCTGATATCTCCAGCGAAGAAAAAGCAAATAACCCCCCTCCAAAAAAGCATCCCGTCCCTATCAGTTTGAATAAAATACAGTAGGCTGTAGATATCGTTTTCATTTTATTTGTTCCTTTAATTGTTGTAATTCTTCTCTGAGGCTCTCGTGCTGCTCCTCCAAGGCCACGATTTCTTCCGTGACTCGGTTTATTTCAGAAGTCAGGCGCTGAATCTGATTGCTTTTTTGTTTGGACTCAAACTCCAAAACCTTAATTTCAAGTTGCGCCTGCTCTAGCTCAGGAAGTTGATGCCGAACCGCACTATTAGATTTGATTTCTGTTTTCATAAATGAGACGAGGTATGTTGTGATTGAGGTTTTAAGTGAGCGCGGTGTGGTTTACTCCAGAATTTCCGATACCCGCGGTCCACGGTTTGCTTCAGCTCTGACATGTTATTGGCTGAAAAGGCTTCGCCCCAGCCCGCCTGACTGATTAAAAATGAGACCTGGTTTTCGGAAGGCTGATCAATGCCTGAAAACGTGTCCCGCCCATAGGTAAATGGTTTGTTTATTTTAATGCTCATATGAATCTTATTAATTATTTTAATTATATTAATAAATTTAATAACAGCGTATTACGAACTGCTAAGAACTCGGTCTATCTCTCGGCAAAAATGACACGCTGTGGAATAGGCAATCGGATGAGCCCAGCCCAAACGTATAGCGTGGACATCTTCGTTTGCGTCATAGTAGACGTTAATGTCAGGCCGAATTGGCTTCGGCTTTGGTTTAGCCCAATGATCGAGCAATGGTTTAATCTGAGCCTCGTTTTTGTCTCCCTCGTAGTAGACGTAGCGGTAGCGATATCCACTGACGGGGGTTCCGTGGTTCCAGTGTTGCTCACCGGAGGGTTTTTGTGTTTTGGATTCTGTTTGTGTTGTCATGATGATTTTTATTGATTTAAGGATTCAAAATGTTCGAGAGCGCTTTCTCGGCAAAACTGCCGGTGTTCTTTTATGATCTCAGAGACTTGCTCTTTCAGATCGCGGTCCAGGTCATACTCAATGGTATCCGCCGCCTGGCACAGGAAGTCTGAGGCATCGTGTCTGCCTCGGGTCTCAATGCCTAGGGAGATAGTCCCCAGGGGCACGGTCTTATTGACCGCGGTCAGGAGCTCTATGGCCCTGCGTAATTCCCTGGTGACTCCGTAGCTTTGGAAGCCCTGAGAAGGCCCAGGGATCCCATTGTGATAGAGAGTGGTCGTTGTGAACACCGAGAAGCCGGGTGTGCGGCGTAATCTTTCTTTTAGTGTTTCGTTCGTGTCGCTCATAGGGCAATCCTCTTGTAAATGTCCTCGGTGAAACACTGCCATTTTAGCCCGACTCGGACTCGGGGGTTGTGGCCCCCGTAGCCATCGCCGCTGCGGCCCAAAAAAGAAGCTGGGGTCTCGGGATTAAATTGGTATTCATTTAGGAAAAGCCCGTCTGGGTTGTTCCAATGGTGCGGGCTTAGATCGGTCCAATTCCAAATATTGCAGGCGTGGATGTGGTTTTCTGCTCTCTTAAATCGAGCATTTTTCTTAAAGTAGCATCCCCGAGTTGAGGAGCTTAATAATACTGGCAACCTCATGATATTATTTTAATAGGTCAAGGTCTGATCACATTTTTTGCTAATTTCAATTGCGTCCTCGCGCTCCATAACGGCAGCGCCCATCTTGTTTTCCTCTAATTTCATTTTTTATTTATTTATTAAATTCTCTTGCAAATTATATAACAGCGTATTACGTGTCAACAAAGTTCCGTAACTTTATTACAAATAATAGTGAAACGTATGACAATAAATAAGAAAACCACCAAGAAAAAAGACTGGATATACCCAGCCAACAAAGTTTTAGAAACCCCGAAAAACAAGGGCGACTATAACCCAGAGACCGGACAGTTCTGCTACAATCCTATTCACCCAGCCTGGACTGCCTCCACCCCAGGTGTCCAAAAGCTATTCAAACCAGGAAAATGGGAAGAGTTACTGTGCATCATGGGGAACAGCTATCCATCGGGCGAAGATGCCCTGGAAACCCTGACAGAAGGATTTAAAAGACTAGAACCACCAAAGCAAAATCTCAGACCGGCACTTTCAAACTTCCCAGTCGAAGGGCCACCGCCTAATTGGCTCATCAATGAGTCCTTCTGGAAACGCGGCACCACGTGGCTATTAAACGCGGACACAGGTGCTGGGAAATCCACCCTCATGGTGAATATGATGGTCCCATGGTGCCAGGGCAAGGAATGGATGGGCCTCAGGCCAAATGGCCCACTCAAATTCCTCGTGGCCAACGGGGAGAACGACGAAGATGATATTGGAAGACTCCTGACCATGTATCTCAAGGCCTCGGGGCTCGCGGATGACGAAGTGGCACTTTCCACTATTAACAAGAATATCCAGTTCCTCGACAGGCCCAGGATATGTGGCCTTGAATTCTTCGATGAAATCAGGAAACACCTCAGAGACTTCCAGGCCGACATCCTCATCATCGACCCACTCATGTCCTTCGTGGACAGGATAGGCGGAGGTGAAGCAGCAGACAGCTTCAGAAACTTCGTCAGATTCCAGCTCGAGGAGCTCCTGGAGCAATTCAACCTCGGGGCCATTGTCACTCACCACATGAACAAGCAAACCGTGAAAGATGACCTCGGGGCCTTCAGTGGATCCGGGACCAGTGACATAGCAAACTCTGCCCGACTGGTTTCCAACCTCAGGAAGGTGGAAGACAAAGAAGATGTCGTCGAGCTGAGATGGTTCAAGCGCCTGACTACCACAGCGGCCTCAAATGGAGAATATACCGACAGGCTCTACCTCAAGAAGTCCGGGTATGAAGAGAGGGTATGGGGTCTCCATGTCGAGGAGGAAGAGGATGAAGGCATCATAGACCTCGGGAAATCAGGTAAGATTGATATCATGGACGCCCTGATGTTCCTGTATACCTGGATTGATGCGGGCCACCGCCCCATGATGTCCAGGGTCAAAGAGGAGCTCATGGATAAATATGGCTTCGGGGATCCTACGGCCAGACGGCTCGTTGGGCAGCTCAAGAATCTTGGGTATCTGGAGAGATGGCAGGATGGAAAGGCCCAGATGATTGGGATTACCCAAGCTGGGTATACCTTCATTGGAAAGGCAGGGCTGACGGCTGATGTGATCGATGGCCCGTTTTAATAGGCAAGAATTGCCTGATTTACAACGTAGTTGCCTTTTTTGGTGTCAACCAACCACGTCCGATTTTCGGACGTTTTTTTATGCAAAATTTTGCCTGTTTTGGGGTGTTTTTATGCTGTTTTGGGCAAAATTCTTCTGGTTACTTCGACCCCCCTTTATTGTAGTCCACCTTCCCTTACAGCCCCAAGGGTTTTGATGGTGTTGTTTTTGTTGTTACTCCTGTGGCCCTCTTTTTAAGAGAGGGACCAAGGGATAACCAAAAACCGCCACCAACAACCCATAACGGCATCAGGGGTGGAAAAAATAATAAAAAAAAGAAATTTTCTGAAATTCTGAAAAAGAAATAAAAAAAATATTAATGTACAGAATTACTACAAAGCCATAGGAGGGTGGAAGATATGGCTGTGTGGCCGTGGGGCTATTTATCAAACTGACACTTTTTTATTTGACATAAAGTATTACATAATATTACGGTGTCAGGGTGTGGATGTGTGGGATTGGGAGAGATGAATGTGAGAGAACGAGACTGTCGGAGGAGTGGATTAAAAGTATTCAGGGCAAGGGATATCTTAGAACGTGAAATACGGTCTCTGGAGGCCCTTCTGAGCTGTACTAACTGCCTTCATGTATATTCTCTGACTGAGGACACCATGGCGCCTGTATGCCCTGTTTGTGGAGCAATTAGCGATGATTGAGATATCCAAAGCCAAAGCCCTGCAAAATTATAATCTCAAGCTCGAGAAATTTTTGCTTGTGATTAATGATTTAATGCTCGACAAGGACCCTCGAGATATAGCCCATGCCTTGGAGATACCCATGCAGGCTGTAGCCAAAATCCAAGAAGATTTCGGAGATGAAATTGGATCCTACGAGCAAAGAACTATTCAACGGCTGCAAAGGGCTATTGGTTTAGGGACTGAGTCACTCTGTGAGGCCATAGAGTTACGCTCTATACCGCCTGACAAACTAGCAGCTGCCTTGGGCGTATTGATCGATAAGCGGGAGTTGTTGGCTGGGAAGCCGACGAGCAGGAGCCAGAGTGTGGGTGATGACATGCCGGACATGAAAAGGTTGAATGCCCTGGTCCTGGAGGCACAAGAGGTGGAGGTCCAAGCACTAGACCCTGCGTTCCAGGGGTTACCAATTACTGACCTACATAAGCATAAAGACACATAAACATGCGCGCACACTTTATTTCCGAGTGCCTAAAAGTAAATACAATGTATACACTTTGGTGTTTTGGTGTCAGAGAGCAAAATGGAAATCACCAACGGGCTCAAGAAGCTTTTCAGAATCCAATTTGAACTTGTCTGAATTTGTTCTATAGGTCTATTTTTTTCGTCTTTTCGAGCCTAGACCGGGGGGAGGGGGGCGCCGTTTTCGTTTCTGACGTTGCAATTGCGGGTCAGGGCGTCTAGATAAAATGCAATTTGAAGTTTTGAAGTTTGATTTCAGAAAATCGATCTAATTCTTGGAGTCGGCTATCTTAAGGTTTTTTTTTTTGTTCAACTTCCATTTATTTTCTGCCAAATTGTCTTGCTCCGTATTACGGAATATGATATCTTGATGTATCGATGGGAAAAAGTTGGAGTCACAAGCAAGCATTTTTTTTGAGGAACACGACAAGGATCCTGAACAAATGCCAGAAGCTCGCGGACGAGCGCGGCGCGGAATACGACACAAACAAGGACTCGTTCATGGAGGCCCCTACTATTTTTCTGACTCAGGTGGAAAACCGCCCCTGGGCCAAACCGAAGGACAAGCAGGTGGCCACGCGGCTCGCCGTTTTGGCGGACGTAAAGGTTCAGCGGATCCTGAGTGGAAAAGCGAAAGAGGACAGCTACCTAGATTTGATTAATTACCTGGCCGCTCTCACGGGGTTAATGTTCCCTGAGGCCCAAGAGGCAGTGGAAGACGACCCTATCCTCGGGACGGTCATGGATGGGCAGGTATACGTCAGGTGCGGCGGGAAAGCCCAGTGGATGGATCTAAAGGATTTTAATCAGGTGTCCTATGATCTGCCTCAACCAGGCGCCTCATCGATATCAGAATTTACAAGATTGTCCGGGGAATACCCGGACAAGTAGTGAACCGAAAAAACGAGTAAATGGAGACTGAACTAGTGTTGGAGTTGGATAAAGTAACAGATTTGGAAGCCCTCAATGCATTTGTGAGAGTGGTGGAGAATAATTTGGATCCTCAGTATGAGGACGACGCGGATGGCCCTGCGAAGGTCCAAGGTGCGATTGAGTTGTATCGTGAGATGTTTGCCGAGGGCCCATCGGCCCATACGGGTCAGTTGGTGGATATGCAGCACGACGCCCAGGACATAGCTGAGGCGGTAAGTTCGATTGAGGCCCTCACTGAGGAGGAAGAGGAAGCCGAAGTTGACACCGAGGACGACTGTGGGGAGTGTGATGGAGAGTGTGAAGTTTTCTACGAAGAGTATTCCGAAGAGGAAGAAACTGAGTAGAGCTCCTTAAACTTTAAAGTTGTTTATGCTAAATTGGGGCCAGTGGGTTTTTTTTTGATCTTTCCTCACTGGTCCCTCTTTTTTTTAGGATGAGATACGGGCACTTGGAGTTGCCTTTGGAATACGAGCCGCACCCATATATGCACGCGCCGTATTCTTTAGAGGAGCAGATAAATTTCTTTTCCGTCCACGGGGCCCACAAGCTTGAGGCTCACTGGAAGGTAAGAAAGGAGAGGATCCGTCGGTCAAAAATCAATCCGTTAGAATATGGGTTTAATACGCCAGGGTGGGACGAGGCGGACAAGGCCTTAGAAGACGGGAGTAAGTTTATTTTTGTAGGAGGGGGCAATCGAGCTGGAAAGTCTCGGTGGTGTGCTAAGACGATTGTCGGACTGGCCCTTGGTAATCCGAATACAAATTATTTGTGTGGTCACTCATCATTAACGACATCGATCCAGGTCCAACAGCCCTATATATGGGAGTTTTTGCCCCCACATTTAAAAGATTTTAAACCGGGACGACATGATCGCGTCACGCATTTGAACTATTCCCAAAAGAATGGGTTTTCGGACCAGACGGTCATTTTCCCTAATGGCAGTCAGATCTGGTTCAAGAATTACACACAGGACCCAAAGACCCTGGAAGGGTCGGAATACGACATGGTCTGGTTGGACGAGCTGGCCCCGATGTCATTTGTCGACACGCTGCCATTCCGACTTGTTACGCGAGACGGAATTTTTATGTTAAGTGTCACCCCAATCGAAGGGTATACGAAAGCGGTCCGATATTTCCTAGACGGCGTGAAGGTGATTAAGTGGAGAGACGCCGTGCTCTTGCCTGACTCGATCAACGTCCCTGGTGGCCTTAAGGGCCAAGCGCCCTTTGTCGCGGACATCAAGGGCGGGGCTGGAAGGGCCATATGGTTTCATAGTGATTTGAACCCATTCTCGGACTGGGAAGCGATGAAACGCCAGGTGGCGGGTAAGTCGAAAGAGGACATAATGATGCGGGTGTATGGGTGGGTATCTAACCTGAACTCGTCTAAGTTCCCGAGGTTTTCCTCCGCGCACATATTACCAAAGGACCAGATGCCTTGTGATGACGAGTGCACCCACTACATGGCCGTTGATCCAGCGGGCGAGCGGAACTGGTTTATGTTATGGGCGAAGGTGGATGATTGTGGTCGAGTGTTTATACATCGCGAGTGGCCTGGGGTCCAGGAGTATGGCGACTGGGCATTAGAGGACAAGAAGCACCCGGATGGAAAAAAGGGCCCTGCCCAGACGACTTTGTCTGGGCGTTCATATTCTGCGTATCGACAGTTGATGCGTGAGCTGGAGGGCGATTCATATATTTTCGAACGGTTTATTGATCCACGGGCAGGGAAGACAAGTGCCACTGCGTTGAAGGAGGGGAATATGTCGGTGATTGACATATTAGGCACTCCGACGGATGAGGACGAGGGGATGACGTTTCGGCCCAGTGTCCAGACGGATATTGACGAGGGAGTTGGGATTATAAATTCGATGTTGGCCTGGGATGACACCGAACCGATGACGCACATAAACGAGCCTCGGTTATATATAAGCAGCGAGTGTAAGAATTTAATTTGGGCCATAGAGAATTGGACTCATTTGGACCGGGACAAGGGTGCATGTAAGGATCCAATAGATACGTTGAGGTATCTGTTGATGATGGACTTGGAGTATTTAGGAAAAGAGGCATTTAAGGGATATGCTGGTGGGAGTTATTAATGAAGACTGAAGACAGAGATAAGATGGCGATTCCGGGCAAACCGGACGTAAGTGAATTGTGCCGTGAGTATAAGCGGGCAGAGGGGTATAATGAGATTCGTACTCGGACGAAAGAAGCCGATCATTTGCGGTTTGATTTTTGGACGGGTCAGTCTGAGGATGGGAGGAAGTATTCCAAGAATTACGGGAAGGATGTTTTCCCTTGGGAAGGGTCGAGTGACACTAGGACGAGGTTCATTGATACCATATGCCGGTATTTGGTGAACATGATGATTAGCTCCTTTCAACAGGCTCAGATAATGCCAGCTGGAAATCCGGTTTATCAAAAAGAGGCGTCGAGTTGTACTAAGTATTTAAATTGGCTTTTCTTTTCGGCTCTATACCCGGAGATGTGCAAAGAAATCGAATTGCACGGGTCTTATGCGGCTCAGTATGGGTGGTCTGTTCTATTTTGCGGCTGGGATAGACAGTGGACTATGGAGCCCCGGGAAGTGCGCTTAGAAACGATTCTAGGGATGCTTCAGGAAGGCGGCGCCGAGGACTTTAATCCAGAGCTCGAGGACCCTATCGACTATTTACGCGAGCGTATTGATTACTTGGCGCCGATGCTGGCGGCCACGGGCGGGATACCTGAGAAAGAAGCAAAAGAAAAGCTTCAAGAGCTGGTCGATTCTGGGTTGACGACTTTCCCTGTCAAAGTGCCCGCGAAGGATGACCCATATTTAGTGGCCCTGCGGCCATATTACGACGTGCTCTTTCCGCCAGAGACCGACGATCTCCAGAATGCGCGTGTCATTTTCCGCCGGGACTGGATATCTGAGGCTGAGTTATTGCGTCGAGCTGAGGTTGAATACTGGAACGCGGATTTTGTCGAATCGATGATAACTTCTGGTAAGAAGCTTAGGCCTTTTCACCAGGATGATTTCTCCCCTGCCTTTGGTGACTGGGGGTCCATAGCCGATACGGACGAGAACATGATGGAGATCGTGTATTGCTACCGCCGCGTTGTTCAAGAGGATGGGACCACGGCCATATACATGACGATTATTAACCCTAACCAAGAAAAGGACCAGTATGGCAAGGAGATATACGCCAAAGATTGTTTGGTCTCTGGCGTGGGCGATAGGTATCCATTCCGTGAGTTTTGTATGGAACACGTCCGCCGTGAGATTACAGATTCTCGGGGCGTCACTCATGTGTGTCGGACATGGGCGTATGAATTAAAGGCACAGTTTGACTCGGTGGTTGATAGGACATCATTCGACGTCTTGCCTGCTTTATTGACCAACCCGAGGTATGACCGGGTGGAGATTGGCCCTGCGGCCCAGATTCCAATCCACCGGGATGGAGACATTCAATTCCTGGAGCCACCGCGTCGCGAGCCTACGATGGCCTTTATGGTCATGGAGGCATTAAACGAGCGGGCAGATCGGTATTATGGCCGACCTAATCCGAAGGTGGACCCCTCTGAGACTTTGATGACTCAGCAGGCATTTGTGAATCGTTGGATGTCGCATCTGTCATCTGTTGTCCAGATGGTATGGGACATGGTTGAGGCCTTTGGGGACGACAATCGATTTAACCAGGTGACTGGTGTGGATACTGGAATACCGAGGGATCCATTGAACGCAAAATTTTGGATGCACTTTGATGTCACCCGATTGAACCCGGAGCTGATGACTAAAAAGCTTGAGGCGATATCTCAGTTTATTTTACCGGAGGATATGACGGGCGCGGTGAATCGCACTAAGTTGACGGAGTTTAAGCTGGACGCTATTGATCCTGTTTTATCTAAGCTCGTGATGATGTCTGATGCAGAGGCTAGTCAAAAGCTATTTGATGACGTGAATTTACAGATAGCGCAGATGTTTTTGGGCAATAAGCCCAAGCTCGTGGAGTTGGATCCAGCGGCTGGGGTGAAGTTGCAGATGGCCGAGGACATTATCAAGGCGAATCCTAAGTATCAGAAAGCGATTCAGGAGGATCAAATCTTCCAGCAGTTGTTAGAAATATTTTTCCAGAACTTGAACATGAGCATTACTCAAGAACAGAACAAGCAAGTAGGAAGGGTGGGGGTAGATCCTAATGTCCAAGTTAAGTGAAGAAGACATGGCAGTCTTGAGGAGGCTGAAGGGGTCCAACGCGTGGCAATTGATGGTGCGGTTGGGTCAGTCTGTTAAGGGTGATTTTTTGAGAGGAGCAAATGCGAGAAGTTTTATTAACGGTCACCGCAATGTTGATGATTCTGATCGCCTCATTGCTTTGGGGTCCGCCCAGGGAGTAGATGGTTTTTTGAATTTCTTAGAGTCAGCTATAGCGGAATCAGAGAAAGATTCTCAAAAAGATACCGATTTATCTTGACTTTTTAGGGCCACTTTGATATAGGTGGTGTATCAGTTGGTGAGAAACTGAGATATAAAATAATTCTTAGGTGAGAATCCTATGTTAGATGGAAGCGATACGGCGGTGGATCCAGAGAACTCCACCCATGACGAGACGGAAACTCTGAGTTACGAAGAAAAAGTGGCGATGTTACTTGCTAAAGACGAGAATGTCGAACCGCAACCTGAAAAAGAAGGGAGTCAGGAACCCCAGGAGCTAGAGACGGAAGAGGAGGAGGTTCCGCCCGATCCAGAGTCAGATTCTAAAGAAAGTGAAGACGATTTGTCTTTCCTCGATGAAGAAGAGACCGCGGAAGAGGTGGAAGAAAAGCCTGCGCTTTCAAAAGGTGTCCAAAAGCGGATTGATAAATTAACTTCTCAAAAGTATGCGCTCGAAGACGAGAACCAAAAGCTGAAGGATCAAGTAAAAGAACTTGAGTCTCAACCAAAAGCTAACCAGAACCAGGACTTTGGAAAGTTTACGTCTGAGGTCGATGTGGACAAGCACGAATCCCAGCTCACAGCTTATGTGGATTTTGCAGAGGAAGCATTGGCCGAATACGACATGGACCCGGACAAGGTGACTGAGAATTTGGACAAAGTGGTTCCAGAATGGAAGTCTCATACCGATGACGCGGAGAGGTTTTTGAAGAATGTTCTTTTAAACTCTAACCGGGCGTTGAGACAAGTTCCAAAGCAGCGAGAGTTCGCTAGGTATGTTGCGTCGGAAAGAAGGTCCGCGGAGAAGGAATTTCCTTGGTTAAAGGACCCGTCGAACAAGAGGACCCAGTGGGTGGAAAATCAAAAGCGGAAATTTCCTCAACTAGCTTCAATACCTGGGGTTGATAAATACCTGGGATTTGCCATCGAGGGGATGGCAAAGGGAAGAGGTAGGGCTGCGGCATCGACGCCAAAAACAGAGCCTACCCCGCAACCAAAAACACCTAATGGGGCAAAGCCTACGGGCGATCGTTTGAAAGCCGCGTCAGAAAATGTGATGAGACATAGAAACAGGGACGCTTTGGCCGGGTGGCTAAAAGAGGCTCTGTAACGCTTCAAAATTCTTACAATAGGAAATACATATGGCTGGATTATTAGAAACTGCATTTAGTAAGGCCGCAACTGGTGGAAACCAGTGGGGTCAGCGCGAGGATTTATTGGATCAGATGATCCTCGTCGACGAGAAAACAACTCCTTTTCTTTCTTTGGTAAAGAAAGGGGCTACTCCAAGAAATACCTTGCTCGAGTGGCACGTTGACAAATACAACAACCCGGAGATCGAAAACGCCACTGTCGATGGTCAGGACATTGTCCATGACATCCAGGACCACGCCTCGACGATTGGTGTAGACGCAGAGAACCACGCGGCTAACAGGGATCATATGGGAACATACCTACAGGTTCAGCGACGAGTCGGCCACGTATCACGTTTGGCTCAAAACGTCAATGTGACTGCCGGGGTGACTGATGAATACGCACGCGCAGTGGCGCATCAGTCTGTCCATTTGGCCCGTGACATGGAATCGACTCTCCTCGCGTATCGCGAGCACCGAGCTGGGACTTCATCCACTCCATACCTGACTAGAGGTTTAGGGACGTGGTTGATTGATGACGCGACTCAGACTGCTAATGGTCTTGAGCAGAACAATGGCGACGGGGCACCTTCTGGTGGAAGCGCGCACTATGTGACGCAAAGCACTGATTATGAAGTGCCAGACGCTTTCAAGCCATCCGCAGATGCGACTATGAAGTTGGCTTCTGACACTGCGGCTACTGATGTGACTGAAACTGTGGTCCAAGACATGCTCCAGGCGATCTACGACAACACAGGCATGATTGGTGACTACAAGCTTCTTTGCGGATCAATCTTGAGACGCCAGTTTACTAACATGACACGTCAGGTGCAGGCTGGTTCTAGTAACCCGTTTTACACCAACAGGCAGTTTAATACAAACCTAGAAACTACTAAGATCAAGGACACTACTCAAATCTATGAGGGCGACTTTGGTATTTTGGAAGTGCTGCCTTCTAACTTCATCGGACAGCAGTTTGTTTACGGTGGGACTGAGGCGACAAACAAGTCTGTCAATAAGACCTGTGGATACATCCTGGACATGGACAAAATCGAACTTAAGTTCTACAAGCGCCCAGCTGTTGAAAAGTTTTCTGACCAAGGAGGCGGTCCGAGATTTATGATAGAAACAGGGTACGCTCTTTGCGTGGGCAACCCGATCGGAATGGGCTCATTCAATGCTCGTTATCTGAAGGCATAAAAGATTTAACAAGGTGGCCCCTTAGGGGGCTACCCTTTTTTTATGCTAACTTCTATCCTGACTGGACTCATTTTTATAATGGGACTAGCGACAGTCTGCTTCTCTTTATTTGTAGGAGTCTCATTTTATCGCGGACGACGCAGGATGAAGGTCGTCGATGCGAAATATCTAAGCGATGCGCTGTGGCTTCAACTGTTTGGTGAGGCGGTTATGGGGGCTATTACAGTGGTGTTTGCTATTGGGGCTCATTTTGGATGGTTGGAACACTGGTCTACCGAACTTCAGAGTCTGATGAGATTTACAATGTTCTTGGCAACATCATTAACGACCTGGCACCTTTACAAAGTGGTCCAGAGGATCGTCAACCAGTGGAAGTAGTATGGCGGGGAGTGAGGCGTTATGGGCGGAGCATGGATTAACCGGATTAGTCCTGTTTGCCTTGTTTGTCATTATGATTCTGGGCATTAGATACATGCAGAAAAAAGATCGGATGTTCGAGGAAGAGTTAAAGGCGAGCCGAGCGGAAAGAATTAAGACAGGAGAGCAGAATTACCACGCAAACACGAGACTTTCTACGGCGGTGGAAGGGTTGACAAGAGAGATTTCAAATCATTGGAGATCGGATGGACGAGATACACAAAGTAACCAAAGAAAACTTCACCCAAGCGACCATGGACTTGCTCAACAAAGAGATCAAGACCGGGTGGAACAAAAGGCAATTTGAGGCCATACAGAATCAAAGAGCGGCTCAGAAGTTTGCTCAAGATTTTGAATCCAGGCCAATCGACGGGGTAGGGCAGCTAGTCCTTGAGGTGGATACTCAAATTTATAACTACTGGGTTCAGCGAGAGGGAAAAGAATTCTGGAGAGACAAAGCGAACATAAAATACTTCCAGAGACATTTCGACGAGATGGGCGCCCCAAAGGTTGCTAAAAAAGCACAAATACGCCGATGAGATTTATCACATACAGCGCGCTGGTCGATTCAATAGGGTCTATTCTCGGATACGAAAAGGACCAGGTGCCTGATGTCACCTGGAAATTGTGGAGACAGCTCATATCTGATCGTATGACTTTTATCTGGCGGCAGGACATGTGGCCAGACATCTCAAAGATCGAAGAGAGGACAGTGACCACGGCTGCCTCGACTGGGGATTTTGTTCCTTTTACTGAAGAGAGCAAGTGGACGATTGGCGAAGTGGCCCAAATCTGGGATGCAGATCCTATCAATATGGCCTCACGGAACGAGTTGTCTTTCCTTCTCGAGGAGCACGGGATTACGATTCCAAATGGGGACACATCAGTATGGGTTCATTATCGCAGAGTTAAACCAGAATTAACAGGAGATTTTTATGATGCATCCAAGACATACGCGGCAGGGGAGCAAGTCTATGATCCAACCACAGGAGATTTCTACGACGCCCTCTTGTCAAACGCTCCAACTCACGATTTCTCAGACGGAACCAGGTGGGAAAGAATTCGAATTCCACTCACATTCAAACAATATATCGTCCGTGGTGTTGCAGCAGATTATTACAAGCATAACGGAGAGTTTGACAAGTCCAGAGAGCTCGAGCCCTATGTTGAGCAAGCCTTGGATTTTGAATTGATGAATTTAAAACGCATACAAAACCAGCGCAAGTCGTATGGCATGGCGAGAACTTTTGTGAGTAATTCATACTAATGTCAGGGTCCGCAATATCAGGGAGGCACAGAGACACCAATGCACTTCTCCAAGTGGAGGTGGATGCTCAAGGCCGTATCGAACTGTCACCTGATTCTACCGTGGGGGTGACTGGCCCGGTGACCGCATTAGGCACGGATTTGATACCCAGGGCATTAGGGCCATTTGCCGCGACACCCACCCCGGCCCCGGTAGCTGGGAGTCAGACGCTCGCGCTGTCTGCTTTATTTTATGCGGACTTGAACAACACAGACGCTGTGACTGTGAGGATTGATGGAAACAACGCAGCGGCTTTATTTCCCGGGATGAGCAAAGGATTTAGCTTTGGGTTAGAAGCGACCATGGATATGCAGGACTTTAGCTTGGTGGCTGCAAGTGGAACGCAAAATGTAAACGTGACTTATTTTTATCCGGTGTGAATGTATCGACTGATATCCCTTTAACTGCTTTTAGCGCGGGGCTTTTACTAAAAATGGACGCCCCGACTGCGCGTTCTTATTTAGGTGTAGTAAACGACAAGCGACATGTGCACACACAAGGCGTGGAGAGCATGGCCTGGGCCATCAACCACAATTTGAACTATCAATACCCAACCGTCAGGGTTTTTGATGGGGACTGTGAAATATTCGGAGACGTGACTTATACCGACGCTAACAATTTAACTATAAACTTTTTAGGTCCTATCACTGGGACCGCAACGATAAATTAACGATGCCAAAATTCAATTCACATGTTGAGCTTTTAAAGGGCGCTCATATCAAGGCGCTCCGTGCCGCGAGTTATGACACTGGAACTCCCGAATACCCACCGACGAATTACCTTGGGGAGACCTTTTACGACACTCAGGAAAACACCTATAAAATTAATACCACAGGGTCTGCGGGGGCGGCTAATTGGGATTATATTCTGCGAGCTGGGATGGATGTTTCCATCGACGGTGCGTATACCTTCGATAGGGGCGCGGCGACAGCCCCGTTCTTAGTGGCTCAGTCCGACGCCGCCACGGTAACCAACCTCGACGCGGACAAGGTTGATGGATATCACGGGAGTGCTAATGCGTCAGCCAATACAATGGCTCAAAGGTATACTGCCGGAAGACTCCGGGTAGGTGAGCCAAGTGAGTCTAGTGACGCAGTGACTAAGAGTTACGCTGATGCTCTGTTCTCAGGAGTCGGTTCGATAAAAGAAGCGTGTCGATATGTTGTTTATAGTAACACAACCAATGTGACCACATCGGCCCCGGCTACCATTGACGGGGAATCTCCATCGACAGATGACAGGATCTTGGTGGCCGCTCAGTCGACGGCTTCACAAAATGGTATTTGGTTATACAAAGGCAGTGGAAACCCTATGGTCAGGGCCGCCGATGCTAACCAAGACGGTGAGTTAAAGCCGGGGTCTATGGTATACGTTACTGACGGGGCCACAAATGCTGACACTTCCTGGGCCATTACAGATGTTGATGGCGGGATAATTTCTCCTGGAACCACGGCTCACAGCTGGGCGTTGATCGACAGGGTTGGTGAGATATCTGCCGGAAATGGGATTGATAAAACAGGCTCAGTATTTTCTTTAGATGCGGATGAAGTTTCTATAACAGCGACGGGAGGAAGCGGCACTCAAGCTGCGATTAAGTCAGACTGGATAGGTCAAGCGTCGATCACAACAGTGGGCACAATCGGAACAGGAACCTGGCAAGGAACAACGATCGCCAGGGATTATGGAGGCACAGGCCAAACGACATACGCCGAGGGTGATTTGCTTGTAGGCAATGGATCTAATGGCTTAGACAAGCTGACAAAAGGGACGGAAGGATATATTTTAAAGTCAGGTGCTTCTGATCTTGAGTGGTATGACAAGGTAAAGTTTTTGGCTTCTACTGTTGAGCCTGTCACCACAAACGTAATTGATATAGGCACCGATTCTAAAAGGTTTAAGGATGGGTATTTTGAGGGTGACTTAGACATTGACGGAACCTTGGATGTGGAAGGTGAGATTCTAGCTCCTACAATCCAGAGTCAGAGAATTGGGCGTCAAGGCAATTTTGCGTTTGATGGGAACGATTATTTAAGTGGCACTTCAGACGATTTTGGGACTTCTGATTTTACATTGGTTTATGACGTGCTTTGGGATAATGCGCCTACTGGGGTTGAGTATATAGCAAGGTCTAAAGTTAGCGGTAATAATCGCTGGGAATTCTGGGCAACAGCAACCCAATACAGGCTTCTGTTTGTAAATAATTCAGGCGGGACTACCACATACACCTGGACTGTCACGCCAAGCGTTAACCACAGAAATGTAATTGTTTCAGCAGACCGCAGCGGCAATGCAACCCTATACCTTAATGGTGCGAGCCAAGGAACCCAAGACATAAGCGCAAACAGCTCAGTTAATTTTGGGAGCGGTAATACAGGGCCACAATACATAGCGAATAGTGGGTCAGCATTTAACGGCAAAATGTTTGCTGTCAAATATTACACGGAAGCCAAAACAGAAGCACAAGCACTCCGCATAGCCCAAGGGTTTAACGATACTGAGAATTTGTGGATGCACTTGGCCGAGAGCTCCACTGAAAGCTGGGGATGGCGGGATATCTCACCTAATCAGCGGTCAGCCATAAGCAATGGGGCCACACGGATAGAGAGTCCAATTAACAAGAGTTTTGTTAGTGAAACGGATTACATTGACTATAGAAAGTTGGACGGAGGCTATCGCTTGTCAGAAAGCGGCAATCAGTACATAGAAACAGCGGATATATTGCTCGACGGAGATTTTTCAATTATTTTAACTGCTGAGTTAAAATCAACGAGCAGTGCTACCCGCTGGTTGGCTTCCTCAGATAATGGGGGCACATCTACTAGGCAGTTTGAAATATATCAGACTACAGCGGGCGTATTAACAATTCAAATAGGTGGTTCAAATTATATTTCAGCAAATGTATCACCAGGGTTAGACGAAGTAGCTACTTTGGCGGTAGTCCTTGATGAGTCTGCGGCTAGTTTGACCTGTTATATTAACGGTATAAAAATCCCTTTAAATCAGACAGTAAATACTTTTACGTCAATGGGCACTACCGCGCTTCCGATTAGGTTTGGAGACCCTAAAAGAACTACTGGTGATTTAGCTGGAACAATTCACGAAGCCCGTATCTTTAATTATGCGCTGTCGGACAGTGACATTAAAAGTTATAGCCGGGGAGCGGCTACTCAGTGGGTTGATATTGCTCCATCTATTAGTGGCTTATTAGACGCGGAAACTGCAACTTTGACTTCTGGGTGGAGTAGTTCGGGAACTGCGTCTACTGCGAATGGGACTGCAACCTTTGATGGCAGTGGCGGGTCGATAACGAAATCTTCTGGAGTTCCTGTTTCAGATAAAAGATACACAGTGACTGTTACGGTCGGTTCATATACGTCGGGGTCGTTACGGATTATCATGGGAGATAGCGGTACAATATATGACCTTGAGGTGAATGCCTCCGGCGATTTTATAATTACTGGTGTCGCGGATGGGACTAACTTAAATTTAGTAGTTTATGGATACGGTGGAGCAAACGGGAATTTTAATGGCACTGTTACTGATGTTCAAATTAAATACGCAGGAGAAATAGCCAACTACTCACCCCAAAGTGCCACTACGACAATATGGGAGGACACCTCTGGATTAGAGAACCATGCCATAGTAAATGGTGCAGAGTTGCTTAAACCACAGCTTCAAGAGACCTACGTCACGGAGCAGGATTTTATTGGTTCTGAAGTCGGCAAAGAGGCGTCTTATTATTTTGACGGCAATGATCGAATCGATAATATCGACGAAAACGCAATTAATCAAAATAGCTGGACGTGGGTCGTTGACCTAGAACCAAAAGATGATTCGGCGCCTTATGGAATTTTTTATGGTCTTGGGACTGTAGGGCCCTTCTTTAACCGTCGTTATTTGCGATATAATTCTGGTGTTTACGACGTAACTATTGGCGACTCCCCAACTCCTGTGCTCCAGGTTAGTTACCCGCCAGAGCGAGCGAGAGTAATATTTACACATGATGAAAAAACCTCGCAAGCGACGTTGTATATAAACGGGAAAAAAGTTGCAGCGGAAACTCACAGCAACCAGTTTGACGTAGCTTCAACGCCGATGAATAATAACGTCACAGATATTGGTTCGTTTGGCGCGGGTACGTTTTATAAAGGACAAATATACAGTTTTAAATCCTATAATAGGGTCTTAACAGTAGAAGAAATCGATCAGGTAAGCCGAGGCCAGAAAGTCGGCGGTTACGCTGATTACGGTGCCTCAGGAGCTCCTGATTATAGTAGTAATTTTGCAACGAACACAAACTCCTGGGTTATAAGCTCTCGTCTATCTAGTTTGACAGGGGCAAACACTGGGGTCTCAGATGGGTCAACTTCAAAAGATGATGTTTTAAATGTCTCTAGCGATGGTTCCACAGGAACACACGCTGCAGTCAGAGGCCTTATAGTTCCAGGCAAACGGTATCGAATCACGGTCGAGTATTTAATCCCAAGCGGCAACACAACAACTACAGCCGCAAGAATTGCGAGAAGCGCAGATGGGCAATCTTTATTAGAACTCCCTGTGCAGGGATCTTGGGCTACAGCCACTGGAGAGTTTTTAAATGATAGCACAAGCACCGCTTATTTGATCAGGCACGTAAATTCTGCTGGGTCAGCGAGTTTTACAGGAACTAGTGGTGACCAGGTCCATATCGCCTCGATGAACCTTACTCCAGTCGGACTGACCCTTGATTTGGATCCTTGTAATATTGCTCCAAATGTCTGGCGCGATAATTCAGGCAATAACTACTCAGGAACAGTGGTTGGTGCCACGCCGATAAATCATAGACAAAATTTTTATACCAAGGACATATACATTAGCCGACATATCTATGATGCTTATAATGACAACGGCACTGAGAACCAGGTTATAACAAGAACGGCCAATGGGGCCGAGTGGGCTGATGTAGGAACGGCGTCTGGGTTTGTGACTGGTTCAGGGACCGGAAAACAAATAGCTTATTGGACTAGCACTGGAACATCAAGTGACGTTGGGGCTGTCGATATATACGTCGATACAACCAATGATTTCTTTGGGTTCGGGGCTGCCGTAACGACTCCGACCGAAAGGATACAGACGGACGGGAATGTTTCGCTTCTTACAAATGGAGCGCACATTGAGCTCCCAAAGAATGGATCCTTTACCTATAACGCATATTATGACGCGGCCACTGAGACCGATTGGGTCACGCGAGCCACGGGCTACGCGGCTCAGTTTGAGCAAGAGTCTGATGGTGATTTAGTTCTTAAAGTAACGACTGGATCTTTGGCCGCAGACACTGCGCTCTCTGGCCAATGGACAGATAGAATTACGATTAAGGCCGCGACTAACCAAGTTGATTTCTCTGGAGATATCACAGCTGCGGATGCGACGTTCTCTGGAGATGTTACTTTGTCCGCGGGGCAGTTGGAAGTATACGAGAAGATAACAACCAACAGGGATTCACTTTCCACCTTCATTGACGAGGATGACAACGCGGTCAACCCAGAGAATAGATACTGGGATCTTAAATTCGGAACGACTCAGAGATTTAAAGTTGGGTTTGATGGAGTTGTTGACGGATTCACTCGAGTAGATCAGATTGCCTCAGTAGGCACCGGGTCAGCGAACAACCTGTATCGATACCTTGACGACCAGATGACTGGAACCTGGTCTGCTAATTACGACAAGGTCCAGATGTTTATCCAGGGCTCTGGTTATGTCGGCTCTATCGATAACCAACATGGAACCTGGACAGGCGGAGAAACTCACGTTAAGGGGACCAGTTATTTTTGGAAGCCCCTAAGGGCCAGTTCGACAGACGGCGGCACTGCTTATTCAAACTGGACTGATGGCCCGAGCTTTGGGTATGACGTTCTCAAAGACGCCTGGGTGATTAATGGGAGCCTGGTCTTGTCGGGAATTGTATTCAATACCACGGTTCCGCCCGCAAGAGTTTTTACAACAACAGTCACAACTCACGGGGTCGAGTCTTCGATGGATTACCACCTAATCAACCACGGGCTTGGGACAGAGAAGGTGGTCGTCCAAGTGTTCGAGTGGGCATCCAGTAAGCGAGGGCAGCAAGTCTTCTGTGACGTGTGGGCATCTGATGATTCAACCAACGTGACTGACGCAGCAGAGCGAGACGCAGACACTGCAAACAACTTAACCATTGGGGTCTTAGGTGGGCAATCAACCCAACAGCACCTTGTGATGGTAATGGCTTAATGTTAATTAAATCTAAAAAAATAGGGATACCGTCTTTAACTCCTAACAAGGGGGTGGAGACTGATTCGAACAACCAGCTTGCCACGGGGGAACCTGGCGGTGGGGGTGGCGGTGGATCTAGCCCGGTACACTTAGAATTTTCCATAACGGGTGATAATACAGGGACGTATCATTACGAAGTCTTTGAACATTCAAAAGCGACCGAGTGGGTTATATGCCAGGTCTTTGAGTGGGATAATGCTAATAGCAAGCGCGGGGATTTGGTCCAGTGTGATATTATTCCATCTAATGCTTCCGAGATACCAATATCTGACAGGACAGCGGACACAGACAACAACGTGTGCGTTAAGATCGCCAAAGAGGCGGTGCGAGACATGTACTCTCCAGGGCATCCGTATGTGACTCAGTATTACACGGTTATTGTGTTATGAAGACTGTTTCTGACATAACATACCCGGGGCTTGAGGTTTCAAAGAACCTAGTAACCGATGCTTCAAAATCGGTGGAGACTGAAGACTTCGTGGCTGGTGGGGCGCGTATCTATGGCGTATATACTGAGGGCGGGACAAACTCTATTCCTTTGACTTGGGCAGACGGTTCAAATTCAACTCTCTGGCAGGACATTTTCTTACCTGATGATGTGTCCGGTCCGCAGATCGTAGAGACTCCGTCAGTGGATCCTGGAGAATATGCTGTCCTTGGGGCTATTGGGGTCTATGTGACAGATGTCACTTTGGCTCCGTCCGAATTTCAAGTGAGGGTCACAAATGGGACTGATTCGAGCCAGTGGATCCCGGTGACATTGGGCCTGCCGGATGAGATAGAACAGATACCAATCCAGATGCCTGTTGTGGCCACGGTATCTGGTGCCTGGAGGCTTCAAGGACGGACATTGAATGATTTGACCAGCGGACAGGCTGCGACGTTTTATATAGAAGTCTCCACGTCATTAATTCTAGTTTCAGCTGACACTACCAGTTTCACTCAAAACATTCCCTCGAGGATTCCGAGCTCAGACTATACTGAGGTGACAGAGGGGTCAGGAAAACCCACTTGGGCTGCGTCCTTGGCGGACGTGGACCATTTTTACTCCATAACCTTTACGACGCCCGATTCGGTGCCTACAGGTCAGCATATCTTCGGTGTGGGGGCCATGGAGGAGTGTCAGTTACTGAGGTTGAATGAGACTTTTGCTTTGGAGTTTTATTCTGGCTTCCGTGGATCTTATGCTATTACCAGCGCGGCCCTATCGCCCAGCACTCAATACTCAGCCATTATGTTTGTCGATACAACAAATGATCTTTTGTATATGTGGGTGAAGGCAACGGATGACCCGCAGAAGATAACGGTTTTAGATGCTCCAATATCTCCGGTGGCATATCCAGATAATATCCACGCGGACCCGACCGAGGATGCTTTTGTGGCCACTCGCACCACGGAGCAGAACTTCATAGTTGTGGGATTCGGAACAGTAGACTTCACCGGAACGATAGACCGCAAGTTGCGGTATTATTTATCACAACGGCCCCAGGGAGTATGAAGGTTTTATCTCAGAGAGATTATACTGGGTTGACGGGTGATGAGAACCTAGCTCTTGATGCGGACAGGAAAGTGTCTTCCACTCCATTGCAAATGGTACCCTCAAAGCTCACAGCTGTATATTCTGAGACAGATTCTTTTAAAGACTTTTACGGTCTTGGAAAATCGACCACCTGGGACAGAATCGATCTTCCAACCTCGGACGGGTTGTTTGAGGTAGTGCCTCCAGAGACTGGGTGGTATATTGTCTTGGTTCTTTTAGTGTTTAATGTGGAGGATGCGTCGTCTGGGTCCACGATGAAGATTAGGGCGACAAATGGAGTGGAATCTTCGGCTCCGGTTTTTCGTTGGGTAAGGCATAGATATGGCTTTGGGTTAAATCCAGAGTCGACACAAAAGAATTCGATTTCTTTGGCCCTGCCATTATACGTGTCTTCCACTAATCCAATTTATTTAGAGATGGCCGCGGGGCTGTTTCGATCGAATGATGACCCTCACGTATTCTATGGGGATTCTGACCCTAACCAGATGATACAAGGGGCGGTCAGGGTATACCATCAATCGAATATAGTGTTATTGAGGTCTGACAATACTACCTCCACAAATCTTGGAAATTCTGGGAAAGTAAAAATATTTCCATCTACGTAATACGGCCTTGACAAATTTAATACGATATGATATGAAAGGGGCAGTCTGTTGATGAGAAAAAGTTTAAGAAATGAGAGCGAAAAATATTGAGATTTTGGAGATGTGTCGTCATCTCGGAGACAAAACCCAGCTTAAGCGCCTGACGCATGACAAAGAGGGTCGAAAGTATAAATACGACGGTGACGAACTTTATAATATGTTCCACCTCAACTCGGAAGTTTGGAAAGTGGCAGATCGATATAATGAGACTATCCAGTCTCTCCGTGACCAATACGGGATCGATGCTTTCACTCAAGAGATCGAGGGTAAGAATGCCGAGCGTGAACGCTTGACAAAACTGAAAGCGGAGAGGGACGAACAGAAGAATTCCCTTCTTGCCGAGGCCCAAAAGCTTATCGACGAGAAAAAGGCAAACACTCCTGAAGGCACGGATTTTGTAGAGCCCCGCAAAGCAAGGACTCTCAGAAAACAGGCAGAGGATGTCGCCGAGGTCGAAATTCCAGATAAGGACTTAAGGACTTTAGACGACCATCCGTCTATCACAACTTTCCGTAAGGAGGTGGACAAGGTCCTTAATCGTAAAGTTACTCTCGACTGCGATCGTGTGTGGGTAACGGAAGACCTGTTCGCCCGGGCGGCTGATGCCCAGGACGACTGGATCAAGTTCCCCTGGTTCTTCTACCTGACCAAGAAGGCCGATTTGGCGAAAGCAAAAGAGGAGGCGGATCGTGGGTAAGTTTCTATTTCTAACAACAATTTCCACGGGTTACTCAATGGCTATGCCAAAGGATCAAGTAGAATCAATCACGGACCAAGGGCCACAGCGTCATTTGAAGATGACAAGTGGCATTGGGTATCAAGTATCTGAGACATTCAAAGAAATTATTGAGCAATATGAAGAAAAGAAATCTAATAGTCGTAGCAATACTGCTAAGTAGTGCCTTTTTGTTTGGGTGCGCGGGGACAGGGTTTGAAAAGGCATTGTTTGAGGAAACCCAGGAAATCAAAGTAATCGAAAAATCCGACGGGACCTTGGGGACTGTGACTAATATTGTTGTGCGTCCAAAGTATCAGGACCACCTCGAGACGGGCCAGGGAATCGCGTCAGCGGTTCATCCATTGGCGGGCTGGGGAGTTTCGATAGTTGGGGGGATCCTCGGCCTTATAGCCAGGTCAAAAACTCGTTCCAAGTCACGTTTGGCGACGCAAAAACAACTGACCCTGACAAAAGCCATCAAGCTCCACGGAGACGAGGCTTTAGCTTTGGTAGAGGAGCTCTCAACCGATGATGCTGTTTCTGGAAAATTAAAAGCTCGATTTAAGAATATCCAGGACAAATTAGGAATCTGGGAAGATGTTTCTGACTTCCTGGAACCTGCTAGTGAGATTGAAAGATTAGCCCGCGAGAAGTGGGGCAAGTAAATGGTGCGAGATGGTGACAGTGGATTCGTAGGTGTGGATATGAGGAACAGCCCCTGGCTTGTGAACCAGGGGTTTGTCTCCCACGCCAAGAATATGCGATTTCGCAACGGACGAGCAGAGACCCGAAAGGGTCTCTATCCCGTTCGTTGGGGAGCCATTAACCATAATCTCATCGATGCGGTAGATGCCGACACTGTGGGAAAGTATTTCCACGCGTCCACTACTGACGAGCAGAAAGAGACTTTAATCCAAGCCACCAGTGACATCCAATCTATGGGAGAGTGTATCGGGGTGGCACGTTTTAATGACCCGGACGATAGGCGGTATACTATCCTGGCGGTCAGGCATGATCTAAAAGAGAAGGCGTCGAGGTCATTTGTAACTAAGTTCTACGCCCTGCGCGAGGGAGCCATACCAGAAGAGATACCAACGACCACGAGAGTCTCGGCCTCGAAGGTAGAATTTACTCAATGCTTTAATGGCCTTGTGTTACACCACGGGCTGGACAAAGCGCCTTTGGTCATGACAGACATAGTCGAGGGGTTCAAAGCCTTAGATGCCCCGACAGGCGGGACTATTGCGATGCCTGGATCCACCACTGGATTATTCTTTGGCAATCGGCTATGGGTGCCTATAAAGAATAGTGCCACGGGGAAAGTGGACACAGTGGTCGCCTCGGATCTCTTGTCATACAACCAATACGATTTCCCGACCAATGAATTCTCGATCAACCAGGGAGAAGATGATGAGATCATAGGCCTTGCAAAGTTCAATGACTTTTCCATATTGGTATTTAAGCGCCGCAATATTTATGTCATCTCAAATGCGTATGGAGACTTGTCCAACCTTAGGGTGGATAGGATATCAGGATCATACGGCCTTCTGGCCCCGCGAGCATTCCAAGCCATTGGGTCTGACATTTGGTTTTTGAATGAGACTGGCGTGGTATCCTTAAAAAGGACAGATTTTTCATCCATCCAGGCGACGACTATACCTGTCTCTGAGCCCATTGAGCCATTGATCAACCGGATCAATTGGAAGGTGGCCAAAGAGTCAGCGGCCACTGGTTATTGGGACAATAAGTTTTATCTAAGTGTCCCTATTGACGGGGCCACGTCGAATAATGCGGTTTTAGTTTATGACTTCCAAACTCAGTCATGGCAAGGCTATGATCAGGTTGATAATATTAGTGTTTCTCATTTCTTTGTCACTGAGACTGAGTCTTATAATCGACTTCATTATTTCTCATTTGACAAAGATTACTACTCCGTAAACAACGAGTCTGAGACGACATATGAATCGATAGGCTTTGGGCATGTAGGAGTGTATGAGTATGGAATGTATGACTACGCGCCTGTGACGACTTCTTACTCCGTGATTGTGGAGGTCACTGAGGACATGGATTCCATGACCGGGACAAAGGCTTTTAAGTTCAAGTCCGACGGAACCACGATCAATGCGGCCTCGGGCCTGTCGGTCAATACAGGTACGATTTGGGGCACTAAGGGCGAGCAGGCAATCGCGATAACGAATTTACAATCTGGCGCTTCTGGGTATACCTGGGCGATTGATGGATATACTTTTGAGAACATAAGCAATGGAGTAATTTTTCATTCATCTGCTCCTTTCGAGTTTGACCCTCAGGAATTATACTACGATGAAGACGACCCCGACAGGGCTCCTTGGGTGACAGTCGGACATTATCTATGGGCCGATCTCAATGAGGCTGAGATTCCGTTTGAAGTTAAGACTCGAGGGTATAATTGGAAGGGCGGAGAAATACAAAGACCTTTAAGGTTCAGAGTATTCGTTGATACGTGGGATGCTGAATACTCAGTCAAAGCGTATGGGGGTGGAGTAGGAGAAGAGCAGACAGTCGTTTCAGCCACGCGGCCAGACCGGACAAAGTTCTTCACCGCGGGGCGCCCGACATGGGATAGCACCAATACAAACAACGATTTTTCAAATAAAAGAAGAGAGGATTATAGCCTGGTGCTTAATGCCTCCGGGACAGAATTACACTCAGGATTAATATTGAACCAATTCCAGTCCCAGAGTCATGGTCTCCAGGTTCCTTTTACAAGGGGCACACATGCCCAGTTTCAGATTGAAGGGACAGGCCAGGTGAGATTGGGTTCTGTTCTTACAGATAGCGTGGGAGACATAAAAAATAATTCTATACATCGATGAGCTTACAAATAACTGTTACACCTGGGAAGACGTTTACTGAGGATGAGGCAATCACGTATGAGAAGCTAAACCAGTTAGGAGTCCCAAATATTGATTCCACTGGGAGCGTGGCCGCTGCACAGATTGATGCTAATGCAGTGACTGAGGCGAAGATAGCCAGCAGTTCTGTTACATCTGATAAGATAGCTGCTAACGCAGTGACTCTTGACAAGATGGAGCATGGGACTGAGGGAGATATTATCTACTACGGTGCTGGCGGGGCTCCTTTTAGATTAGGTAAAGGGAACGATGATGAGGTTCTGACTTTATCCAGCGGTCTTCCTTCTTGGCAAGCCCCAGGTGACGCGGGTGATATCGAGGTGGGGTCTTTGACCCTTGATAAACTGAGCACTAGTGGCGCGTCCACCGGATACACCATAGAGTATAATGGGACTTCACTGCAATGGGCAGAGAGGCATAATACCGCGATGTATCAAGTGCAGTTTGATTCCAGTGTCCAGAACGCAAATGAAGTTTATTTCGGATTGACGGGGACGGATGCAGGAAGTGGTGCGGTCGCTGGAATTCAGAATCTAACTCAGCATGAAGTTACGACTGGCGTTACCGCTCCAACAATTACTTCATTTGAGACTAACGGAGAACATGCCTGGATTTGGGATCCATTGGCGTCAAAGTTGTGGGGGGCGTCTTTAGCGCATAACGAAAACGTAGATACACCGACATCAAAGGCGCATCATATATATGATTTTGAATTCGGAGATGCTGCCTTGGTCGAGGCGAAAGGCTCTGCTCTGTCTGTTGTAGAGACTGCAAGTTTGCTCCTCAGGCTGACATATTCCATACCTTTCCACGGGATGGCCCTTTATCAAAAGAATGACGGGAACACAAACTATAAGCTCTTGTGGTCCGAGGCTACCAGGTCATACTATCATGCAGGAGGAACAAATCTTATTGTCCCGAAGATAATAGCTGACGGCTCGAGTGCTCCATATAAATTCAGATTGGTATACTGGGAGACGGCAACGACACCGAGCACTCGTCCGTATTTTAATTTGGCCCTGACTGGCTATTCAATAGGCCAAGAGATCCAGTATTCATGATCCTGGACAAGCTCATAGAATTCTGTGGGCGTCCAGAGAACGCTCAGGCCTTCCGAGTGAATGAGCTTGAGCATTACATTTGTTATTATTTTACCAATGGCCTATGGGCCCAAGTTCACAAGGACGGTGAGATTAACGGAGTGGCATTTGCCAGGATGGTTGAGACGATTGAGGACCGGAGTTTTTACTGGCTCCCCAATCAAAAAGAGGGGAGATACCTGGTCATTGATTCTGTAGTCGCCAGGGGCGCGGAGAGTAAGAAGTCACTATGGAAGTCTTTAATTTACGTTATTGAGCACAAGAGGCCGAAAAGAATTTTCATCATGAGACACGGGAAGTGGAAAGAATTAACTAAAGATATTTTGAGGAGAATGAAATGGGAACGAGAGTAGACGCACCACCACCAAGAGATTATTACGGCGAGACTGCCGAAACCCTCCAGGCAAAGGTTGATTTAGCCCCGCGCCAATACGACGCGGAGGCCACTTATCGACCGCGATATGCTGAATTAGATTTAGGAATCCTGAGAGATTCATTATTAGGAGAGAATGGCTTGCTTAACACATTGTCCGAAGCGAATCCGCAACTCAGCGCGATCGAAAACCAAGCAAACACCGCGGCGCGGGAGGCCCAGATCGCAGACGTTGAAAGACTCGGATCGAGAGCAGTGGAAGCAATTAAAGGAGCCAACCCAGAGGCTGCAAGACTTCAAGATCTCCTCACACAACGAGCAACCGATCAAATGTCCACCCAAGGTGTCCTCGACCCGGAGCTGCGAAGAGAATACCAGCAGAGTATCAGAGGGGCACAATCAGCCCGAGGCATGGGGTACGGCGCTCGCGACATCGCAGAGGAAGCTGCGTTTAGCAGCCTTCAAGCCGATCAATTGCGGAGGGGTAGAGAGTCCTTTGCCTCCAGTGTGGCTTCCCTCAATGCCGCCACGCAACAAGACCCGTTCCTCGCGGTCTTAGGAAGACAAGGGACCCCAGTCAACACGGCCATGGGGGCAGCGGGCATGGGGCAAGCATTTAATCCAGGTCAGATGTTTAATCCTGAGTCAGCGTATGCGTCTGATCTTTACAACACAAACTACAACGCCCAAGCCGCGGCGAACATAGCAAGTGCAAACAACAAGGCGGGTCTATTCGGTGGACTCATGGGTGCCGCTGGATCTATAGGCGGGGGTTTCTTAGGTAATGAAGGTTTATTTTAAGGGTAGATAGCCATGGGGTATAATCCAGGAATTCAGAATATAGGCGGGCAGTTAATGGCCCAGGGGCTCAATCAACTTGGTCAAGGACTTGGGAAAGGAATTTCTCAATACGCGAAGAACAAAGCTCAGTATAACGAACTCAAGCCTATAGTCGCATCTCAACTCGTGTCTGCTCAGAGTTTGGGGATGGGGGATATGTTTGGTCTGACTCAAGATATGACGCCAAAAGACGTCAGCGCGCTTGTCGAAACAAAGTCACTTCCGGAGCTTCGGGGCATAACTAAAATGTTCATGGATGGAGCGCAACGCCTCATGGCAGATCGTCAAATGAAAGTGTCGGAGGGAGAATTAGCACTGCGGGAGAAAGCTCAAGAGGCTCAAGAGAAACAATTCGGGCAGACT
>CENS01018802.1_pt1 | contig 43161 bp, 58 predicted proteins | sample 530201 | NCBI WGS metagenome assembly CENS01 (sample SAMEA2619747, study PRJEB7988) | marine metagenome | biome: marine biome (ENVO:00000447); feature: surface water layer (ENVO:00002042); material: "saline water (ENVO:00002010), including plankton (ENVO:xxxxxxxx)" | depth 5 m | reverse complement strand
AGATTGAAGAATATACACTTTCAACTCCATATGATATAACAACAACTACACATGTTGGGTCTTTAAGTATTTCTTCAGATACTACTTTCCCAACTGGATGTTGTTGGGGTAATGATGGACAGTATTTCTATGTTTCTAGTTCTAGTCCAACTGATACGGTCTTTAGATATGAAACTTGCTCAGATGGAGCATACAAAATCCTTGGTAGACCTTAATTTATAAATAATAATTAAAGTTACGTTTTCACGATGAAACTAATCAGAGAAGAAATCGAAACAGTTGATTTTATCGTTGAAGAACGCAACGGTAAGAAAAACCTTTTTATCGAAGGTATCTTTCTTATGGGAGAAATCGCCAATAGAAATGGCAGAATGTATCCCATGAACGTACTAAGAAAAGAGGTTCAAAGATATAATGAAAACCACATTCAGTCAGGTAGAGCGTTGGGAGAACTTGGGCATCCCGATGGACCTACAGTTAACCTGGATCGCGTCAGCCACAAGATTGTTTCACTTAGAGAGGAAGGTAATAACTTTATTGGAAAGGCAAAAGTCCTTTCAACTCCTATGGGTAAGATCGCCAAATCGCTCATTGAGGAAGGAGTTAAGTTGGGTGTTTCTTCAAGAGGTATTGGTTCACTTAAGTCCACCCGTGAAGGGTTGAATGTTGTTGGTGATGATTTTATGTTATCAACAGCTGCTGATATTGTTGCTGATCCGTCAGCACCTGATGCTTTTGTCGAAGGTATTATGGAAGGTAAAGATTGGGTTTGGGATGGTGGAATTCTCAGAGAGCAAGAAGCTAAAAAAACATATAAAACTATTAATACTCTAGTTACAACAAAGCAACTTGATGAGCAAAAACTTGATCTCTTTAACAATTTCCTAAACAACCTTTAATTAGTTTATATAACTTGTAAAGGTAATTAATTACTAAATAAATATAGATTATAAGGTAATCGGAGAAAGTTCAATGTCTCGTGGAGATTTACAAGAAATGGAGCAATCCAAAACTGCTGTGAACGCGAACGCAAAACCCGCCGAGCCCATGCAGCACTTATCCAACCCTGATGAAGGGTTGAACACTTCATATGAAGATCTCGGTGGTCCTACTCCCGAGAACTATCGTCCTGATGATGATTCAGCAAAACTCAAAGAACCCAAAATTAAAACAGTAAAAGATGTTGTTAATAAAGGGGCTAAACCAGCTGACTCTATGAAGGGTATGGCTAAGGAAGAAACTGAAACTGAAGTTGATGAGGAAGAGGAAGTTATCGAAGAGGAAATTGAATCCTCTGAAGAGAACTTAAAGGAAGTTGATATCGATGAAGATGTTAACGCTCTTCTTGGTGGAGAAGAACTTTCTGAAGAGTTTAAAGAGAAAGCAAGAGTAATCTTTGAAGCCGCTCTGAACTCAAAGATTAAAGAAATCCAAGAAACTTTGGAAATCCAGTATGAACAGCAACTGGAAGAAGCTAAGGAAGAGATGAAAGAATCTCTAACTAGCAGAGTTGATTCGTATCTTGAGTACGTCTGCGAAGAGTGGATGACCGAGAACGAATTGGCTGTTGAAGCTGGTCTCAAGACAGAAATGACCGAGTCCTTCCTTTCTGGAATGAAGGGACTTTTTGAAGAACATTATGTAACTATTCCTGAAGAAAAATATGATGTACTTGAGAGCATGGTAGAAAAACTTGATGATATGGAGACTAAACTCAACGAGCAAATCGATAAGAACATCAATCTGAATAAGAGACTCGCAGAGTCTGTAGCAGATGGTATTCTCGATGAGATCTCTGAAGGACTCGCAGTCACTCAGAAAGAGAAGCTCGCTTCACTCGCCGAAAGTGTTGAGTTTGATAGTGAAGAAGAATATCGTGAAAAGTTGGAATATCTGAAGGAGTCTTACTTCTCCAGAAATCCCGCTCCTAGTAAAGCTTCTGCTCCTCAAACCCTCTCTGAGGGTGTAGATTCAACTTCAGTTCCTGTTTCTACAGGAATGGAGCAATACATGAGAGCACTTGGAGCTTTCAAAAAGAATTGAGTTCTTAATTCGTTCAAACTAATCACTAAAAAATTTTAAGAGGTAAAAAGCAATGTTCCAATCTGAACAATTGCAGGAAAAGTGGAGTCCCCTTCTCGATTATGAGGGTCTTGATCCTATCAAAGATTCTCATCGTAGATCTGTAACCGCTGTCCTGCTCGAAAACCAAGAAAAATTCCTCCGTGAGGAAGCAGCATTTAGTCAGGGTATCAACCTGATGGAAACTCCCACCAACTCTGCGAACGCCGCTGGCGCTTCCGGTGGTTTCGGTGCCGACGCTGCCGCTGCTGGTCCTGTCGCTGGTTTCGATCCCGTTCTGATTTCACTCATCAGACGTGCAATGCCTAACCTGGTCGCTTACGACTTGGCTGGTGTTCAACCCATGAATGGTCCTACTGGTCTTATCTTCGCGATGAGATCACGTTATGAGACTCAATCCGGTAATGAAGCATTCTTCAACGAAGCAGATACTGCATTCTCCGGTCAGGATGATGGTTTCAACCTTACCGCTGGATTCAGCGACGTTAACGCTGGTCTGGGTACAACCGCACAGAGTGGTACTAACCCCTCTGTTCTGAACCCCGTTGGTACAGCAACATCCACTGCTTATGACGTTGGTCAGGGCATGGTTACTGGTGATGGTGAGAATCTGGGTGCAGGCGCTGGTGATCAATTCAACCAGATGGCTTTCTCGATCGAGAAAGTTACTGTTACAGCTAAATCCAGAGCTCTGAAAGCTGAGTACAGTTTAGAACTGGCTCAGGATCTCAAGGCTATCCATGGTTTGAACGCTGAAGCGGAACTGGCTAACATTCTTTCAACCGAGATCTTGGCTGAGATTAACCGTGAGGTTATCCGTACTATCTACAAGGTTGCAGAACAAGGCGCTGTTTCCAACACTGCTACTGCTGGTGTATTTGATTTAGATATCGATTCTAATGGTCGTTGGTCCGTTGAAAAGTTCAAGGGTCTTCTGTTCCAAATCGAACGAGATGCTAACGCGATCGCACAAAGAACTCGTCGCGGAAAGGGCAACATGGTTCTGTGTTCCGCAGACGTTGCTTCCGCACTGACCATGGCAGGAATCCTGGATTATACTCCCGCACTGAACGCTAACCTCAATGTTGATGACACTGGTAACACCTTTGCTGGAACCATCAACGGCAAGTTCCGTGTTTACATTGATCCTTATGCAGCTAACTTGACCTCAGCTAACGCTTCAGCTGGTAATCAGTACTACGTTGTTGGTTATAAGGGTACTTCACCTTATGACGCAGGTCTGTTCTACTGTCCCTACGTTCCTCTTCAGATGGTTCGTGCTGTTGGTGAGAACACCTTCCAGCCCAAAATTGGCTTTAAGACCCGTTATGGTCTTGTTGCTAATCCCTTCGCTGAAGGCACTGAGCAAGGTCTCGGTAGACTTCGTGTTAACTCCAACCGTTACTACAGAAGAGTTGCAGTTAAGAATCTTATGTGATTCATTGTTCACATTATTACTGGAGACCTTCGGGTCTCCTTTTTTTATGCCTATCCATAAATAACTAGAAAGTCTAATGTCTAATCTTACCACATTTGCATCACAGATTGAAGATAGAAATTTTCTTACACCAACAGGTTTTAGGTTTAGTGTAGAGAAAGCAAATAAGATTGCATTCTTTGGAACATCTTGTAATATTCCTTCTTTGAACCTTGGAACCATTGAACAACCAAACTACTTAAGAGGTATTCCAAGACCTGGTGATACTATTGATTTTGAAGATCTAGTTTTTAGATTTTTAGTAGATGAAAATCTTGAAAACTTTAATCAAATACAAAATTGGATGAGAGCACTTGGTTATCCTGAAAGCCTTAAAGAAATTTATGATTGGCAGAATGATGACGAATTCACTAATTATAATTCTTCTCCAAAAAATAGTTTAAAGAATCTTTACTCTGATGGAACTTTGTTAATTTACAGTAATGATTTTGAACCAATAATTAGAGTAAAGTTTAAAGACATGTTTCCATACTTTCTAACTAATATTGAGTTTGATGCTCAAGTAACAGATTTAACATACTTGACAGCAGAGGTAAGATTCAAATATACTAACTATGAGATAGAATCTATAGTTTCCTGCTGCTAATGTATGATTTGGAAGGAATCCAAAAATTGTGGGAAAAGGATTCCAAAATTGATATTGATAATTTACATACTGAATCGTTAAATATTCCTATTCTACATGCCAAGTATTACGACATGTACAACACTATTATGTTACTTCGTAAGAAAGCTGAACAACAACGTAAGAACATAAGGCATGAGAGATATGAATATTATTCAGGTAAATCTGATCCAGAAATTTATGTTAAAAATCCGTTCCCCAAAAAAATCAGAGATAAAGATACGATGGCAAAATATTTGGATGCCGATGATAAACTCTCAGGGGTTTCACTGAAGATTGAATATTATGAAGTAATGCTCAATTATCTCGAAGAAATACTAAAGCAGATTACCAATAGAACATATCAAATTAAAAATAGTATTGATTATATGAAGTTCCAATCAGGTTTGGGATGATCAATAAATAACTGTAGGTTAATTCCTACATTTATGGATGTTATCATTGAAAAGATTAACGAAGTTTATCTGAAGTTAAAGATAAGCGAACCTCATATAGAACATGAGGTAAAAGACCGATTCACCTTTGAAGTAGAAGGTGCAAAGTTTATGCCACAGTTTCGCAAAAGAAACTGGAACGGAGAAATATCCTTATATAATCTTCAAACCAAGAGAATGTATGTTGGTTTGCTTGATAAACTCGTAGCTTTTTGTGAGAACTCAGGTTATACATACGAATTTAAAAATAATAAATTTTATGGTTTACCTTTTGAGGTAAATGAGTGGGTATCAGAGGGTGGTGTCAAAGATTATATGGCATCCATCACAACTATGAAGCCAAGAGATTATCAGATCTCTGCAGTTTATGATGCTCTCAGATACAATAGAAAACTTCTTATTTCACCTACTGCATCTGGCAAATCTTTCATGATCTATACGATTGTAAGATACTTTGTTGGAACTAAGAAAAAAGTTCTTCTAGTTGTACCTACTACTTCATTAGTTGAACAAATGTTTAAAGATTTTGAAGAGTATGGATGGGATGCATCCAATCATTGTCATCGAATCTATGCAGGTAGAGAGAGGGTGAATACAAATGAGGTAACTATTACTACCTGGCAATCTGTGTATAAACTTGAACGTTCTTTTTTTGAAGAGTATGATGTTGTGATTGGTGATGAAGCACACTTGTTTAAGAGTAAATCCTTAATTGGTATCATGGACAAGTTACACCATGCAAAGTATCGATATGGGTTCACAGGAACTTTAGATGGTACACAAACCCATAAGTGGGTGTTAGAGGGGTTGTTTGGACCATCATACAAAGTTACACAAACAAAGAAACTTATTGATCAGGGACATCTTGCAACACTTGATATTCAATGTTTAGTTCTTAAGTATAAACCACAAAAGTTTGAAAACTATGAAGATGAAATTCAGTTTCTAATTGGAAATGAAAAGAGAAATAATTTCATCAAGAATCTTGCTTTAGATATCAAAGGAAATACTTTGATTCTTTTCAGTCGAGTGGAGAAACATGGTGCTATACTTTACGATCTGATAAATAATCAAGCGGATGATAATCGTAAGGTCTTCTTTGTTCACGGTGGTGTGGATGCTGAAGATCGAGAAAAAGTTAGAGAAATTACAGAAGGTCAATCTGATGCAATTATCGTAGCATCATATGGAACTTTCAGTACTGGTATTAACATTAAGAACCTTCACAATGTTATATTTGCCTCTCCATCAAAGTCTAGGATTCGTAATCTTCAGTCTATTGGTAGAGTCCTGCGAAAAGGCAAAAACAAGGTAAGTGCAAAACTATATGACATCGCTGATGATCTTACCACAGGTTCTCGTAAAAATTACACCTTAAATCATTTCATTGAACGTGTAAAAATTTATAATTCAGAAAATTTCAATTACGATATTGTAACAATTAATATAAAGGAGTGAATCTATGAAACTATGGTGGAAGTATAAAAAACAAGGAGGTAAATATGGATATATCTGATGATTTTTATGCAACAATAAAGATCAAATACACAGGAGAAGAAATATTTTGTAAGGTAGCAGCTTCAGAAGAAGAAGGCAGAACTATGCTTCTTTTATCCAATCCCTATCTAGTCGATGAGGTTAAGTTAAGAGGACAAACTGCAGGATACAAATTTGAACCATGGTTGAAAACTTCAAGTGAAGATCTTCATCTTATTAATATGGATGATGTTCTAACAATATCTGAATCAAATAATATTGAAATGATACTTTGTTATAATGATTGTATTCGTAAGAATAGTAAAACTAACTATTCAAAGTTGGATCGTAAGATGGGATACATATCTTCAGTTACTGAAGCTAAAGAAATTCTAGAGAAGCTCTATAAGCTCAATATTAATAGCTAAGATGTTCCTTTATCGGTAACAAACCTATTTTATCTGTAATAAGAGATCATGACAAGCAAGTATGATTGTGATATACTTGTAAAAGATAAAGATTTATTATGGCGGCTTCTAACAACTATATGTACGGTACTATGGCTAGACCTAAAAAGTCTGAGCACTACGTCAACAACAAAGACTTTCTGGGAGCTCTAGAAAATTACTTTGCTGCTGTCGAAAGAGCTAAATTAAACGATCAACCAAAACCACCCATTCCGAGATACATTGGTGAGTGTTTCTTGAAGATTGCTAATCATCTTTCATACAAACCTAACTTTGTGAACTATATGTTCAAAGATGATATGATTTGTGATGGTATTGAGAATTGTGTGAGATATATTCATAACTTTAATCCAGAAAAATCTAATAATCCATTTGCATACTTTACTCAAATCATTTATTATGCTTTCTTAAGAAGAATTCAACAGGAAAAGAAACAACTGGAAATCAAGAATAAGATTTTGGAGAAATCTAACTTCGATGAAGTATTTGAAAGTGATTCTGATGGAAACTATTCAGATTACAACTCAATCAAGGATAATGTTCACAATAAATTGAGGTATTGATGGAATTATCAATTATCACAGACACTCACTTCGGTTGTAGAAAAAACTCCAAGTTGTTTCATGATTATTTTGAAAAGTTTTACAAAAACATATTCTTTCCAACAATTGATGAAAGAGAAATTAAACACATCGTTCACATGGGTGATTGTTTTGATTCTCGAAAGGGTATTGATTTTTCAGCACTTGATTGGTCAAAGAGAGTTTTCTTTAATGAAGTAAAGAAGAGAGGTATTGAAGTTCATCTGGTTGCGGGTAATCACGATACATATTATAAAAATACAAATGAAATCAATAGTGTTGAACTTCTATTGAAAGAATATGATAATGTACATGTATATTCGAAAGCCACTGAAGTTAAAATCGCTGATTTAGATGTAGTATTAGTTCCATGGATATGTGAAGATAATGAAAAAGAAACTATCAAACTTATTGAAAAGACAACTTGCAAGATCGCGTTGGGGCACTTTGAATTCAAGGGATTTAGAGTTAATCAACAAATCGTCATGGACCATGGTACTGAGATCAACTCGTTTGAGAAGTTCTTACGCGTTTTCTCAGGACACTACCACACTCGAAGCGATGATGGCAGAATCTATTATCTCGGAAATCCATACGAAATGTTCTGGAACGATGTCGGTGATCGGAGAGGATTCACGATCCTGGATACAGAAACTTTGGGACACAATTCAATAGACAATCCTTATAAATTGTTTTATAATGTATATTACGAGGATAATGATCATCAACTTCTTGATGTCGCTCAATATGAAGATAAGATTGTAAAGGTAATCGTTCGTAAAAAGAGTGATATTAATAAGTTTGAAAAGTTCATTGATAAACTTCAATCAGTTGTAGCTGAACTGAAGATTGTTGAGAACTATGATTTTTCTGGTTGGTATGAAAAAGATTCTGAAACATATGAATCTGAAGATACCATCACTATCCTTGATAGATATATTGAGGATTCTGAAACTGAACTAAACAAATCAGTTATTCAAGAACTGGTTAAAGACATTTATCAAGAAGCTTGTGAATTAGTTTAATGTATATCATCACAGTTGTTGGAAAAGAGAAAGAGGGAGCTTATTCTGTTGTTGATGAGGATGGAGAACAGGTTCTCTACATCTTTGAAGAAGAGGATGATGCTCTAAGATATTCCTTGCAGCTGGAAGATCTCGATTACCCAGAGATGGTAGTTTTGGAAATTGAAGATGAGATGATGATTAAAACTTGTGAAATGCATGATCACAGGTATACTATTATCACAAAAAATGACATTGTAATTCCCCCTCATACCGATAATGATTTGCTTTGAGAAGATTAGATGGAAAAATTTACTTTCTACTGGAAACCACTGGACAGAGATGTCTCTCAACGTAGATGATACTACTCTTATTATCGGTAGTAACGGAGCTGGAAAGAGCACAGTTTTAGATGCTCTCACGTTCTCCCTATACGGAAAATCTTTTCGTAAAATTAATAAAGCTCAACTAGTTAATTCAACCAATGATAAGGGTTGTATTGTTGAAATTGAATTTAAGGTAAACTCAACATCATGGAAGGTTGAGCGAGGAATCAAACCCAATGTTTTCAAAATTCATCGTAATGGTGAAGAATTAAATCAGAATCATTCTTCAATCGAACAACAGAAATGGTTGGAACAAAATGTTCTGAAGATGAATTACAAATCATTCACGCAGATTGTAATCTTGGGTTCTAGTACATTTGTTCCATTTATGCAACTTCCTTTATCAAGTAGACGTGAGGTTGTTGAGGATTTATTGGATATAAAGATTTTTTCTTCCATGAACAGTTTGATCAAAGATAAGATTCGTGGTGTGAAGGAAGAGATTAGAACATTAGATCTTAAGAAAGAATCACTCAAAGATAAAGTTGAAATGCAAAAAAACTTTATTGAAAAGATTGAAACTAAGAGTCAGAGTTTGATTGAAGAGAAAGAAGAATCAATTGGTAAACTTCTGATTCTTGAGAATGAGTGTATGAATAAGAATGATAATCTCAATAAGGATTCTTTAAAACTTCAGAATGATCTAAAGAAATATCAGGATGCTAATAAAAGACTTCGTGACTTTGGTGGCATCAAAGGTAAATTATCCCAGAAAATATCAACGGTTGTAAAAGAGCATAAGTTTTTCTCTGAGAATACGGTTTGCCCTACTTGTGATCAAGATATTGAGGAGTCTTTTAGAGTAAATAGAATTGAAGATTCTCAGAATAAAGCAAAAGAGTTGCAGAAAGGGTATGAAGAATTACTCGAAGCAATTAAAACGGAAGAATTGAGAGAATCTAAATTTTCTACTATTACCACAGAACTTACTAACGTACTTAATGACATTTCTAAAAACAATGTTCAGATTTCTGAATATCAAAAACAAGTCTCTGGATTGGAATCAGAAATTCAAACTATTACCAATCAGATCGCGAACAGAAATATTGAACATGATAAGTTAGAAGAGTTCAGAGAAAATCTTTCTAAAACATTTGAAGAGTTATCGAAACAAAAAGAACAAATTGCATATTATGATTTCACATATAATCTTCTGAAAGATAGTGGTGTGAAATCTGCAATCATTAAGAAATATCTTCCTCTGATTAATCAATCAGTAAATAAGTATCTTCAGATGATGGATTTTTATATAAATTTTTCACTTGATGAAGAATTTAATGAAACAGTTCAATCTCCAATTCATGAAGATTTTACATATTCATCTTTTTCAGAGGGGGAGAAGATGAGAATTGATCTAGCACTTCTATTCACATGGAGAGAGGTTGCTAGACTTAAGAATTCTGTTAACACGAATTTATTAATTATGGATGAAGTTTTTGATTCATCTCTTGATAGTATGGGTACAGAAGATTTTCTTAAGATTATTAAATTTGTTGTGAAGGATGCAAATATTTTTGTAATCTCTCATAAAGGAGGATTGGAGGATAAATTTTCTAATTGTATTCAATTTGAAAAGGTAAAAGGTTTCTCAAGAATTTCTGAGAGTGTATGAAGTTTTGTATTTTTTGGACTAAAAAGTTAGGATTTCCTGATATATAATAATGTGAGATGGAGGTTTTTTATGCACAATCTTGTCTCTCGTAATGAGCTAGCATCGTGGGTATGGGATGAAAAGGATCAAGTTGATGAAAAGTATGATCAAGTAAACGAGTATTTTCTGTGTATCTCAGAATGTGACATACTCGATAACAACGCAAGGAGGTTCTGCAGACACATCCTTACTGAATAGTGAACACATTAACTATTAGGAGCTATAACCACCGAAGACCCGCCCCCATAAAGGGCGGGTTTGGTACGCTAAGAGAAGTGGCACATCTTCCCTATACAACAAACCATTTTCCTGTATCATAAGGATATAGAAAAAAATTCATCTATGGCCATCAACTACGAGATCAAATCACAACTGGCTAAACTCCTGGCTACTGAAGATCTAGTGGTGGAGAATCAACCTGTAGAAACTGCTTCCTTTGATGTGGAGAGACGTATTCTTACTCTTCCTCTTTGGAAAAAGGCAAGTGAGAAAGTATATGATCTTCTAGTCGGTCATGAAGTTGGACATGCACTGTACACACCTAATGAGTGGGGATTTGAAAAAGAGGTTCCTTCTTCTATTGTAAATGTAACTGAGGATGCTCGTGTTGAGAAACTCATGAAGCGTCGTTATCCTGGATTGTCTAAGAGTTTCTATCAGGGCTACTCAGAACTTGCAGATCAAGATTTCTTTAGTATTGAGGAAACAGGCGTAGAGGATATGAACTTGGCTGATCGTATCAATCTACACTTCAAGATTGGTAAATTTGTTGATATTCCTTTTTCTCTGGAAGAGTATGAATACGTTGAACTAACTGAGAAAGCTGAAACATTTGATGATGCAGTAGAAGTTGCTAAAAAAATATATCAGTATTGTAAGGATTCGCAACCTTCTCAAAAGGAAAAACAAGAGATTGATATTCCACAGTCCGGTTCTCAAGGTTCAACTGGTGATGGTGGAGAATCAATTCAAACAACACAAGATGAAACGTCTCCCTCTGGTGAAACTGATGAGAGTGGTGAACAATCTGATACAAATGAAAGTAACTCTGAAGATTCAAAGGAATCTGATGATACATTAAATGATAAAATCGAAGCGCTTACCGATAAGTTATTTAATGAAGGTGTGGAGGAGCTTGCAGATACAAATGGTCGGGAATCTCAAACTCATTATTTTCAACCTCCTAAGTTGAATATGGATCGTGTGATTATTCCCAATTCAAAGATTCATCAAATTGTTGATGATTATAAGAAAAGGGTTTTAGAGTCGGAACATATTAGTTCCGATTGTTATGATCGTGTTGATAAAATGTTTCGAGAATTCAAGAAAACTGCAAATTCTGAAGTAAATTATATGGTAAAAGAGTTTGAATGCAAGAAATCAGCTGATGCTTATTCACGATCCTCCGTATCAAAAAGTGGTGTTCTTGATTGTTCTAAACTCCATACTTACAAATACAATGAGGATCTATTCAAGAAAGTAACTGTAATTCCTGATGGTAAAAATCATGGATTAATTTTCATTCTTGATTGGTCTGGTTCTATGTGTGAAATTTTGATGCCTACCATCAAACAACTTTTTAAGTTGATTTGGTTCTGTAATAAGGTATCAATTCCTTTTGATGTGTATGCTTTTACAAATAGCTTTGTTGATTCAGATCCTAAATTCGTTGATGAATATGGTAGATTAAAAGATACTATTGTTAATAAAGAGGATGATCTATTCATTGATAACTCTTTCTCAATGATGAATCTTCTTACAAGTGATGTAAATCGTAAAGAACTTGATAGTCAGATGTTGAATCTATTTGAGATTGTTTATTCAATTAGAAATTACACTGAATATAATTATCCGAATGCTCTTGCTCTTTCTGGAACGCCACTTAATGAGACTCTGATTACTCTTACTGAAGTTATCCCAGAATTTAAGAAGAACAACAATGTTCAGAAAGTTCAGTGTGTAATTCTCACTGATGGGGAAGCTGGACCAATTAATGCTTGTAGATTTATTCATACCGAATTTAATTCATATTGGGGTACTAGGAAAGTTTTTCATAATGATTATTTCCGTAATCGTAAAACTGGAAAAACTTATAAGTATGATTACAGTTTTAGTCGTCATACAGAGATCTATCTCAACAATTTGAAGGATATGTTCCCCGAAACAAACTTCATTGGTATTCGTGTTGGAAACAGTCGTGATTTAACTTCTTTCATTAAAAGGCATGTGAATTTCAATGATGATTGCGTGAAAAAATTCAAGAAAGAAAAGTATTTTAATATTCTTAGTGCTGGTTATGATGCTTACTTTGCGATGATTGATTCTGCACTTGAAAATAATACTGATTTTGTCATTGAGGAGGGTGCAACTAAAGCTAAGATCAAATCTGCTTTTATGAAGAATCTCAAATCTAAAAAACTAAATAAGAAAGTTCTGGGTGAGTTTGTAGAATTGGTTGCATGAAAGAATTTAGAGATAATTGGAAGGAGATCGCTAAAGCATCAGAAAAGGATTCCCACGTTCTGGATGTTCTTGAGAATGGGCCTAGATCTCTTTGTGAATCTTGGTTGTTGCAGGCAATGCGACACAAGTATGGTCGAAAATAAAAGTGGCCACTGGGAGGCTAAAGGCTCCCCCTTTCCATCTATAATAAATTCAGTTCAAACAAACAAATGACTCTCTCCACTTCATCAATCGTTGATTCTCTCATCGACCTTTACGGTGAGAAAATCACTACCGCTGATATCAAAGCTTGGTGTAGTATGAATGATGTTTCTTATGCCACGGTAACTCGTAAACTGGATTCTTACAAGCTTGGCCGTGGTAAGTGGGACCTTACAGTAAAAGAAAAATTGGAGAAAGTTTATCAAACTCCATCTATTGAAAATAATGTAAAACAAAACCTTGTTCCTGAGAAAGATGATACCTTCGTCCCTTTTGGTAACTTTAGTGATATCAAAAAAATTCTTAAGTCCAATTTGTTCTACCCTGCATTCATTACGGGGCTATCTGGAAACGGTAAAACTTTCCTTGTTGAACAAGCTTGCGCTCAACTCAAGAAAGAATTGATTCGTGTCAACATCACTATCGAGACTGATGAGGATGATTTTATTGGTGGTTTCCGTTTGGTTAATGGTGAAACTGTTTGGCATAATGGTCCTGTCATTGAAGCTCTGGAACGTGGAGCTGTACTTCTTCTAGATGAGGTAGATCTAGCTTCTAACAAAATTCTCTGTCTCCAATCGATCCTTGAGGGTAAAGGTGTATTCTTGAAGAAGATTGGAAAATTTATTCAACCGAAGGATGGGTTCAATGTTATTGCAACTGCTAATACTAAGGGTAAAGGTTCAGATGACGGTAGATTTATTGGAACCAATGTGCTCAATGAGGCATTCCTAGAAAGGTTCTGTGTAACCTTTGAACAATCTTATCCTTCAGCTATCACTGAACAGAAGATTCTGGAAGGTATTGCTTTGGATCTTGGTATTGAAGATCGTGCTTTCTGTAAGTATCTCTGTGATTGGGCTGATATTATTCGCAAAACTTTCTATGATGGAGGTATTGATGAGGTGATTAGTACCCGTCGATTGGTTCACATCATTCGTGCTTACAGTATCTTTGATGATAAGACCAAGGCAATGCAGGTTTGTATCAACCGCTTTGATGATGATACCAAGGCTTCTTTCCTGGAACTGTATGATAAAGTTGATGTTGATTTTGAACTTAATCAAGGAGAAAAAAGTGTTGATGATCAATTGAACACTTGATACAATACAAGAAGATAAACTCCCTTTATGTCCGATACTATTTTTTATACGTCCATGGATTCTGATACAGAAAAATTTTCCGCGATTGCTGCAGATGGATATTCCATCGGTGGTATTTCATTTGGAGACTATGAAGATGAAATTCAACTAGAGAATCTAATCTCTGATTTTAGTGATTCAGTTGAAACAGGTATTCCCGAACTTACAAATACAAACGGGAGATGGAAGTATAGTGAAGATGTAGTTATCAAAGAGATCACAGAATATCTTGGCAGCACATATAATTCACACTATACTTCTAAAGACTCGAAAACACAAACTCTTGATTTGATTGAGTCTATTGGAGATGCTGAAGCATTCTGTAGAAGTAATGCTATTAAGTATCTTTCAAGGTTTGGTAAAAAGAATGGAAAATCCAAATCTGATATTCTCAAAGCCATCCATTATTGTATTCTTCTGTGTCACTTCTCCGGTGTCCTGAAGCAACCCAAAGGTAATTATGAAACTTTCTGATACTACGATTAATCTTCTGAAGAACTTTTCTTCTATTAACCAGTCTATTCTTTTTAAAAAGGGTAGTAAACTGCGTTCAATTTCAGTTATGAAAAATATTCTTGTAGAAGCTACAGTAACTGAAGAATTTCCCAAAGATTTCGGAATCTATGATCTGAATCAGTTTTTGAATGGTTTATCTCTTCATGGTAGTCCTGATCTTGATTTTTCTAATGATGAATTTGTTAAGATTATTGAAGGTCGTAGTCGCTCCAAATATTTCTTTGCTGATCCTTCAGTGATCGTATCTCCTCCTGAGAAAGAAATTACACTCCCCTCTGAGGATGTATCCTTTACTCTTACTAGCCAACACTTGGAGAAACTAAAGAAAGCTTCTTCTGTTTATCAACTTCCTGATATCTCAGCTGTTGGTGGTTCTGGTGTTATTAACCTTGTAGTACGAGACAAGAAGAACGATTCTTCTAACGACTTCTCAATTGTTGTTGGTGAAACTGAAAAGGAATTTGTATTCAATTTCAAGGAAGAGAATCTGAAAATTGTCCCTGGTAACTATGATGTGGTAGTATCTTCCAAACTTCTCTCTCGTTTTATTAATCAGAATATTGATGTTACCTACTACATTGCGTTGGAACCCGACTCAACTTTCGGTTGATACATGGATGAGAATTGTAGGCAGTGCTCTTGTAATTATCGCCTATTTTATTGTTCTTCATGTGAATGTTATTGTGGGAGTGGCTACACATTTCATAGCTGATCTCATTTCAATACCTTACTTTATAAGAACAAAATCATGGGATGTTGTTATAATGCTAACATTCTTACTTGTGATATCTTTATCTAAATTGTTATGAAACACAATCTCTTTACCCTAAGGGGTTGTCCCTTTGAACTTTTAAATGATGAAAAACTGATTAGTGATTTGCTATCACAAACAGCTAAAGAATGTAAATCAATTCTTATTAATGTAGCTACACATAAGTTTTTACCTCATGGTGTTACTGGTGTAGCTTTGTTATCTGAATCACATATCAGTATTCATACTTGGCCGGAGAAAGGTGTGGCGATTTGTGACATTTTTACCTGTGGAGAGCACTCTAATCCTCAGGATGGAGTATCCTTAATGAAAATGGTTTTGAAAGCTTCTGGGGTGGAATCCGATGAAATTACAAGATTATTTTGATAACATATCATAAAGAAAATGAACATTTTTGTAACTTCGCCGGATCCATGGGAATGCGCAAGAGTTCTTCCTGATAAACACATCGTTAAGATGCCTTTAGAAACTTGCCAGATGCTAGCTATTGTTTGTTCTGATAAGTGGGGCCATGGCTTTGGAACTCTCCCTAAGGCTGATGGAACACCTTATGTAACTGATAAGGGAGCTTTCCGTAACCACCCCTGTACAGTCTGGGCTAACTCCTTTGTGATGAACTGGCAGTGGTTACTCTCTCATGGATTTGCTCTATGTTCGGAGTACGCCGCCAGATATGGTAAGGTTCATACATGTTTTCTTACCCTGAATGCGGCAAAGGAAATACTTCCCACAGGAGATCCTACAGGGCGATCTGGGAAGGGTCCTACAGATTTTGTGTTTGCCGGACCCGAAGAATTTAAGTATAATTCTGAATTGGATATCTATACAAAATATAGGATGTATATTGCATCTAAACCTTGGGCGAAAGATAACTATGTTAGACTTCCCCATCGCAAACCTGATTGGATTTGATTTATGTCTCATGATGAGTTCGTCTGGGTTGAAAAGTATCGACCTAAGACTATTGATGAATGTATTCTTCCTGAAAGCACTAAAAAAACTTTCAAGGATTTTCTGGGTAAGGGAGAAGTTCCTAATCTTCTTCTCTCAGGACCACCTGGATGTGGTAAAACAACTGTAGCAAAAGCCTTATGTTCTGAATTAGGAGTAGATGTTTATGTTATCAATGGATCCGATGAAGGGCGATTCCTGGATACTGTCCGAAACAATGCGAAGAACTTCGCTTCGACCGTCTCACTTTCATCAACTGCAAAACACAAAGTCATCATCATTGATGAGGCAGATAACACAACACCAGATGTTCAACTCTGCTTACGGGCGTTTACTGAGGAGTTTGTTGGTAACTGTAGGTTCATCTTCACCTGCAACTATAAAAACAAAATCATTCAACCACTCCACAGTCGATGCGCCGTTGTTGATTTCACCCTCAAAGGAAAGGAGAAATCAAAGTTGGCTGCATCATTTTTTGGTAGATTGCAAGAAATTCTTAAGATTGAATCTATCGAATATGAACCGAAAGTCCTTGTTGAGCTCATTAACAAACACTTCCCAGACTGGAGAAGAGTACTTAACGAGTGCCAAAGATATTCAGTCAGTGGTAAAATCGACACAGGAATCCTCGCAACCTTTTCGGATGTAAAAACTAATGATCTCTTTAAATGTCTTAAGGAGAAGGATTTTCCGAAGGTTCGTAAATGGGTTGTGGAAAATCTTGATAATGATCCTACTTTACTCTTCCGTAGTATATACGATAACTGTTACTCATCTTTGGACGGTCCTGGGATTGCCGCTGCTGTTCTTATTCTTGCTAAGTATCAGTATCAAAGTGGCTTTGTCGCTGATCAAGAGATAAATACCCTTGCTTGTTTAACCGAAATAATGTTGGAGTGTGAACACAAATGAATGTAAAGATTATTAGAATGAATACGGGTGAAGAAGTTATTCTTACCATTGTTGAAGAAAAGGAATCGTCTATTGTTGTTGAAAATACTTTAGCCAGTGGTCTTAATCCATCAGGAAATATTGGTTTCACTCCCTGGGCTCCTCTTGTTAAGAATGGAGAAACCATCGAGATTGATCTTAAGTGGGTAGTTTACATTGGTGATCCACAAGACGAGGTTAGAGAACAATATCAGAAGATCTTTTCAACTATCGATACACCCCCAGTTAAAAAACTAATCCTATGAAAAAACTATTTTTCTTAATCAGTGCATTAACCATGATTGGAACAGGAGAACCTGTTTTGGCTCATGGTGGTCATCATAATCATCACTATGGCGGCCACAATGACTGCCATACACATGTTAAAAAAGGGTTTACTCATTGTCATTGGCACTGGCATGGTGGGCCTGGAAATGGTCATCATGGTAAAAAATACTTGAATCATGGTAGTCGTCGCCATCATCATCATGATTATCACTATCATTATATAACTGGTTTTGAGATTCTTATTAAATGATTGAGCTTAAAGATTGGTTGAATGCAATAAACTTTACTAAAGATAATCTTATTGAGGAAGATCCTTCTATTGCAAAGGAATATCCACCCTTTATTGTTAATCGTTGCCTCTCTGGTCATTTAGATTGCTTATTCCAAGTGAATGAACTAAACAAATATTCATTTCTTGATAAAGATATGCAGTTTAGTTTTTATATAAATATCTTGAGAAAAAAGAAAAGATTCTCACCTTGGCTTCGTAAAAGTAAGATCTCTGATCTTGATTATGTCAAAAAATACTATGGATATAGTAATGAGAAGGCATCTCAAGTCCTAAAGATTCTAACTTATGAGCAAATTGAGTATATCAAAAAAAGACTTGACACTGGTGGTAAAAGATGACACAAACTGCAGAACCGCAGGTTAATTGGACTCAAGAGAGCATGGTTGAGGTAAAACTCAACGAACCTGATGATTTCCTTAAAGTAAGAGAAACACTAACTCGTATTGGTGTTGCATCACGCAAAGAGAAAAAACTTTATCAATCTTGTCATATCCTTCACAAACAAGGTAAATATTACATTGTTCATTTTAAGGAATTGTTTGCACTTGATGGTAAATATGCAAATCTTACGGTGAATGATGTTCAGAGAAGAAATCGTATTGTAAGACTCCTTTCCGATTGGGGGTTGATTTCTGTTGTTAATGAGGATGATGTTATGGATATTGCTCCTCTAAATCAGATCAAGGTTCTGCCTTATCGTGATAAAAATGAATGGACATTGGAACAAAAATATAACATTGGTAAAAGGGGGAAAACCGAATCCGAAACTCCCGCACAAGAATAAATAAAGTTGCGATCTTTCGTGCGGTCGCTTCAAAAGTCGGAAACCCGGAACGGGAGGTGTGGTTTTTACCCTCCCGTTTTTTATGCAATCTTGTATAATTAATGTGTGATTGTCGAAAGAGATCACAAATTTAAACTCGCTTATTAAAGGAGAAAAACATGTCTTATCTTGCAAAGTATAACACCTCAAACATCAATCAACTTTTAGATCGTTTACAAAGAAATACGATTGGAATGGATGATTACTTTGATCGTGTATTTGGTTATGAAGCACAATCCTATCCGCCCTATAATCTTGTTCAGGTAAATGATGATGAATCTCGTCTTGAACTGGCTTTGGCTGGATTCACAAAGGATGAAGTAAAAGTATATACAGAGCTTGGAAATCTTGTTGTAGAGGGTTCTAAGGAGACTACAGATGATTGTAAATACATTCATCGTGGCTTAGCACAACGATCTTTCACACGTTCTTGGTCCATCTCAGATGATACTGAGGTTAGTAAAGTAAATTTTGAAAATGGGCTTCTTGTAGTTGTATTGTCTCGTATTGTTCCTGAGGCAAGAAAGAAGCGTTTCTATATGGGTGAATAATCATAAATAAATTTGAATATCGTCGTCGCGGGGAGAACTGGCACAATCCAGTTGAACTCCCCCTTTTTTTGTCTTATAATAAAACTAGTTACGGATAGGTATGGCTAAAAAGAAACTTATCAATTCTAAAGGAGATACCTTTGAATGGGAGGAAACTGAAGAAACTCGTAAAGCGATTGAGAAGTTAAACAAACAAACCAGAGAGAATCCAGAATCCCAAGCGCCTGATTATGGAGTAGGAAAATGACAATTAAACTTGTAACTCTTAAATCAGGTGAAGATGTGATTGCAGATATCACAGAGATGAGATCTGAGGATCATGTATTTGGTTATCACTTCAAAAATCCTTGTACAGTTAAATTATACAGTGAAAAACTCACTGACGGCTCTGGTAAATCTCCCATGAAGATTCAACTGATTCCTTATCAACCACTTGCAAAGGAACAAACCATTCCTATTGTTGCTGATTGGGTTATTAGTATCATGGAACCTATAGATAGACTTGTAGAAATTTACAAAAACGGATTGAAAGATGAAGATCGAGAATCTAAAGCTGTTGGTATTGGACAAGATGATTCTACTAACACAGATTGAAGAGGTTAGTGGTGATCTGGGAATGCCAGATTGCAAATTAACTGAACCATTTGTTGTAGAAGGTGATATACTGAAACCCTGGTTGATGGATCTTACGAACGAGAATGTTTTTATGATTCATTCTGATAAAATACTTACCATTACAGAACCTAATGGTAAGCTAAAATCGAAGTATGAGGATTTATTGAAGTGAGATTTTATACCAATGTCCAGATGGTTGGAAATGATATCCTTATCAGAGGATATGAGAATGGAGAAAAATATATTGCGAAAGAGCAATACTCTCCAACTCTTTATGTGAAATCAAAAAGGGACAGCGGTTGGAAAACACTTTCAGGTGAGAATGTAGAACCAATTAAACCTGGTACGATTCGTGACTGTCGTGACTTTTATAAGAAGTATGATGGTATCGATGGTTTTCAAATTTTTGGAAATGAAAGATACACCTATCAGTATATTTCAGATAAGTATCCAGAAGATGAAATTCAGTTTGACATTTCTAAGATTGATTTGATCACACTCGATATTGAGACGCAAACTGAACATGGTTTCCCTGATCCACAAGAATGTAGGGAGGAACTTCTTTGTATCTCTATTCAGAAAGCATCAACAAAGGAAGTTATCACTTGGGGTAGAAAACCTTTTACTGTGAAAAAGAAGAACGTAACATACTTCTATCATAAAGAGGAAGTAGATATGTTGAATTCTTTTCTGAATTGGTGGTCTCAAAACTACCCCGATGTGATCACGGGTTGGAACTGTAGGTTGTTTGATATCCCATACCTTTGTGGTCGTATTGAGAGGGTATGTGGCAATAAGAGAATGAGAGAATTATCTCCTTGGAATATTGTTACAAATGAAGAAACTTGGGTTGCTGGTAGAAAATTCGTTGTATTTGATATTGCTGGATTAACTACTATCGATTATCTTGATCTGTATAAAAAATTTACCTTTGTGAATCGTGAATCTTACAGATTGGATTTTATTGCTGAAGTGGAACTTGGTCAGAAAAAACTCGATCACTCTGAGTTTGATACCTTCAAGGATTTCTACACAGGTAATTGGCAGAAGTTTGTTGAATACAACATCGTTGACGTTGAACTGGTTGATAGATTGGAGGATAAACTCAAACTGATCGATCTGATTATTACAATGGCTTTTGATGCTAAGGTTAACTTTGGCGATCCAATGTTTCAAGTCAGATTGTGGGATACAATTATCTACAACTATCTGAAGAAGAGGAAAATTGTTATCCCTCAGAAGGATAGAAGTGAGAAAGATAATAAATTTGCGGGTGCATATGTGAAGGAACCGAATCCAGGTGTTTATGATTGGGTTATATCTTTTGATTTAAACTCACTCTATCCTCATCTGATTATGCAATATAATATTTCACCTGAAACACTATTGGAAGATAGGCATCCTTCAGTTAATATTGATAAGATTTTGGATCAATCAATCAACTTTGAATTGTATAAAGATTACGCTGTGTGTGCTAATGGTGCAATGTACAGGAAGGATGAAGAGGGATTTCTTCCTAAACTGATGAAAAAAATGTATGCTGAAAGAAAGGCGTTTAAGAAACAAATGTTGAAGAGTAAACAGAAACTTGTTGATATTGAATCAGAAATGAAACGAAGGGGTATTAAGTAATGGGTTATCTTATCGGTGGTGCCGGTGATGGACCAGAACAAGAGATCGCTCAGTCAGACAAGGATTACTCTAAACTAACTGATGCACAACTTCTGAAACTCCGTGATCAAACGGTAAAGGATATCGCGAAGTTCAACAACTTCCAGATGGTGAGAAAGATCTGTCTCAACTCAGCTTATGGTGCTTTGGGAAATCAATACTTCAGGCATTATAAGTTGGAAAATGCAGAAGCTATTACCACTTCTGGACAGGTTTCGATTCGTTGGATTGAACGAAGGATGAATAAATATCTAAATAATCTACTTCAAACTCAGGATGTTGATTATGTTATCGCATCTGACACCGACTCAATTTATCTTAACTTTGGACCTCTTGTTACTAAATTTTTTAGTAATAGGGATCGTGATAAGATTGAAATTGTTACGCTCTTGGACAAGATCTGCCAAGATAAGTTGGAACCGTTCATTGAAAAATCTTATCAGGAACTTGCCTCATATGTGAATGCATATGATCAGAAGATGCAGATGAAGAGAGAGAACATCGCTGATCGTGGAATATGGACTGCGAAGAAGAGATATATTCTTAATGTTTGGGATAGTGAAGGTGTTCGTTATGAAGAACCTAAACTTAAGATTATGGGTATTGAAGCTGTAAAATCTTCTACACCAGCACCTTGTAGAACCATGATTAAGGAAGCTTTGAAACTTGTGATGATATCTACAGAAGATGAACTGATCAAGTTTATTGATGAATGTAGAGTGAAGTTCAGAAATCTACCACCTGAAGATATTGCATTTCCTAGATCTGTTTCTGATGTATCAAAATATAAATCTAATTCTCAGATTTATTCAAAAGGAACACCAATTCATGTTAGGGGAGCTTTGTTATTTAATCATCACATTAAAGAGCGAGGGTTGGAAAATAAATATTCTCTGATTAACAATGGTGAAAAGATAAAATTTCTTTATCTAAAGAGGGCTAACCCAATTCGTGAGAATGTGATATCATTTATCAATGAATATCCTATTGAATTGGGATTAAATAGATACATTGATTACGATCTTCAGTTTGATAAAGCTTTTCTTGATCCTGTAAAAGCTATTCTTGATGCTATTGGTTGGAATGTTGAGAAAGTTGTAAACTTAGAATTATTTTTTGGATAATGGAACTACCTATCGACGATAAAGAACTTAATGTAATTGTAAGTACTCTTCGCCTTGGAGGCGATATTGCTCTTTATGAAAAATTAAATAAGATTAAAGAGATTCGTGACGCCAATCCTGGTGGTCCTTATAAAAAGATTGCCCGTGAACAATTTGGATTTGTATTATGACTAATTTTATTAAAGATATCGTAAAAGAGATTGGAGATGATTTCACGAAGTTGGCATCAGAAATTGATGAGAATGAATCATATGTTGATACGGGTTGTTACATTCTTAACGGACTTATTTCTGGGTCTATATTTGGTGGTGTATCTGGGAATAAGATTACTGCCATCGCTGGCGAGTCTTCTACTGGAAAAACTTTCTTCTCTCTCGCCGTTGTACAAAATTTTCTTAATAGTAACCCAGATGGGTATTGTTTATACTTTGATACGGAGTCTGCAATTACTAAATCCTTGCTAAGTTCTAGAGGGGTAGATACAGATCGCACTGTTGTTGTAAATGTTGTTACAATTGAAGATTTTAGGAACAAAGCTCTGAAGGCTGTTGATCTTTATCTCAAGAAACCTGTTGATGAACGTAAACCTTGTATATTTGTGTTAGATTCTCTTGGTATGTTATCAACTGAGAAAGAGATCTCTGATGCTCTTAATGAAAAACTTGTTCGTGATATGACTAAATCACAACTTGTAAAAGGGGCTTTCAGAATGCTTACTCTGAAACTTGGACAAGCAAATATTCCAATGATCGTTACCAATCACACCTATGATGTTATCGGAGCTTATGTCCCTACTAAGGAAATGGGAGGCGGCAGTGGCCTCAAGTATGCCGCGTCTACGATCATTTATCTTAGCAAGAAAAAGGAAAAGGATGGAACGGAAGTTGTCGGAAACCTTATCAAAGTTAAAACCCAAAAATCAAGATTGAGTAAGGAGAATAAAGATGTTACTGTACGTTTGTATTTTGATGAGCGTGGTCTTGATCAATATTATGGTCTTCTTGAACTCGGTGAGATTGGCGGACTTTGGAAGAATGTAGGTGGTCGATATGAAATTGATGGAAAGAAAATTTATGCTAAACAAATTTTGAAAGAACCAGAAAATTATTTTACCCCAGAAGTATTGGAGAAACTCAATGAAATTGCAAAAGGAGAATACTCATACGGTAAGAGTATTTGATAAAATCTTATCAAATGATTTGTGCTCAGAATTAATTCAATTGTTTGAGAGTGACCCTGATGGGCAAGAGAAGATCAATATGAACTTCAAACCTTCATTCACTCAATACAATATTAATGAAAGACGCCCTCATCTCGTTAAAACACTGGTTGAGTGTACTCAAAAAGCATATGGTCATTATGCAATGGAGGTTAAAAATAAACATCTTCCTCGTTTGAAAAATCTTGAGGAGTTTCGTATTAAAAGATATCTTCCCGGAGGTAAAGAGCGATTTGATGAGCACGTTGATGTAAATGATCTTGTTAGTTCAAAGAGAGCTTTATCATTTCTTTTTTACCTTAATAATTGTGATGGTGATACATATTTTGTAAAAGAAAATTTGTATTTTAGACCAAGAACTGGTAAAGTATTAGTGTTTCCACCAACATGGGAACATCCTCATGCTGGTATGGCTCCCAGTAAAAACAAGTATATTTTGAGTACATACATTCATTATGGATAAAATTGAGTATCTGATCCTGAAGAATCTTATCCATGATGAAGAGTTTCTTCGTAAAGTAATTCCTTTTATAAAAGAGGAATACTTTGAGGATCAGAGTTATAAAATCATTTACGAGGAGATCTTATCCTTTGTAACTGAATATAATGAACCTCCTACGAAGGAAGTTCTTATTATTGAGGTTGAGAAACGATCCGATATCAATGAAGATCAGTTTAAAACAGTATCTCAAGCGATTAGTTATCTTGAATCTGAACCTGTAGAGAAGGAATGGTTACTCAATACTACAGAGAAATGGTGTCGTGATCGTGCAATTTATCTCGCTCTCCTGGATTCTATCAGTATTGCAGATGGTGGAGATAGTAAAAGAACTCCTGATGCGATTCCATCTATTCTTTCTGATGCTCTGGCTGTAAGTTTTGATAACCATGTTGGACATGATTACCTACAAGACTATGAAGAAAGATTTGAACTTTACAACAAAAAGGAAGCAAGAATCCCGTTCGATCTTGAATACTTTAACAAAATCACAAAGGGTGGTCTTCCTAACAAAACTCTCAATATCGCTCTCGCTGGCACTGGTGTTGGCAAGTCTCTCTTTATGTGTCACGTTGCTGCAGCTACTCTTTTGCAAAGTAAGAATGTTCTTTACATTACCATGGAGATGGCTGAAGAAAAGATCGCAGAAAGAATTGACGCAAACCTCCTCAATATCAACATTCAGGAAGTATCTGATCTTCCCAAACAAATGTTTGAAACAAAAGTAAATAACTTAGCTAAAAAAACTCAAGGTAACTTGATCATCAAAGAATATCCAACTGCTGCAGCACATTGTGGACATTTTAAGGGACTTCTTAACGAACTTGCACTTAAGAAATCATTTAGACCTGACATTATTTTCATTGATTACCTTAATATATGTGCTTCCTCTCGGTATAGCAAGATGGGTAATGTCAATTCATATAGCTATATCAAAGCTATTGCTGAAGAGCTTCGAGGATTGGCTGTCGAATTCAATGTCCCTATCGTATCTGCCACCCAGACCACTCGTTCTGGTTTTGGTAGCTCTGACGTTGAGCTTACTGATACTAGTGAGTCCTTTGGTTTGCCTGCTACTGCTGATCTTATGTTTGCCCTTATTAAAACTGATGAGCTTGAAGATTTGGGACAGATACTTGTAAAACAACTTAAAAACAGATATAATGATCCTACAATCTTTAAAAGATTTGTAGTAGGTATTGATAGAGCTAAAATGAGGCTTTATGATTGTGAACAAATGGCACAAGATGATCTACTAGAAAACAAAGAAGAAGAGTCTACTTATGAAGAATCAAAACCCAAGAAGTCGTTCGATGGATTCAAATTTTAATATGACTAAAGTTGATAATCAAAAATATATTGAGTTTGTTGATGCTGTTACATCTCAACAGTCGAAAGATCACGAAGCATTCATTTATCGCCTTGAAGAACTCGAAGGTGAAGAATTTCCTTCTGAAAGACTACTAACTGCAGCTGTAGGAATGTGTGCAGAATCGGGTGAATTTACTGAGGTTGTTAAGAAAATTCTCTTCCAAGGAAAACCTGTTACTGAAGAGAATTTGTATCACCTTAAAAGAGAATTAGGTGATATCATGTGGTATGTAAGCCAAGCCTGTATTGGTTTGAATACATCCATTGATGAGATCATTGAAATGAATGTGGAAAAATTAATGGCTCGATATCCTGGTGGAAATTTCGACGTTCATTATTCTGAAAATCGTAAGGAGGGAGACCTGTGATTGAATTTGATGATATTGAACTTATGCAACTCAAGTTTTGCATGGATCAAACCAAAAGTATGATGGCACATCCAAGTGAGCACATGCGTCACGCATCCATTACCGAAAAAGTAGAGACAGAAATGAATCGTCGTCGTGAAGAAAGTGGCACTTATACTCGCGAAAAATTACTTCGTGATCTTACAGAGCAAATTAAAACAATGGAGAAAGATTCATGAAATTAAAAATTACACTTGAAGATTATCAAAAAGCAGGAGAAGAGTTTTGGCCAAAGTATTGGTATGTTGCCAAAGAACTAGGTGAAACTGCAAAACCAGAGGAAGTTCTTAAGGTTATGGAATCACTTGCTGCTGTTGCTATGAAGCAAAGTGTTGAAGATAAGATTGGTCCGTTTGGATTTAATAAAAATAAAAAAAGTGATTGATGCCTTAAAAAACTTTATCTTAATGTCATTAATGTTATTTAACGTATGTAACAGTAATGATTTTAATAGAGAGCAATGTATGAAGGATTGGGACGTTTGGTTATATCCCGAACTCAAAAGAGCTTGGGATATTTACAGAAACAATTCAATACTTTATCAAGATGAACGTGATAAACTTAATGAGAGGCTTTAAAATCTATTTTATAAATACCTATAAGAAATAGTATTTGTAAGAAGATGTCTTTATCAATGCGCAATTTCATGGTGGCGTATAACGCTGTTCATGATTCGGATATTAAAGAAATTCTCAAAGATAATAGAGATGAATTGAGTGAGATGGATCTCTCAATGATAACTGATGCTGAAATTGAAGAGATCTGTGAGGAAGTTTTAGAAGAACTTTTTGAAGAAGGGTATGATGATATTCAAGCTGAGATCATTTTTGAGGATTTGATCTTTGAAGCTACAGTAACTTACGGTCACGATACCGCAAATGCCAGAACCGCCAAAACCGACAGGTTGAAGAGGGGTTTGAAAAAGGCAATGGGTAAGGTAAGAGAGAAAGCAGCTCAGGGAGCTGTGAAAGCCTACGGAGCTTATCGAGATGCTAAGGCACTTGGTAAAATGAAGGTTAGAAAGGGGATGCAAACAGCCAAGAATGTTTCAGCACAAACAAACAGAAAGGCTTCTATAATGAAGGATAAAGCCAAATCTGGTATTAAATCTATGGTTCGTAAAGCAGCTGAAAGAGTTGCCTCTGGTGCATCAAAAGTTGCTAAAAGAATGAGTGAAGAGAAGATGAAAAAAACACTTGATCCTGTTGGAAAGGAAGACGGTGATATTAATAACGATGGTAAGAAAGATGATACTGATAAGTATCTTATGAACCGTCGTAAGGCTATTGGTAAGTCGATGAAAAGCATGAAAGAATCATGGGCAGATGCTTACAAGTCCGTATATGTAAAAGAAGCAAAGAAAGATGATTCGTATTTGGAAACAAATATGAAGAAGCGCCAAGCCAATAACGAGAAGGCTCGTAAGGATATGGAGAAGATGGGTACTAAAATGAAGAACCCACATTTTGAAGAGACTCAAATGGAAGGTATCCGCGATGTAGATCCCGAGAAGGGAACTAAAGAACGCAAGGCACGTCTTGAGAAAAAGCGTGGCATGAAGATGGACGATCATCCTCAATACAAGAAAGAGAAAGTTGATGAGATGATTGATCCTAAGGGTGCTGCTCGTATAGATGCTGCAAAGAAAAAGAAAAAGGTTGATGTCTTTGCTTATGATAGAAAACTTCAGGCACAAGGAAAATTAAAGGGAAAGAAACTTCCTCCCCCTCCAACTAATGAAGAAGTTGAGCAGGTAGAAGAACTTTACAAGGGTAAGCATGGTCAGACTGAAAAGCAGTATGCTGACTCTCGCTCCCAAGGTGGTAAGATGGTATCTGGTGACTCCAAGATGAGTGGTGCTGAATACACTCATGGTCGTAGAGTCAAGGCAGCAAACCCTGGTATGCAACCTGATGTGGGTGGTAAGACCAAACCCAAGTCTCAGGGTAAGATGGACAAAGGCACCCGTGCGGAATTGATGTATCGTAAGGCAAACCTGAAAAAAGAGGGTGTTCAGTTCTCTGAAAATGAACTAGAAGCTATTCAATCTAAAGTTAATTCCTGGGAAGATTGAAGTAAAATATGAAAGGACTTGACCAAGCTTTTATCAAAAGAGCAACAAGAGTCACTTCTTTTAACTTAACTTCTGGAGATTTTACTTCCCTTAAGAATAAGTTAGAGATTCAAACTCTCTATCAACAATATATGTTCCCATCTTTTTCACCCGAGAAAGCTTTGGGAACTATCACTGTATCTGGTTACAATAGTTTGGTGAAACTGTTGAAGAGTGATGATGCTTCTCAGTATGAGAAGTTACATAATCTTGCACTGAAGGGTGTAGGACCTGGTGAAGCCGTGATGTATCTCCTCACAAAGAAGGGCCATCTTGGTGGAGGATCCAGTGCTGGTGTCGATTTGGTGAATGGTGGTAGTAAGTATGAGGTAAAAGCAGCCAAGTGGAAGAGCAAATCAGCAAAAGATACTGTGTCAGACTTCAAACTTGGTGGTGGTTTGGTTGGTATGACTCAAGTTGAAACCGCACTTCAAGATCTTGCTTATGAACTTGGTTTGAAACCAAGAGGTGCTGCTGAGATTTCAGGTAAGATCATGAATGAGATGAAGAAAGAGGAACCTAATAAATATAATCAAATTGAATCAGATTATCAGAAGTTGGCTGGAAAGTATTTTGGTAATCATGATACCATTTTTCTCCAAACTGAGAAAAACCAACCTGATTTTGGTGAAATCCTAGCTATTACAAAGGTTAAACCTACTGATATCACCATGGAGAGATTCACCAGCAAGTCAATCAAACCCATCGTAAAGATAAAATAATCATGGTGAAACAGGACGTATTTTCTTATTTCAAAAAATCTAGGAAAATTCTTGAAAGTACCACATCGGAGAGAGCTGCTGAACTTGGTTATGTGTATAGATCGCGTGGTGTTTGGCTTGATCCAAAAACAGGAAACAGATTTAAAGCGAAAGGAACTAGATTTGAAAAGTTACCTGACCAAGAGGTATCTCAAAGAGAACCAAAAAAAGAAGAGGAACCATCAGTAAATCAACCGAAACAGGATTTATCTCAGTTTAAGAATAAGGTAAATGCCAGACAGGATTTATCTGTAGCTCCCCCGCCTGGTGTAGATCCAGATTTTGATGCAGAGATGAAGGCAAAGGCTGCATCACAAGGTCTTTGGCCTAACTTGCCTGATTCTCATAAACAATATGCTATTGCTAGACAAAAGGAAATGGAGGTATCTGAGGTTCCAGAACCAGAAGAGGAACCTGAAAAGACCGCTGAGGACTTCCCAACCATTGATCAAAAACTAGAGAGTGACGCTGAAGAAATGGCAGATGACAACGATTTGGACGATGATGAATCCTTTGATGCTGAATATGAGAGATTTATTAAAGAAGTAGAGACCACTATGAGGGATCTGGCTGATCGTCAGAGAAAGATTTTGGAGAAAAAGTTTGGATTATTCCAAGAAAGTCTCAAGAATATCCCTAGTGTCGCTAATAGAAAGTCTTTTCTACAATCCATGGCACATGCTAAGACCTTTGAAGGAAGAGTAAACGCTGGTGCTGGTAAGAATAATCTTGGATACGCCGATGTTCAGAACTTGATGGCTAATCGTGATCGTCTAATGGAAGGATATGGTGATGGATCACCTGAATCCATTAAAAAGTTCGTTAAATCTGTGCGTTCAAAAGAGGTTTCTGATGATTTTGTTGATACATCCTATGAATTTCTTCCAGAGAAATTTAAAAAATCTCTTTCTGGCAAGGGAAATGTAACTAATGATAAGAAAGATCCCAATAATCCTAACAAACCACATAAAGATATTCATTATCTTGGTAAGGATAAGGACGGAAATGTCATTCGTGGATCATCAAAAAATGCTGATAGGGCTAAATTGATGTGGAAAATTTATCTTGAACAGGATGGTCGTGATGCTTACACAGGACTTCCACTTGACATTCAATCTATGGATTTGGAACACGTTCGTGGATTTAACAACTCTGATGATGGTGAACCTGGTGAGAAAGAATTTCATGAAAGGGAGAATGATGACAACTTTACCCTGATTAACTCCAATGTTAATCAATTGAAGAGTAATGATTCAATGGAGAAATTCTTCGAGAAACATGTAGATCCTCACAAAGACAAGAAAGAGGATGAGTTTGGTGGTATTGAGAAGCTTTTTGAGAAACAAAACGAGATTAGTTCGGTTGGTGATAAACTAGCTAAGACACTTTTGGGTGAAGGTGGCAGGGGATTGGGTGATAGTGTCACCAGAGATATTCTCACTCAATACTTCACGGATGATGATACAAGACATACAGATCTTAGAAATGAATTTCGTAAAGCCTCCGGTGGAGACAAGAAAACCGCAGCTAAGGCTAATGGAATTAAGTCTAAACTCGGTAAAACTCTCCTTAAAGCCACTGGATTGTCCCGTGGTATCACTGATCCATCAGGTAGAAGAACAGTTGCACTTCAAGAAAATGTCTATCGTGGATTTCTACAATCCATGGCAGGTGCAAAACCAGCAGATCGTAAGAAATATGTGGACGGTTGGGCTGAAGCAATCAGGGCTGGTAATAACGAAAGAAGTCCAAAGGCAGTCAATCGTAAGTTGATTGAACTGGGACTAATTGACCAAGACATATTGGACGATCGTAAGACTGGCCGAGTGTTCCGTGAAGAAGTTGAATATCTTGATAGAATGAATGGGAGGAAATCGATCGAGAGATTGAAGAAATCACTTAGAGGTCCACTCTGACTTGACAAAAAACTGAATAACTCTTATACTTTGTTTACCCCCAACATTTCATTGATGTCCACCACTAAAAGGCTCTCCCATGTTGAAGAGATTGAACTTTGTAAGAAAGCACAGGAGGGAGATAAGAAAGCAAAAGAAAAGATGCTAAACCATAATCTGGGTTTGGTTGGAAAAATTGTTAGAAAGATGTATCGTAGCAATGAGCAATATACTTATGAAGATATGTTTCAAGAGGGATCAATTGGACTTCTGAAAGCTATTGATAAGTTTGATCCAAAGGAAGGTTGTAGGTTCTCCACCTATTCTTACTATTGGATCTATTGTTTTGTGAGTCGTTTTCATACGAATCACTATGGAAGAGTTCGCATTCCTTCTCACGTTAAAGAAAAGATGCGTAAATTGGAGAAAACAAATAAAACTGAAGAGTTTAATGCCCTGAAGAACTCATTACCATTTGTAGTTTCTCTTAACTCACCTATTGGAGATAAATCTACATTGGAGGATGTTGTGGCTGAGAATTACTTCACTGAGATTGATTGTGAAATGGAAGTTATTCAAGATCAGATGAAAAAAGTTCTATCTGAACGCGAGTATGATGTGATGTGTCATCGTTATGGTTTGGATGGTAAGTATCAGAAATCACAACGAGAGTGTGGGCGTATTTTTGATGTAAGTTACACTATGATCTACCTCATTGAGAAGAAGGCAGTGAATAAACTGAGAGCTCATTTCGCATAAGATAAATAAAAGATATAGTGTAACATACTGATGAAGAGTTTCTTCAATTTTCTTGGTGAAGCTAGAAAAACTCAAGCTTCAGAAAAAGCCAAAGCAGCTGGCCTTAAATATGATAGTGCGAAGTCTGGTTGGGTAAACAGGCAGGGGAAGCTTGTAGCTAGAACTATAGACGGACAACTTAAATTTGTTGGCGAAAATAAACCCGTTGGTAAGGATCAGCCTCAACAACAGTCTTCCTCTCGATCAGAAAGATCTTTTGTCGATAAACAAGGTGATAGTCAAGAAGATTCAGAAAAAATAAAAAGTAAATCAGAAGAAGATCAACCAACAAAAACATCAGATCAACTTACTATTGTATTTGGTAGATTTAATCCACCAACTATTGGACATAAGAAACTTATTGATGGTGCAAAAGCTGTTTCTGGAACTGGTGATTTAAAGATCTATCCATCAAGATCACAAGATCCTAAGAAAAATCCTTTGGATCCTGATCAAAAAGTGATGGTTATGAAGAAAATGTATCCTGATGTCTCTGATGATATTATTAATGATCAAAATGTAAAAACTATATTTGATGCATTGAAGATCGCTGATGAAGATGGATATGATAAAGTACAAATCGTAGTTGGTTCTGATAGAGTTGCTGAGTTTGATAGTTTATCTCAAAAATATAATGGTAATTTATATGATTTTGATGAAATAGAAACAATTTCTGCTGGCAATAGAGATGCTGATGCTGAAGGTGTTGAAGGTATGTCAGCATCAAAGATGAGAAAAGCTGCAGCTGAAAATGATTTTGATACATTTAGATCTGGTGTTCCTGATTCTTTTGATGATAATGCAGCAAAATCATTGATGAATACTCTTAGAAAACAAATGAATGTTTCTGAGGGATGGAACTTATGGCAGATCGCTCCCAAGTTTGATTGGAAAAATCTTCGTGAAAATTATATTACAGAATCTATATTTAAGTTGAATAGTTTTGTAGAAAACTTAAATACTGGTCTTGTTGGTAAAGTTATTCGTAGAGGAACTAACTACCTTATTTGTGTAACTGAAGATAATATTATGTTCAAATCTTGGATTCGTGATTTGAACGAATACACCGAAGTTAAGATGGATAGGAAGATGAGACTTCCTGGAAAACCAAATACACTGGAAGGAACTAAGGGATATTTCAAGTATGCTTCTGATATGACGCCAGGGTTTGATGCTGGTGATCCGAATAATCTTCAAGATGGTGGAAAAGCATACAAAGGTCCTTCTGGAAAGGATTTCATAAATAAGTATAAGAAAAAGAAGTAGTATGACTTATTCTAATTGGAGACATGATTTGTCTGAGTATGTCGATGGATATAATGGACAAACCACGTTAGCTGATAAACTCAATGCTAAAAATCAGAAACCAAAGACTTCTGATAAATCTTCACGTCGTATTACTGATTCTGATATAAAAAATAAGATTGCAATCAATCCTTCAATGAAGGAAGCTTTTGCTGAGATTGGTGGTTATATTTCTGAGTGTTTTGAGATTGAGGAACAATCGAATATGGAATCATCAAAAAAATCTTCTTCTGATGATAAAAATAAACAACTGAAAACACAACAACTTCAGTATCAGAAACAGATGATGAACAAACAGTTGATGTTGGATAAGCAGAGGCTTCAGTTGCAAAAACAGGGAAAACTTCCAATTGGACAATCCATGAAGGAAGGTTATGATAAACCTGATGAAAAACTAAAAACTGATCGTAATATGTTTTCTATTGATGCCTCTGAGAGAGCAACTGCTAAGGCTAGACTTCTAGCGAAAGCGGCGAAGAAAAGAAAAGAGAGAATGAAAGAGGAAACTGGAGCTGAATATCATGCTCGCATGAAGGAGAAGAATAGAAAACCGATTAATCCGTATCCAGTGGCGTCTAAACCTTTTGATCCTGAAGCTCGTATGAAACAAAGAGCTTCACAAATGAAGAAGAATAAAAATCAAGATACAAGAACTGACGCAGAGAAAATGACTGATGCTACAGGTCCTCGTCCTGGTTCACGTTATAGAGGAGATTGATCATGCCACTCAATCTTAAGAAAGATGACATGGGAGATGTTATCAAAGATTTTTATAAATCAAAAGCACCTCAATTCAAGGGCAAATCTAAAGAGAAGAGGCGTCAGATGGCTATTGCCGCCAAATTAGAAGCTGAACGTGGACCTTTAGATGTGGATGAGGCATGTTGGAAAGGTTATGAAAAAAAAGGAATGAAAACAATGTTTGGAAAAAGATATCCAAACTGTGTTAAGAAAAAGAAAAAGGTGTCAGAAGAATCCAATCCTCGTATTCCCAGAAAGAAAGGACAACCTGCTAACTCCAAGAAGCACTCTGATCTTTACACGGATGAGAATCCCAAGGGAACAATTCATGGTTTAGGGTTCAAAGATGTTGCAACTGCTAAATCATCTGTTAGTAAAATTCGAAATTCATCAAGATCTCATGCTCATAAAATCCAGGCAGCAGTTGCTATGGAACAAAGAGCAAGAGAAATGGGTAAAACTGCTGAAGCTGCAGTTTACAGAAAGTTCATCAATGCGATGAAAAAGAAAACTAAAAAGATGAATGAAGGTTGGAGTGATAAGTATAAAAAATCAATTGATTGTGACAATCCTAAAGGTTTCTCTCAAAAGGCACATTGTCAAGGTAGAAAGAAAACTAATAAGGTTGAAGTAGAGGAAGAATCAAAGAAATGTAAACCAGGTTACTATTATTGTTACACTGATAAGAAGTGTAAAAAGATGCCAATGGGGTATCACATTGGACGTGGTGGTTATCTTGCTAAAGATGATAATGAAAGCAGTGAGAATGGCAAGAAAAATGGTAATGGGAACGGTGGAAATGGCAATGGTGGTGGTAATGGAAATGGAGGAGGCAATGGTGGTGGAATGAGTGAAGAATCCAAGTATGATAGGTATGATAAAGAGAAGAAGAAGTTTGCTAAGGCAGATCAAAAAATGAAATTCGGTAAATTTTATGATAAGGCAAAGATGGCAAAAGGTCGTTTACGCCCCGGTGAAGTAAAAATTTATGATAAAAATTTAGGAAAGTACGTTTCTAATAAAGATTGATATATATAGTTTGTACTCGGAGGTTTATCATGCTTTCATTTTTACTTCCATTTGCATCTAAGATCATTTCTGATGCTGTTTCTAAAATTCCTGATAATGAGGAACTTGGAGAAAAACTAATTGATATCTGCCTTGTAATTTTAAGCAAAGCAGTAAAACTAACTAAAACTGACATGGATGATCAACTTCTTGAAGTTGTATCAAAAGCAATCAAAAATAGAGAAGAGTGATATGACAGACCGAGGGTCTGTTTTTTTTTATAAATATTTCTAAGCTAACAAGTTTATAGGGAAGACATGGCACTTTGGGGAAATAATGACAACGTAGGATCGGCGGGTACTGTTGCCCTTAACTATTCTACGGGTGTCGTCACAGGTACTGGAACCACCTTCGGTGAGACTGGTGCAGCACAAGAAGGAGACGTAATTCGATTCGGTGAGCGTGGTGGCACATACATGGGTGATGCCGTCATCGTTAGTGTTGCTTCGACCATCTCTTGCACAATTGGATCCACAATGGGTTTGAGTGGTGTAGCTATTGCAGGAACAACCTTTACCGTATCACAACTTCCTAAGTCTTCAGTATTGGATCAACACTATTCAGAAACAAACTCTGATTTTGATTCATTAGTTTATGGTGTTAATGGTGCTGAGGGTGTTACTTCTCAGTATCTTGTAACACATGAGGGTTGGGTCGGAGTTACTACATATAATGACAATGAAGGTAATCTAAGAGTTAAGAAAGAAACCTTGGTTGCCATGTCTGGTATCACAACTGCTGGTATTGCGTATCCCACCGACGAATGATTAAATGAGATTTGAGAATTTAACAGAAGAAAATTTTCTTCTTTTTGCCATAAAACATTATGACAACCCACAGGCTGTAACAAAAGAAGATTTTGATAAAGATCTTCAACACTTTCGTTACATTAAGAGATTAATGAAACGATATAAAGCGTGTGGGGTTCTCAAAACTCATTTAATTATTAATCATTTTATGATTTTGTATAATATATTTGGAGATGCAACTACTCCAATGATTTTCTACAAGCTTGAGAGGGATCTTTGGTCATTTGCAAAAACCTTTGTTGTTTTTTTGAATAGATTACCTGATTATCCTCACACAATTATTCATGATATTGAAATAGATCAAGTTATTCATCAAGAACTCATGAGGATTACCAATGGAAAAATCTAAAATTGACAGAGTAATCGATGCTTTTCGTTCTGCAATGTATAACGAATTTGGGGTTGCCGAGGAAGGTATGGTGGCAAATCCTCCTGGCGGATCTGGTGGATTTTCTGGGTCTTCCAATCCTAGTGGGCCAACTGCTGGTTATGACTCCATCATGAAGATTGATGGTAGAAATAAGTATGTCAAAAAGTATATTAAACAACTACTAAATAATAGAGAGAAGAGAGCAAGAAAAAAGGCGGAAAAGAGAGCTAATAGTTACAATCCTTACTTTACACCAACAGATGGAAAATGATGTTCGATTAGCAGTATTGGAACAAAAGGTGGAAGATCTTAAACCACTTGTTGTTAGAATTGATACTGCAATCGAAAAGTTAAGTGAGGTTAGCACATCAGTTAGTAGAATGTTGGCTGTTCATGAAGAAAGAATTTCAAAGCAAGAAGAAATTGAAAATGTTCAATTTGATAAGATAGATAAACTTCGTGAAAAGATGGATTCTGATCATAAAGAAGTTCAGAGAAGATTAAATATCTTGGAAAAGAAAATGTGGATTGCTGTTGGTGCCTCCATGGCATTTTTATTTTTAGTTGGAAATTTGAATTATAAACTTATTGACTTGAATCCATTAACAGAATCTGATAAGATAGTAATGAATTCTAAGTTATGATATGGATTTTATTGATGTAAAGTACATCAATTTGATTTCATCACAGTTGCAGAAGTTTAAGAAGGTAAAACCATATCTTTATAATTTTCGTTGCCCAATTTGTGGAGATTCAAAAAAGAACAAAAATAAGGCTCGAGCTTTTCTTTACCGTGTTAAGAACAATTCAAACTTTAAATGCCACAATTGTGGATTGAGTGTTTCTTTCAATACTTTCTTGAAACAATTTGATATTGAAACTCATAAGAAATATATTTTTGAAAAGTTTAAGGATGGTAAAACGGGTAAGAATTTTACTTCCGAATCTCCAGAGGATATATTTTCAAGAATGAATTCTTCTAAACCAAAGTTTAGAAAAAAAATTGAAGTTAATCTTCCTGATGCATTTGATATTTCGATCTCAAAAAAATATCTAGAATCAAGATCAATTTTTTCCGGTTCTTTTTATTATGCAAAAAATTTTAAAGAATTTGTGAATACACTGAAACCTGGAACTTTTAAGGACGTGGAGTTTGGGGAGGAAAGAATTGTAATTCCTCTTGTTAGGAATGATAAACTTATTGGATTTCAGGGGAGAGCTCTTTCTAAGAACCCTATTAAATACTTAACCATAATGTTGGATGAAGATGAACCTAAGATTTATGGACTTGATACAATCAATAAAGACTTACCAGTCTATGTGGTTGAAGGACCCTTCGACAGCACTTTCCTCAACAATAGTGTGGCTTTGTGTGGTAGTGATGGTGATGTTAGTTGTATTGAGGGAAGCGATATCGTTCTTGTTTATGATAATGAGCCCCGTAATAAAGAAATTGTTGGAAGAATTGAACGAGCTATTGAGGGAGGAAAAAGAGTTGTTATCTGGCCAAATAACATAGTAGAAAAAGATATAAATGATATGGTCTTAGCGGGACATAAAGTCCAAGATCTGGTAGAATCAAATACATTCACAGGATTACAAGCAAAACTTAAATTTACCACCTGGAAGAAGATATGAGCAACGGAACTAAAGTACATAAAAGAGATGGTCGTATTGAACCTCTTGATCTTGATAAGATGCACTTGATGGTTGAAGAGGCAACGAAAGGTATTGCAGGAGTTTCTGCCAGTCAGGTGGAGATGACCTCTGGTATTCAATTCTATGATGGAATTACAACAGCAGAAATCCAAGAAATTCTAATCAAAAGTGCCAGTGATTTGATTGACTTGGATCATCCAAACTATCAATATGTTGCTGCAAGACTTCTTCTCTTTTCTGTGAGAAAGAGTTTGTATGGGAAGATGAGAGAACTTCCTCCTCTCGCTGAACATATCACTAAACTTGCATATGATGATTTATATGATAAGCAGATTTTTGATAAGTACAACCTTGAAGAAATTCAAAAGGTTGAAACATTTCTAGATCACGATCGTGACTTTCTGTTTACATATGCTGGATTGAGACAAGTTGTAGATAAATATCTTGTACAGGATAGAAGTGATGGAAAGGTGTATGAAACACCTCAGTTCATGTATATTATGATTGCTTTGACGATCTTCCAGAACTATCCAAAACAAACTCGCCTCTCTTATGTAAAGAGATACTATGATGCAATCTCCAGACATAGAGTCAACATCCCCACACCAATCATGGCGGGTGTACGAACCCCTCTCCGTCAGTTCGCGTCTTGTGTTCTGGTTGATGTTGATGACACCTTGGATAGCATTTTTAGTAGTGATATGGCCATTGGCCGTTATGTCGCACAAAGGGCTGGTATCGGTATCAACGCTGGGCGAATCCGTGGGATCAACAGTAAGATCAGGGGTGGAGAAGTACAGCACACTGGCGTTGTTCCTTTCCTTAAAAAGTTTGAATCAACTGTACGATGCTGTACACAAAATGGAATCAGAGGTGGATCAGCAACTGTCCACTTCCCAATTTGGCACCAAGAAATAGAGGACATTCTGGTCCTAAAGAACAACAAAGGAACCGAGGACAATCGTGTCAGAAAACTCGACTACTCCATCCAGATCACCAAGCTCTTCTACGAGCGGTTTATCCAAAATGGAGACATCACGCTATTCAGTCCTCACGATGTCCCAGGTTTGTATGATGCTTTTGGGACTGATGCTTTTGATGATCTCTATCAACGTTATGAATCTGATGGAAGCATTCCGAAGAAGACTATCAAAGCTCAAGAACTTATTCTTAACCTCCTAAAGGAGAGAGCAGAGACTGGTCGTATTTACATTATGAACATCGATCATTGTAACTCACACTCATCATTTAAAGATAAGGTTGAGATGAGTAACCTTTGTCAAGAGATCACTCTTCCTACATATCCCCTCCAACATATTGATGACAAAACATCTGAGATTGCTTTGTGTATTCTCTCTGCAATCAATGTTGGTAAGATCAAGTCTGATGAGGAACTAGAAGACCTCTGTGACCTTGCTGTAAGGGGTTTGGAGGAGCTTATTGACTATCAGGAGTACCCAGTACTATGTGCGGAGATAGCGACCAAGGCAAGAAGATCATTGGGTATTGGCTTCATCGGATTGGCTCATTATCTTGCTAAACTGGGATATAACTATGATTCTCAAGAAGCCTGGGATGCAGTTCATGGGCTTTCTGAGTCCTTCCAGTATTACCTTCTGAAGTCTTCTAACCAGTTGGCTAAAGAGAAGGGATGGTGTGAAAACTTTGGTCGTACCAAATACGCAGATGGTATCCTTCCAATCGATACATACAAAAAAGATGTTGATGAAATTTCATCACAGGAGTTACAACATGATTGGGAAAGTCTTAGAGCTTCTATTTTGGAATACGGACTTAGGCACTCAACATTGTCCGCACAGATGCCTTCGGAGAGCAGTTCCGTTGTGTCAAATGCAACCAATGGGATCGAGCCTCCTCGCGGATACTTGTCCGTCAAGAAATCCAAAAAGGGACCTCTTAAGCAGATTGTACCGTCGTATACCACTCTGAAAAATAACTATACTCTTTTGTGGGAGATGCCAGACAATAAGGGTTACATAAATGTAGTGGCTGTGATGCAAAAATTCTTTGATCAGGCCATATCTGGTAATTGGAGTTACAATCCTGAGAATTATCCTAACAATGAAGTTCCTGTTTCAGTAATGGCAAATGATTTTCTAACTACATATAAGTATGGTTGGAAAACTTCTTATTATCAGAATACTTATGATCATAAGACTGATGAAGTGAAGGAGGAGGAGGAGCCAACCAAGTTGGATGATATATTGCAAGAAATAACAAACATAGAGGAGGGAGAGTGTGAATCCTGTTCAGTTTAGGGTAAACAACATGGCAAATCCCAATAAAATTAGGGGATTAACCGTATTCAACTCCGAAGTAGTTGATACTAAAAAACAACCAATGTTTTTTGGAAAACCACTCGGTGTTCAGAGATATGATTCATACAAATATCCAATCTTTGAGAAACTTACAACACAACAACTTGGATATTTCTGGAGACCTGAGGAGGTTTCTTTGCAGAAGGATCGTGGTGATTATCAATCATTGAGACCAGAACAGAAACACATTTATACATCTAATCTGAAATATCAGATTATGTTGGATTCTGTTCAAGGTCGTGGTCCAGGTATGGCGTTTATCCCATTTTGTTCGCTCCCTGAATTGGAAGCGTGTATGGAGGTGTGGGGTTTTATGGAAATGATCCATAGTCGTTCTTATACACACATCATTAAGAATGTGTATTCGGATCCTGCTGAAGTTCTTGATAAGATTGTTACTGACGAAAGGATTCTTGAAAGATCGAAGAGTGTAACACAATCATATGATGAGTTCATCAATGATGCTCAAGGTTGGGGTAATGGACCACTTTGGTCTGAAGATTTTCGTGATACAGACGTATCAAAATCTACAATCAACGATGTCAAACGAAAACTGTACCGAGCTGTCGCCAACGTTAACATTCTTGAAGGTATTAGGTTCTACGTTAGTTTTGCTTGTAGTTTCGCCTTCGGTGAACTTAAGCTTATGGAAGGATCAGCTAAGATCATTAGCCTTATCGCAAGAGACGAAAACATTCACTTAGCCATCACACAGAACATCTTGAACAAGTGGAGAAAAGGTGATGATAAGGAGATGGTTCAGATCATGAAGGAAGAAGAAGAATGGACATACATGATGTTTGATCGTGCAGTCCAAGAAGAGAAGAAGTGGGCAGATTATCTGTTCCGTGATGGTAGTATGATTGGCTTGAATGATACTCTTCTTCAAAACTATGTTGAGTGGATCGCCAATAGAAGATTGAAAGGTATTGGTTTGAAACCAATTTATGATGTTTCTGCAAAGAACAATCCTCTTCCTTGGACTGAACACTGGATCTCTTCCAAGGGTCTTCAGGTTGCTCCTCAAGAAACAGAGGTTGAATCATATGTTGTTGGAGCTATCAAACAAGATGTGAAATCTGATAGTTTCGCTGGATTTAGTTTGTGAACGGATATTATAATGGAATTGAATGGATCGTGCCGTGGAATGAACCATGGCACGATTTTTCTGGTGACTGGAATGATTGGTGGTATGGATTAGAATATCGAAGATTGATGCAGATAGAAGCTAAAAAAATAGATGACTACATATTTGAGGAATATGAAGAATTTTAGGTGTGTGACTACGAAAACCCGTGGATATATTTGGAGAAACCTTTTACTAGTGACGATGTTCGGGACTTTTATGGTTTTGTGTATCTCATTACCAATCTCACCAACCAACGACTCTACATTGGGCGAAAGGTATTTTGGTTTTATCGAAAACCTCCTGGAAAGAAAAGAAGAGTAAAGAAGGAGTCAGATTGGAAACTGTACTACGGTTCATCTGACGAACTTAAAGAAGATGTTAGACTTCTTGGAACACACATGTTCAGGAGGGAAATTCTTTCACTGCACAAAACAAAGGGGAAGACCAACTTTGCCGAGACAGAGGCATTATTCAAACACAATGTATTGACAGAAACTCTTTTAGATGGTACTCCTAAATATTACAATTCAAACATAATGAATCGATATTATAGAAAGGATTACTTTGGATCATGAATGAAACAACTAGAAAGATTTTACTAACACTGAGTGTATTGGTATTTCCTTTCGTTCTTCTGGCTGTTAACTCACCAGAATCAGAAAAGGAATATGTAGATCCAACCATTGTTGGAACGTTGAAGGTTGTTGAACCAACTCCAGAACCTGAAGCCCCAAAGGTATGGGAGTGTAAAGATTGTTCTTTGGAAGAGAAACAAACACTTCATTTTCTTCAGGAAAATGGTATTGTTGATAAGGTAGCAATTGCAACCATCATGGGAAACATTAAACAAGAATCAAAATTTAATGCGAACATTTGTGAGGGTGGTGCAAGAGTTCCATATGATCGTTGTTATCGTGGTGGATATGGTTTGATTCAATGGACAACAGCCAGAAGGTACAAAGGATTGGGACAGTTTGCAAACCAGCACAGTTGTGATCCCAGTTCCATCAACTGCCAATTAAAGTATATGGTAACTGAGAGGCAATGGATGAGAGCTGTTTCAAGGTTCAAGGTTCCTAATCAATCAGTTTCTTATTATATGAAGGGTGCTTATTGGTGGTTAGGGTGGGGAGTACATGGCCAACGAACCAAGTATTCGTTCCAGTATGTAAACCGTCTATCTCAGGGTTGAAAAGGTTTGAATCATACCTTATACTAACAAGGTATCTGGGCTCATAGTTAAGGGGATATAACCTTCGCCTTCTAAGCGAATGTCCCTGGTTCGAATCCAGGTGAGCCTGTTGGGTTATTCCCATTTTTTCTTATTACTTTTACTATGGAAATTAACATTTCATCAATTGTTCGAAGTATTGTTATTGGTGGTGTAGGATTACCTGTAGCATTGGGATTTTCTGGTATTCTTAATTCCGCTTCTCATTATCTAAAAGCTGAGGCTGAATCTATCTCTTCTGAAAATGCACGAGTTGATAGTCAGAATAATGTGAAAGCAGATCTCACCAAAGATTGTCTTTCATATCTTCTCTCTAAGAATGATAGTAAGTTGGAACGTGATGCAAAAGATGAAGTCGATGAATACTTTGGTGGCGAAGTATCTCATAAAGAAGTTTGTAATTGGGTGATCAGTTTAGATTAAACTTATGATCATCCATCTGCGAGTATGGCGGAATCGGTAGACGCACCAGACTTAAAATCTGTTGGGCATTGTGCCCGTGGGAGTTCAAGTCTCCCTACTCGCACCTTGGCAAAACCTTTTGTCATCAAATCCATCACTCCCGCCTCTAAAGCATTATGGTGATGCAGCTGTTTTGTAAGCAGCAGATTTCAGTTCAATTCTGAATAGAGGCTTTCACTCTTTTGAGTGAATAGGTTACATCACCAGCATTGCGGACTGGGGTTCGACTCCCCACACCTCCATTCACGGGGGTGTCCAGGCTTTCGACGGGGTGTAAGGAGTGTAACTGAAACCTGCTTGGATAAGCACAAAACACACGCCAACAACATTGTGGCATTCAACCGCAGCCTCGTTGCTGCCTGATAAGGTTGACGGAGTTAGGTAAGCTACGTTCCTCAATTACCCATTGGACCTGGAAGGGTCCTCATTCCTCTGTAGCACA
>CENS01042396.1_pt1 | contig 44243 bp, 46 predicted proteins | sample 530201 | NCBI WGS metagenome assembly CENS01 (sample SAMEA2619747, study PRJEB7988) | marine metagenome | biome: marine biome (ENVO:00000447); feature: surface water layer (ENVO:00002042); material: "saline water (ENVO:00002010), including plankton (ENVO:xxxxxxxx)" | depth 5 m | reverse complement strand
TGGTTCTCCTAGGGTTGGGAATGGTGCCACTTAGGGCGGCAAGTCCTACCGGCGGGGAATCCGCCAGCTAAGGCGCAGGGTCCGTAGATCCCGCTCCCGTTCGTCGATCAGCCCCTTGGCAAAGTCCTCCAAGATGGCCGCGTGGGCTTCGAGGACCCGCTTCGCCTGGGCCTTAGGGTCCGAGGACCTCCGAGGCTTGTGGTTGTGGCGGGACATCATCTCGATCCTACGTTCGGCGCGAGCGGTGCCCGCGCATTGGTTGGTGATAAGCATTTGGTTCTCCTAGGGTTACAGTCACCGCCACTAGGGCGGCAAAGGTGGGCCCGTTTCGCCTGTGGAGCCCATACAGTCCTTGGAGAGAACCCCTCACCGCTACATATGTCGCCGTCTAGTTCACCGGAGGCCCGTAGGGTGTCCCCTAGGGTGGTCCCCGTCACCTTGACCCCTTCATAGAGGCTGCACGGATGAGGCTGGCAGATCAGTCCTGCCAATGACACCACGGGAGCGTCCGTGGTCGCGTCCGGTGAGACCGAACATCCCAGCTGTAGCCCCCTAGGATCCGCAGATCCAGATCACCGCAGAAGCCCCCAGGGACACCGGCACGAGAGGCCTCACGGCGTTCGCACCGGGGACAAGGTCCCTGGCAGACCCCCGCAGCAGCGGAGGTGGTCGGCACCGGGCAACCCCGGCACCAGCCAGGATCAAGAACGGCAGGACCCCAGTTTTGCCCACACAAGGAAATCGGGATTAGGGTTTTGTTCGGGTCGTAACCCCTTGCAAATACTGGGGTTAGGTGATTTGCGGAAATCTGGTGGTTCGGGTTTTGTTCGGTCCTCCCCGGGGCGAGCGTGTACGGGATTTGTTAGGGTCCCCCCTCTCTAGAGAGAGGAATGCGCGCGCGCGATACGGACAAACCCCAGGGAATACACAGGGAATTTGTACCAGAGATGTACCAATGAGATGTACCAGGGATGTAACGATGCAACGATCGTGCCGGACAAATTGGATCGAGGTACCAAAGATGTACCAAAACTCGGATCGGGTGTGTGTAACAGAAAGGTATCAGCGTGGCCAAAAATGACCCCGGGGGTGCCTTAAGTAGCGACTAGATAAGGAGTTATGACGATTGCCGATGTCATTCCAGGTGACATTCGGACGGATCGTAACCCCCTGGAAATAAAGGAGTTATGACGATCGCGGGAAAGGCCCCCCGAAGGGGGGTCGCGCGGTTGCCGTCCTATACGATGAGGGTCTCAGATTTTCGGACCAAATGTCAGTCCGTAACCCAAGAACTCAAAGACCTCCTGAGAGGCCTCCAGGCTCCCTGTAAAGCCCTCCAGCCCTTGCCGGTGCCCAGGGTACCCTCTACGCTTTCCAGCCCTTCAGCGACGAACCAGGCCCCTGAGGACGCTTCCTGTCCTTGGACCACCCCAGCTTCCCAGTGATTAGCCATTTCCAGGGCTCCTGAGGGCCAGTTTCCGCTGTAAGCGGCCAGCGCGCAGTCCACAAAGACGGTGTTTGTCCATGCGTCTGTGGATTCTCCGGTGAATTCCAGGGTCCCACGGACGCTTAGGTTAGCTAGAACGGACTGGGTCCAGGCGGCGGTGGCGACGATATTGCAGGAATCGAAGCCGCAGTTCCACAAAGTGGCCTTAGTTCCGCCGTTATTGAGCTTGAGACCGTCGGTGAAGCCCTTTTTGACCAGAACATCCTGCATAATTGCGGAGGTTGTGGCAGCTGAGACGTTGATTGCGACTAGATCAGAGGCGGTTGCCCATGTAACGCCGTCCGACATGCGGCATGTTTCGATGTTGGTCCCGGCTTCATCGCTGGCGGTGGCAGCCAAGGCGACCCACGGGGTTCCGTTGGCGTTATATCCCGTATCGGTGACCAGATAGGTCCCATTCAAGGTAGAGAAGCCACCCAGCTTGAGCCCGATGTCCGTCATTCCCTTCAGGGGAGCGGCCAGTGCGGAGATGTCCGGGTCAGTGGCGGTGTTGTAGCTGGAGTAGGTGATCATGGTCAAGCCCGCGATCCCCAGGTCGGTTGCCTGGAGCGAGTTAAGCTTGACATCCACGATTCCCTTGCTGGCTGCTAGCGGGACGAACTCGCAGGCGACGATAGTCCAGTCTCCTCCGGTGGTCCGCATGGCTTCGTTGACTTGTCCGTCGAAGCGGGTGTCAAATGCGAAGTCTTGCCAGACACCCCAGTAGGTTCCCAGGTGTTCGCAGTGGTAGCTCTTGGCCGTGAAGTTCGACCCGCTTTGGGTGGAGGCTACGAGCCAGTCTTCTGCCAGCGCGCGGATCTCCTGATCGGGTTGTCCCCACCATGACGGGTAGGACTTGCAGCCGACCATTTCGATCTCGCGTCGATAGTCCGAGCCGGAGTCCAGCCGGATGCCCCCATCCACGAAGTCCAGGCCCTCGAAGACGATGCGGAGCCCGTTGGACCCTACGCAGTCCCAGATGGCCCCACTCTTCAGCTTGTGCCGTCCACCGTAGGAGCGAAAGGTCAGGGGCCAGCGGCCCTGGGTGCTGATGGGGTTTGCGGTTGCCGTCAGGGTCGACAGGTCGTTCATGACCTGGATGACGCACGCGGAGGCATCGGCGGTGCTTTGGCCTCGGGCCTTGTCCATGGCGACCGCAAGGGTCTGGACGGCCGAGGTGTCGGTCCAGCCAGAGTTAGAGTCGTTGCCGCCCACAGGATCCAAGAAGACCTGCCGGTTGAACGGGCGAATTCCCGCGGCTGTTTGGCTCTCGTTGTACACCGTAAGGACCGGAAGTCCAGCTGAACTCTGCCCGGACTTCATGGTCGGGACAGCAGTGATGTAGAGCGTGCCTTCGTCCAGGCCGGTCAGGTCTAGCTCGTGGCAGTAGCCAAAGAACTCGACTTGTCCGTCCGTGGAGACTAGAGGACTGTCGTGAGGCTCAAGCCACCACGCGCCTTTCTTGGCGCTTTGCTCGGTGACGGTGATCTGGATCGCAGGGCTCGTGGGCTGGACGATCGTGAAAACGATCTTCTCTACCCCCGCGTCGCCAGCAGGATCCACATCCCCACCCATAGCAACGGCGAGAAGAAAGCGAGTGCGACTAGGGTGATTACGGTCGATGAAGCAGCCGTCAGGAGTGATCCAGCTGCCCGGAGGAGAGACACCAGTGGCGCTCGTCGTGTCGGGATGTTGGCCAAGCATGTTACTCTACCACGAACGACAGCTTCAGGCCGACAGCGCCGGTCCCTGCTGAGTCGATGTCGACAGTAATCTCGTCGTCATCGGCGAAAGCCGTGGTGCCCAGGACAGCAGCGGTGGCTGCGGTCTCCGAGGTCTTCTCGTTAGCGTCGATCGTCAGCGGGGTGCTGAAGACCGAGACTCCTTCCTTGTTGACGTTTACCTGGACAGCCCCCGAGCTACTCGCGGTCGTCAGGCTGGCCTTGATCTTGACCAAGGTGAAATCAACAGGAGCACGGAAAGTGATCTTAGCCGTGCCGGTAGAAAGGGTGCTGGTCTCGTCGGTGACGCTGATCGGGAACGACGCCAGGGCCGCCGAGGTCGCCGCGGTGGGCTGGGAGGTCGTGCCACCCGCGGGGAGCCATTGGACGCCCGAGCCGGTCGAGGTCAGTACGTGGCCCGAGGTGCCGTAGCTGCTCAGGCTTTCCAGGTCCAGCAAGCTCTGGGCGATGCCAGCTTCCGTTGCCGTCTTCCACTCAGACGTCGCGGCGCCCGTGGCGACCAGGAAGTCCCCGCTCGTCTTGGCGTCTTGAGGTCCGTCCGACAGTTCCGAGAACTGCGTGGCGCCCTGGCTGAACGCTTCAGCAGTCCAGGTGGGATTCGCAGCGCCGTTGACAAACCGAAGGTAGTAGTTAGTGCCTGTGGTCGGGTAGGCGGGGACGTCCGACAGATCCGGCAGGTTTACCGGAATCGTCGGTTGGTCCTGGAGCACTAGGCGCGTGGTGCCCGAGGCATTGCTCGTGACCAGCATCTTGCTGTTCGACCCAGCGATAGGATCGCAGTCACCGAGAGCCCCGAAGGTCGTCGGCCAGTTCTCCGCAGTCCACTCCAGCTTCGAGGTCGACTGGTTGAAGCGAAGGTAGTTCTGGCCGCTGTTGATCTGGTGGGCACCGGGACCGTCCGAGAGAGTCTGGAAGGTCTGGGACTCCGACGGGAACGGCACGTTGACCCAGCCACTGCTGGTGGCCATGAGGATGTCCCCGGCAGTCTGGGCGTTGGTCGTGCCCAGGTCGACGTCGGTCAACTCATTCAGGCTTCGAGCACCTAGCTCCGGGAGGTCCGAGAAGACGAACTGGTTGGTGTCGTTCGGGTCCCGGCGCAGCCAGACGTTGGTGGCACCAGCGGCAGGCCAAGAAGCGGGCATGTCCCCGAAGGACCCGACGATATTCGTGGGAACCGCGGCAGGCGGGTCAGTCCACTCCAGCGTAGTACCGCCCGAGGCGACCCGCAGGTACTCACCGCCCGAGGCAGCTGAGAAGTTCGGGGCGTCCGTCAGGCCGTCAAAGGTTGTCGAGCTACCACCGGCAGCCGTCGACCAGCTGAGTGTGCCGTCGCCATTCGACATCAGGTAGGTGTTGACGCTGCCCAGGGTGGGGACGCCACCGACAGCCTCGATGCCCAGGCCACTTCCCGACGTACCTACAGCAGCCTCAAGGTTGTCCAGGCGGTCGCGGTGACCTTGCCCGAACTCAGTGGCGGTGAGCGAGATGCGTCGGAGAGTAGACATTATTGGTAGCCGCGATAGCGGCGCTCTTCAGGGGTGAGGGTGTAGAGAGTTGCGTCGACCCCCTCAGGGATCTCAGGATCTTCTTCTAATTCCCGCGGCTGCTCAGGAGGACCATCAACAAGCTCCAGAGTTGCGCGGTGGCGAATACTACGCTTAGGGATCACAATCTGACCTGCTACAGACATCAGCTGCTCACCCTGGAAACGACACGAAGTGCATCCCACCAAGACGTCATCATCCTCGTCTACCACCTGAACAATGTGGACAGCGACCATGACCTCACAGTCTTCGTCGATTTCTTCAGGGGCTGTGGAACCTTTCTTGAAGGCAGGTTCTTCAGCGACAATGATCTCGTAGTTCACGAGGAAGTCTTCCATAGGATTTCTCCAGAGAGGGTATCTACCAAGAATATCTAGGGGAAGCTCGTCAGGATGGCGCTTACGCGCCCCCTTCCTCGCTTCTAGGTACCTAGGTTCCCTTCTCCTCCCAGTCACCCAGATCTCCTGGATTCATTGTATCGTCGATCTGAAGGGCCCGGTCAAACGAGGTCGGAGATTCTCTCTACAGTATGTTAGGCCGTAATTGATCTAATCTATCGTCGTTCAATAGGATGTCTTCATGACCCCTGAGAAGCCTGAGGACGAGTCGACACCTACCGCTCCTACCAGCGGCTCCGTGCCTCCCGCTTCGCAGGGGTCTTATACTCTTCGTGGGAAGTTTGACGCAGCGTCGACCCAAGAGCAGGCGGAGGCGCTGATGGTCGGCCTCGGCAAGCAGAGGTCCCAGAAGAAAGTCCGTGAAGCCAAGTTCAAAGCTCAAGAGACTTTAACTAAGGCTGGCGGAAAGCTGATGAGAGACCTAGGCACCGTCCTGGCTGATGCCATTAAGGACTGGGTCGCCAAGGCGAAGTCGCAGCCGGGACCCCGGCACAAGGCTGTCGCCCTAATTGAGAACACTAATCCAAACCTGCTGGCAGCGTTTACGCTTCGAGTGGTCTTGGACGCCTTGAGCCGCGAAAGATCTCACACAGCGACCGCAACGGCCATCGCTAACCGGGTCGAAGACGAGTTCAGGTACACGGAGTGGGCCAAGAAAGAGCCTACGCTGATGACCTCGTGGGCCCGGCGCACAGCAAACGTCACCTACCCAGAGCGCCGTAGGATTATCCTGCGAGAAATGGCTGATCACGGGCTGGAGTGTCCTCGGTGGGACAAGAAAGACCGACATTCGGTCGGCGTTGTCCTGCTTGAGTTGTGCGAACAGTCCTGCGGGATCATCGAAATCTACAGAGAGCGCCGCGGCCGCAAGACCAAGCTGATGCTTCGCGCCACCCAGGCTGCCTTAGACTGGGTAGAGGACGTGGAAAACCGAGGAGAACTGGTGTCTCCTCTGGTCCTGCCGTTCCTAGAGCCGCCGCTGGACTGGGTCGATCCAATCTCCGGAGGATTCCACTCCACGGAAGTCTTCTCAAACTCGATCGTCAAGACGAACAGCAAGGCGTACGTGCGTCAGCTGGAGAACGCGGAGATGCCCGACGTTTACCGGGCAGTCAACCACCTCCAGCAAACTCAGTGGCAGATCAACCAAGTAGTCTTTGAAACTTTCGACCATCTCTGGTCTGAGGGTGTCGAGATCGCTGGGCTTCCTTCCCGAGAGCAGGACGAGGTGCCCACTAGGCCGGAGAGCTTCGAGCTAGAAGAGGACCGGGTCCGCTGGCGGCGTTTTGTGGCTGCTATCCACACCAAGAACCGCAAGCGGGCCGCAGATCGTCTAGCGACCGCCAAGGTTCACTGGGTTGCTGAGCGTTACCGGGAGGTCCCCTTCTGGTTTGCCTACCAGCTAGACTGGCGTGGCCGTGCCTACCCTGTGTCTAGCTTCCTGCACCCGCAAGGGCCGGATCTTGTCAAGTCTCTTCTCGAGTTTGGGGTTGCACGCCCCATTCAGAGTGATGAGTCCAAGATGTGGCACAAGGTCCACGGGGCGAACTGCTGGGGCAAAGACAAAGAGACGTTTGCAGACCGCATCAAGTGGGTCGACGAGAACCAAGACTGGATCTTGGAGATCGCAGAAGACCCCCTGGCCAGCAGGCAGTGGGTAGACGCTGATTCTCCCTGGCAGTTCCTGGCCTGGGCTCTGGACTTCCACGCTCTGCACAACGATCCCCACCACGAATCTCGCCTGCCTATCCACCAGGATGCTACGCAATCTGGGATTCAAATCTACTCGTTCTTGCTTCGAGACGAAGAGACTGCGGGGATGACCAACGTCACTCCAACGTCTCGCCCAGCTGATCTGTATCAGTCAGTGATCGACGAAGTTGTCCTCCGTCTGAAGGCAGAAAATCGTTCGAGGACTCTGAAGGACCTAGCGGAAGAGTGGCTGGCTTTTGGTTTAGACCGTGGGCTCGCCAAGCGTCCTGTGATGACCCGAGTCTACAACAGCACTCGGCATTCTGCCCGGATCTACGTGCAGGACTGGGCGGAAGCCAAGGCCAAAGTGACTGGAGTCGCGTACCCTCAGGGGCGAGACGACGAGTCTAGCCTGTGGTTCCTGACGATGCACGTATGGGAAGCCATGGCTGGCGTGCTTTCTGCGAGTACGCGGGGGCAGGACTGGCTGTCGGCCGTTGCCAAGGAATTCAGCAAGCGCGACAAGTCGATCTGGTGGACGACCCCGCTGGGTTTTCCAATCCGCCAGTGGTACCCTAAGTTCCTGACGGTCAACCTCAAGACCCGGATCGGCGAAACGCTGCGGCAGACGTCGCTGATAGAAGAGCTTCCCCAGGCTCTCGGACGCCGGATGTTGGCCGGTTTTGCCCCGAACTTCATCCACTCGATGGACGCCGCTGCCATGATGCTTACCGTGGCCAAGTGCCGGGCCAAGGGCGTGGTTTCGATGGCTTGTGTCCATGACTCTTTCGCGACCCACGCGGCCGATGCGGACATTTTGGCCCTGTCCACGCGAGAAGCCTACGCAGAGTTGTTCAGCCAAGATTTGTTTGATATTCTCCGGACGGAATTGCAGCAGCAGATCCCAGACGCAATACTGCCCCCCGTACCCGAGATGGGTACCTTGGATCCCAAGGCAGTCTTGGAATCCCCATACTTCTTTAGCTAGTAGGAACTAACAATGGTGAACCGTACAAAGTATCTCACTCCCCCAGGCAAGCTCGGTTGGGTCTCTCTCCAGGAGCCTGACACCAAGTTCGCGGACGAGACCGACCCGAACGACAAGGGCGTCTTCAAGGCGATGCTGCGTCTGCCCAAGGACGACGCGCAGACGGATGCGTTCATCGATACGCTCCAGGCTGCGTTCGCTGAGTTTGTCGCCGAGGAGGAGCGCCGTACTGGCCGGAAGATCAAGGTTCACGAGGATGGCCTTCCGTGGTCGGACGAGGAAGACCGCGAGACGGGCGAGCCGACGGGCAACGTCCTGATCCGTACGAAGCTGAAGGCTCGGGTGTTCGTCAAGAGCACCGGCAAGGTCTTTGATCAGCGTCCGAAGGCGTTCGATACCCAGGGCAAGCTCATCCCCGAGATGCCCGCGGTTGGTCCAGGCAGCAAGGTCAAGATCGCTGGTCAAGTGAACTGCTGGCACACCTCGAAGGCTGGCATGTCGCTCTGGCTGGAAGCGGTTCAGATCATTGACCTTGTCGAGTCGAACTTCGGTGGGGACACGGCAGACAGCTTCGGCTTCCAGCAGTTGGACGGCTACGTGGCTGAGGCTGAAGAGACCTTTGAAGAAGCCACGAGCGGCGACTTCTAGTCGTGATCTACGAGCTTCGCCTCGACATTAATCCGGTCCCCGCTGCGCGTCCTAAGTTGGCGCGGCGGGGCCGGGTTTACTACCCAAAGACCTACTCGGACTTTAGGTCGCAGGTGAAGCATCTAGTTCCTGGCGCGTGCATGTCAGCCGGGATCGGGGCCCCACTTAGAGGGCCTCTGCTGGTTTCTGTTGCTGTGGCGGCACAGAGACCGAAGACGACAAAGTTGGACTTCCCAAAGCCTGACGTCGATAATTATGCCAAAGCTGTCTTAGACTCGCTCAACGGGTGGGTTTGGGAGGACGATCAGCAGATCGTTGGATTAGTAATCACAAAGGAATGGGCCGAGCCTCAAGAAGACGGCCATATCGAAATCAAGGTTAAGTATGACGGACTCGACACTTCTTGGGCACACAGCTTGCGTCAGCTGTGATAGTAGCGACGCCCTAGCCGTCTATGATGACGGCCACGCACATTGCTTCTCGTGCAACTCCACTTTCCAGGGGTTTGAGGAAGGGAAGGAACCGACGGTCACGGTTCCGGAGCCCTCGAATCCTGAACTCGTAAAGGACCTCGCGTACCAGGACCTCGCCTCTCGGGGCATTTCTGGTGCTGTGTGTCGCTCTCACGGGTATGGCGTAGGGGTTGTAAACGGCCAGACGGTCCAGGTGGCAAACTACCGGGACGGCTCTGGAGATGTCGTGGGCCAGAAGGTCAAGGCTGCGGGGAAGAAGTTTACCGTCAGAGGAGACCTTAAGCCTGCCGGATTATGGCAGCAGCACCGTTGGGGGTCGGGTGGGAAGCACCTCCTGATTACCGAAGGAGAGACGGACTGCCTTGCTTGGCAGACGATCAGTGGGGACCGTTTCGCCGCGGTCTCGATTCCCAACGGTGCGGCAGGGGCCGCCAAGGCGATCCGACAGAACATCGACTTCGTGGAGTCGTTCGGGCGGGTGGTGCTGTGTTTTGATAACGACGAGGCAGGGCGCTTCGCTACGGAGCAGGTAGCGAACATCATCACTCCCGGAAAGGTGGCTGTGATGAAGCTGCCTGACGGATGTAACGATCTCTGTGACGCTGTCATCGGGGGGCACGCTCAGAAGCTCACCGACGCTTTCTGGCGCGCAGAGCCGCGGCGTCCCGACGGTATTGTTGCGGGCGAAGATCTCGTCAAGGCTCTTCTCAACCCGCCAGAGATGGGGCTGCCCTACCCCTGGAAGGGGTTGACGGAGAAGCTTGGAGGTATTCGTCGAAGAGAACTGGTGACGATCACGGCGGGTACTGGTGTCGGCAAGTCGCTGATGGCGGGGCTGATCGGGACGCACCTGATCAAGAACGGGGCCAAGATCGGCTACATCTCCCTGGAGGAGAGCCTGACACGCACGACTGAGCGCCTTGTGGCTGCTGAGATGCAGACGCCGCTTCACGTATCTCGGGATCATGTCGATGCTGCTGAGATCGAGAAGTGCTGGCGGGACGTGTTTGACGGGAAAGTTTGCATCTACAACCACTTTGGAAGTGTGGATGCCGAAACCCTGCTTCAGCGCGTGAAGCACATGAGGATCGCTGAGGGCGTCGACTACGTGCTTGTTGACCACCTGTCAATCCTTGTGTCCGGCTGGGGTGACGGGGACGAGCGACGTCTGATCGACAACGTCATGACCGCGCTCCGCTCTATCTGTGAGCAGACCGGCGTAGGCATGTTCTTGATCAGCCACTTGAGGGCCCCTCAGGGTGGCGAGAAGTCCCACGAGGAAGGTGGCCGTCCTAAGATCAACCAGCTGAGAGGGTCCAAGGCGATCTCACAGTTGTCGGATGCTGTTATCGCCATCCAGCGAAACCAGCTGTGCGAGGAGAACTCAAATCGCTCTACCGTATGGGTGCTGAAGAACCGGCATTTGGGTATAGTGGGTGAGGCGGGGACGCTGGATTATTGTCCAGAGTCCGGAACAATGGTTGAAGTTGAGAACAAGGAGAACAATGACAGCCCTTTCTGATTTAGATATTTACTTCCTGGACCTGGAGACCAATGGCCTACTTGATTCCCTCGATCGTGTTCTTTGCGCTGGGGGTTCTCATGGGTCACACGGTGACGTTACAGTCTACGGAGGATTGGGCGAAGAAGGATCGCTTGAAGACTTTACACAGAAGGTCGAAGACGCTACCTACATTGTGGGGCACAACGTCATCGGCTTCGACGTGCCCGCACTGCGGAAAGTCTATCCCGATCTAAAGATCAAAGCCAAGGTGCTCGACACCATGGTTCTGGCGAAGCTGGCGTATCCTAACCTGTTCTCTACGGACGCGGCTTCCAAGAAGCTGGACCGAAAGTACTGGGGTCGCCACTCGCTGCGCGCTTGGGGCGAGCGGCTGGGCGTCATGAAGGACGACTACCAGGGAGGCTTCGACGAGTGGAACCAGGAGATGCACGACTATTGCCGTCAAGACGTCGAAGTGACGAAGGCGCTCTTTGCTCACTTGGTGAAGTGTGACTTGCCGATGCGGGCCGTCGAGATCGAGCACGACACTCAGGAACTCTGCACGAGCCTCGAGCACCGCGGCGTTTGTTTCGACGAAGAGGCGGCCACGGCGCTTTACGCCAAACTTGAGTCCCGTCGCATGGAAGTCCTGCGTGAGCTTCAGGCTGAGTTCCCTACGATCCCTCCAAAGTGCCTGGGACCCTACGGGAACCAGAAGGCCCGCATGGAGCGGATGCTTGATCAAGATGGTATCCCGGCCGACGGGTGGCAGGACGAGAAGGTCCGCAAGGATATGGAGTGGCTCGGCATCAAGTTCAAGTGGACGAAGCCAGAGCCGTTCAATCCGAATAGCGGCCAGCACATCGCCAAGCGGATGATGGAGCGAGGGTGGGTCCCCAAGGAGTACACGGATCTCGGGGCTCCGAAGGTCGACGAGCCTGTCCTAGTAGACATGGGTCGGATGTTCGCAGAGGCCAAGCCCCTGGCTGAGTTCGTGATGCTCCAAAAGCGCATTGGCCAAGTCCGGAACTCGGTGACGCGCAACGGCTGGCTTGACCATTTGGAGGAGGACGGGCGCGTACACGGTCGCGTCAACCCGATCGGATGTGTGTCCTTCAGGTGCAGCCACAGTTCTCCGAACTTGGCTCAGGTCCCTGCGGTGGGTAAGGCGTTTGGGAAGGACTGCCGTCAACTCTTCGGCGTCCCTAAGGGCCACAAGCTGGTTGGAGTTGACGCCTCGGGGCTGGAGCTTCGTGTCTTGGCTCACTACCTTGCCATCTATGATGGGGGCAAGTACGCGCACGAGGTCGTCAACGGCGACATCCACACGCTGAACCAAGAAGCGGCGGGCCTTCCCACTCGGAACGACGCGAAGCGCTTCATCTATGCCCTGATCTATGGGGCGGGCGACGCCAAGCTCGGGGAGATCGTGATGCCCGAAGAGACCTCGCAGACTAAACTGCGCCGGGCAGGTAAGACGATCCGTGCTCGCTTCAACAAGAAGCTGCCTGCTCTCAAGCAGCTGACGGAGGCGGTGCGTAACAAGGCCACCAAGACGAAGAAGCTCAAGGGCCTTGACGGTCGTATGCTCCACGTACGATCGATCCACTCTGCGGTCAACCTGCTTCTCCAGTCCGCTGGCGCGATCATCTGTAAGCGCGCCCTAGAGATCATGCGGGTTTCCCTAGAGAAGGCGGGGCACAAGCTGGGAGTCGACTGGCACCTCGTGCTCTTCGTTCACGACGAGGCGCAGCTAGAGGTCCGAGAAGACATCGCGGAAGATGTGGCCCGCATTGCAGAGCAAGCCTTTCGAGACGTCGGCCCCGACCTCGGACTTAAGGTTCTTACCGATGGGGAAGCAAAGATTGGCGCGAACTGGGCGGAGACACACTAATGAAGAAGCACTACAATGTTGACGGGGATGTCCTCGTGTTCCGGGCCGCTTGGAAGTCTGAGTCAGTCCACGACTGGGGCAACGATCTCTACAGCGTCGTGGCAGACCTTAATGAAGCCAGAGGCCACTATGATCACATTCTCGCGTCGATCGTTGGCGACAACGAATACACGGTTGTCTTCTCCGACCCCGACAGCCAGAACTTCCGGTACGAAGTCTTTGAAGACTACAAGTCGGCTCGGCACTCAACGGGTTCCCGGAAGCCGCTGGTGTACCGGGATCTTCGCAGGGAGCTTATTGAAACCCGTCCAGAGCGCCACACCTACCTACCTTGCGTGGAAGGGGATGATGTTCTAGGGATCTTGCAGACGGCCGACACTGTCTGCTGCACGATCGATAAGGACCTCCAGTGCATCCCAGGGTCACACTACAACTTTGACAAGGATGAGTACACGGAAGTCACCCACCAAGAGGCTTACGAGTTCTTCCTGCGCCAAGCTCTCGCGGGTGATGCCACCGACGGTATCCCCGGCATCCGAGGCGTAGGCCTCAAGACAGCTGAGAAGATCTTGACCAAGCGCGGCTACTCTTGGCAGTCTGTCGTTGACGAATACGTCGACCGCGGCCTGTCGGAGGAGTTCGCCCTAATGAATGCCCGCCTAGTGCGGATTCTTACCCCCGCGCTGTGGAACTACAAAGACCACGCGCCGATTTTGTGGACCCCAGAGATGGAGGGAGCGGAGTGATTGTTGTTTGCCTGAACGGCCCGCCTCGGTGCGGGAAAGACACCATTGGCGAGATGTTCCGCCAGATGACCGACAAGAAGGTGGAGGTGCTTAAGTTCGCCGAGCCCGTCAAGCTGGCGGCCCATGCGGTCTCCACGCTGCTTCAGGGCAACCGTGAAGTGATGTCGATGGAGCATTACACGGATCTGAAGGATGAGCCGAACCTGGACTTCTTTGGTGCCACCCCGCGTAAGGCGTACATCTCGATGTCCGAAGACTACTGCAAGATGCTGTTTGGCAGCGACATCTTCGGCGTCGCGATGGTGAACAAGATTAAGTCGCTTACAGAGGTCCCCGATCTTGTGGTGATTACTGACTGCGGTTTCCAGGAAGAGGTTGAAGTCGTCTCTTCGTGCTACGACACCAGAATCATCCGCATCGAGCGGGAAGGTTGTGACTACGCTCACGATAGCCGGAACTACCTTCCGGACTTCAAGCACACCATTACCAACAACACCACCCCCGGCCGACTCCGCGTCGCGGTGGCTCAGATCCTTGCGGAGCTTGAGGAAGAACTCAATGTCTGAAGATACCCCGAAGAAGAAGAAGGCTCCAGCTAAGAAAGAGACCGGAGTTGACCCGGTCCTCTACGCTGAAGTTGTCGCGATGCTCCTCCAGGTGGAGACACTGTTCACCGAAATGCTCGTACCCCGGACTGGTATGCGGTCTGAGATGACTAGCTGGGAGTTTGGACGCCAGCGTTCTATGGGCAAGCCGATGAAGGAAGAAGCTCAGATCTGGTCTCGTACTGTAGATGGTGTCCACTCTCTGGTGGCGAGGCTTCGCTAAGTGTCTGACTCTACGGACACGGGCGGCTGGGACAAGCTCCCGGCCGTCCCTAAAGCTCTCTTAGAAGAGCTAGAGCGCCGTATGGGTGAGTTTAACCCAAGCCTGGACACCCCAGATCGCAAGATCTGGTTCGAGCTAGGTCGGCGCGACTTTCTTCGATTCCTTCGTCGCGTCTTCGACTACCAGCATAATGTGCACTAGCTCCCCTAAGTTCCCGGACCCGCCAAAGCCTACGGCCTCCGCCATCCAGACTGTGTCTGGAGAGTCGCGGGTGGGGACGCTTCAGGTCTCCCGCGCTCGTCAGGCGCGTAGAGATGACCCCAAGGACACGCTTTCCAAGCTGCGCGTCCCGCTTCAAATCCCGACTGCTACCGGAGCTTCACAATGAAAATCGCAGGACGCTCAGTAAGGGGAACATACGTTTCTATGGAGGCGGATCGGGAGCACTACCTGAACCGAGCCAAGCAAGTTGCGGAGCTTACCCTTCCGCACCTCATGCCGCCTGATGGCTACTCTGGTGGCCACCTCCCCACTCCCTACCAGTCCATGGGGGCGCGTGGAATTTCTTCGTTGGCCTCGAAGCAGCTGATGTCGCTGTTCCCCCCAGGCCACTCGATGATGCGCTATCAAATCTCTCCTGCCGTCAAGGATGAGATGTCGCAGGGAGACGGTCAGGTTAAGGCAGAAATTGAAGCTGCCTTGGCTGCCACTGAGAACGCCATTTCGGTCGAACTTGAGTCGCAAGCCATGCGTCCCAAGCTGCACCAGATGTTCCTTCAGCGACTCGTGTCGGGCAACGTGCTGCTGCACAGCAACCCGATCAACGGCCACCTGAAGGTCTTCCCGCTAGACCGCTACGTGATCAAGCGCGACCCAGAGGGTAACCCTTTGGTCATCATCACCAAGGAGTGTGTCTCCAAGGTTCTTCTCCCTCCTGAGATGTTGGCGACCGTAGAGGACGTCCAGGGAGAAAGCGAGGAGTCGATGGATCTGGCGAAGGATACGTTCGAGATCTACACCGCTGTTGTCCGAGAGGACAAGAAGACGTACAAGGTCTGGCAGGAAGTCTTGGGTGTGCCGGTTCCTGGTACCGAAGGCACCTACGAAGCCGACAAGCTGCCGTGGATTCCTGTTCGCTCTGATGCCACTCCGGGTCAGTCTTACAGCTACGGCTACATGTCTGGTCTCCTTGGAGACTTGGCGAGCCTGGAAGGACTCACTAAGGCACTGGTGGACGGCGCTGCCGCGTCTAGCCGTCTGGTGTTCCTGGTGTCCCCGAACAGCGCCACGAACCTGCGAGAAATCCAGGCTTGTCCAAACGGAGGCTTTGTCGCGGGTATGCCGGACGACGTCACCTCGCTAAAGACTGACAAGGCCAACGACATGGCCGTCGCCTTTAACATGATTGAGCGTCTCTCGAAGTCGCTGGGCTTCGCCTTCCTGCTGAACCAGTCGGTCCAGCGTAGTGGCGAGCGCGTGACTGCCGAAGAGATTCGCTTCCTCGCACAAGAGCTTGAAGACGTCCAGGCGGGTGACTACTCGTTGCTTGCTCAAGAGCTTCAGCTTCCACTGACGCGAGTAATTCTCGACCGCCTAGAGCGGACGAAGCAAGTCCCGAAGGTCGATAAGTCGGTGGCAGAGCCGAGTATCGTCACCGGTCTTGAGGCTCTTAGCCGTGGGCACGACCTGCGTAAGCTTGAGATGCTTCTAAACCAGATTGGGCAACTCGTAGGCCCTCAGGGCATTGGCAAGTACGCCAACCTCCAAGCCAGCTTCAAGCGGTTCGAGACCGCTCTGGGTCTGAGCGGGGAGTCTATCATTCGATCGCCGGAAGAGATCCAGCAGATCGAGCAGCAGGAGCAACAGAACGCAGCAATGCAGTCTATGGGTCCTGAAGTGATTCGGCAGGTTGGGGCCGCTACCCAGCCAGGAGCAGAGTAAATGGCAGAGCAAGTAGATATTCAGGACAGCAACCCGCCCGCAGAAGGCGCGGCGGAAGCTCGTCTTCCTTCTGAGATCCATAATGAGGCCCGGCCTGATTGGCTCCCGGAAAAGTTCAAGAGTGCCGAGCAGATGGCGGAAGCCTACTCGGCTCTTGAATCCAAGATGGGAGCGGGCGCGCAAGAGGCAGAGAAAGCCGCCCCAGAGCCCGCGCCTGCTGAGCCAGCTGTCGAAGTCGATGGTCTGGAAATCCCGAAGACCGAGGAAGCTCCCGCCTCTCAGGACGACTTCCTGGTCAAGTACGAAAACGAGTTTGCCGAAGCGGGCAAGCTGTCTGACGGCAGCTACGAAGAGCTAGCCAAACAGGGCTTAAGCCGTAGGCACGTTGACGCCTACATCGCTGGTATCCAAGCCACTGCACAAGCTGAAGAGGCGCGAGTCTATGAAGCTGTTGGTGGTCAAGACACCTTCGTTCAAATGGCTCAGTGGGCCGCGGAGAACATGCCGGAAGGAGAGGTTGCCCGAATCAATGAGATGTTTTCCGCAGGCGGGAACGACGCTGTTCTTGCTGCTCGTGCTTTGCAGGCGGCCTATTCTGGGTCTGGGATGGCTCAGCCGAACATGGTGCAGGCTGACTCGATGCCCGGAGGCTCGACGGCGACGTACGAGTCCTACCGACAACTGATGACGGACATGGGGGCTCCCGAGTACCAGTCGGACCCCGCCTTCCGAAAGAAGGTTGAAGAGAAGCTCATGCGGACCCGCCAGAACGGAGTCCAACTCTAATGGGAGTGCCCCCCGCATCCGTAACGTACGGCCGCCTCAAGGCGCTTATTGCGGCTGTGGGGGTGACTGTCCAGTCCTCCGCTCCGTTAACCCCCGAGACCGGGGACCTGTGGTACGACACGACTCGTGGAGAGCTTAAGGTTTACGATGGAGACTCCTGGGAGCCTTCGTGTGTTCCGGTCCATGTGGGCGTAGCTGCGCCCGCAAGCCCAGAAGCGGGAGACCTTTGGTGGGACGAGACCTACCTGCTTCTCAAGGTCTACGACGGAGCGGACTGGCACACCACCAGCGACCACGTACTGATCGAAGTCCGCAACGATAGCGGCGGGGCCGTAACTAAAGGCCAGCCTTTGTTCGTTCATGGTACCCACGCCAGCGGCAAGCCAAACGTACGGCTAGCTGACAATGATGATGGGATGCCAGCCGTCGGTTTGGCGCACTTTGATATTGCAGATGGTGCAGAAGGCTTTGCCATCATTAGCGGTGTTCTTGAGCATGTAAACACGTCGAGCTACTCTGCCGGAGAAGCTCTGTATGTTGATAGCACAGCAGGCCAGCTGACAAACGTCAGGCCTACCGGAACCGCGAACAAGGTCCAAAAGGTCGCTTTGGTTACGCGGTCCCACGCAGTTGCTGGATCTATTCTGATTATCGGTGCTGGTCGTACCAACGACATCCCGAACGAGATTGAGACTGACTTCAACATCGCATCTGGGGCCACCCCTACGTGGAGCGGTACGCCTACCGGCTCCTCCGACCTGACCACCAAGACGTACGTCGACACCCAGGACGGGTCTACGCAGACTGCGCTGATCAACTACTTCTCGTTTGGCATCCCAGCGAGCCCGCTAGCCCTGAACACTTCAGGAAACATCACAGTAGGGGGCACGGTCGACGGGCGAGATGTTGCCTCTGACGGCACCAACCAGGACACCCTACAGACTCTCACGGGAGTCACGGCCGGCTCCGCGGACCTCGGCACGTTCACAGGGTCGACTATCGCGGACAGCGAAACGCTCAAGGGCGCTCTCCAGGATCTGGAGGACGCGGTCGAGGCAAACAAAGCAAGCACGATGCTGGCTATCGGCACGTCGACCGGCTCAATTGCTAACACTACTCTGTACCTCCCCTGGGACACCGCGGCTTCCACAGCTACTGCGGACAGCCGAGGTCACATTCAGGTTGACGACGAGGACAGCGGGACTGAAACCTCGGACTCAACAATCATCAACATATACGCGGATGGGCGGTACCAGATTGACTGCTCTGTCCGGGTAAGTGGGAACAACCGAGTAGAGTCGTTCTGCCGCTTAGAACTGGACACTGGCAGCGGATTCTCTCGACAAAGCACTCACGTTGCAACCAACTACGCTCTCCGGGACGCCGATCAAAACACCGGATCTGTGACCCTAAGCACGCTTCTTACCTTGAACAACGGAGACCGTCTGAGGTTCCAAGCTGAAGGTGACGCGGACAACGCGGCCAACTTGGTGCTGAACGGCACGCTGCTCAGAATTATCCGACACCCCTAATTATCTGCCTACATGGAGACTCTTATGAAGACGCTACTGTTCCTTTCCCTGACTCCGCTCCTGTTCCTGGGCGGGTGCTCTACTGCACCTGAGATGTTCACAGAGATCATCAGCGGCATGGTTGAGAACGGCAGCATCACCGTCGAGCAAGGCACGGCCGTCATCCAAGCGTTTGACGCCGCCGCCACTGCTGAGAACTGGTGGGAACCGGTCCTCTCCGTTGTTGGAGGGGCCCTCCTGGCTGCGCTAGGTGTACGTTCCCGTCTCCCATTCATCGGCCGAGGCGCCCCGACCCAGAAGGTTGGTCTCTCCGCGTCGATGGTCAAGTCGTAGGCCAGAGGAAGCCTACGCAACTCGCGAGAGCGACAAGCTGGACAGTGTCCGACCGAGCCCACCATAGCAGTGGATAACTCGCAGTTACGGGCTGGGTCATGCAGTCTCAAGCGGTCTGTGTTCCTCGACCCTGTCTGTTCACTTTCGTTTCTCTAGGAGATAAATAGCAATGGCTGTTACCCCCATCGTGCGCCCCGGCCAACAGAACCTCACTGGTTCTGCCGAGTCGCTGTTTCTGGAACTGTTCTCGGGTGAGGTCCTCACGGCCTTCCACCAGAAGAACAAGCTCATGCAGTACACGCGGACTCGCACCATCTCTGGTGGCAAGTCGGCAACCTTCCCCCTGACCGGCACGGCCACGGCCCGCTACCACACCGTGGGCGCGAGCGTGTTCAACACGGACGACGGTGAAGCTGGCAACCCGGCATACCTGTCGAACATCGCGACCGGCGAGCGGGACATCCACGTTGATGATCCGATTGTCAGCGGTGTGTTCGTGTCGAACATCGACGAGATGAAGAACGCCTGGGACGTTCGTTCGATCTACACCAACGAGATCGCTACGGCCCTTTCGGACATCGCCGACGGCAACATCGCGCGGACCATCCTCGCGGCTGCTGTTGCGGACCCGCAGGCGGCTCACGCCCAGTTCTCGTCCATGACTCTCGCTGAGAAGACCATGGACATGGGCGCTTCGAAGACCGGTGCCGTCCTGGCGCAGGCCATCTTCGACACGGCTGAGTTGTTCGACAAGCACAACATCCCGGAAGAGGGTCGTGTCGTGCTGCTCGATCCCGACGGCTACTACAAGCTGGCGGCCGAGAAGGACCTCGTCAACAAGGACTTCACGGCGGGCATGGGCGACTACGCGCAAGCCAAGATCATGAAGGTCGCGGGCTTCGACATCGTCATGACCAACTCGCTCCCGTCGAGCGACGAGGCCACGGCGTACACCCTCCAGGGTGAGAAGAACGACCCGTTCGGCGGCGGCAAGGGCTACAAGCCGGGTGCGAACCTGTTCGGCACGGCCATGGACGCCTCGAAGCTGGGCGGCCTTGCGTTCCAGAGCGGTGCCATCGGCACGGTCAAGATGAAGGAACTGAGCACGGCGAGCGAGTACTACCTGGAGCGCCAGGGCTCGTTGCTCCTTAGCTCGTACATCATGGGCCATGACGTCCTCAGGCCTGAGTGCGCCATCGCGTTCGAGTACGACACCAGCGCGTAACCCGCACTGATATAAAGCCCCTGCCCTAGCGGTGGGGGCTTTTTTTCGATATGGAAGAATGCACCTGCTGTGGTCAGGTTCTGCCTGTATCCGCTTTCCCTAAGGATGCCTCAAGGACCAGGGGATACAAGTTGATTTGTAAATCCTGCCATTCCCGTAAGGGGAGAGAGCGTCACTGGCGCAAGGCAGGTATCGTGGACTTCAAGCTCCACGACTTCGACCGGATGCGTGACGAGTCTTTAGGCTGTTGCAACATCTGCGGCAAGTGGTGCGGCGACAACCTCCACGTCGATCACGATCACAACACAGGAACCGTCCGCGGCCTTCTGTGCTCGGACTGCAATCTTGGCCTGGGCAAGCTAGGCGACACCTTGGAGGGTCTTCAAAAAGCCCTCGACTACCTGAATAATTCCAATGCTGACTGAACTCGACGCTGTAAACCAGATGCTGATTGCTGTCGGCTCTGGTGTGGTGACTTCTATTTCCGGGAACACAAACCGTGACGTTGCGGCCTGCCGTGACATCCTGAAGCGTGCGCGGATCCGTGTATGTGCTGAGGGTTGGCACTTCAACACGGAAACTGACATCGCCATGGCTCCTGACGCCACCACCGGGATGATCGAGCTTCCTTCAGACACTCTGCACGTAGATGATTCTTCGGAACGCTACCAGAGCCAGCTAGACATTATCCAGCGCGGAAGTCGTCTGTACAACCGCGACGGTAACACTTACAAGTTCACCAAGACCATCTACGTGGACCGCGTCTTCGAGATGGACTGGGACGATCTTCCTGAGGTGGCGCGCCACTACATTGCTGCGGTAGCGACGGAAGAGGCTGTCACGTACTTGGACGGCGAACAGCTGGCAGTCACCCGAGCGATGTCCCGCATCATGTCGGCTCGCAAGGACATGATGTCGCACGAGACTCGCTCTGCGGACCTGACTGTCTTTGATCAAGAGACTGAGTACAACATCCGTTACCGACGCCGATGAGAAAGACGATCCCTGTGTCCGCCTTGATCGGCGGGGTTTCTACCCAACCTGAAGCGACTCGTCCTGCACAGCAAGCACAGGATTCGGTTAATACTCTGGGCACGGTGATCGAGGGTTTGCGTAAGCGCCCGCCAGGGACCCTGAAGTCCCGTCTGGATGTCCGCCTCCCTGCAACGGCGGCCTACCACGACATCAACTACGACGACTACAAGTTCCTCGTGGGGATGGACACTGACGGTGCGCTGCGTGTCTGGGATGTATCTACAGGCGCTTCGGAGACAGTATATCGGCCGGATGGGCAGCCTCTCCAAGCTGGAGACGTTCCATATCTTGAGTCGGCGACTCCCCGTGAATCGCTCAAGTTCCTGCCTCTGGCGGACTACACGCTCCTGCTTAACCGGGAGAAGACTGTAGCCGCGTCAACGGACCTGCACATCCAGACGCGCAAGGAGGCCGTCGTCACGGTACTCCAGGGCGGTTACGCTGGTGTGTACACCATCGAGGTAACTGATCGCGCCACGGGTACGGGCGGGCGCTGCACGGTCAAGACGAGATCTTCCGACGGCACGGCACAGAACGGCACCGTGCCTGTTCTTTCTAACAATGAGACGGAAGTGTACTGGGCGGAGCTTTCGGCTCAGACCGACAACATTGCACGCCTCCTGGGCTATGTCTTAGGTGGTGGGGATATTGGTCTTCTTGCCGCTAACGACCAGCCTCTAATTGAAAACCCGGCAGGCCTGGACTCCAGCTGGACTGTTGAAGTACACGGCCCAAACATTCTGATCCGCAATGACAACGGCCGAGACTTTGATGTAACGGTCGAAGAGTCAATCGGCGACTCGGCGATGAACCTGACCCACAAGGAGGTTCAGCTGTTCACCGAGCTTCCTTCAAGCTCCCCGGTGGGCATGAAGGTCAAGGTGATCGGAGATCCCGAGCAGAATTCTGACCCCTACTGGGTGGAGTTCCGCCCACACGACTCAGAGCTAGATAACATCTCTTCGCACGGCACCTGGGCGCGCGGGTATTGGCAAGAGACGGTTGCTCCAGGCATCTCGAAGGGGATGAATCCAGACACGCTGCCGCACGCGCTAATCCGCGGTCCCGGCGGCTGGGTCCTCACCCCTCTCAACGGGGATGTCTCGACTGGTGTGGCGCTGGCGACCTCGCTGACCGAGCTTCCTAAGTGGGACGAGCGCCTCGTAGGGGACCTCAAGACCAACAAGGACCCTGCGTTTGTAGGGGAGAAGATTCGAGACATCGTGTTCCACGAGGGTCGTCTTGCGGTCCTAGGACGGCAGACCCTTTCGATGTCGGAAGTTCGCGAGCCTTTCTCGTTCTACCGGACGTCGATCCTGTCGCTCCTGGCGTCAGACCGGATCTTCATGAACACTCCGATTCAGACGAACGAGACGCTTAACCACGTAGCGACCCTCGGGTCCGACATCGTCATCATGTCGGAAGAGACCCAGTATCTGGTTCGTTCTAGCGATGGTGCCTTCGCCCCCGCCACGATCTTCGTGACGGCTGCGGGTAAACACGATGCTGACCCTGTCGCTCCTCCGGTCGTCCTGAACTCCCAGCTGTTCGTGCCTCGAAGCACAGGCTCTTATGGTTCCGTGAGCGGCCTTGTGGTGCGAGGCGACCAGCGTCCTGTCCTGGAGAGCTTTGACCTCACTGGGGGCGTTCCCAAGTGGCTTCCAGAGCCTTACCGGCTGGCCACTAGTCCCATGCTGGATCTGGCCTTTCTGGTGGCAGACAACGGCAACAGTCTCTACGTCTACGCTGAGTTCTATAACGGAGGCGAGAAGCGCCACCAGTCTTGGCAGAAGTGGCAGATCCCTTCTATTTCTGCAATCCACCACATCTGGCTAGACGAGACCGAACTCCGCATTGTTGGGGCCCATAACGGTGACCCGGAGAAGCTGCACGTTCTTGAGTTCAAGATGGAGCACAACGCCACGGACACCGGAGAGCCTATGATGATGATGGATAACCGGAAGCTCCTGGCGCCCGGCACAGGCACCTACAGTGATGTGACTGACCGCACAACGTATGCTCTGGATTTCGACCTTACCCCACCGGTCGCTCGGGAGGCGGTGACTCGAAAGCGTGTGCGTGTAGACTTAGGTGCGTCGAGCGCAGGCTCTCTTCTCCTGGTGGGAGATACTACGGCTAAGAACGTGTGGGTAGGAGAGCCCTTGGCCATGCAACACACGCTAAGCCGCATCAAGGACACGGATAGTCAAGGAGTCCCGATTAGCCACGGAGCCCTGAGGCTGGACACGGGTGCTGTCCAATACGACAGCACTGGTGAGTTCGAGATCGCCTTGAACGACAACTTCAACAACCGGTACTTATCTGTGTTCAATGGATCGTATCTCGGACAAGGCGGCAGCTACAGCGAAGGTCGATTGAGTTCTGGCGTACTGGAGTTTCCAATTCGTGCTCGCGCGCTTGACATCCGTATTGAGTTTACTAGCTCCGGCACAGAGCCAGTGCGGCTTATCTCCATGGACATCGAGGCTCGACGAGTCAGGGGCGCCTCAGGAAACCGAGGACAATGACGGCAGCTAATGTCCGAGGGTCGCGCAAAAGCGACATCCACCACATGCTTAAGCGAGGCTTGAGAGATCAAGACTCCGCAGAGCTTAAAGCGATGGATGTCGACGAGCAGCTTACTCTTGAGCATGGCTTAGAGCATAGCGACCAGTGCTTGACCGTGGTCGTCAACTCGAATCCCTGCGGTATGTTTGGGGTTGTGCGTCAGAACGAGAGGGCCGGAGTCATCTGGTTCCTCGGGACCGACGATCTTTTCAAGGCTTCTAGGAAATTCCTGCGGGAGTCTAAGGTGTGGCTCGACCGCATCTCTTCTGGTTACGATCTAGTGGGTAACATCGTCCACAAAGACAACAAAGTTTCTATCCGTTGGCTGTCCTGGCTCGGCTTCGAGTTCTTCGACAGTCACGGTGATTTCATCAATTTCGCGAGGATCCAACATGTGCGCTCCTAATCTAATCATGGCCGGAATGACCGTCGCCACCACCGCTGCTAAAGCTGTGGGGGAACGAAAAAACCAGATCGCGATGAAGCGGTTCGAGGACGAAACCACTAAGCGTACAGTAGCGAACGCAGCGAAATCACGGCACTCCGACATGGTGGCCTTAGACCAGAGGGCGCGCCAGAACGAAGAGGCGGCAAGGTTGGAGCTAATGCAAGACGCGCGCCGCCGACAAGAGATTGTCGCTTCTTCAGCTACTGCATCTCAAAGGTCAGGAACCGGCGAGTCAGGTCTTAGCGAGCTTTCTACTACTCTGTCTATCCAGGCCGGAGAGTCTGCTGCTGCTCGTACTCGCAGCTTAAGCTGGGAATCGCAGCAAGTAGCTCGCTCTATGGAGAAAGTTGAAGCTAACTACCAGAACCGAATCAATTCTAGGTACAGGCCAGGGATCCCAGGGGTCGACTTGGCAGGCATCCTGGGCGGTTTAGCTGGAGCAGCCAAGGGCTACTTCGCTGCTCCAGACTCCTTTGACAAGCTGTGGACTGAAGAATAATGACCGGCATTCCTCCTCGCAATCTTAGCGAATATCGTCCTTCTCTCCGCCCTGCCGCAGCCCCCACGGATCCCTTTGTGAATCCTGGTGTGATGGCTCCGGAACTGGACATGACGAACTATAAGGCTCTGGCGAACTTGTCGCCTACCCTTACTAGCATGTTCAACGCGATGGCGGAAGACGCCGAGCAAGAAGCAGGAAAGGCAGCGCAGACTAACCAAGCTAAGCTGTTCAACCTGACTCTGAATCAGACTACAGCTGTTCTCCATGACCCTGACGATCCCAAGGTCAAAGAGTATCTGAAACAGAATGGTGTCGAGTACTGGAACAACCCGATTACTCGTAACAGTGCCCTGCTTACGCTAGGCCAACGAGCCCTCGACATGTCCCCAGTCCCCTCGGTTCTGAGTTCCGCAGAATCTGTTGAGCAAATTTCTCGCGCTCGTATGGAAGCGGGACCAGACCCGGTGAAGCAGCAACAGGCTGGCTTCAACAAAGCTCTTGAGCTAGCAGGCCCTGCCTACGAGGACGTACTCAATGGGATTGATTCCGATATTGCTAAGGGAGCTTTCCGGGAGCGGCTTGAGATTGCCGCGCGTGCTGCTAACGAGGCAGCAGTTAAGATCCAAAGCAACCTTCACATACGAGACACTAAGGAGAGTATCCACTCTGGGATTCAATCCATCGTCGACCTCGGCCAGAATCTAGCAGTTCTGGAGCCGTCCATGGTTCCGGCCATGGTCAAAGATTGGGGCCTGAAGCTGACTCTTATGAAGAAACAGCACCCAGCTTACGATATCCGTAAGTTTGCTATCGAGTCTTTGGAAGCCCAAGCCGACCGGGTTGCGTCTATGTACGACGAAGACGACGCGCCTTTCCTGGCACTTGAGAAAGCCATGAGACTCATGGCGAAGGAAAAGAATGGTGTGCTGTCCACCGCCGAGAATGAGTTCAAGCGGATCAGGCAACAGATGCAAAGCACCATCGATCGCCGAGCAAGGGAGCAGGGCGAGGCGAAGGCACCAGAGCGTCGGGCGAAGATTGCTGACGTGATGGGAGAGGTGTTTGCAAAGAGGTACGACGCCAACACAGTCGTGACTGATCGTGAGGCCCTGAGCATGATGATGGAAAATCCAACCATCCAGAAGATGCTCAAGAGCAAAGAAATCCGCATGACAGACCTTCGCGCCGAATCAAAGGATTGGGCTTCGGGTCGAGTTGAGTCAAGGCGCAACTCACTCGTCAAGCGGCTGACCTCGGAGATTCTTAATGATAAAAACGGGAAGAACTACAGGAATCTAGCTGCTGGCGCGTACGGCGAATCTTTCCCCAATCTACAAGCACAGTTCGACGATCTGACGGATGAGCAACTGGGCAGGCTCGCTGCCCTTTACAGTTCTTTCACCACTACGCAGCACGGTCGGGACGTAGATGCAATCCGCGTGGATATTGGTGCTAGTCTCAAGCCTCTCTATGTTGGAACGCAGACTGTAGGGTCAGTAACCCACAACGAAGACATTAAGCTCTTAGAACAGCGCCTGCTTCTCAAAGCCAGGGACGATATTGAAGAAGGACTAGGATACGACGTAGCTCTGAAGAATTTCCAACAGAGCTTCGCTGAGGCCTACCCTCAGCTAGAAAAGACCAAGACCTCCCTCCGGAACTCTGAGAACTGGGCGTCGATCAAGCGACACCCTACCTTTGCTCATGTAGTCACTGAGTCTCAGAGGGTCCTACAAGAGGAGTCTAAGGAACAGGTTAGAAGGCTAGGTAAAGACCAGGCAGTTCCGTTTCGGAAGCAGAACTATGCGCTTCTTCAGCAGACCAGTCTGCATGTCCAAAGCGCGCTTCCCAAACTCCGCGCCTTGGCCGTGGAGCAGATACGAGATGAGGGGGGAATTGAGACTGGGCCTGCCATTGAAGAGAGAGTAGCTGTTCTTGCTTCTGATGAGTACAATAGGTTCCTGGACTCAAAGATGGAGGCGCACAAGACGAAGCTGGACAAGAGGGTCGCGCAAGCAGCACGTCCTGGAATTCGGGAAGCACAAGACGACCCGGCAGCCGCGCCGACCGAAATCCAGCATACCAACCTCCTGGAAACCACCGATGAACGTCTAAGCGGAAACCAGAGAGCAAATAATGACTTGGAGAACAAGGCTATTGCTGGTGTTCTTGCCTTTCACAGGACTACTGCCGCCAGAACCTCGGATGAGTTTATAGACGAAACAGATTTGTTTGGGCAATTCTTGCCGGGTGCCGCCACGGGGTTTAGGCACGTTTTCGGGTCAGAACTGGAAGGCGCAACCTTAGGCAGGGGGCGCAAGACCAGGGAAGTTATTGCAGCAAACGCGGTTATTAAGCGAGTCAACAGACTTCGTCTGAAGAAGAACCCTTCTATGCTGTCTAACGGAGAAAAAAAGGTCCTAGGCGCTGGTGTTATGATGTACGGCCTTGATGCGAAGACAATCGCTACAGGCATCTTCAATGGTATGCCGCTCAAAGATATGTTTGATGAGGGCACAAACTGGAGGCATGAAATTAACCCCAAGTTTGTCATGCTCTTTGATGGCCCGGATGAGCTGGATTCCTTTATGAAGCTTGCTTCTGTTGAGGGCGCTGAAGAGCAGCAAGCATTCCAAAACATTGGTTTCGACTTGTCGAAGCTAGAAGATCGGCAAAAGCTGGAAGCCTACCAATCGAAGCTCTTTGAACTGACTTTCAAAGACGAGAAGGCGACCAAGTTCATTCGTGACACCCGCGCGGAGTTCCTACAATAATGTCCGAACAGCCCAATATTGACCTCAGTTACGCCACTAAAGACTACTCTTCCCAGTACGGAGGCCCAGATGTTACCTCCGGATTCTTCGGGGAAGACCCGTTCACGGACATGGCCGCAGGGCTGGGTGCCGGAATCCTTGGTGGATTCGAGAGCATCCTGTCTCTCGGCAGCTTCGGCACTCTTGAGTTTGAAGACAACTTCGGTCTCTTCGACTCTCCTGAAAGTACCTTCGGCAACCTGATCTCAGGCATTGCCCAGGTCGGTGTCGGCTACTTGACCGGCGGTGCGGTCCTTAAGGGGGTCAGCGGGGCTGCCAAGTGGGCGGGCATGGCCAAGACTGCCAATGTAGCCAAGAACATGGCGACGGCCCAGCAGATGTCCACGGTCGGAGGCCGACTTGCTGCTGAAGCGGGCCGTGGAGCTACCGCCGAGTTCCTGGCGTTCAAGGGAGATGAGGGGCGTCTGTCCGACATCCTCCAGGACGTGCCCGGTCTCGAGTGGACTGAGTTCCTTGCAAGCGAAGAAGACGACTCTGATGTTGTGGGTCGCGTCAAGAACGTCATTGAGGGCATGGGGCTGGGCCTCGCAGTCGACGGAGTTCTTGAGATCTTCCGGGCAGTAAAGAAAGCAGGAAAGGCGCAAGCACAAGGGAACGCTCCGGCAGTGGTCTCTGCTCTTGAAGAAGCTGACGACGCCGCGGCGCGCACACGGGTAGCATCGCGCGAAGCTGTAGGGGCTGAGCCTCGTAGGTACGAGGACATGTCCACAGAGGAAGTCCAACTAAGAAACGTCCTGGGAGATCTCGACGAGTCGTTCGATCCGAACGGAGGCGCGATCATCCTGGCACGGAACGTGACCGGTGACGAGGCCGTGATCCACGGCACTGACCGCATCGACTTCACGCACATCAACGCAGGACGTAAAGACGACGCCTACTCAAGTGTTGGTGCTTTCCAGCTGTCTCGGGATGCTAAGGTCTTTGACGCTACTGTCGGCAGCAAGAAGGTTCTTAGTAAGCGAGCCCGCGAAGTTCTGGGCCCGATTGCTGATGACAAGGGTCTGCCGTGGCTGGACAAGATGGATCGACTCCGCGCGATCTTGAAAGAGACCGGCGAGGCCGACGTTGTCCGTGTAGGCCACGAGCACAGCATCATCAACATGGGTGCTATCACCGCCAACATCCGTCGCATCCCTGGCGATCCGCTGTCGTCTGTTATCAAGCACGCCACGGCTTCTGTGTGGTCTCGTATCCCAAAGGCTGTCTCAGAGAACATGCCGGTAATGAACATGCTTCGGGGCATGAACCTGAGCCACGACCACATCATGATGGTTGCTGAGGATCTGGACAAGCTGGTGAAGTCCGGAGCTTCTGCCGAGGACATGATAACCAAGCTGCCTGGAGGCTTGAACATTTCTAAGCTGTCAGGCAACGATGTTCAGATGCTCCACATGCTGCGCCAGCAGATGATCAAGGGAGGCAAGGAGACCGCGCTGACCCGCAAGGTCAAAGCTGAAGGCAAGACGCGCCCTGAGACTCACCTCGGAACCGAGCACAAGCTCGGCAAGGACATGGGTGAGCTAAACCAGGAGGCTGTCGAAGAGATGGCCAAGATGCTTGGGCGTCCTATTGCCGAGTTAGGTCAGCAGATGCGACAGGACATCCGTGCAGTTGAAGGGGCAGCCCTTCGGTGGCACTCGGCCAAGGGAGTCATCGACGCGTACTCCACAACCCTGCACGACATGCTGGCTTTGGCTAAGAAGCTGGACCGCACTAGTGATCTCAGTAAGCTGTCCTCTTCTGAGAAGTCTCTTCTAACTACGATGGGCGAAGACGGTACGGAGACGTTCATGACCAAGGAAGTCTTCCGAGAGCACATCAACCGTCTGAGTACAGATTTGTACACCTTCTCAGACCTGAACGGGTTCCTGGGAGGAGCCATTGGTCAGGGCCTGCAACGTGGACGCTTCGGCACTCAGACCTGGGACACCGCAGCGTACGAGGCTGCTATCGCTCGCCACGGCCCTGGTCGTTACGATGCCCTGGCTCGCCAGCACAACAAACAGCTGGACATGTCTAGGGGAAACCACACGGTTTCTACTGGTATTGCCATGGCGGCACAGAACCCAAAGATGCAGGGCATCCTTCGGTTCTATTACGCATCCATCCTCGGCGCTCCGAAGACCCTGGCCACCAACATCTTTGGCATGGCAGGCACCGCGTTCACTCGTCCTCTAGAACGCTTCATGGGTTCTATGGTTGCTAAGAAACTTATGGGACCAGAGATGGCCGCTAAGTTCGAATCTGCAATGAAGAGGAACCTGGAAGAGTTTAGGCTGCTCGCCCAGGAAACTCGTGACATCAGTGTGGTGTTTGCTCGGATGGCGAGGGGAGACAAGACCCTCCAAACTGGGAGCAGACAATACAAGGGCGCGGCTCGTGCCGCGGCTGCTTTGAAGGACCCCTCGCGCCCAGGCTTGGCAGGAAACGCCGGTTGGGTCGAGCAGGACGTCACAGGCCTTAAGAAGAAGAGCATCTTGAACCTTCCCACGGGTTTGATGAAGCTGTCCGACGAGATCGGAAAACACAGCGTGTTCTTCAGCCGTGTACGCTCTGAGCTAGGGGCAAAGTGGGATGAGATGGAGGCGCTAATCAAGTCGGACCCGGACAAGTACGCTGACCTTGACTATCGCATGGGCAAGGTCGACAAGAATACGTGGGTGGAAGCTGAAGCCATGAACATGATCTCCCGTGATCATGCTGCTACCCGCGAGTCTCTCTATATGGAAGCAGCGGCAGCGCACCCGCACCGTGCCTACCCGGACTCCCTGGAACGAGCACAAGCCATCAAGGCCCACGTAGACAACCGCATGAAGTACGGTGTATCTACCGGCGACCACGGACGTCCTATGGTAGAGACGACTGCTGGGTCTGGAGTGTCCGGACGTCAGGAGATCATTGACAGAGCAGTAGGGCAGGCCCAAGATGTGTCCTTTACTACTCCTCTGTCTCAACGGGTGAAAAACAATGAGTTGTCTTGGATGCCTAAGATGTTGGCGAGCACCGGACACATGTTCCAGAAGCTGACAACTCAGTTTCCTACCACCAAGTTCTTCCTCCCGTTCGTTCAGACGCCGACCAACCTTCTGATCACGGCTTCTGATAGAATGCTGGTTCCTTTCGTGAACCAGGACTTCACAGACCTTAGCATTCACTTCATGAAGAAGGGCAAGGCTAAGCTGATGGGGCAAGAAGCTCCGGCGTTGGCCGCAAGCAACACGCGCATCGGCCGTGCTCTTGCCAGGGGCAACGCAGAAGAGATCGCTGAGATTACTGGTAGGATGACGACGGCGGTAGGGGTCACTTCTATCTTTGGAGGCTTAGCTGCGGCGGGCCACCTTACGGGTGCAGGTCCAGATAATAAGGACCAAAAGGCTCTTCTCCAGCAAACAGGATGGCAGCCGTACTCTGTAAAGATGGGCGACGTCTACGTCAGCTACCGACGCATGGATCCCCTGGCTACTATGCTTGGGACTATCGCTGATGTCTTCGATCACCTGAAGTTCGAGGTAGACGAGTTCAGCCGGACTCCAATGACGGACGCCTTCGAGGCGATCTCCATCGCAGTATTCGAGCAAATCAAATCCAAGTCCTACCTTCAGGGGGTTGGAGATTTCATGGATATGGTTACAGATCCTACGAAGGCCGTCCCGAATACTGCTGGGAAGCTGCTTGGCAACTTGATCCCCAACACTATCGGAGCAGCTGAAGGAATCTCGAACCAGAACATGGAAGAGTTCCGAGGAATTCTAGGCCGACTGAAGCAGCGTATCCCCGGAGACATTTCAGCAGACCACAAGCGAAACGCTTTGGGGGAGAAGATCACTCGCAACCAGTGGAAGAAGGGGGCAGCGTTTATGGGATTCGTAGACTACGCCTTCGGAATCCAGATGAACATCGCTAACGACGATGTGATTGATAACGAGCTTGCGTCTCTGAACTTCCCGCTCAGTCCTCCAGACCCTGAAATGTATGGTGTCGACCTACGAGATATGTACAACCACGGCACGGGGCAGTCAGCCTACGACCGCTGGCAAGAACTTACCTCAGAGATCAAGCTGTACGGAAAGGACCTTCGTGGAAGTTTGCGGCGCACGATCAAGGGCGTCGTGTACAAGAACGCACTAGGAATGGCTATTGACGAACTAGGCCTGGAGAATATGCGAGGTGAGATGCTCCGCGCAGACATCAACATGTTCCGACAAGAAGCCTTTGACGCTCTGTTAGATGAGTTCCCTGATCTTCAAGAGCGCCAGAGAATGCATATGTCAGCGAACTATAGCCAACGAGAAGGTGGTTCCATTGATTCCATCACAGGGAGCGAGGGCTACCGTAAATACGAACAAATGTTTGAGGAACGTAACCGACCTGTTCTCTACCGACAAGGCTCCTCTCTATATGGTCCCCTCGACCGACGCTAACCCCTACTTACGATGACACTAGTTTCTTCTGGCAACTCTTTCGCTTTCTACACTGGTGATGGCAGCACGGCTACGTTCAGTATGGGGTTCTCGGTCATCGCCGACAGCCACATCACGGTGACGGTAGACGGGGCCACCATCAGCACGGATGACTACACCATTAACGCCGGGAGTGTCGTGTTCGATACGGCCCCGGCGAGCAGTGCAGACATTCGTTTGTACCGGGCGACTCCCAAGACTCCTCTGGTTGACTTCCAGTCTTTCGGTTCCATTACCGAAGACGAGATGGACCTTAACCAGACTCAGATGATCAACTTGATCCAGGAGTCCTTCGAGACGGACGACAACGGCTCGGTCACTTCGGGTGCCGAAAACATCGTCTGGAACCCGACGGCGACCCACTGGGAAGCCGCGCGTAGCGGGGTCGACCAGCAGATCGGCAACGTCGCGGATCCGGGGGATGCTCAAGACGCCGCCACTAAGAACTACGTCGACACCATCGCGCAGTTCGGTGTCACGGGCACGCCTCAGGCTTGGCACTTCACTACCACCGGCAACTCGTTCGTCTTGAACAACGGTGACGGCCTGGACGCCCGCTACTTGATCGTCAGCATCGACGGCGTGCTCCAGGTTCCGTTCCAGGACTACACGGTTAGCTCCTCGGGCTTGAACCCCAACCTGGAATTGGTAGGCACTGGTGTCCAGTCCGGGCAAGAGCTTTCGGTCCAGAACTTCGGCGTCATGCGGAGCTTGGTGAACAACACCTACGCTCCTGGATCTGTAGGAACTGAGGCGCTCGCGTCTCCTTCTGTCACTGGTGCTAAGATCTTCCCGGACGCCATCACGGAGACGAAGATCGAGAACCTCGCTGTCACGAACGACAAGCTGGCGGCCGACGCGGTTGACGGCGCTAAGATCGCCGACGACTCCATTGGCTGGGAGCACTTCCGAACCTCGGACTTCGCAGATGACCTGAGCCCGGCTGGGCCTCCGTTCCCGGTTCTCAAGTTCAACAACTCTGGAGACCTGGAGCAGGCCACGATCAACGCCGCAGACATCTCAGACCTGTCGGCCTCCCTGTCTTCTACCTCCATCAGTACGTTCTCCGCGGCTGCGGGTTCGATCGACATGGCGGGCAACGACATCGTCAACCTCCCTGTGGGAACCCCGGCGACTGCACAGAGCGCAGCTTCCAAGGCGTACGTGGACGCTCAGGTTGGCGCATCCACGTCCTCAGGAATTGACATGATCGGCCGTCGTCTGCTCACGGCTACCCCTAGCAATACGATTGTGATCGTAAGCTCTCTGGACACTGAGTTCCAGGACATGACCACCTACTCTCACTTCACCGTCGAGGTATCTGGATTCAATGCTCCGGGCTGTGGTGCTATCGAGATGTCGATCAAAAGGGCGGGCGTTACCTGGGACAGGGTGGCTGGCTGGGAAAGCTCCGTAGGTGCCCTCGTTCCTGGGACCTACATAGTCGGCCAGAGGGCCTTCGCTCCAACTGTCACAGGCCAGCGCAAAGTCCTGAGGTTCGTAATGCAGCAAGCTGAGGACGGCACTCAAGTGTTCGATGCATCCTGTGATCAGGGTACAAAGATCACGAGCGTGGAGTTCGGCAGCAATCCCGAAAACGGATGGGATCCGGGCCTAGGCAAGGCCGTCGAAGTTCGTCTCGTCTGCGGGGCTGCCTTCAAAACAGACCGCACCGAGATCGATTCGGCCACCTTGGTTGACGTGTCCACCAACTGCTACGCGACTCTCTACGGACACAGGAAGGCTCTCTAGTGCTCAATAATGCTACTGTCCCCGAGTCCGCCTTGATGGCGGCTATCGGGGGTCTTGTCGCTGCGATCATCGTTCTGTTCCGTCTGATCATGACGAAGAACGCGGAGCATAGCGACCTGTCGATGCGTGTTGGGAAGCTCGAAGGCAGGCTCGAAGGTGTCGAGCACTTCGCAGGCAAAGTACTTGAGACTGTAGAAAGAGCAGTCAAGGGAGATGATGATGGACCTCAATGAAATCACTGCCAAGCTACACGAAGGACTGGCTAAGGAGCTACTGGAGCGCGTGATGAGCGGCGAGGCTACCACCACGGATTTGAACGTCGCTCGCCAGTTCCTTAAGGACAACGGAGTGGACTCCGTGGCTGAGAAGGGTTCACCCCTGGGCGACCTAGGCAAGGTCCTGCCCTTTAACGACGACGACGTTATCGCTCAATGACTTGGCTGCCGCACAACCCCAACGTCCCGAAGGAGCTACAGGGAGACCGTGGGTTCTGCAACTTCCTCTACCTTGCTTGGCACGCTATTGATCTGCCGGACCCTACGCCGGTCCAGTACGACATTGCGTACTTCATGCAGCATGGGGGAGACACAAGCTCCGACCGAGTAGCGGTCCAGGCTTTCCGTGGTGTAGGCAAGTCCTACATTGCGGCGGCCTACGTGGTGTGGGTTCTACTTCTCGACCCCTCCAAGATCATCCAGGTCATCTCAGGATCTAAGGTCCGGGCGGACGACCTGACCAACTTCACCCTCCAGCTGATCGGATCTCTCGGTCCCTTGACGGAGCACCTGATCCCCCGTGAAGGACAGCGTCAGTCTCGTATTGCGTTCGACGTGGGCTGTGCCCCGAACCAGAAGGACCCCTCGGTTACCTCGAAGGGCCTGTTCTCCCAGCTGACTGGTGGTCGTGCAGACCTGATCATCCCGGACGACATCATCACCAAGCAGAACAGCTTGACTCAGGCGATGCGGGACAAGATCAAGGACGCAGCTGAGGAGTTCAACGCTATCCTCAAGCCTAGCGGACGTATCGTCTACCTCATGACTCCCCAGTCTGAGGCGGACTTGGCGCACGAGCTTCCCGACATGGGCTACGACGTGCGTATCTGGCCGGTCGAGATCCCGCCGGACAGCGTCGCAAAGAACCAGGGCTCCCGACTGGCTCCTCTGATCCTCAAGATGATCGAAGACGGAGTCATGGTCGGAACGCCGACGGATCCCCTGCGCTTCGACGAGGACGACCTAGAGAAGCGCCGGGCTGGCTATGGCCGCACAGGCTACGCCATGCAGTTCCTTCTGGATCAGAGCTTGGCCGATGCCGAGAGGTTCCCGCTCAAGCTGCCTGACCTGATCGTTGACAACCTGAACCCGGAGATGTGCTACGAGAAGTACGCTTGGTGCCGAAGCCCCGACAAGAGGCTGAAGGACCCACCGTGTGCAGGCATGAATGGCGATCATTGGTACGCACCTCTGGAGCGCATCGGCGACATGGTCGAGTACTCCGGCATTGCGATGGCTGTCGACCCGTCTGGCCGCGGCCGTGACGAAACCAGCTGGGCGATTGCCGCCACCTACGCAGGTCAGATCTTTCTCCTGGACGCTGGTGGTATGCAGGGCGGCTACGGTGAAGAGGTACTGGACCGTCTCGCCTACCTCGCCAAGAGGTACAAGGTGCGGCAGATCATTATCGAAGAGAACTTTGGACAAGGGATGTTCGAGTCTCTTCTGAAGCCTGTGCTGAACCGTGTGTACCCCTGCGCGATCGAGACGGTACGGCACCACACCCAGAAAGAGCGGCGCATCTGCGACGTCCTGGAGCCTCTCATGAACAGCCACAAGCTGGTCGTAGACCAGAACGTGCTGGTCAAGGACTGGGAGTCCGTGAAGGACTACGCTCCTGAGGAGCAGAGGAACTACCTGCTGGCCTACCAGATGTCCCGGATCACCCGAGAGAAAGGCTCGCTCCGTCAGGACGACCGGCTGGATGCTCTAGCCATGGTCTGCCAATACTGGGTAGACGCTGCCTCCCGAGACGTCGATCGGGTTGCCTCCATGAGGCGTGACGATCTACAGCAGAAGGCGATTGAAGCGTTCTTGGAGAACGCCATCGGCGGACCTCCCGCTCCAAAGACACCCACCTGGACCGAATCCCGGCCTGGACTCACTCCTCCCACAATGTTCTAATGGCCCACCCAACGCTCATCGGAAAGAAGTTCGTCATCCAACAGACCGCGACCCAAGAGAACGCAGAGGTCTGGTCTACGGCAGGGGTCTCTCGGGACTTTAAGTGGGCCGATGTGGCTGTGCAGGATTCTGGAGGCAACACCTACCCGGCGTTCCACCACGGCCCGAACCTGTACATGAAGGTGCCTCTCGGTACCTCGTCGTCCTCGGTGGGCCAGAAGGTCGAGGTCACGGTCGTCGCCAACCCCTCTCCTGTGGCGCACGGAAGCCGCTCGGCTTCTAAGGGAGCAGACCGGCGCATCCGCCTGTCGTCCTGGATCATCGACCGCATCGACGACCTGCTCCCGAGCTTCACCGTTGAGCATAACGGCACGACCATCACGGCACCAGCTGTGACCATCCGGAAGACTGAGGAAGGTCCTGTTCGGATGCGGGTCGAGTGGTTCACTAAGTTCAGCGAGACCCCCCTGTGGGTGAAGGGATGGTTCGACATCTACGACGAGCAAGAGCTAGTCGAGATGCGGATGATCGCCGGGTTCGGCACCATCAACGACGCCACGAACCTGGACTACCACGACAACCTCAGGAACCTAAGGGTCCGCATGAGCGAGATGTTCATGATCGACTTCGCGGCCAACCGCGGGCTCGGGACCATGACGCAGACCGCGGACGGACGCTACTCCCACATGATCGCGCAGCCGGGCAACTGGCAGGCCACTCGGTGGACCCGAGGCATGGCCACCATGGTCACCGGGGCGATCCTGTGCCGCCCTAAGGACACCTCGCTGGCCGTGGGGGACGCCCGCTGGGACAACATGCAGCACCGCTTGGAAGGCCCTGTGAAGGCCATGATGAAAGCGGAAGACTGGGAAGGACACTTCGGTGTCTTCGGTCACGTCCCGTGGATTGATAACGGATCTGGGGGAGCGCAGTCCATCCTGAACGACATCCGCTCAGAGCTCGCAGACGGCATGGGCTCGACCTACCGAGGCATTGACTGGATGTACCGCTACGGGCGGGCGTCCGGACAGGGCTCCCAGAGCAACCCTCAGGTTCTCGGGTTCGACTCGAACGTCAACGGAGAGGCCGCGCAGCATGACCACGGGTTCACGCACGGCTCGCACATCCTGACCAACAACGAGCCCGCCCTGCTGCACCACTACACCCTGGCGTTCGCCACATGGCTACGTGGGCCGGGGACCTACCTGTACAACGACGGCTCGACGCTCCGTTACGACAATCACTCGGGACTGTACACTTACTACGACCTCCCTTGGGGCGGCGCAGGAGCCACCCAGACTCTGGGCTTCTCTCGTGGGGGGGACAACGACGTGTTCACCTCGTCGAACATGAAGCCGCCAGTCTACTCCGACGGCTACCTCATGTCCCATGTGACGGCCAACATGCCGTGCGTGATGGTCGAGATGGACGACTGCCCGGTAGCGGCGCAGTACCTAGACCTCAAGTGCGAGCTTCTCCGTGCGGACAACAACCTCCCGAACGTGCTCGGCAACGCGATCCCTGGATCCAGCACGGGTGCCGGGCCGAACGGCGGTGGATGGGGCGTGGGCCACAACGGTCCTGTCGCTACCACCAACGAAACCGTCGCGGAGACTCGAGGCTGGGGGCGTGGCGCTCACGTTGCTGCCTACGCCTGGAAGGTGGGGACGCGCAGCAAGTCCTGCCGGGACTTCGTGCGGGAGCTTCTCACATGGGTCAAGCACGCTGACCGGATGAAGGACACCGCGTACGACAACAAGCCGATGCGTCCTTGGGACGGCAACGAGCATACCACGGGTGCCGCCATCATCGGTATCAAGCTGTGGATGGAAGCCATCATGAACAGCGGAATGTGGTCCTTGCTGGACAGCCCTGGGCTTGTGACTCTGAAGGCAGACCGGACGTTCCTGGAGAACCGCACGTACGAGTCTTCGGTCACCTGTCTGACCCACCTCTTGCGCGGCTCAGCTGGAAGCTGGGACCCGCTTCAGGTGTACTCCTGGAACTATGGGGACCCCTGGCCTGAGGCAGTCTTGAACCAATCAAACCAGACCGTGGTCTACCGCAACTGGGCGGGCTGGTGGTACCAGCAGATGTTCCAGCGCCTTGCCAAGGACGGCATTGCTAAGGCTGTCGCGTTCTGCGACGACCGGGCGAACTACTCGGACACCGACGCAAACTACTACAGCTTGCGGCGGGAGCTTCCGAACGTATGAGCGATAAGCTGCCGAAAAAAATTCGGGCTACCGTTGAGCTATTAAACCTCAAGGCGACCCCGCCACTACCGGTGAAAGTAGTGACGGGGAAGCCAGAGGGAGCGCACGCAACCGTCGAGGTGAGGGACAGTAAGTTCCTGATAACCCTAGATAGGAGCCTTACTAGCTCGATTAGCCAGCATTTCTTAGTGCACGAATGGGCACACTGTTTGTGCTGGACCGGTGGTTCGCTATTGGGAGAACACTCACTTCCGTGGGCGATTGTATACGCCCGCTTGTATTCGTTAGTTTTCGAGGATTGATCCTATGAAGGAGCTTGTTATTCTTTCCGCCACCGAACTGTCTGTCGGTACAGACCAGCAGTTCGACTTGGCGATTCCCGACTTTGCCCGATACCGTCGCGTGGACTACTACGTCCTGCGTACAGCCGGGAGTGGCACGCTGGCTAACATTTCGTTCCAGCCGCTTTCGGCAGACGGCACGGCGATGTACGGAACGACTAGTTTCCAGTCGCAAAGCACGTCCCAGGGGCGACACTGGGACGCACCTCAAGCTCCGATCATGCGTATCGAGCTAGACGTTGCTACCGCCGCCGCTACCGTGAAGATCGTGGCGATCGGCATCGACTAGAGATACGTGACGGGGACTCCAGACACCCTCAGCATCGATGAGGACTCCGTAAAGTCCGCAACCCATCGGGCTGGGGCTGGTTGTCCTGCGACAACGACGTGGATGATCCCCGCCTGGATGATGTGCGCTGTGCATCGAGTACAGGGAGGAGCCGCGAACCCATGCACATACAGCGTGGCTCCAGCGGCGGCTCTCCCTGCTTGAAGCAGAGCGTTCATCTCCGCATGAATCATACGGGCCAGTTTTGCTTCCCGGTCTCCAAGCATCTTAGGATCATCCGGTATGCCTGCCGGAAATCCGTTGTACCCCATGCCGACCACCCGGCGATCTTGAACGACCACAGCACCCACCTGGGTGGTAGGATCTTTAGACATCTGTGCGGTACGTTCCGCTAGATCCATAAAATATTTCGGCCAACGAGTGGGCCGGATAGCGACCGAGGCTGCTTCCGCAAACCTCGCCGCCTTTTCATCTGCTGATTTCACTGAGACTCCAGGGTTTCGATTGCGCCCCGCATCTGCTCAGGGGCGTGGTGAGCGTACTCTAAAGTTTGGTCGTAGGTAGCGTGGCCCATCAGTGTCTTGACGACGTCGAGGGACACACCCCGCTGTACCAGTCGGCTGGCAAACGTGTGTCGGAGAGCGTGAGGGGTGAACCTCTTGTCATCCATGTAGCCCAGGCGTTTGCGGACACGAGTCCAAGCTGCCCAGAATCTGTCGTACCTGATGTGGTGGAAAGGACCTTCACGCATGTGCCTGTGTTTTGCCAGGATCTTCTGGGCTCTCTGAGTCAGAGGCACCGACCGTACACCACCGGCCTTGGACCGGACAATAGTAGCCGACGAGTAGTCGTCACGGACGGCATCCCACCGCAGAGCTAGTGCCTCTCCGCAGCGCATCCCGGTATCCACCAGGAACGCTGCATAGTCGGCAAAGTCTGCGTACTCAGACACTAGCTCGATCAACAGCTGCTTCTCCACTTCCGCAGGTAAGCAGATGTGGTTAGGCTTCTCTTTCCTAGGCCGCGGAGGCGGACGCACTTGCTCGTTGAAGCCTTCAGCAAAGCCTTCGTTGAGCATCTTCATTAGCACCGCTACTTTGCGGCGCACTGAGCCGGGCGCGTCTTTGGTCCTGCTGGCACAAAACCGGCGCACGGTGTCTCGGTTTACCTGGGAAAGACTCACACTACCGATAGCTTCCTTGATCTGTTTCAAGGTGCTACGAGCAGTACCAGATGATCTAGTACGCTCGTAGTGTGTGTCCCAGATCCAATCGCACAGATCAGATACCGAGGATGTTTGCGTAATCTTCAGTGTCATCTCCGCTCGCTAGGGATTTCGTAGGGTACAGCCGCTCGGCGTCGTAGACGCCCCAGTCCTCTTCGAGGTGAGCATGTAGCTCGTGAAGGGTGTCGTTCAGCCGCACACGAGCAGTCGTGGCGGCTATCTTCTTCTCTTCAGGCAGCTTCTTGATGTCCACCTCAGGATCGTAGTCCCGGCGGTAAAACTTTAGATCGTTCGCTGTTCGTTCAATAAGCTCGGACAGGCGGGATCGCCGCAAGTCTTCAAACGTGTCATCGTAGTTCATAAGATGTCTCCAGGGTCATAAAGATCTCCAACCGAAAAAGCGCAGCAGTACAGCAGCCACATGAGTACGTTACATACTACGATGGCTGCCAACGACCCCGCCACTACTCCGGGTCCTCCTTGGTTTTCTCCCGGTAGAAGAGCCGAAGCTCCCCAGTCTCCTTGGAGATGTCCAGGTCCATGACCATGTCCTCTCCCAAGTCCTCCCGAGCTTTCTCCAGCACAGCTGGGGTCACTCGAAGCTCCCTGTCGGGAAGCTGCGAAACCATGTATCCTAGAAGTCCCTGCGTGAGGAACTTAACACCGTCATCCATCTTGCTCTTGTCCATCAGTTCTCCTCGGCGTTCTTAGCCGCTTTCAGTTTTGCCCTCTCACTATCGGCTAGGCGATAGTCAAAAGGCGGGGTCTTTCTAAACGTCACTACCTTCTCAAGATCAGGCAGCGTCCATTCTTGATTCCCGACGATGTTGCCATAGTCGAGACGATAAAGCCACAACCCGTCGCGGGTGCGGCTGGTTTTTTTGAGTTTAGCTCCCACTCTCCCGTGCAGGGAAACAGCGTACGGCGCTGGTGGGGGAGCTTCTCGGCTCTTCCTTGGGCCTCTCTTTCTACGTCTACGCATCAGCTGAGTCCCAGCGTGCGTCGTAGTCCATCCCGATGGTCCCAGGCTCCCAGTGGGATACATGGGTTGAGTGTACGTCTCGGTGCTGTAGTCGCTCGTTGACGTGCTCTCCATCCTTGACCATCTGCTCGACGTGTTTTGATGTTGCTAGCATCCCGTTCACGTCACTGGTTTCTGGAGTGTCCACGCAATCCTCATCGACCTCGACCTCCTTGATCCAAGTCTCAGTGATTACTTTGGACACCTTCACCAAGAGTGTCTTCTGGCTCATCTTAGTCCTCCGTAAAGCTGAAGTCGATACCGCACATGCGGCATCTGTAGTGTTCTGTAGATCCGAGGGATCCCATAATGATCACCTCGTCCGAGCCGCAGCAGGGGCACATCAGTGGTCCCCCTTCACGGCCAGCCCGCTGATGTAGGACATCCTGTCCTTTAGTCTCTCCTCGGCTCCCTCGTCTTGTCCGAAGTATCGTGGCGGGTGCCACTCAAGTGGATCATGTGACACTCGCGGGTCCATGATGAGAAAGTGCATCCACTTCCTGACGTCGAGCGGGTAGTGCCCCGTTCCGGGCCCGTTCCACCACAGCTTTTGCTCAAACTTCTCCTGGTAGATGTGGGCGTTCGTGCCCAACATTTGCAGGATGCCGTTCAGCCTTTCGCGAGTGGTCGGCGTGCCCCAGCCACACATCCGCAAGCGCAGATGGTGACCGTCTAGTTCGGCGATGAGGTTCCCGTGCAGGAACATCATGCCGTTGTCGACTTCCGTGTTAGCACGCTTGAACCGCTTGCCCGTCCTCAGGGCGCGGGCAGCATCTTCCGTAATTTTTCGCATCGTTCGTTCTCCTTAGGGTTGTCCCGGAAACCGCCGGGTCGCATTGGTTTCCAACCCCAGACTAAGAGTCTGTCCCACAGCTGCAACTGTGGTCTTTCGTTATTGCAGCAACCGCACGCCCCTAGTCGAATCTGCGGGGCTTGCGCTCTCATGTTCGCGCCAGGATTTCCCAGCAGCTGCTGGCTGACGCGCGTCCAAGGTTGGAATGGGAGCAGTTTCGGACATGCTGAGGTCCACTGGGATGCCCTAGTTATCCTCCTGGGCATCATGGAGTACACGAAGCTGATAGTCCAGCTTCAATACTTCCCGAGCGTAGTCCCGACGCTTGGTCGCCAGGATCTTCGCACGGTTCTTGTAGTAACTTCGACGAGCCCTCGCCTTCTTGCAGATGACGCAGACACGTCTACCCGCTTCGATGCGTAGGTTCTCGCCCTCCAAAGGGTGTCCCCACTTGCAGTGGGTCTTAATGGGCGGTGCCATTAATCATACAGCCCGTCGTTAGCGATGTCGCTCGCCCAGGGCACCTGCCCCGCAGCCACGAAGCTTTCCAGCTGTACGTCGGTAGTGACGCGCTCGACTTCATCCTCCACAGGCTGGCCTCTGAAGGTAGCCTCTTGGATGTCTTCCCAGGTTGCCCCAGGTCTAGCACGGACGAGCAACTCAGCGTGCTCGACCACTGTCCGGGTAACCTTCACCCGGTAAAACATCTCGTCTCTGTTCATCTCGGTCCTCCTTGGGTTATCCGGGAGAGCGCCCGGTCGCAATGGTGCCGCTATAGGCGGCAAGTCTTCTTGATCCAGCGCCGAAGCTGCTGCATCCGTCCGGTGAAGCTACGCTTCTGCATCCGGTCCAGTTGATGGTTCAGGTCGCAAGTCAAGTCTTGCAGTCCGAGGATCTGCGACTTGGCTTCCACCAGTTCCTCAACCCGGATCGACAATGCATTCGACATTGCGTCCACCGTCTTTTGGATCCGCTCGTGCTCTAGAGCAAGCTGCTCGAAAGGGAGAGCATTGGACCCCCCGTTCTTCGTCATGCCTTCGACGTCCGAGCAGAGCGCACTGAACCTTTCTTCGAGGTCGGCGACCTTCTCCTTGCCTTCGTGGCCTAGATAGGTCGTCAACTCGTCCATGTCCACATGCTCCGCCACCTTCTCGCAGTCCGCTTCGATGTGGCTTGCGAGATCGTCCATGTCGATATGGTAGTTCGCGAGGTCATACAGGTCGAGGTTTCCCGCGATGTCTGAGATGTCCACATGACTAGCCAACTCTTCGTGGTCGATCGGTAGGTCGCTCATGTCCAGGTTCCGGACGATCATCTCCTTCAACCTAGACATGTCCAGGTTGCTGGCGAGGATCGAGGACAAGTACACGAGAGCGTCAAAAGCCTTTTCTTTGGTTTCCATCTTGGTTCTCCTAGGGTTGGGTTATCCGGGAGAGCGCCCGGCCGCATTGGTGCCGCTTAGGGCGGCAAGTCCGTCAGCCTACAAGGACAGATTCCTACTGTCCAACTCCCGAAGCATGTCCTCGCGAGTGTCCACAAGACGGATTGCGAACCTCGCTGCGACGTCGTCGGACCGCTCAAGAGCGGCACGTCCTTCGCCACTATGCCACTGCATGGCATTGGTGATTTGCGAGTAGACTACCGACGTCACACCACGAGGACCCTCAGGGTTGCCGAGCACGGCACCCGTGACGGCCGCAAGTACAAGAGCCGCCTCCCGATCCATCGAGATGTTCATGGTGACAGCTTCGCCTTTCTCGGCTACGGTCGCTTCGATTTTCATATTCTGGTTCTCCTAGGGTTGTCCCGGAAAGCGCCGGGTCGCAGTGGTGCCGCTAAGGGCGGCAAGTCCGTCTTATACCTCCCACTCCATAGGCAGGTCACCTTCCATCGGCTCGGGCGGAACCGATCCGGACATGATCAGCCGGAGGTTCTTGATGAAAGCGCCCCGCTTATCGAAGTCGCTTTCTGCCAGCACGTTGGCGTTCCGTTTGTAGATTTGAGCCAACAGCTTTCCGTCGGTCGCTCCGGCCATCGCGACAGTATCGTGGACTTCCTGGAGAGTCCCCCAGAAATTCCAGTTCAACAAGTCGCCACTGCAATCCGTCGGGGTGTCCTTGATCATCAGGCCCATCTTTTCGACGACTGTTTGGGCATTCTGCGAGTTATCGCAGCCTGCTTGGCACAAGTCTTCGTGGGAATAGCCCGCGTAGCTCAGGATCGAACCGATGGCGCAGTGTCCGCCCGGAGCCAGGGCACGGCTACCGGAGCTAGGCTCCAGGTAGTAGCACGCCTGCTCACCTCCGGCCCGCTCCATAAGTCCGGTCGACGTGTCGTCGCGGCCGTAGTATTCGGCCAACCACGTCACGGCTTCCATCTTGGATTGGAACGTTACGGTCTTCGTCGTCTTGATCTTCACTTGGTTCTCCTAGGGTTGAGTTCTCCGGGAAAGCGCCCGGACGCATTGGGACTAGTTAGGCCAGTCACTCCATCATCGACGCGAAGCCCTCCATTCCAGAATCAGAACGGCGACACTCCACACTCCAAACATGACCATGCAGTAGATCGAAACGTCCTGCACGGTCTGCGATACTGTCGGAATCATAAGGTTCTCCTAGGGTTGGGAATGGTGCCACTTAGGGCGGCAAGTCCTCAGTGCTGGCGGGGCCGGTTGGCCAACCACACCGTGACGATAAGCGTCACAAAGCACATCGCAAGGGCTGCTTGGTACAGCCAGAAGGCAACAGTCAGGGAAGACTGGGCATCGTCAAACATATGGTTCTCCTAGGGTTGGGAATGGTGCCACTTAGGGCGGCAAG